>Ga0070674_100001632_pt1 | contig 12068 bp, 9 predicted proteins | sample KBSM33metaG_FD_65344 | JGI IMG/M metagenome (GOLD analysis project Ga0070674, IMG submission 65344) | Miscanthus rhizosphere microbial communities from Kellogg Biological Station, Michigan, USA - KBS M3-3 metaG | ecosystem: Host-associated > Plants > Roots > Rhizosphere > Soil ... | reverse complement strand
CCGGAAATGAGAAGGATACGGTCAGGATTACCGGGATGATAGGTCATTCCCTTCGACCAGTTGGAAATGACTGATGAATCGGGAACAAACTCCCACAACAGCTTTCCGGTAACAGCATCAAGAGCAACCAGTTTGTTGGAAGGCATCAGGCCGATAACGCGGTTATCCATCATCACAGGATTAAAATAGACACCGCCTCCTTCAGTGGTATCTTCAAATCGCCAAACTTCTTGCAACTGCGTAACATTAGTAGTATTTATAGCGGTGAGTGCGGAGAATTTGTTATTAGAAACATCATGACCGAATGTAGGCCACGTAGAAGTGTCATTTTGTTTGTCGGGCGAGCAAGCGCCGACGAACGCCAGCGAGAGAAAGCCGAGCAGTCGTTTCATTTGCGATATCGTCTTTAATAGATTTTAATTTCAATGTCTTTAAATGATACAAGCATATCCTGGTCACCATGCAACTGAAGTGCTATATGTCCTTCTGTTCTTCCGGGATCGTTATGGATTTCTGCAGTTTTATAACCGTTAAGATGCACTACTACCGATTGGCCTTTGGCAGAAACCGTCATTGTATTCCACTCACCTGGTTTATTCCATTTTTTTACATCAACAGAATCAGGTTCCACCACCCATCCTCTTCCCCCAGTCTCATACAATCCTCCAACACCCTGAAGCGGATGTATTTCTGCCTGTAAACCTTCAACTCCATAAGGACCTCCAACTTCTTTTACCCTAAAGTACAATCCGCTGTTGCCATTTACTGCGAGATATTTTATTCTTAGTTCGAAATCCTTATAGATATTATCTGTAATCAGCAATCCATGACGTGGATCTGATTTTTCGCTTGTACCTACTATCATGCCTCTTTCTACTTTCCAGTTTCCACCTGGTAAGGTGTGCCAGCCTTTAAGCGTTTTGCCATCAAACAAAGATTGCCATTCCTGAATAGGGGAACAAAAATTAAAAGATAAGCAGGTTGTGAGAGTGAGAATAATAAAGAAGACAGAATTACGCAAATGATAGTTCATATTGGTTTGCGTCAGAAATCGTTGGTAATACTTGAGGACAACCAAGATCTTCCCGTTGTTAAATGTTAAACTTCAAAGTTAAGTTATTCCTTAGGCGATATTTGGGACGCCTTCATTCAATGCCGTGATCGATCGTTTGTTTTGTCGGCCCTGATTTTAATATGTTATATGTGTCTGCTATAGAAAAGGTGTACCGACGCAAATTGAAAACAAGAGGGGCCAATACTTTGCAATTCCCAGAAAGCCGGCGAATCCAAGAATGTAATCAGCATTAATTCACGAGCGAATCAGCGTTAAGTTTTTCAATTATTATTTGTGATGAAAATTATCGCAGTATGTGCAATTACAATTTAGCTGCCTAAGTGATGTTTGCGTGATGCTTTCTCAACGGCTGATCCAATAATTCATATTAATCAGTTGACGGAAATAGATGAAGCTTTTCCATCCGTTAACTTCGACCTTGAATTAACCGATTCTCTAAGCATATTGTTTATCAAAGTCTATCATGAACTCTTTAGGTGTGGTTTTTTTTACTTTGTATCTCCAATCTATACTAAAGACATCTGCAATCATTTTGTTCATATTTTTTATGTTGGTGGGCTTTTTTAAATACATATCAGCGCCTAATTCCTGGGAAAGTTTTACGTCATTTGGTGAACCAAAAGTTGAACACATAATCACTGTTGGTTGATCTAAAACCTTATTTAACCGGATCTGCTTTAAAGCCTCAAAGCCATTCTTTTTGGACATATTAATATCCAGGAAAATGTATTTTGGAGAAACTGATTCTAAGACATCGATCAGCCTCTGCCCATTAGGGACAGTAATGACGGTTAACTCTAGATTCGTCGCGAACAATGCTTGCAAAAGAAATAAAGAATCATCAGCATCATCATCCGCGATTATGATAGTGTTTGTTTCGTAGCACATCTCATAAAATTTAAGAGGTGAAGAAAGGCAAATACTGCTTTGGGGTTGTGTCGGTCCAGTATTTGCCAGAGGTAAATTCGGGTCCGGATTATCCCTAAAAAATAACTAGTTGTAAAGTTCAGCAGACAGGGCAATTACATTGCTACACAATTCCTACAAATATTTATACAATTCACAGATAATTGTCTGATACCCTCCGCAATATTTGTAACGTTATTTAGTACAATAATGGCTCTACCTTTGCAACGTAAAGAGTATTTCAGCATTAAAAATTTAAATTCATGGATACCAAGGAGCTCGAGAAATTACCAAATAAAGGTGTTGAAATTGAAAAGGGAAAAGCCCATATTATCGTTGAATTAATCGAATATGAGCATAACACTGTTCTAAGTAAATCAATTATGAAAAAGGCAACAGGATCTATAAATGCTTTGTCATTTGCAAGCGGTGAAGGCCTGAATGAAAAAACTTCTCCTTTCGACACGTATGCCCAAATAATTGATGGCAGCGCAATTATTGAGATTGATGGCAAGGCCTCTACGCTCCAAACAGGTGACGGGATTCTTATACCCGCTCACAAACCGAGTCATATAAAACCCAATGGAAGGTTCAAGCTGATTCTGACCGTCATAAAAAGCGGATATGAATAGTGGTTCTTATTTAGTATTCTCCTTTTTCATCCTTTGTAATTATCGCCTTCATTTGAGCAATTTCCGTACTTTTTCGTTTATTGGTACGCTATTCTTATTAAGAAGGCAAGTATTCAAAGGAGACCAGCAATATAGGAAAGCGATGATACCTCATCACTCGAATTATCAGAAAAAATAATCAAACCTCGGGAGGCGAATTGAATTGAGTATTCCCATCTAAACAGGCGCACCAATGAAGCCAAGATTTATATATTCCGCGTTCTTACTGCTCATATTAACGTCTTCGTGTAATTCCAATACTTCGGCACCTGAAAAAAAGGCGGACACAACTGTTCAGGTAGCAACCGAAAAAGGGGGCGAGAATTATACATACGACTTGGGAAAGCCTGCAAAAAAATGGAACCTTCCTGGTGATCTCATGGAAATTTCAGGGAATGCATGGGTCGACAAAAATCATCTGCTCGCTATTGAGGACCTTCGTCCCGTGCTCTACTTAATTCGGCTTGACGACTCCGCCGTTGTTGAGAAAAAAATTCCATTTCATCAAACTTCTAAAGAAAAATTTGACGTCGAGGATGTTACTATAGTAGACCATACTGCCTATGCAATCTATAGTCATGGAAAGATCTTCAAGATTGATAATTGGGATGATAAGCCGGCGGTGAAAGAAATCACCACTTTCCTTGGAAAGGAAAATAATACGGAAGGCATTTGTTATGATCCTGTACTAAATAACTTGCTAGTGTCTTGCAAAAACAAGTCGGGCATCGAAGATGAAAAAAAATCAACCCACGCCATATATGAATTTGATTTGAAGAGCGAGGCCTTGAAGGAAGCTCCATTCATGCTCATTCATAAAAAAGATATTTCGAAAATGGGAGGGGAGAAGTTGGAATTTTATCCATCTGCCGTTGCCGTGCATCCCAAGACAAATGATATCTACATACTTTCTACCAAAGGCAGCAAAATGTTGGCGGAATATTCCCATTCAGGCGTATTGAAAGCCATTCAAATGCTCGATCCGAATTTGCTTCCCCAACCCGAAGGAATTTGTTTTTCTCCCGATGGCGTCATGTATATCAGTACGGAAGGAAAGCATGGAACGCCTGCGGCGATTTACCAATTCAATTCAAAGTAGAATACTAACACACCTTCACAACATCCATATTCAACAAGCCACCCAGCTTTTCAATCTTTGAGCTGATATGTCCTACTCCTACAGCACAATGGTGCGCGGGACCGTGACTGTTCCAGTCGTTCATAAACTTTCTGGCACCGATAGAAAATTTGTAACGACTGTTAGTGTTTCCAATTTGAAGTATGGGTCCCGTCGCAGATTCGCCTTCGGCTACCAGGAACATCAAGCCGCCACCTTTTTTTTCTACTACAGAAAGCAAGGTTACCGGACCGTGTTTTACCTGCATTTCAACTGATAATCCCTTTCCCACCTTGCCATGATAAACGCCCAACGGTCTCACTTTTGTTTTGCCTTCGGCAATGGCGATGTGACCTGGCCCGTCGTGTCCCATCAAGATTACATCATCATTCAAATCCATTGCATAGTATTCTGTAAAAGATCCACCAATGCCAAACAGGTCCATGATCTTCATGGCTTGCGCATTCTTAATCTCGTATTCTCCCGCAACCGGAACGCCATTGGCTGTTAGGAGTGAGTTGCCAAGGATAATAGAAGCGATGGCCTCCTCATTTTCCTGATTGCCCGTACCCTTGTAATAATAGGCCATTGATCCCAAATTATATTGCTTAACCAAACTATCAAGTGCAACTGAAGTAATGGCGGCTTTTTCCAATTCTTCTTTAGAACAATCAGCCTGCACATCAAATACCTCATTAAACTTTTTCAAGCGGTCCATCATTTCAGCGTTGGTCACTTCTTTGCGAAAACTTGCCAATTCTTCTACTTCTATCAATTCTATGTGTCCTCCAAAATACGCATACTGTTGTGTGAGATCTGTATAAATGTCCAGCATGCCGCTATAGTAATGGCCCATACAGCCCAGGCGATTGTAGAACATGGAGTTTGCCACCTTCGCTGCTTCAATCCATTCTGTGATTTCTTTCCAACATGCCGGGTCATCGTGCAACATACCGGTGACTTGGTGAAACTTTATTCCGGTTCGATTGAAAACATTGGCAATCTCCGGCACCGGGCATGGTGAACAATAAGACAACCATTCACCAGTCATCTTTGTGCGATCTTTCATCTTGTTGAAAGAATCATAATCAATGGCCGCTTCAGGTGAAAGGTTTAAAATAATGACAGGAACTTTTGCCCTCAACACCACGGGCAAAACCGTTGAAGATAGAGCGTAAGTGGTGACATGTAAAAAGATAAGGTCCACATCTTCTTTTCTAAACATTTTACCAGCAGCAAATGCTTTTTCAACGTTATCAACAAGCCCAACATTCACAATAGAGGGATGAATGGCCGACAAGCTTTTTTCTACAGATTGCAAGTATCCCTCCAGGCGTTCTTTCAGACCATCAAACTGCGGCCAATAAGTGTCAAGTCCGATACCGAATAAGCCGATTTTTAATGAAGTATTTGATGCTGCCATTTTTATTTGTTTTTCTAAGAACAGTATTTTGATGCCGACGCAGTGTCCCCACGGCGTCTCGCGTGCGGCCGAACGTGAGTTCACGTGAGTCGATGTGAAGACACATCGACGGCTCCCATTGTCGCCGACGCAGTGTCCCCACGGCGTATCACGTGCGGCCGAACGTGAGTTCACGTGAGTCGATGTGAAGACACATCGACGGCAATAGATGCCGACGCACTGTCCCCACGGCGTCTCACGTGCGGCCGAATGCAAGTTCACGTGAGTCGATGTGAGGACACATCGAAGGCACATGATATCATGATCACAACCACTTCAACATTGCGCTCTCAAGTATCACGGGACCAATCAACCCGGATTCAATAAGTGGTGAATCCTTCGTGAAGTGTTTCCAGGTAGTAAAAGTAATCCTGCCATCATCAGGTTTTGGATTGCCGTTATTGTACCATGCAGGTAATTGCACAATGCTGCCTTTAGTGGCACTGGCAAGTCCGCTGGAACCTCCGCCTGGTGTGAAGTTATCAGGATCGGGCAATTGCTCATCTCCAATGAGTCGGTTCACCCATTGATTGGTCACACTCACTTCCAGTCTATTAATTCCATCCCGCAAAGCTTCCGTTATATCAACTCTGTATGGTCGCTTCCAAAGATTGCCGAAATCCTTACCGTTCACTTTCACGCTGGCTATTGCTTCAACTCTGCCAAGATTAAGGAACCATTTTCTGCCAGCAATCAAACTTCCCTTGAGCAACTTAAATTGCTTTTTGTAGATGGCTGTACCTGAAAAATATTTCACGCCGTGCTCATGATGCAAATGCAATGAAATTAATTGAGGTAATCTCACGCTGGATGGAGCTCCTGCTTGAGGAGGAAAGGCAACTTCCCATTCTCCAGTCAACTCAATTGGACCGGGCAAATTTGAAATGCTAAACGAAACGGTTGTTCCTTTATGCATATTTGAAATAGGTAAGGGATTGGTTTCTGCCTTACTATTGCGAACTGCATAATTTCCATTTTTTCTAATCAATAATGCTGGCTTACTACTCCCTGTCATTTCAACAGCAATTGAATCATCTGAAACCTTGACTTTTGTTCTTGAAAGTTCTTCAATTTTTTCTTTCTTCATGGCTTCGCCATATAAGACAGGCAATGTCATATCGCCATTATAACAGGAAGCACCTTCCTCTTGTAATGCACTGCCCATTTCTCCGTGAATTATATGCTTGCTTTTTTTTCCTTCTGCTATCCTTTGGCCATTTACAAAAACAAAAGGTGTATTGTTGTCGTATACAATGCCGATATGGCTCCAGCCAGAAATAGGAACTTGCACAGGCAATATAAGGACTGGTTGTCCCTCTTCCTTCTCCCAAACTCCCACACCATTTCGTCCAACTGTTATTCCGATGCACGCATGTCCTTCACCAAATAGTTTCTTCCCCGGAGCTGGATGAATAGCATAATAATCTGTCCAGGGTTGGCTGATCGTACCCATCACGAAATCTGGATTAAGCAGCACATTGATTTCTGGTTTAGCCCAGAATGAAATAGTGAATGAAGTAGCAACAGAACTCTTTTTGATTTCGGGAGAAGAGGGAAAATCTTCTGTGCTCAGGATTGTTTGGCCATTTCTCTGAACAGACAGGATTCGATTTGTAGCGGAAGCTGAACGAAACAACACAAAAACAGAACCATATGGATCAAATTGGATCGGGAATCGGACGTGGCCATCAACGAGGTCATACACCCCGACTTTAATAATTTTTCCAGTAGTTGCATCCCAAAATTCCGGCTGTTTGTTATTCACTCTAAAACTGCAAACTGTTTCTTCATTACTCCTCCTTTGATTGGAGAGAAAATACAGGTCCCCACCTGCAATGCCGCGGTGAGTATATAAAATGGGTGCGTTACCACTCCGAGATGAATAATCAAAATCAGGTTTTATACTCAATGCGTCCAGCAAGATTGAAGAAAGTGGCCAACCCCCAAATACGCGTCCTTTTCCAATTTTATTGTCTGTGAAGGGCTCATTGCTCCAGAGTTCATTGGTGATTTGTCTGAATTCAAAATCTTCGTTGGTGTAGGTAGAAAGTCCCGTGGATCGCGCAGGTTTTGCTCCAATCATAATCATTCCATCCTTTACTAATTCGTGGATCTTGCGCATCATTGTAAGCGAGACTGCATCATATTCCTGAAGAACGAAAACCCTATAAGATTTTCCATTGGCCAGGATTATTTTGTTGTCGGTAATCTTTGCATTGTTCATCACTTCTGCATTCACAAGATCATAATCAAATCCATTTACCGGCGAAGGAATCAAGTCCTCAGGCTCCACTTTCGTATACATGTTGGCGTCATCTCCAGAAAAATAAAGAAGGTCGGCCACAGGACTCCCCAGTTGCAAAAGATATTGGCATCTCCCTAAGTATTGCAACCATTCCTTTCCCTTATTCCACCAGGTATTGGTTCTCTCAAAATGAATTCCCCAGGGACCCATGCTCATTCCTGGCATGGCTGATGGATGCGGCTGGTGTGCATAGCGATGAATGATCATGAGGTTCACGCCTGTCGTAAACGCTTTATCGCCCAGCGCCTTCAAGTAAAATGGATATTCCTGCCATCGCGCTGATTCAGGTTCTGCAGTGAAGGCTTCAGCGCCTACTAACTTTTGACCGTTAATGTGTGCGATGCTTGCAGCAAGTTTAGTAGTTCTTCGTGAGGTTGGTTTGATTGGCGTTATGGATGAAAAGCCACTCCAGAATTCTCCCAGGTTGACATCACCCCTCGAACCAATCTGCATTTCTTCCATCGGACCCATTTCATATGGCTCAACGTAAGCGGTCATATTATGCTGGTGACACAATTCCCGGAATCGTTTATAATAATTCTCTGCGATCAGGTCTGCCTGCATCCTTCGGATGTCCCATAGAAACCGCTCTGTAATGTCTACGCTGTTCACGATGCGGCCTCCAGCCAGGGCTGGGAAATATTTTGTAAGATCATATCCCATTCGCTCACGGAATATTTGCTCAAATCCTGCTGTCCAATTTTGTCCACCGGCTTCGTAACTGTCGATGGATGCGCCCAGTTTGCTCTTAATTTCATTCATCACCGGCAAAATATTCTCCATCATGGTGTTGAAATGAAAACTGATGGCTGCAGGATTGAATTTGTCACATTCCAATCCTATTCCTGTGTCGGGCGCAGCCTTATTCAAAGTTCCCATCGGTGTAAATCCAATTCTTTGAATTGTCCAATTCCCTGGAGGCGCGTTCCATTGCAACATGCCTTCTTTGTTTTTAAACTGGGTAAGGTCCAATACTGCATTAACATCCACTATTGAACCGGGTTGTACAAATTGATTGTTGTTGTTATGGATGGTGGAGGGTTCAACCAACATCACATTGCTTCGCCCACGAAGGTTGGTTTTCTCCATCCAGTTTTTCAATCTCGATATTCCTGAAAGTTGGATTTGCCTGTACCGCCTGGTGCCGCGGGAAGTGATTCTAAAATATTTTGCCCTGGTTACAGGAATGTCAAACAGGATGTATTTATTTCCCAGTAGAAGTTCGGTATCAAGTCCCGTGTTTATAGTAACCACTTTCTGAAATTGAAGCCCATCATTAGATGATTCCAGCGTTATTGAAGTTCTTTCCCCAAAATCCAGCGGTTTGCTGGCCACACCTTCAATAGGGATCATGGAAATAAAGAAGCTGATCATGTTTGCCTCATACTGTTCTTCAAATTCAAATAGCAACCAGGCATTACTGTTATCTTCCGTTGAGTAAGCAACCACGCCCTCGTTTCCAGATAATTTTTCATTTTCGATATATCCTTTGGCTGTTGAGATCTTTACTTTGTGTAACTGCTCTTCTCCTTCCATGGAAGGAAATGCAATCACTGCCACGTCCCGATAGGTATTAAAACGTTGCGCTGGTTGTGGTAAAACCAGATGGACCGGTTTGCCACCGGAGATATAGGTCTCGCTCCAGGTGATTTGTTGCATGGATAATTCGGGTGTGATCCATGGACCACCGCTGGCGGACCAACCAGGGCAATTGTGCATCGTGAATTCAATTCCCAATCTTCCCGCTTCGCGAATAGCGTGTTTCTTCAGTTCCAACCATTCTTTGCTCAAATACTGGATGGGACCTTTTGGGATGCCGGTGCCCACGTCAAAATTGAATACGCCAGCGATTCCTACCCGCTTCATGGCTTCAAGGTCCAGCGTGATTCCCTCTTTTGTAACATTTCCATTCATCCAGAACCAATATACCTGCGGATAGGTAGAAGATGGAGGATTTCTGAAATCATCTTCTAGCGTTGAAGGTGATGGCTCATTGATAAGTTGAACTACACCTACAGGATTCGCCAAAATCATCATACCTGCAGCACCTGTTCTTCCTATGAATGTTCTTCGTTTCATATTGTGGGGGAAAGCAATCGACGAAAAAAGTTGAAGGACTTGCTGAATTTAGCGAAATAATCCATTTCAAAATATGGGCTACACATCTTGCTGGAAAAACAATTTGCATTGTGTATAGAATCCAACGGCGGGTTTTTTTGGAAGCTTGAATCGGTGATGTTAGAATATATTGTATTGATTGCTTATGTTTTTAGCTGTAACAATATTGCTTTCCGCGTCTTTCACTAGTAAACTTTGCTCGATATGAAAAAATTCTTGTTTCCCTTATTGGTTGCAATTCCATTGCTGACGTTTGCTCAAACAGCAACAATTAAAATTGATCTGGACAGAACAATCAGCGAAATTGACCCGAAAATCTATGGTGTATTCATGGAGCCCATACACTTCACAGGGCGCAGACTAGGGTTGCCTGATACAGTTCATTTTAATACACTGTATGGAAATCTGTATGATCCTTCTTCTCCGCTTGCAGATGCGGACGGGTTTCGCAGGGATTATATTGATGCAATGAAAGAATTAAAAGTAACTAACATGCGCTGGCCCGGCGGGAATTTTTTGATGGGTTATAATTGGCAGGATGGCATCGGGCCAAAGGAGCAACGTCCTGTTCGCATCAATCTTGCTTGGGGTGGCGTAGACAATAACCATGTAGGTACTGATGAATGGATGAAACTAAATAAATCAATTGGCAGTGAAAACATTGTTTGCGTAAACCTTGGCCTTGGCTCAATAATGGACGCAGTTTACTGGGTTGAATATTGCAATTATAAAAGCGGCACCTATTATTCCGACCTCCGGGCCAAAAATGGACATAAAGATCCATATGATGTAAAAATTTGGGACCTTGGCAATGAAGTGGATGGTTTGCCGTGGGAGCTGGGTCATAAAAATGTTGAAGACTATATTGAAATTGGCAGGGAAGCTGCGAAGGCTATGAAATCAGTTGACAACACAATTAAATTAGTGGCTGCTGGATCGTCGTGGTATTCGCCAAATACATGGGACGACTGGAACCGCAAAGTACTCACTGGTCTTGGTGACAGAATTGATTACATATCCATTCATAGTTATTGGGAAAATTCGGCTGACTATTATAGTTACATGGGCGCCAGCGCAATGACCTTTGAACAACGGATCAAATTAACAACTAATGAAATTGAAGCTGTATCAGCTATAAAAGGATTTAAGAACCCAATTTATATTTCAGTAGACGAGTGGGGGGCTTTTGGAAGAACTTTTCTTAATGTTCTGCCAGTAGCTCAATCTTTAAATTCTTTTATACGTCATGCCGATGTAGTCAAGATGACTAATTTCACCACGATGACCTCTCTATTATCCAGCGACCCTAAAAAGGGAACTTATAAGTCTCCGTTGTTTTATGTATTCAAATTGTTCTCTAACAACTGCCGGGGTAATTCAATTGACAGCTACGTTACCTGCGATACATTTAATACTGAAAAATATAAAGGCATTCCCTATCTGGATGTATCAGCTGTTTATTCAAAAGAAACAAATACTGTTTTTGTTAATGTGGTAAACAGGCATAAGGATAAGGAAATCACTACCGATGTAATGAATAGCTCTGGGGAAATTACAGGAAAGCCAGAAGTAAGCATAATTACAATCGATGATCTTAAAGAGCCTTTTGCATTTGACCAGCAGTCGAAATATTTGCCTGCCACAAAAGAAATACAAGCAAAGGGTAATCGATTGTCCGTGGTTTTCCCTCCGCATTCATTTACCCAAATCAAAATCAACATAAAAAAGAAATAACTATGATTCCGATAATCATAGGAATTGCTTCAGGGCTACTTGTCATATTGATTGTGTATTTATTGAAACAAGTGGACAAGGCCATCATGTACGGTCTCATACTTTCAGGAATTGGGTTCCTCTATGTTGGGTTTACATGGTCTGATACAACAGCCCTAATTGTAAACTGTGTACAAGCTATATTTTTCCTTTTGATTGCCGCGTATGGGATTAGGAAAGACCTTTATATTTTGGCAGTTGGTTATTTCCTGCATGGAATATGGGATATGGTATATAATTTTTTTCCGGGTTCAAGTTTAATCCCGCCTCATTACGATCTCTTTTGCCTATCAATTGATTTTACAATCGGCCTTTATCTACTAATATTTAGATATAAGAAAGTAAAAACTGGCGCTACTTCTTAGTTCGATAATTATTTGCCTTGAAGAGTATATAGTCACCCATTAGCGATGAGCATCAACCGCATGCTCCTTTTCTACCAGCTTTTTCAAACTGGTAAGCATCATTTCCCAATTCTTTTGAGAGTGTTGTCTGTCTTCCTCGCTCACGTTCTTATCTTGAGTGAGCTGCACTGAGGTTTGGTTGCCTTTTGGCTGCAGCTCTATTGTTACGGTATGATAATTTTCAGGCTTGTCTTCTGTTCCTGAAAGAGGGCTAAAATGACTGTACTGAAGTTTTTT
>Ga0070674_100001631_pt1 | contig 12072 bp, 12 predicted proteins | sample KBSM33metaG_FD_65344 | JGI IMG/M metagenome (GOLD analysis project Ga0070674, IMG submission 65344) | Miscanthus rhizosphere microbial communities from Kellogg Biological Station, Michigan, USA - KBS M3-3 metaG | ecosystem: Host-associated > Plants > Roots > Rhizosphere > Soil ... | reverse complement strand
GGCATTGGCCCGCGATGAATGACAAAGATGTTGCCCTTGGAATTGAAGGCTATGCCGGAGGTGCCGCCGAAATTCGCGCCGGGCGGCAGCTTGAACGCCTCGGGAACCGGGACATAATCGAGCATACTGAGTTCCTCTTCGCCCCGGCATCCTGGAGCCGAGCACAGGCCATTTTCCGCCCGCCAGCATGGGGGCGCTCGACTCCCCGCGCCGCCCGGTCCTATAGATATGTAAAGTGTTCAAAGACTTCGGGGAGGACAATGGCCATTCCGCAATTGCTTGTGCACGACAGGAAGGACACCGTCGGCGTCGTCGTGATCGAGGGCCTGAAAAAAGGCACCGATATGCTGTGCGTGGTCACCTACGACAACTCGTCGTTCAAGCTGAAATCGAAGATGGACGTGCCGATCGGCCACAAGGTGGCGCTGGTCGACATCAAGAAGGGCGACACGATCTGGAAATACGGCCAGGACATCGGCATCGCCAAGAAAGGTATCGGCAAGGGCGAGCACGTCCACGTGCACAACGTTAAAACCAAGCGGTGGTGATCGATATGGCGAAAAAAGATAAGAAGAACGGCAAGGCTGTCGCGAAAAGGAACGCCCATTCGGATTTGAAATTCTTCGGCTGGCGGCGCGAGAACGGCCGGGTCGGCGTGCGCAACCACGTTATCATCCTGCCGCTCGACGATCTGTCGAATTCTGCCTGCGAGGCGGTCGCCAACAACATCAAGGGCACGATGGCGCTGCCGCACGCCTACGGCCGGCTGCAGTTCGGCGAGGACCTCGACCTGCACTTCCGCACCTTGATCGGCACCGGCGCCAATCCGAACGTCGCCGCGGTCGTCGTCATCGGCATCGAGGACGGTTGGACCAAGCGCGTGGTCGACGGCATCGCCAAGACCGGCAAGCCCGTCACCGGCTTCGGCATCGAAGGCCACGGCGACATCGCCACGATCGCCAAGGCGTCCTATGTCGCCAAGCAATATGTGCAGATGGCCTCCGAGCTGCAGCGCGAGGAATGCGACATCGGCGAGCTCTGGGTCTCGACCAAGTGCGGCGAGAGCGACACCACGACCGGCCTCGCCTCCTGCCCGACCGTCGGCAACATGTACGACAAGCTCATTCCGAGCGGCATCTATGGCGTGTTCGGCGAGACCTCGGAGATCACCGGGGCCGAGCATCTCGCCCGCGAACGCGCGATCAGCAAGAAGGTCGGCGACAAGTGGTTCAAGGTCTGGAAGGCCTACCAGGACGACGTCATCGAGGCACACAAGACGGACGACCTGTCCGACTCTCAGCCGACCAAGGGCAACATCGCCGGCGGGCTGACGACGATCGAGGAAAAGGCGCTCGGCAATCTCGAGAAGATCGGCCGCGAGTGCCGTTACATCGACGTGCTCGAGCCGGCCGAGGCGCCGCGCAAGGGCAAGGGTCTTTATTACATGGATACGTCGTCGGCCGCGGCCGAATGCGTGACCCTGATGGCGGCGGCGGGCTATGCGGTGCACACCTTCCCAACCGGCCAGGGTAACGTGATCGGCAATCCGATCGTGCCGGTGATCAAGATCAGCGGCAATCCGAAGACCATGCGGACCATGGGCGAGCACATCGATGTCGACGTGTCCGGCATCCTGCGCCGCGAGATGACGATCCCGCAGGCCGGCGATGCGCTGATCGACATGATCGTGCGCACCGCCAACGGCCGGCTCACGGCGGCGGAGGCGCTCGGCCACCGCGAGTATGTGATGACGAAGCTCTATCGGAGCGCGTAACGCGCGCTGCGGTGGATAGTTAGATGCCGACGCTGACGCTGGTTCAGGCGGAAGGGCTGGTGGTGGGCACGCTGACGCGATGCCGCACCGATATCAACAATGCGCGAAGCGTCACCCGTGCGCTGATCGCCGCCGAAATGGACGGGCTCAAGGGCCACGGCCTGTCCCGCGTGCCGGTGTACGCAGCCCAGGCCAAGGTGCGCAAGATCGACGGCACGGCGAGGCCCGCCGTCACGCGGCCACGGCCCGGCCTGATCGCGATCGACGCGGCCAACGGATTTGCCTTTCCGGCGATCGAGCTTGCCGAAGCCGCGCTGCCCGACGCCGCGCGCAGCCAGGGCATCGCCGCGGCGGCGATCCGACGTTCGAGCCATTGCGGCGCGGCCGGTCATCCGGTCGAGCGGCTGGCGGACAAGGGCCTGGTCGCGATGATGTTCGTTAACACGCCGGGCGCGATGGCGCCGTGGGGCGGATCGAAGCCCGTGTTCGGCACCAATCCGGTCGCGTTCGCCTGCCCGTTGCCGGGCCGCGCGCCGCTGGTGATCGATCTGTCGCTGTCGAAGGTGGCGCGCGGCAACATCATGACGGCAAAGCAGCGCCGCGAAACAATCCCGGAAGATTGGGCGCTCGATGCCGCAGGCAAGCCCACCACCGATCCCGACGCGGCGCTACGCGGCACGATGGCACCGATGGGCGGCGCCAAGGGCACGGTGCTGGCGCTGATGGTTGAAATCCTGGCGGCCGGACTGACCGGCTCGAACTTCGCCGCCGAGGCGTCGTCCTATCTCGACGCGAAGGGCGCGCCGTCCGGCACCGGACAACTGATCATCGCGTTCGATCCGGCGGCGTTCGGCGACGGCGCGCCGGCGCGCTTCGGGCTGCTGGCGGCGTCGATCGAGGCGCAGCCCGGCGCGCGGCTGCCAGGCATGCGGCGATTGAAGGCGCGTGCGAAGGCGAAGGCGGAGGGGGTGACGATCAGCGAGTCACTGCTCGCAGAGATCGAGGCAGCCTAACTGCGAGTCACCCTCCCCTGGAGGGGGAGGGTCGACGCAGCATCGAGCGTAGCGAGATGCAAGTCGGGGTGGGGTGAACTCCAAGGAAGATCACCCCACCCCGCTCGCTTCGCTCGCGACCCTCCCCCTCCAGGGGAGGGTGAAGAGAGTGTGCCTTACCGATGAGGTTGAACCGCCGCTTCCTGCCGGCCCTGCAATGGCAGCGGCTGGTCGCTCAGCATCCCATTGACGATCACCTTGCGCGCGGTGTCGAGATCGACGCCGTGGCGCTGCATCAGGTCGGCCGCGTCGGTGATGATCGCATCGACATCCTGCTTGATCTTGAGATTCTTGTAATGATCCTCCTGGCTGAAGCCCATGCTTTCGCCGATGACCTCGAGAATGTTCATGATCTTGAACGGCCAGTCGCGTTCGTGCGCGCACAGCTCGCGGTGATCGGAATGATAGACCGCCACCAGCGCGTCGACGCCGGCGGCGCGCGCGGCTTCGAGCTCCTTCAACTGCAGCTCGGCCTTGAACTTCGGCAACGTCGCGAGATTGACGCTCTGCAGACCGATGGCCGGCACGTCGAGCTCGACGAGCTCGATGCCGGGCACGGCGAGAATTAACTGCTCCGCCGCTTCCATCACGCCGGCGATGCCGGGATGCCGGTGCAGCGCCACCGTCATCTCGACTCGGTTCTTCAAGAACGGCCGGAGCTTGTCGAGCTTGCCGTGCAGGAACGGCATGAACGGCGTCATGTCGAACGGCTTCTCGCCAATGGCGCGCTCGATGGTCGGCAGCACGGTTTCGCCGAACTGCATGACGCAGCTCGGGCACCACGCCAGCACCTGCCTGGTCTTCGACTGCGTCAGCTTCTGGATGGTGTTGTTGGCGAAACGCCCGAGCGTGTCGATGTCGCCGGCGCGAAGCTGGCTCGTGCCGCAGCAATGGGTCGGTCCGCCCATCACCTGATAGTCGGTGCCGATCATGTCCATGATGTCGAGACACAACAGCGCGATGTGCGGCGTCTTCAGCACGTTGCAGCCGGTATAGAACACCACGTCGGGCAATTCGGTGCGCGGCGCTGCCTTGGAAGGCTTCTGGCCAAGGCGGATCAATGACTCCTCGGAGAGCTGCAGCCGCGACAGCACGCTGGTGTCCTCACCGATCTTGCGGAACACGATGACGCCCTGCTTGCGCCGCTCGGCCGGGTCCTTGTCGTTCCGCATCATCGCGAGGCGCGCCATCGTCAACAGGAAGCGCGGATTGACGCCGTAGTCGCAGGCCTTGATGCACTCACCGCTCGCCATGCACGCCTTGGCCCACTTCTCGGATTCCGCCGCGCCCTTGCCGAAGCGGAGTATGTCGAGCACGCCGCTGACCACGGCTTTGGGATCGGCATCACCGAGGCCCGCCGGCGCGGCAATCGGGCAGACCTCGAAACATTTGCCGCATTTGGTGCAGGCGTCGAGCATGTCGTCGACGCGCGAAGTGAGGGCTTGTTCGAATCCGATGGCTTGCATCAGGCTAGAATAGCGCAACTCAACCGGCTTCGCGAGCGGCCATCCTTCGAGACGCGTGGGCATCGCCCACGCTCCTCAGGATGAGGCTGCGACAAGTATCGGCCTCACCCTGAGGAGCGGCCGAAGGCCGCGTCTCGAAGGGTGGGGCCACAAGCCAGTTGTCACTTCTGGATCGCCGCCACGGCCTTGGCCACCACATCCTTGGGCGTGCGGTAGAGATCCGCGAGGAACGCGTCGATTGTTCCCGCGCCAATCGGGCTGATTTCGAGATCGAGCTTCGCCGCGTCCGCCAGGAACTGCGGGTCCTTCATGGTCGCGTCAAACGCTGAGCGCAACGCAGCCTTGCGGTCAGCGGGAATGTCCGGCGAGGTGAAGAACGGCCGGCCGACGTATTGCCCCGCGATCAGGAGCCGCAGCACCTGCCGCTGCTCGTCGTTCGCGGCGCGCTCGAGCGCCACCGGCACGTCCGGAAGGTCGGAATTTTTCTCCAGATTGAACTGCACCAGCACGTTGATCTGCGGCAGCCAGTTCTTCTGGCTTTTCAGGCTGGTCCACGACCAGCCGCAGCGGCCGTCGACCTCGTGGCGTTCCATGGCGAGGTTGATGTCGTTGCCGCCCGGATAGCCGGTGACGAGCTTGACCTTGGCGCCGAACACGTTGCGCAGGATCAGCGCGAAGGTATCCGGATCGGCGCCGACCGCGCTGCCGCCGAGGCTGAACTCGCGCTTGAACATGTCGCCCCAGGTTTTCACCGGAGAGGCCTTCCAAGTGGCGCAGACGCTCGTCTCGCTGGTGATGGTGCCGAGCCAGGTCAGTTTGGTCGGATCGAAGCTGGTGGCGTTGAGCAGCGGCTCGGTGACTATGCCGCGGCTGACGCTCGCGAGCGTCAGGCCGTCCTTGGCGGCGACGCCGTAAACAAACTGGGTGGCCTTCATGGAGCCCGCGCCCGGCATGTTCTGCACCACGATCGTGGGATTGCCCGGTATGTAGCGGCCGATGTGGCGGCCCAAGAGCCGCGCGTAGAGATCATAGCCGCCGCCGGCGGTGAAGCCGACCAGGATGGTGGCGCTGCGACCGCGGTAGAATTCCTCGACCGATTGCGCACGGGCCGGCGTGGCGAACATCAATGCGGCAAACCCAACCGCGATTGCGTGTTTGATCATTCGATCACCTCGTCGGCGCGGCCGAGCAGCGGCAGCGGCACGGTGAGCCCGAGCGCCTTGGCGGACTTCAGGTTGATGATCAACTCCGCCTTCGTCGCTTGCGGCACCGGAAGATCGGTCGGCTTTTCGCCTTTGAGAATCCGGCCGGCGTAGACCCCGACCTGACGATACGCGTCCTTCAGATCGCCTCCATAGCTCATCACGCCGCCGGCTGTGGTGAATTCGGGGGTCTGGAAAACCGTGGGCATCGCATGGCGCAGGCTCAGCTCGCCAAGTTGCGCGCCGTGGCGAATCAGAAATCCGTCGGTGGCGACCAGGAGCCCACCGGCACGCAAGCGGACCAGGTTTGCAAACACCGCATCGATGTCGCGCTGCGCGCTTGCATGCAGGACGTGGAACTGAATTCCGAGCATGCCGGCCACCGTCTGCATGCCCTTCACGATGTTCTCCGCGCCGGGGTTGGTCGGGTTGATGAGCAGCCCAAAGACCTTTGCCGTGGGGACCAGCTCGAAGCTCCAGGCGCTTCGGCCCCAGCTCCGCGTTCAGGTTGCTGACGCCCGTGAGGTTGCCGCCCGGGCGGGCGAGGCTCGCGACAAGTCCCGTCGCCACCGGGTCGACCCCCAGTTGAAAAACGATGGGAATCGTCGTCGTGGCCGCCTTGGCTGCCAAGGCCGGCGGCAGGCCACCGAGCGCGATCACAGCGACTTGACGCCGAACCAAATCGGCGGCCAACGCCGGCAATCGTCCATTACGATTCTCCGCCCAGCGAGACTCGAATGTCACGTTCTGGCCGTTGATGTAGCCGGCTTCGCGGAGGCCTTCGCGAATCGAACGCAATTGGTACTCGTCCCGATCGGGCGTTGAGCCCCCGAGGTAACCGACCACCGGCATCGCCTGTTGCGCGCGCGCGACTATCGGCCAACCGGCCGCGCTGCCGAGCAAGCCTATGAAGTGTCGCCGGTTCATGGGCCAATCATAGCCGAGTTTGCCTCCGAGGGTGCGTTCCGACCGCGGCCACGATGCCGCAAGTTGCCTCAGCCCTCCGGAATCTTCACCAGCTCGAACTCGAAGCTCGTCTGCAAATCCTCGACCTGGGCCCGCGACAGCCACATCGCCATCCAGCCGAGGCCGGGGTGCTGCGCGGCAAACCGGATCGCGGATTTCTCCGGCGCGGCCTTCACGCTCCACAGCAGGTTGTCGCTCTGGTGCAGCTTGCCAGGATCGTCGGACGGCTCGGCGGGATGAACCGGCGTCATCCTGGCGCGGACGGCGGCAAGATCGCGGATCAAGCGGTCTATGTCTGGCGCGGACAGATCCGCCGATGTGCCAGCGACCGACATCGCTGCATGCGCGCCATCGGATGAGAGTTTCAGTTTGATCGGCTGCATCGGATGCTCCGCTTACTTGGCCACTGCTATCTGATGGATCAATTCGATTTCCTTGCCAGTGCGCGAGGACTCGATCGCTGCCGCGCAAACTTCGAGATTGGCCAGTCCCCACTGCCCGGTGTGAATCACACGCTTGCCAGCGATCGCATTGGCGAATTCCGCGATCACCAGATCGCGCGGATTCTTGTCGCTCGGCAGTGCAATCTCCTCGCGGCCGCGCTCCGAATAAACCAAAAGCCCGTCCGGCGACTGGCGGATGTCGCCGCGTTCGCAGCTCACCAGGGTCAGGCCGAAATGCGGCTGGTGCGGCGCGCTCGCGGGAATGGCATTGCGGGCGCGCTTGCGCTTGGCGGCCAGTTCCTGTTCGGGAGAGAGCGCGGCGGCGGGCTTGGGCGCGCCGTGCGGCCGGGCCGCCTCGCCCCACTCGCCGATGCCGCCGATCAGCTCGGCGCCGGCGAAATGGCCATAGCCGTTGTAGACCGCGGTCGCCGCCGTACCGTCGGTGAAATTCAGATAGATGGTGTGAGCGCCGATCGAGCGGCGGCTCTCGTCCCAATCGAACGTCGTGGCGCGCACGCTCTTCACCAGTCCGCCGCCAAGAAACCGCAGGATGTCGACCTGATGCGCGCCCTGGCGATAGGTGACGCCGCCGCCCTGCCCGACGTCGAGTTCGGCTGCACGCCGCGGGCGCGACATCCAGTCGGTGAAGTTCCAGGTGTGGATCATGCGGGCGCGGCCGAGCGTGCCGGACTGAACGATCTCCCGCATGCGCGCGATCGGCAGGTCGTAGCTGTGCGAATGCCCGACCTGGAGGACGACGCCGGCGCGCTTGGCCGCCTCGACCATCGCCTGCGCCTCGTCGACGCGGATCGCCATCGGCTTCTCGGTCAGGATGTGCTTCTTCGCAGCGCAGGCTTCCGCGACATGACCGGGGTGCAGCTCGGTCGGGGTCGCGATATAGACAGCGTCAAGCGCGCTCGATCGCAGCATCGACGGCAGGTCGGAGTGCCCCGCAACACCGATTTCTCGGGCCGCGGTCTCCCGCATCTCCGATGCGGGCTCCGCCACGGCGGCCAGCTCGAATGCGGGATTGCCGCGAATCGCGGGAACAAACGCCCAGCCGGCCGCTCCCATTCCAACGATTCCGATACGGATTTTGCCGGACATACCTGCTCTTACAGCGCTCGTCTGGTCACGCTTGCGGCGCGAGAGTAAACTGCGTGAAAGCCGATGAATAGGAGACTGCAATGCTGACCGCCGAGCAGAACGAATTGCTCACCCGGGTCGGACCCGGCACGCCCTGCGGCGATATGATGCGCCGCTACTGGCACCCGATCGCGGCGGTCTCCGAGCTTGAAGGTCTCAAGTGGAACAAGCGCGTCCGCCTGCTCGGCGAGGACCTGGTGCTTTACCGGGACAAGCAGGGCCGCATGGGGCTGATCACCGAGCAGTGCCCGCACCGCCGGGCGTCGCTCGCCTACGGCATCCCAACCGACAACGGCATCCGCTGCCCCTATCACGGCTGGGAGTTCGGTCACGCCGGGCAATGCCTCGAACAGCCGAACGAGCCGGAAAAGAGCTCGTTCAAGAACAAGGTCGCGACGCCGGCTTATTCCGTCGAGGAGATGGGCGGAATGTTCTGGGCCTACATGGGCCCGGCCGAGAGCAAGCCGCTGCTGCCGCGGATCGACGGCTTCGTCACCGACGGCACCATCCGCATGCTCGGCCGCACGCTCATTCCGGTGAACTGGCTGCAGATCATGGAGAACTCGCTCGACCCCATCCACACCGAGTGGCTGCACGGGCACACCTACGAGTTCATCAGGGAGCAGCAGGGCAAGGGCCACAAGGTGGCGATCAGCACGCGGCACGAGAAGATCGCGTTCCGCGAATTCGAGCACGGCATCACCAAGCATCGCCTGCTGGCCGGACACTCAGAGGAAGGCGACGACTGGAAGATCGGTCATCCGGTGGTGTTCCCGAACATCCTCTCGGTCGGCAATGGCGACGAGACCTCGCGCTACTACGCGTTCCAGATCCGCGTGCCGGCCGACGACAGCCACACGCTGCATCTGTGGTACACGGCCTATGTGCTGCCGAAGGGCATGAAGGTCGCGCCGGAGCTGCTTGACAAGGTCCACGTCTATGACGTGCCGCTCAAGGGCGCCGACGGCGAGTACATCATGGACAACATCGACGGCCAGGACATGGCGGTGTGGTGCACGCAAGGCCCGATCGCCGACCGCACCAAGGAGAACCTCGGCGCCTCCGACAACGGCATCGCGCTGTACCGCCGCGTGCTCCGGCGCGAGATCAAGAAGGTCGAGCAAGGCGTCGATCCGATGTTCACGTTCCGCGACAAGACGCGGAACTCCCGTATCGACCTGCCGAACGAGCGCAAGAAGCATCACAACAGCGAGGGCGCGCGAAGCTGGATCATGCGCACGCACGCGGCCTATTCGCCGATCGCCGAGGATGTGATCCGGATGTACGAGGGCGTGAAGCCCGGGCCGCTCCGAGCTGTCAGCTAAGCATCGCCATCCATGAGTGATGCATCGAAAAATCCCGAGACTGTTCGGCTGCTCGCCGAGCGGCACGGGCTGTCAAAGGCGCTGAAGCTGTTTCCCGACGGCGTGAAGGCCGCCGCGGAACGGGGGTTGAAGCCGCTCGGCGAATTGCCCAAAGGCACGACGTCGATCAACTCGCCAGCGCCCATCTTCAATCCCGCGCGCTTTGTAAGCGAGAAATGACTGGCCTAGCGTATCTCACCGTTGCCGAAGGCGCGGAGCTTCTGCGCACCAGGAAGCTTTCGCCGGTGGAATGGACCCGGGCGCTGCTCGAACGGATCACGTCGATCGATTCCAATTACAATGCGTTCCTCGTCGTCACCGCCGACAAGGCGCTGGCGCAAGCGAAGGCCGCCGAAGTGGAAATCGCCAAGGGCCAATGGCGCGGACCGATGCACGGCGTACCATACGCGGCCAAGGATATCTTCGACATTGAAGGCATGGCGACCACCTGCCATTCCAAGATTCGCAAGGACCATCGCGCCACATCCGACGCGTTTGTGGTGAAAAAGCTACACGAGGCGGGTGCGGTGCTGCTCGGCAAGGTCGCGCTGCACGAGTTCGCGACCGGCGGGCCGGCGTTCGACCTGCCCTGGCCGCCCGCGCGTAACCCGTGGAATCGCGATATCCATCCCGGCGGCTCGTCGAGCGGCTCGGGCGCGGCGCTCGCGGCCGGCATGGCGCCGGCAGCGCTCGGCACCGACACCGGCGGCTCGGTGCGCAATCCCGCGACCTGCTGCGGCATCGTCGGCATGAAGCCGACCTACGGCGCGGTGAGCCTGGCCGGCGTGTTTCCGCTGACCTATTCGCTCGATCACGTCGGCCCGATGACGCGCACGGTCGAAGACAATGCGATCTTCTTCCATGCCCTGGCCGGCCACGATCCCGAAGATCCGACCACGGCGAAACGCGAGACGCCGGACTGCCTGAAGGACTTGAAGTCGGGGCTGAAGGGTGTCCGCATCGGTGTCATCGAGCATTTCTATAAGGAGGACGCGGAAGCCGACCCCGATCAGGTGCGGGCGATCGAACAGGCCGTAGTTCTACTGCAACAACTCGGCGCCAGCGTGAAGACGATCCGGCTGTCGCCCCTGGCGCTGTGGACCGACTGCAACCGCACCATCCATCAGGCCGAGTCCTACGCGATCCACGAACGCGACGTGCAGGAGCGGCCGGAGGATTTCGCGGCGCTGACCCGTAACCGGCTGCTTCCCGGCGCGTTCGTGTCCGCGGCGAAATATATTCGCGCCCAGCAGCTACGCGGCGCGCTGTGCCGCGAGTTCGCGGAGGCGATGCGCGATCTCGACGCAGTGGTGACGTTGTCGAGCCTGCTGCTGCCGTGCCGGATCGACGATCCGGCGGCGATCGCGCGGACCTACGACCAGCAATGCCGGCTCGTGTTCAACGTCACCGGCACTCCGGCGATCTCGGTGCCGACCGGGTTCACTGACAGCGGCGTGCCGCTCGCCATGCAGATCGCCGGCCGCGCCTTCGACGAGCCGATGGTCTATCGCGTGGCGCAGGCCTATTGCGAGGCGGCGGGCACCTGCATCGGCGCCGACGGCAAGACCCAGCCGCGGCTGGTGGCGACGACGCGGACGGCGGCGGAATAGATTACTGCGTCTCAAGCCCGAGCCGCTTCACCAATTCGCCCTTGGACTTGTAGTCGGCGGCGGTCTGCGCGTGGAATTGCGCGCTGTTCAGATGCTTGAAACTCATGCCCGTGTTGTTGACCGCGCGGAGCACCGCATCGTGCTTCAGCGCATCGGCACAGGCTCGTTCGAGTCTATCGCGCACCTCGGCCGGCGAACCCTTCGGCGCGAACAGGCCATTGTGCCCAGGCGGCACAGAGGTCGTGACGCCGAGTTCCTTTGCGGTCGGAACGTTCGGGTAGACCGGATGGCGCTGGTCCGCGAACACCACCAACGGGCGTATCTTGTCGTTGCCCCGGATCGAAGAGATGCCGACCGATCCCACATCGATCTGGCCACTGAGCAGCGCAGGCACCACCGGCGCGTCGCCGCGGAACGGCACGTGCTGGAGCTTCAGATGCAACGCATCGGCAAGGTTCTCGCCCGACAGATGCGGGATGCTACCGAGGCCGGCGTGACCAAAGGTCACCGTGCCCGGCTTCTCCCGCGCCAGCGCAAAAAGCTCTTGCGCCGAATTGATTTTCGACTGCGGTCCGACCGAGAACGTGAAGATGTTCTCGAAAATCTGGCAGATATATTCGAATGACTCGACATTGTAGCGCACGCCTTTGACCAGATAGGGCGCGTTCGCGATCGAAGTCGTCGGCCCGAATGCCAGCATATGTCCGTCGGGAGGCGCCGCAGCCAGCACCGTGAAGCCGAGCGTGCCGGACGCGCCCTCGCGGTTCAGCACGACGGCGGTCTGGCCAAGCAGATCCGTCAATGCGGTTGCGACCGCGCGGCCGATCAGATCGACGCCGCTGCCCGGAGAGAACGGAATGATAATCTCTATGTTGCGCGACGGCCATTTCTGCTGTGCGCTTGCCGCTCCGCACAACCAGAGCAAAAGCGCCCCCGCGAGCAGCTTTGCCAACATGGCATCCTCCCAGCGCCGATCTTTGCCGGCCGTCAAAACGCTAGGCGGGCGATCCATCCCCGTCAATGCGACGGGCGGCGCTGTCATCGGGCTT
>Ga0070674_100001629_pt1 | contig 12076 bp, 11 predicted proteins | sample KBSM33metaG_FD_65344 | JGI IMG/M metagenome (GOLD analysis project Ga0070674, IMG submission 65344) | Miscanthus rhizosphere microbial communities from Kellogg Biological Station, Michigan, USA - KBS M3-3 metaG | ecosystem: Host-associated > Plants > Roots > Rhizosphere > Soil ... | reverse complement strand
CACGTCGTCTGCGTCAACGACGTGTACGGCGGCACGTACCGGATGTTCTCGCAGGTCTACGAGCCGAAGGGCTACCGCTTCACCTACGTGACCCCTGACGAGCTGTCGTCCGACCCCGCGGCCCACGTCGCCGGCGCGCGCCTCGTCTGGATCGAGACACCGACGAACCCGCTCCTGAACCTCGTCGATATCGCGGCCGTCGCCGCCGCGGCACGGGACGCCGGCGCACTGCTCGTCGTCGACAACACGTTCGCGACCCCGTACCTGCAGACGCCGCTCGACCTCGGCGCCGACATCGTGGTGCACTCGACGACGAAGTACCTCGGCGGACACTCTGACGTCGTCGGCGGCTTCGCCGGCACGAACGACCCGACGATCGCGGAGCGCCTGCGGTTCCTCCAGAAGTCGCTCGGGGCCGTCCCCGGCCCGTTCGACGCGTGGCTCGTGCTGCGTGGCCTGAAGACGCTCGCCGTGCGCATGGACCGCCACTGCGCGAATGCGCGCGCCATCGTCGACTTCCTCGCCGAGCACCCGCGCGTCACGCGCGTGCTCTGGCCGGGGCTGCCCGACCATCCCGGGCACGAGATCGCGAGGAGCCAGATGCGCGACTTCGGCGGGATGGTCTCCTTCCTCGTCGAGTCGGAGGACGAGGCGGTCGCGCTCGTCGCGCAGACCGAGGTCTGGACGCTCGCCGAGAGCCTCGGCGGCGTCGAGAGCCTGATCGAGCACCCTGCGCGGATGACGCACGCGTCGACCGCGACGGGGCCGTTCGCAGCGCCCGCGAACCTGATCCGGCTCTCGGTCGGGATCGAGTCCGCGGACGACCTCGTCGCCGACCTCAGCCGGGCGCTCGCCGCGACCGTCGCACGGGCGTAGGGCGGTCCCGGCGCCCATCGTGCGGGCACCGGGACCGTCTCAGGGTCAGCTGTCGTCCGCGACCAGCCGGAAGACCGTGCCGGTCGGGTCGGCCGCCGTCGCGAGCCGGCCGTACGGCGTGTCCTCCGCCGGCCTCACGATCTTGCCGCCGAGCTCGGTGACGCGCTCGAGCGCCGCGTCGACGTCAGCAACGTCGAAGTAGACGTTCCAGCCGGACGGCTCGTCGGTGTCGTCCATGATCCCGGCGAGCGCGTTGTCGCCCTCGCCGAGCGTCGTGTAGCGGAACTCGGGCGTGTCGCTCATCGCGTGGGTGTCCCAACCGAACACCTCGCGGTAGAAGTCGACGGTCGTGTCGTAGTTGCCCGTGTGCAGCTCGAACCACGCCGGGGCGCCGGCCTCGCCGGTCAGCTCGAACCCCTTCTGCTGGTTCGGCTGCCAGGCCCCGAGGACAGAGCCGCCCGGGTCCTTGATCATCACCGAGCGCCCGTTCTCCGCGACGTCCATCGGGCCCATCTCGACGGAGCCACCGTGCTTCGCCGTCGCCTCGGCGGCGCGGTCGACGTCGTCGGTCATCAGATGGATGCCCCAGGCGTCGGGGAGCCCCATCGACCCGTCGTTGTGCATGCAGCCGGCAACCGCCTTGCCGTCCTTCGTGTAGATGAAGTACCCCCCGAACTCCTCCTGCGCCGGCTGGGCCGTCCACCCGAACAGCTCGCCGTAGAAGGCGCTGGCCTTCTCGGTGTCGGAGCTGTAGAGGTCGATCCAGCACGGTGCCCCGACGATCAGCGTCGGTGAGGGCATACGAGCCTCCCTTCGATTCGGTGTCGCCGGAAACGACTGTCCGGCGCCGCGAAACTCATCGCAGGCGATGACACACGCTCCAGGCTAGACCTCTCCACCCCGGCGGTAGGTACGGATAACCGGAGAGAGATCATCTAGCGTGGGCGCGTGTCCGGCGAGCCGCTCGATCTGCTGCATTGCGGCGATTCCCGCCGGATCGGCGTGTACCTGGTCGAGACGAACGACGGGCTCGCGCTGCAGGATTGCGGGCCGAGTAGCTGCGTCCCGGCCCTCCACGAAGCGCTGGCGGGGCGCGGCGTGGGGTTGCGCGACGTCTCGCACCTGCTCCTGTCGCACATCCACCTCGACCATGCGGGAGCCGCGGGCGTGCTCGTCCGCGAGCACCCGGGGCTGACGGTCCACATCTCCGCACTGGGGGCGCCCCACCTCGTCGATCCGACCCGGCTCGAGGCGAGCGCCAGGAGGCTGTACGGCGACGCGTTCGATCCCCTCTGGGGTGAGCTCGCGGCCGTCCCCGAGGAGAATGTCCGCGCGGTCGGCGACGACGCGGTCGGGCTCGCCGTGTTCCCGACGCCGGGTCACTCCGCGCACCACGTCTCCTACCTCCACGAGGACGGGACGCTGTACGCGGGCGATGCCGCGGGCGTCCGGGTCGCCCCGGGTCGCTTCGTCTTCGCGCCGACCCCACCCCCGGAGATCGACCTCCCCGCCTGGAACGCGACGCTGGACGAGATCGAGCGTCGCACGCCGAGACGTCTCGCGCTCACCCATTTCGGCGTGTTCGAGGACGTCGAGCGCCACCTCGACGACCTCCGCCGGACGATGCACGACTGGGCCGAGCGTGTCGCGCACGGGATGGACGAGCCGACGTTCGTGGCCGCCGCGCGCGCCGACGTCCTCGCGTCCGACCCGGACGAGGTGGAGGCGTACGACCGCGCCGCGCCGTACTGGCACTGCTTCCTCGGGCTCGAGCGCTACTGGCGCAAGCGGTCCGAGACGGCGCCGGCGTGAGATACGCGCTCGCGCCGCTCCGCGAGCGCGAGTTCCGCCTTCTCTTCGCCGGCCGCCTCACATCCCAGGCAGGAAGCGCGATCGCACCGATCGCGCTCGCGTTCGCCGTCCTCGACATCACCGGCTCCGCGACCGACCTCGGGCTCGTCATCGCGGCCGGATTCGTGCCGCAGATCCTCCTCTTCCTCTTCGGCGGCGTGGTCGCCGACCGCTTCCCGCGGCACCGCGTGATGGTCGCGACGGACGCGATCGACGGGTTCGTGCAGCTCGCGGCTGCGGCGCTGGTGCTCGGCGGGGCTGCCGAGATCTGGCACCTCGCCGCGCTCAACGCGGTCCGCGGAGGAGCGACGGCATTCTTCTTTCCCGCCGCGCAGGGCCTCACGCCGCAGACCGTCCCCGCCTCACAGCTGCAGGAGGCAAACGCGCTCCTGCGCCTCACCCACTCGGGCACGAACATCGTCGGCACGGCCCTGGGCGGCCTGCTCGTCGCCGCCGTCGGGCCCGGCTGGGCCCTCGGCTGGGACGCAGCGACCTACTTCGCGGGGGCGGCCGTGCTCTCGCTGATGCGAGCGCGTTCGAGCCGTCCGGCGGCGGCCGACACGTCAGTCCTGGCCGAGCTCCGCGACGGGTGGATCGAGTTCTCGTCGCGGACGTGGCTCTGGACGGTCGTCGCGGCGGCGGCCTTCGGGAACATGGCGACGTCGATGGGGTTCGTGGTGCTCGGCCCCGTCGTCGCGGACCGGGAGCTCGGGGGTGCAGGCCCGTGGGGGTTCATCCTTGCGGCGTTCTCGGCCGGCTTCGTCGTCGGCGGCGTGATCGCTTTGCGGATCCGTCCCGTGCATCCACTCAGGGCCGGTCAGGTCGCGCTGCTGGTGGCGCCGCTCACGATGGTCGGGCTGGCGCTCGACCTGCCCGTGTGGGCGATCGCGGCGGCGGCGCTCTGCGCCGGGATCGGGCTCGAGCTCTTCGGCGTGTTCTGGGAGCTCTCGCTCCAGCAGCACGTCCCGCGGGAGAAGCTCTCGCGGGTCGCGTCGTACGACGCGCTCGGGTCGATCGTCGCGATGCCGGTCGGCCAGATCGCCGCGGGGCCGCTCTCCGACGCGATCGGGGTCACGAACACCCTGTGGGTCGCCGTCGCGCTTTTCAGCGTCCCGACGGCACTCTGCCTGCTCGTCCCCGACGTGCGGAACCTCCGGCGGCTCGACCTGCCGGGCGTGCCTCAGTCGACGGCGGCGTGAGCCCGGAGGTCGTCGAGCGCGGAGAACTCGAGCGCGAGGGCATGCGTCGCCTCGAGTACGACCGGCGGAGCCATGCCCGCGTCGAGTGCCTCCTGCCACCGTCCCGCGCAGAGACACCACCGGTCGCCCGCGCGGAGCCCCGCGAAGCCCCACTCGGGCCGCGGTGTCGAGAGGTCGTTGCCGACGGAGGCGCTGAATGCGAGGAACTCGTCCGTCATCACGGCGCAGACGGCGTGGACCCCCACGTCCTGTCCGCCGGTCCGGCACGTCCCGTCGCGGTAGAAGCCGGTGACGGGGTCGAAGCCGCACGGCTCGAGCGGCCCGCCCAGGACGTTGAGACCCTCGGTCACTGCGTGATCATGCCCAACCGGTGACGAGCCAGCGGCGCCGCAGGAAGCGCGTGCCCATCGTCGCGAGCCGCACGGCGATCAGGACGGCGAGCGCCACCCAGACCCCGCGGACGCCGAAGTCCCCGGCGACGGCGACCGCGAGCGCCGCGCCGCACGCGAGGAAGGCGACCACCATCGACGCGGCGATGAAGGGGCCGTCGCTCGCGCCGATCAGGATGCCGTCGAGCGCGAACACGGCACCGTTGAGCGGCTGCATGAGCGCGAAGATCGGCCAGAGCAGGGCGCACTGGGCGAGCACCTCGGCGTCACTCGTGAAGATCCGCGGGAGGACGCCGGAGAGGGCCAGGAGCGCGACGGCGAACACGACGCCCGTCGCCGCGGAGAGCCCGATCATCCGGACGCTCGCGTCGTAGGCGCGCTCGGGCCGCCCGGCGCCGAGCTCCCTCCCGACGAGGATCTGCCCGGCGATCGCGATCGCGTCGAGCACGAGGGCGAGGAAGATCCAGAGCTGGAACGAGATCTGGTACGCGCCCAGCTCCGCGTCCCCGAGCCGGGCGACCACCACCCCGGCGAGCAGGAACGCGGTGATCAGCGCCGCGGTGCGGATGAAGATGAACTTCCCGACCGAGAGCAGGCGCCGGGCGAGGGCGAGCACCGGCGCGAGGTCGTCCCGGCCGACCCGCCTCGCGATGAGCCACACGAACGCGACGCCCATGCACGTCTGGGCGATCGCCGTGCCCCAGGCCGAGCCCTCGATCCCCCAGTCGAAGCCGTAGACGAACAGCACCTCGAGCACGATGTTGAGCAGGTTTGCGAGAACGATCACGACGAGCGGCGAGGTCAGGTCGGAGACGCCGCGGAGGAAGCCCTGGCCGCCGAGGGCGAGGAAGAACGACGGGATCCCGATCGCGACGATGCGGAGGTACGTCTCCGCGTAGTCGGCTGTGTCCTCCTCGACACCGACGAGGTCGACGATCGGCCCGGCGAACGCGGCGACCGCGACGGCGAGGGCGACGCCGATCGCGAGCGAGAGCCAGAGCGCCTGGGCGCCGAGCCGCCGCGCAGTCCGGTCCTCCCCGGCCCCGCTCGCCCGCGCAACCTGCGCGGTTGTGCCGTACTGGAGGAAGTTGAACATCGCGAGCACCGAGAGAACCGTCGCGGCGGCGCCGAGTGCCGCCAGCTGGGAGCGCCCGAGATGCCCGACGATCGCCGTGTCGACGAGGATGTAGAGCGGTTCCGCCGCAAGCGCCCCGAGCGCCGGGACCGCGAGCCGGAGGATCTCCCGGTCGTACCCCGAGCGCAGCCGCACCGCGTCGCTAGGACGGCTGCTCGCGGCGCACGATCCGCGCGCCGCTCGACTGCGCGATCGCCTTCACGACGATCTCGTCGATGTTCACGTGCGGCGGCCGGGTCAGCGCGAACATGACGCAGTCGGCGACCTCGTCCGCGGTGACCGGCTCGAGCCCCTCGTAGACCGCGTCCGCCTTCGACTGGTCGCCGTAGAAGCGGACGACCGAGAACTCCGTCTCGACGAGGCCCGCGTCGACGGTCGTGATCCGGATCGGCCGCCCGAGGAGGTCCTCGCGGAGCGCGTACGTGAAGCCGCGCACGGCGAACTTCGACGTGATGTACGACGCGCCGTTCGGGTACGCCTGGCGCCCCGCCACCGACCCCATGAAAAGGATGTGGCCGCCGTCCCGGACGTGCGGCAGCGCGAGCCGGGTGATGCGCAGGACGCCGTCGACGTTCGTGTGCAGGACGGTCTCCTCGTCCTCCGCCGTCGACTCGGTGAACGGGACGCGGCCGAGGGCGAGCCCTGCGTTGTTGAAGAGGATGTCGATCCCGCCGAGCGCCTCGACGGCCGCGTCGACGAACGAGCGGCTCGACGCCTCGTCGGTGACGTCCAGCGGGAGCGCGACGTCGGCCTCGACCCGCTCGACGCGCCGAGCGCCGCCGACGACGCGGACGCCCGCTTCGCGAAGCTGCCGCACCGTGGCCGCGCCGATGCCCGACGAGGCGCCCGTAACGACAGCGGTCTTGCCGCTGAGGCTGTCCGACCTCAGTTGGACAACTCCACGCGCTCGATGAGGACGTCGTCGCTCGGCCTGTCGCGGCCGTCGCGGTCGGCAAGGGAGATGCGGTCGACGATGTCCTGGCCGGAGGTGACGCGACCGAAGACGGTGTGCTTCCCGTCGAGCCACGGGCACGCGTCCGCCGTGACGATGAAGAACTGCGAGCCGTTCGTGTTGGGGCCGGCGTTCGCCATCGCGAGCGCGCCGCGGGTGACGAGGTGCTCGTTGAACTCGTCCTCGAACGTGTAGCCGGGGCCGCCGGAGCCGGTGCCCTCCGGGCAGCCGCCCTGGATCATGAAGTCGGGGATCACGCGGTGGAACACGAGCCCGTCGTAGAAGCCGTCGGACGCGAGCTTGGTGAAGTTCTCGACCGTCTTCGGGGCCGCCTCGGGATAGAGCTCGAGCTCGATCGGGCCTTCGCTGGTGTGAAGCGTCGTCTGTGTCATGGGCCTGACGCTAGCACCGGTCTCCCGGACGGCCGCACCACCTGTGGGAAGGCCGGATCCGGCTCTTAACAGTCGGCCAACAACGGACGTCAAATGCGCCCGCGTACACTGAAACGATGGCAACGGCCGAGACCTCGCTGACCGGCTTCGTCCAGGCCGAGCAGTCTCAGGAGCTTGCCCTCGGCTGGCGCCGCCTGACGCGCGCGGCCACGATCGTGGCGCTGGTCACGGCGATCCCGGTCTACGTCTGGCTCACCCAGCAGCAGGGGTGGTCGTGGTGGACGGCGCTGCTCGCGACGCTCGCGCTCGTGATCGCGGCCCGCGGCATGGTCGACCTGATCTTCCACCGCTTCATCCCGTGGCCCAGCCTCTTCGGCGTCGACAGCCCGGCGCTCCGCGAGGAGGACATCGTCGCGCGGCGCCGCGCCTGGTTCTGGCGCTTCTGGCTGAAGGTCGGCATCTTCGGCGGGCTCATCGTCTTCCTCTGCTGGCGCTTCCTCGACGCCTCGATCCTGATCCAGATCCTGCCGCTGCTGATCATGCTGCCGATCTTCCTGATCTTCAACTTCGTGATCCTGTTCGGCCCGCTGCTGCTGATGAACCTCTCGCAGATCCAGGCCTTCGAGCCGGGCGACGCGCAGTGGGGCGTCAAGCTCGAGGACGTCCGCGGCCAGGTGGAGGCGAAGGAAGAGGTACGCCGGGTCGTCTCGATCTGGCAGTCGGGCGAGCAGTTCGAGAAGCACGGCGGCAAGCGGGAGCGCGGCGTGCTGTTCCTCGGCGCCCCGGGCACCGGCAAGACGATGCTCGCGAAGGCGCTGGCGACGGGGTTCAACTCGCCGTTCGTCTCGATCCCCGGGTCGGGCTTCGCCGCGACGTTCATCGGCATCGACGCGATCGTCGTCCGGATCCTCGCCCGCCGCGCGAAGAAGCTCGCGCGCAAGTGGGGCGGCCAGTGCATCGTCTTCATCGACGAGATCGACGCCGTCGGCATGCGCCGGCAGACGCTCGGTGGGGGCCAGCCGGGCGGGTCGACGCCCCTCGCGCAGCACGAGCTGCAGGAGCACCTCCACTTCGGCCCGTGGGGCGCGCAGAACCCGTCGGGGGACCTCGTGCTCGAGACGCGCGTCTGGCGCGACAAGCTGTTCGCCAACCGCGAGACCCCGCAGATCGGGATCAACGGCTTCCAGGCGAACATCATGCGGCTGCTCAACTTCATGTTCCCCGGCGGGATGGGGGGCGGGGGCGGCGGACTTGCGCTCAACCAGCTCCTCGTCGTGATGGACGGCATCGACAACCCGCCGTTCTTCAAGAAGTTCTTCACGAACAAGACGAACACGTTCCTGGACGGGATCTACATCGTCCCGCGCCGGGTCGGGAACCGCTCCATGCGTCTCCCCGCCGCGAAGCCGCGGAAGGAGCAGATCTACTTCATCGGCGCGACCAACGTGCCGGTCGACCGGCTCGACCCCGCGCTCACCCGGCCCGGCCGCATGGGCCGCCATGTCTGGTTCCGCACGCCGACGAAGCAGGACCGGCTCGACATCCTCGACCTGTACATCGGGAAGGTCTCCCACAACGGCGACCTCGACACGCCGAGGCGCCGCGACGAGATCGCCCGGATCACGAACGGCTACTCGCCGGCGATGATCGAGCAGGTCACGTCGATGGCACTGACGATCGCCCACCATTCCGGGCGCGAGGAGTTCGTCTGGGACGACCTCGTCGAGTCGATCACGACCCTCGAGTCGGGAACCGCCGTGGGGATCGAGTACGTGCCGGAGGAGAGCCGCGCGACGGCGATCCACGAGGCGGGGCACGCGATCGCCGGCCATGCGTACATGACCGACACCGAGTCGACCCGCCTGTCGATCCGGATGCGCGGCGGCTCCCTCGGGCACCACCAGGCACGTGAGAAGGAAGAGCGGTTCAGCCGCTTCCAGGGCGAGCTCTTCGCACGGCTCGTCTGGGGCCTCGGCGCCATGGCGGCGGAGCGCGTCTTCTACAACGAGAACTCGAGCGGCGTCGGCGGCGACGTCGCCACGGTCACGAGCCAGGCTGCGTGGATGGTCGGCAGCGCGGCGATGGGCCCGCAGGCGTTCCCCGTCGAGCCGCGCGAGGGCGAGACGGAGGACGACGCCCGCCAGCGCATCCTCGAGCGGTTCGAGGGCATCGGGCTCCAGATCATGAACCGGACGGGCGGTGGCGGCATGCTCGGCGGCGACCCGGTCGCCGGCGCGCTCTCCGATCCCGCGAAGCGGAAGGTCGCCGCCCAGATCCTCGGGCAGGCATACGTCGTGGCCCACGTGCTCGTCGTGAAGAACCACGAGGCGGTCGAGAAGATCGCCGACGCCGTGCTCGAGAAGAAGGAGCTCTTCGGTGACGAGCTGCTCGACCTGCTCAACTCGGTCGGCATCCGGATCCCCGAGCTCGACTTCAACGACGAGGCGACCTGGCCGCCGCCGTTCTTCGCCGTCTCGATGGGGCGACGCCCCCAGCCGAAAGAGATCGAGGCCGCGTGAGCGACGCCCAGGAACATGTCCTCGACGCCCCGCTTGCGCAGCCGGTCGGAGGAACCGAGAAGGCGAGCGGCGAGTCACAGGCCGAGCGGTCGCGCCTCGGTGGCTACCGCCGGCGGTTTGCGATCGTCTACATCGGACTGGCCCTCGTCGTCGGCGTCGCGCTCGGCGCCTTCGTCGTGCTCGTCGGAAAGCCGGAGGCTGCCCCCGACCCGGTGTGGTCCGCGTGGGAGCCGAACGGCAGCGAGACGGCCCGCGTCCGGCAGATCGCCGACCACGTCACGTCGGCCTATCGGACACCGGCCGGGGAACAGATGGTTGCAGCGCTCGCCGGCCCGCCCGCTCTCCCGGCCGGCGGTGGCGTCGACGGGACGAGCCCGATCCCGATCCGCGCGATCGCCGTCCGGCCGGACACGTCGAGGGGGCAGGCAGAGGAGAACGACATCGAGATCCACGACGCGTCGAAGAGCATGCAGTTCATCCTCTGCGGCCTGGGCGAGGGCTGCACCATCCGGAGTGGCACGCCGTCCCAGGCGCGGCATTCGCTGCTGAGACGCGAGGCTCTCGAACTGGCGCTCTACACGTTCAAGTACCTCGACGACGTCGACTCCGTCGCAATTCTCCTACCGCCCCCGCCGGGGGGAGAGTCGCCCGCGACGGCCGTCTACCTGACGCGAACCGACGTGAAGTCGGAGCTCGGGAAGCCGCTGCGGCGGACGCTCGCGCCCGGTGCGCCCCCGCTCGGCGCAATCCCTTCCACCGAGCTCGAGACGCTCAACCGGATCACGCTCCCGCGCCTCTACAACTTCCAGTACACGCAGACGCAAGACCTCTCGGCGGTGCTCGTCCTGGATCCCGTCGTTTCCTGAGCAGCCCGCCCGACGCACGCATCGTCCGGGCGAAGGCCCGTCTCGACCGGCTCGACTGGTGGCCGCGTCCGGTTCGGATTCGAGGCGTCCACCTCGTCGTGACGCCGTGGCTCTTCCGGCTTCCGCCGTGGCGTCGTTACGACGGGTTCGCGACGCACCGTGTCGTCTTCCTGCGCCGCGCCGACGTCTCCGATGACCTGGTCACGCACGAGCTCTGCCACGTCTGGCAGATGCAGCACCGTCCGCTCCGGATGCCGCTCAGCTACCTCCGCACCGGCTATCGCCGGAGCCCGTACGAGCGTCAGGCCCGCGAGGCAGCACGCCTCACCAGGGACTAGTCCGCGAGCGCGAGCTCGGCGATGTGCTCCGCGATCGCGAGGCTCGACGTGGCGCCCGGTGACGGCGCGTTCCGGACGGCGGTGACGTTCCCGATGCGTCTGATCCGGAAGTCGTCGACGAGCGATCCGTCGGGGTCTAGCGCCTGCGCGCGAACCCCGGCCCCCGCCCGCACGAGATCCGAGCGCTCGAGCGTCGGAACGTAGCGGCGGGCGTCGGAGTAGAACGCGCGCTTCGAGAGCGACCCGCGCAGCTCGCGGGCACCCATCCGCCAGTGCCTCCGCGCGAGTCGGCGGAAGCCGCGGTAGCGCAGCGTCTCGGAGACGTCGCCGAGACGCACGTCGCGCCAGCGGTACCCCTCCCGGGCGAGGGCGAGCACCGCGTTCGGGCCGACGTCGACGCCGCCGTCGACGCGGAGCGTGAAGTGGACCCCGAGGAACGGGTACGCGGGATCGGGCACCGGGTAGACCAGGCTTCGGACCAGCGACGTGCGGGCGGGAGCGAGCCGGTAGTACTCGCCGCGGAACGGCACGATCGTCGGCTCGCGCTCGTCCCCCGCCCGCCGTGCAAGTCGGTCCGCGTACAAGCCGGCACAGACCACGAGCCGGTCGAGCTCGAGCTCGTCCGCCCCCACGCCGACGCGTACGCGCCTCCCGGTCGCCTCGATCCGGGTCACCTCGCGGCCGAGCTCGACCGAGCCGCCTGCCGACCCCACGTCGCCGCGGAGAGCCTCGGCCACTGCGCCGTAGTCGGTGATTGCCGTCGTCGGCGAGTGCAGGCCCGCGATCCCTGCCACGTTGGGCTCCAGCTCGCGCAGCTCGCTCTGGTCCAGCCGGCGGACGCCTGGCACGCCGTTGGCGCTCGCGCGCCGCTCGAGCTCGCGCAGGCGGTCGAGCTCGCCCTCGTCGAGGGCGACGACGACCTTCCCGCACTCGACGTAGCGGATGCCGCGCTCCTCGCAGTAGGCACGGAGGAGCCCCACGCCGCGCCGGCAGAGCTGCGCCTTCAGCGAGCCGGGAGCGTAATAGATGCCCGCGTGCGCGACGCCGCTGTTGCGACCCGTCTGGTGGGTCGCGATCGCATCCTCCTTCTCCAGCACGGTGACGACCGCCTCTGGACGGAGCTGCGTCATTCGGCGTGCGACGGCGAGACCGATGATCCCGGCGCCGACGACGCCGATCCGCTCGCTACTCATGGCACTCCGGAGGCCGGCGACGTCCTGGGCGCGCCCACTCGACCGCTACGACCCGAAGTACTCCTTCGACGCACGCGGGCCGTACAGCAGCCAGAGGAGGAGGGCATCGAGCGCGGCGGTGAAGAGCGACGGCAGGATCGCGCTCGTCGGGCCGACGAAGACGTAGATCAGGGCGAGCACACCACCGGCGACGGCGAGCGCAGCCAGCACGGTGCGCGCGAACGGCTTGCCCTTGAGCAGCAGGTAGGACGCGATCCCGAAGAGGATCGCGAGCGCAAGCGACCCGTAGCCCCACGGCTCGGTGACGTCGTCCCACGTGAGGATCCCGATGATCCCCATGAACCCGAGGAACGCCGCCTTCGCGAA
>Ga0070674_100001624_pt1 | contig 12085 bp, 10 predicted proteins | sample KBSM33metaG_FD_65344 | JGI IMG/M metagenome (GOLD analysis project Ga0070674, IMG submission 65344) | Miscanthus rhizosphere microbial communities from Kellogg Biological Station, Michigan, USA - KBS M3-3 metaG | ecosystem: Host-associated > Plants > Roots > Rhizosphere > Soil ... | reverse complement strand
CGGAGTCAGTGCCAGAGTCGGTGCCGGAGTCAGTGCCAGAGTCGGTGCCGGAGTCGGGGTCAGAGTTCCGGGGTCGGAGTTCCGGTGTCCGCTACGGCGTTGTCGCTGACGCGTGCGCCAGGATCTCCGACGAGACCGCTGACATCGCGTCGTAGTAGGTGACGAACCGCCGCGGCTCGGCGGCATCGTATTTCCTCAGGTTGTCCGCCCATCGGAACCCGATCGTCTGGAAGCGCAGTTCCACGTCGATCTGCAGCGGGCCGTTCGTGCCGGCCACATCGACCGAATAGCGCACGCGATCGGCGCCGCCTCCAAAGTCGGCGTCCTGCGCCGCGCCTCCCACGACCGCGATGTCGGGCTGGGCCGACGACTTCTCGAACCCGCGTGGCGTGAGGCGGTTGTCCTTCACGTACCGCACGCCGGTCAGCAGCCCGGTCGTCGGCACGCCGGCGCGATCGCTCATCACCGATTCGTAGATCTGCACCTGGCCGGCCTCGCGGACCTCGGTGTAGTGCGGCTCGAACGTCGCCGGATCGCTGTCGTTGTCGTTCCCCGCGATCGACCCGGCCGGCGCCACCGCTCCGGACTCGAAGACCGCCCGTCCGGATCGATCGCGAATCGTGACGTGCAGCCACGCGCGGCGGGACGGATATCCGGTCGGCAGCTTGTGGCCGGTCAGGTTCCGGACCGCCACGTCGATGTCCAGCCTCTCGCCGGCAATCACCGCGCGCTCCACGCTGACCGCGGCGCTCGCCGTCTGCAGGTTCAGCACCGTCTGACGGATGGCTTCGTCGAGCTCGCCGGGGAGCGACGCCACCGCCAGCTCGACGCGGAACCGGTTCAGCATGCGCAGCATGAACGCGTTGCCGCCGACAAACCCATGGCGCGCGAGGCCCGTCCGCGGTTGCCCGAGCACCGAAGTAATCCGCATCTCCTGGTCGACCCGCGGCATGTGGCACGACTGGCAGCCGCGCTCTTCAGCGGGAAAGGCGCTGTGGCGCCATTCGAGGTACGGCACCTGCTCGGGTATCTCGCCAACGACCTCGCCGCCTGGACCGAGCGCTTTCGTGAACAGCGTGTGGCACGTGGCGCACAGCTCGGATTGCCGGATGTGCGACGTCTCCGTCTGCCGGAACCCGGTCGCCGAGTGCATGAGCGCCGTCAATCCCTTGTCGGCCTCGAACGGGCCGAAGATCGGCCTCGCCTCGACGGCGCGGGACGACTTTCCAAGGGGCGGCGAAGCGCTCACGACATAGCCGCCGGTGAAGCTCGCCGGCGTGCCCAGCGTGTCGCCGGTAATCTGATGACAGATGCTGCAGGACACGCCGTCGTGCGCGAGCCGGTCGCCACGAGCCGCGCCCTTCCTCACCGGCAGGTGCGCGAACACTTCGCCTTCTCGACCTCGGAGGATCGCCTCGGTGCGCGCCATCGGCATGTGGCACTTGGCACACTCGTCCTGGATGGCACCCGCAGCGGCAGGATGATCGAGCGTCTCGCGCCGCACGGCCGCCTGCCAGTACGGATCGCGCGCCGAGTTCGCCATCATCGACGCGCGCCAGCTCGCGCCGATCGAGACATCCTCCCCCGACGGCGCACGAAGGCTGTTGTGGCACGCCATGCAGTCAGCCGCGGTCCTGAACAGGTGCGTGGACCGTTGATCCCGCGCGCCCTGAATCTCGACGAGGCCGAGGGTCAACGCGGCGCAGAGTGGCGCGAAGGTGAAGACGACCAGTTTCGACACGCGGCCGGTCACCTCGTCCTCCAGTTCGACAGCAGGCCGCCATCGAACCAGTCCCACAGGAGATACACCATCATCGTCTTGCTTCGACTGAGCGGCTGCTGAACGGGGATGCGCAGGCCGACATTCAACAGCACATGCTGGAGCCCGCTGAGGCTGACCTGCAGCTGGGGCACGAGGTCCCAGTCCGTCGGGGCGCCGAACGACCTGGCGGCAAGCACTTCGAACATCGGCGACCACGCGCGCCCCCAGCCGCGGACGGCGAAGGTCTTCCCGACGGCGGAGCGCAGGAAGACGGCCTTGCCGGCCACGTCGGCGTCATACGGCGCTTCGAATCCGGCGTGGACATGGACGAAGCCGGCGCCCGGCAGCGCCTTGCCGAGCATCCCGAACCCTTCGAAGATCGGCGTGCCCGTGCCGAGCCCTTTCGACTCACTGCCAGTAGGCAGCGTCGCTTCACCGCCCGCGCTGACGATGAGCCCGCGCGACAGGCTGTCGTAGAGCGCGTACTTGAGGGCCAGGTTGACATCGCCGACGCCGCGGCTCCATGTGCCACCGATGTCGCGGTGAAACGCGAGCGGCACGTTGATCTCGTACTGGGCGCGCTTCCCGATGCGATGCTCGAAGAGGAACTGCGGATCGACCGCCACTTCCGGCCGGCGCGTCATCGCGACCGTGAGCACGGCTTCGTTTTCAGGAAACGCCTTCTCGGTGAAGAACGGTCGCGGAAAATTCAGCTCGCCGCGCGGCCAGCTCGGCTCGGCGCAGAACGAGCGAAGGTGGTGGATCACGTTGTCAATCTCGAGGCCGGAGAGGGCCTCGCCGAAGGCGGGCATCCGCCGGTCGAGCGCGCGGGCTCTCCCGCCCATGTGCACGACGGACGACCAGTCGAGGTCGGCTTCCGGCGTGGTGAACGCACAATCCGTGAAATCCGGCAGCGGCGTGTCGAAGCCGACGACCGATTCGGGCTGTCCCTTGCCGTCCCGCCCATGACACGCAGCGCAGGCGGTCTGATACAGCTGTTCACCGGTCATCCCCGCCCGATCGGCCGGTTGTGCGTGAAGGCGCGCGGAGCTCGCGCCGAGGGCGATCAACGAGACGATGACGACGAGGGGCCGCGCCAAAGTTGACGCCGATGATACGCGAGGGCGCTACCTGCGGGCGCGGGTTCTGCGGTGCGCTTCTTCCTCGACGGCGGCAAGGACGGCCTTGAAGCCGCGGATATCGGCGCTGGTGAGGCGGCGGGCGACCGCCTGCTCGAGCTCGGCGAGGTGCTTGTGAACGCGCAACGCCGCGCGGCGGCCGCTCGCGGTCGGCGTAATCAGGAACGTGCGCCGGTCGTCGGCGCCGACGTCGCGCGTGACGAAGCCGCGGTCGGCCAGCCGATCGAGAATGCTCGTCAGCGTCGAGCGTTTGTGCGCCAGGCCACGATGGAGGTCGGCAACCGTCGCCGGCCCCGAGGTCGCGAGCAGCGCGAGGATATGCGCCTCGCCCTGCGACAGCCCGTCGTCACGCAGGTCCGCGAGATACAGGCCGATCCGATGGGTTGCCCGATGGATCGACGGCACGAGACGCAGAGGCAATGAGGTCCTTGTCCAGCAAACGCGGATACGCCCGCAGCACATCGTCGACGGCGGCGCCCGGCATCACCGCACGCGCCGCGGCCATCTGATACATCCAGAACGCAGTGATCGCGTCGGAGTACTTCTCGGCGCGCCCCACCGACGACGCGAAGCGGCGCAGCGTGGCACCCATCCGGGCGAGCGCCTCGTCGACGCTCGCCGATTCGCACAGATACACCCAGGCGACGCGCAGATGCGAGGCGTGCGGGAAGCCCGCATTCGGCACCTCGCAGCGCTCGAGCGCGCGCGTCAACTCGACATCGGTCGCGACCACCATATTGTTACGATATCGTAGCATGCGAAAACGGTCAAATACTTCCTGGGGGCTGGGGGGAGGGAGGGAGGGAGGGATGGAGCCGGCCGCGGGGCTGGAAGGACGGGAGCCGGCAGGACACGCGGAGGGCGTCGAGGGGCGCGATCCTGGCGGTGGGAGTCCCCGGGCCCCTGGCAGCCCTCCTGCCCGTCCCGCCCTCCCATTTGCCGTCAGCCCCTTTCAGGCTTACCATAGCCTCCGCTTGCAGGATGACCGGAGTTCAGGTAAGGTTTTTCCGAGAGAAACCGGCTGCCTGCGTGTGTGCGCCCTCCATCCCGCGCTTCCCTGCCTTGTCTTCAACAACATAGGAGAGAGTTGATTGGCCGTCCGTCTGTTCGTCGGTAATCTTGCCTACAGCACCACAGAAGCCGATTTGCGCACCTACTTCGGCGCCGTGGCGCCGCCATCGCAAGTCGTGCTGCCGGTCGATCGGGAGACCGGCCGCCCCCGCGGGTTCGCTTTCGTCGAATTCATCGACCGCGCGCATGCCGAGCAGGCGATCCAGCGCTTCAACGGACAGCCGTTCAATGGACGCCCCCTCGCCGTCAGCGAGGCGCGCGCCCGCGAAGATCGAGGCCCTGGCGGTCCACCGCGGCCGGGCGGCTACTCCCCCGGTCCCCGGCCGGGCGGCGGCTTCGCCCCGCGTCCACCGGGCTCGTTTGGCGGTCCAAGGCCGTTCGACGGCGGCGGCAGCTCCGCGCCAGGCAGCGTGCCGGGACGCAGCCGCAATTTCGGACCGGACGCGAAGCCTCAGCGCGGCGGCAGCGCGAAGGGCAAGAAGAAGGGCGACGACAAACCGCGCGGGCCGATCCCACTGAAGAACACCGGCCGCTCGTTCAGCCTCGACGACGTGGACGCGCCGGACGAAGCGTTGCCGGACATTGACGACATCGCAACCAGCAAGCCCGAGGACGAGCTCGACAAGGACGACGAGTAGACCTCACCAACTCCCCGAGACGAAGTCGAACACGCCCGTGGTCGTCGCCATGACGTTGTGGCTGACGGCGGCGAGGCCGATGTATACCGTCGGACCCATGACAATGGTGTCGGTGCCAACCATCGTCCAGGTGGCGCCGTCCGCCGACTGGTAAGCGTTGAAGACGTCGCCGATCCGTTCCAGTTTCACCCAGTAGGGCGCTTTGTTCAGCGTCCCGACCTGGTTCAGGGTCGCCGCCCCGGCCGTTTGACGCCGCTGGAAGTCGGTCCCCTTCCCCTGGGTCACCAGCATGTAGGCGTTCGCCGCCGCCGGCTGCAGCGTGTCGCGAATCATCACGCCGGCCTTCGCCGAGGTCGAGGTGTTCTGAAGGCTCTTGACACGCGCGACGATGAAGCCGTCGCCGGTGAGCGATCGATACGCGAACTGGAACGCGTCGGCCGTGCCCCAGACATCGTTTCCGGCGGCCTTCACGGAGAACGATCCGGAGACGGCGTCGAACACCGTGTCGCCCGTGAAGCCCACCGCTCCGATGTCCTGATGTAGCCAGCCGGCGGGAAGGGGCGGCGTACTCGGCGGTGTCACCGGCGGAATCGGCGTCACCGGCGTCACCGTCACATTGTCGAACGTGGCGGTCGACGTTTTCGTCAGGTGCGTGCTCGAGGCGGCAAGGCCGATGTACACGTCCGCGGCCATCGCGATCGTGTCGCTCCCGGCGAACACCCACGACACGCCGTCGGTGGACTGATACGCGGTCAGCGTCTCGCCGCTGCGATCGAGCCGCAGCCAGCGCGGCGCCACCACGTTCGCCGGACCCGCCGTCGCGAACGTCTGGCCGTTGGCGACGAGCCGGCGCTGGAAGCCGAGCGCCTTCCCGGGCGTCAGGTACATGAACGCGTTCGGGGATCCGGTGCCGAAGGATTCCCTCACCATGACGCCGGCGCGCGCCCACACGTTGGTATTCTCGATGCCTGTCAGACGCGCGACGATCGAGCCGTCGCCGTGAAGCGGCTGGTAGGCGTAATACAGGCCGTCCGCCGTGCCGAAGATGGTGCCGGCGTCGCCGACGAGCGTGAACGTCCCTGTCGCCGCGTCGTAACCCGCCACGCCGTTGATCGACACCGTCCCGATGTCGGTCCGCAGCCACGGCTCGGGCAACGGCGGCACGCCGCCGCCAGGCGCCCCGCTGATCGTGCTGCCGAGGATCGTGGAGTCGTTCTTGTCCGCCCCGGGCGCGGTCCTGGTGTACGCATCAGGGCTGAGCACGATCTGATCGACGTAGGCGCCGTCGGTCCGCGTCTGGACGCGGATGGTGTGCGTCCCGGTCGTCGCGAAGTAGATGTCGGATCCGAAGTTGCCGAAGCCGTTTTCGGCCCAGCCCCACCCGCTTATTGATCCGGCCGTCCCATCCTGCAGGATCACCTCGGCGCCCGCGGCCTCCCCGATGCGATAGTGCGGCGAGCCGAACGCGTCCACCGCATCGCTGAACTGCACGCTGACCGAGTCGTTCGACAGCGAGTTCGACTGGGCGCGCATGCGCAGCCACAAGTGATAGGGCACCCCGGCCATCGCCGTCACGCTGACCTCGAAGTAGTCGGTCGGCGATGCGAGCGGCGGCGAGATCTTCGCCTTGGCCTTGTCGGTATTCCAGAGGGCTTTCCCGCCGGCGGCGGTCGGATCGTCGACGAGGCTCCAGAGCCCGAAGAGGCTCGACGCCGGCACATCGGCGGCCCAGATCACCTGCGTCGTCGCGCCCGGCGGCGGCGGTGGAGGCGGAGGCGGAGTGCCCTTGGTCGTGAAGCTCCAGGTCGGTCCCTTCGATGTCAGGCCCGCCATCGTCTTCGTGACGACGCGCCAGTAGTAGGTGGTGCCGGGCTGGAGCGCCGGCAGCGTCAGCGTTTTCTTCGTCTTGGGCACGTCGACGTCGACCGGTCCAAGCTTCAGGTCGGCCTTGTAGAGCGGCGGATTCGGATCCTGCCCGAAGTAGATGTCGTACACGTGCCCGTAGTAACCCGGATCCCACTTCAGCACGATACCGGTCGGGGTCAGATTGACCGCGGCGTTGGCGGGCAGCATGTTGATCGGCTTGTCGGCCGGCTCGGGCACGAAGTCGGTCGATTCGACCGTGCCGAGCGGGTTGATCTGTCCGGCGCACTCCTCCGGCAGGCCCATCGCCCAGTTCCCCGAGCACCACTTCCGCCAGAACTGCGCGCGGAAGTAGTCGAAGATCCATGGCTTCAGCGTGAAGTAGTTGTGCTCCTGCTGCAGGTTCGCGGACGGCGTCGTCCAGTTCGACGAACCGAAGACCGTCAGCGGGCCCGCGGCGCCGGTGGTCGGCTGGTTCTGGTAGAAGAGCACCAGCTTCTGGTGATTGAGGCCGAGGTGGCCGCGCACTCGGAGCGGGACCCCCGCGGCCCACAACCGGTCGAGGTTATACGAAACCCATTGACGTGTGGGAACGCGGTACTCCTTCGTGTCGCTCAGGACGCGCACCGGAATCCCGCGCTGCAGCGCGGCGATCAGGGCATTGGTATGCCGTTCGTCCGTGATGCGGTACATGATCACGTCGATTCGCTGCAGCTCCTTCGGATACCGCTTCAGGATGCGGGTGGCGTAGTCTTCCGCCTGCGGAAAATTGAGCGCCGGGTCCTTGGGAAAGATCGGGTAGCGCCGCGCCGGGGGATTCGGAAGGTTCGCGTAGTTCGAGTAGTACTGCGTTTCGATCCAGTGGGTGTCGTACTCGGTCATGAAGGTCTGCACGACCTGCGGATCGTCGCTGAAGTAGATCGTCTCGTCCTCGAAGTCGCTGTAGGGAGCCTGCGGGACGAACGCCGTCGGGCTGAAGTTCGCGCCGGAGAACTCGACGACGTTCTGGCCGACAAAGAGCATCGTCTTCCAGTGCAGGATGCCCGGCGCCGCGGCAGTGCGCTGACGCATCGGGATGCCGGCCGCGGCAAAATCCGCGAGCATCTGATCGTTGCCCGGGTAGCTGGGATTCGCCTTGGGATCCACGATCAGGCGGACCGGCACCCCGGCCTGCCACCGCTTGATGATTTCGGTCTTGAATCGCGCGTCCTGCATGAACCAGAAGGCGACGTCGATGCCCACATTCTCGTTGCGGATGAGGTCGAGGAGGGGCGTGCGGCAGTTCTGATAGGAGGCGTCGCAGAGCCATTCTTTCGGACCCTGGGGGGTGGTCTGCGCGTGCGCCACGGGCGCCGCCGCCAACATGCTCGCGATCGCGAGCGCGGCGTGCATCGCCCATCGGATGAATCGTCGTTCCACCATGAATCGAACTGCCTCCTTCGACGGCCTTGTCACTCGAGGCATTGCGCCGAGCGTGCCGAACGGACAGAGGAGGACAGATGCGGATTCCGGCCTGTTTTTGATGAGCCCGGAAAGGTTACGGTTTAGCGACGGCTCAGCATTTCCGAATAGGAGTAAAACGGTTGACCGGGGTGGAAGACGGGCGGCCAGGCGAGGCATCGCTTCGGCTGAGCAGGGCGCCGACGCTCGGGCCAGCGACGTGCCACGTACGATAGGCTCGGCAACGCTGTGACCATCTGGGATCACGTGCTGGAGGCGCTGCGCGCCGGTATGCCAGAGGAGGACTTCCGCCGGTGGTTCGGCGCCACGGCGTACGCGAGCGATTCCGGCGATCAAATCACGGTGTGGGTACCGAGTGAGGGCGTGAGGCGGCACCTCGACAATCACTACCGGGAGGCGATCGCTCGCGCGCTGATGGCGCACGACCGGCCAGATTGCCACGTGCGTCTGGTCGTCAGCGGCTTCGAGGACGATGATGAGGACGAGGACGAAGCGAAGTGACTACGGACTCCGCGTCAACCGACGACAAAGGCAGGGTTAGGGTGCCGCTCGAGCGGTGCCTCGAGTGCGGAGGATCGGGGGGCGCAGCCCGTCAGGCCGCGGTGTGGCTGTCCTTACGCGGCGGCGCCACTTCCACCTGACTCCGAATCTGCTGGCGCAGCCAGTCGACCGGCTGCGGCTGACGGGCGACGAACGCCTGCCACTCGGCCTCGGAGAGAGTGATGGAGATAACGCGATCCCGCTCGTTGCTCATAGTCGTCCAGCATACGCATCAGCCGGGTACATCGAAAATAGAATGATCTGATAGAACCTATCTCATGTCGTCATGGGTTCTTCTGGCGCGCCCGCGGCAGGACGAGCCGGAGCCGCTGGCGGATGGCTTCGAACGCGATCAGGAGCTCGTCAATCATGCGCGGCACCCGGTTCGCCTTCGCGTAGACCCAGCCGGTCTCGCGCACCAGCTCGTGGCCCTCGATCCGCGCGCAGAAGAACTGCCCCGCCTTCACTTCGCGGGCGACCGCCTGATACGGCACGATCCCGACGCCCTGCCCGGTCTTGACCATCGCCTTGATGATCTCGACGTTCTCGGTGTCCATGAGGACGGTCGGCTCGACGTTCTCGCTGGCGAAGAAATGATCGATCACCTTGCGGGTGCCCGATCCCATCTCGAAGAGGATGAACGGCAGGCCGGCCAGGTCGCGAGGGGCGACCTTCCGGCGCTTCGCGAGCGGGTGCGCCGGCGTGGTGATGAGCAGCAGTTCCTCGTGGAGGACCGGCACGGTGACCAGGTCGGATTCGGCCACCGGGAGCGTCAGCAGGCCGGCATCGACGCGGCCGCCGCGAATTTCCTGGACCGACCGGCCGGCAGTCGCGACCGTGAGGCGCACGTCCAGATGGGGATGGACGCGGCGCAGGTGTTTCAGGAGCGGCGGAAACACGTACAGGCAGACCGTCATCCCGCCCGAGAGCCGCAGCGTCCCGCGAAGCTCGCGCGTCCGGTCGGTGATCGCGCCGACCGTTTCTCGAACATCCAGAAAGACGCGCTGTCCAAGTTGGACGAGGCTCTCAGCGGCCGGCGTCATCCGCACCTGGCGCCCCACACGGAGAAACAGCGGCTCGCCAAGCTCTTCCTCGAGGAGCAGAATCTGCCGGCTGATCGCTGATTGAGAAACGTTCAGCTTGCGGCCGCAGGCGGTGAACGACCCGGTTTCGGCAATGGCCTGGAGAATTTCCAGTTGGCGAAGGTCCATGGTGTCGCTGGGCCGAGAATACACCAGCGGCACAGGCCGCGAAGCAGCCGGGCACGTCACGACAACCGTGAAACGAGCTCATGTGTTTCGCGCGGCGCCAGCGCCAGATGAGCCAGGCCGGCCGCGAAGAAGCCGACGAACCACGCGTAGTCGTAGAGCGGCTTCAACGCGGGAACGATGAAGCCACCCCACGCCAGCCCGCAGCCGATCGCGGTCGCCGCGATCGCGCGCATGTTCCAGCCGCTATAGACCCCGTCGGACAAATAGAGATCTTCGAGGCGAAGCGTGCGCCGCCGGACGATCCAGTAGTCCGCGACGAGGACGCCGGCAATCGATCCAAGGCCTCCCGAGTAGCCGAGCAGCCAGGTGTAGATATAGCCCGAGGGATCCGCGAGCAGCCGCCACGGCTGAATCGCGATCCCCAGGAGGCCGGTGATCAGGCCGCCGGTCTTGAAGCTGATGAGGCGCGGGAACGCATTGGCGAAGTCGTTCGCCGGCGAGACGACGTTCGCGGCGATGTTGACGGCAATCGTCGCGACGATCACGGTGAACATCGAGACGGCGACGACGAGCGGAGAACTGAACTTGCCGACGAGGACGACCGGATCCCAGATCGACTCGCCGTAGATGATCGCCGTCGCGCTGGTGATCATCACCCCCATCGCCGCAAACAGCGACATCGTCGTCGGCAGCGCGACGACCTGGCCGATCACCTGTTCACGCTGGCTGCGGCCGAAGCGGGTGAAATCCGGCATGTTCAGCGAGAGCGTGGCCCAGAAGCCGATCATCGCGGTGAGCGACGGCACGAACACCGGCCAGAACTCCGCGAGGGTGTGGAACTTTCCGGGTTGAGCGAGCAGGGGCCCGAGGCCGTTGGCGCGCGAGACGGCCCACCAGAGCAGCACGGCGGTCATGACGAGGACGAAGGGCGCCGCCCAGTTCTCGACCTCGCGCACCAAATCCATGCCGCGGTAGATGATGAAGACGTTCAGCCCCCAGAACAGCAGGAACGACAGCCATGCTGTCGTCGTGTGCCCGCCGACGCCGGCGCCGAGCAGGGTTGGCCAGCCGGGGATGATGGTCTTGAAGAAGATGTGCAGCGCTTCGCCGCCGATCCATGCCTGGATGCCGAACCAGCCGCAGGCCACCAGCGCACGCATCAGCGCAGGCACGTTGGACCCCAGCGTCCCGTAGGCGGCGCGGGCGAACACCGGAAACGGGATGCCGTACTTGGTGCCCGGATGCGAATTGAGGAGGATCGGAATCAGGACGATGGTGTTCCCGAGCAGAATCGTGACGAGCGCCTGCGACCAGTTCATGCCCGACGCCATCAGGCCCGAGGCGAGCATGTAGGTCGGAATGCAGTGCGCCATGCTCACCCACAACGCCGCGTAGTTGTAGGTGGTCCAGTTGCGGCGCGACAGCGGGACAGGTGCGAGGTCCTCGTTATAGAGGGCGCTCGCTTCCACGCGGTGCGTATCGATCAACTCGACCCGGCCGTCGGCCAGTTGGCGCTCGTTGCTCATGGCCGTATAGTAAGGCACCGCCAGCGAGGTGTTCGATGAAGGCCATACTTGCGATGATTGCGGCGGCAAGCCTTGCGAGCTCCGCGGCGCGTCCCGCCCAGTCGCGGCCCTCGGGCAAGAGCCGCGCCCGGCAGGTGTTTGTCAGCGTCTCCGATGCGGGGGCCGCGCCAGTGCTCGACCTGAGCCCCGCGGACTTCGAGGTCAAGGAGGCCGGGGTCCAGCGCCCGGCCACGCGCGCCACGCTCGGGGCGGACGCGATGCGCATCGTGATGGTCGCCGACACGAGCGACGGCGCGGCCGCCGCGTTGACCCACATCCGCGCCGGCCTGCTCACGTTCCTCGACGCGCTTCCTCCCGAGCACGAGGTGATGATCGTCAGCACCGGACGCCAGACGCGCGTGCGCGTGCCGCCGACCATCGATCGCAAGAAGCTCAAGGACGCGGCGGCGGGCCTCTTTTCCGATGGCGGCGCCACCGTGTTGACCGACACCGTGCTCGAGATGGACGACCGCTTCCTGCGCAAGGCTGACCATCGCTGGCCGGTGTTCGTCATCGTGACGGGTGACGGCACTGAAGGCAGCACGGGCGCGCACGAGAAACAATTCGACCAGTGGATCGCCGCCATGCCGGCGCGCGGGATCACCGCGCACGCCGTCGTCTTGAAGTACAAAGGCGGCGGCACGCCAGAAATCATCGCCAGCCACCTCGCGCAGACCAGCGGCGGGATCTACGAGTTCATCAACACCAGCAACTCGCTGCCGGAACGGATGAAAGGCGTCGCCGACCGCATCGTCGCCGACACGAAGGCCATGGCCACGTGGTACACGGTGGAATTTCAAAGCGATGGGCCCGAGAACGGGCCGCGCGAGGTCGG
>Ga0070674_100001622_pt1 | contig 12087 bp, 9 predicted proteins | sample KBSM33metaG_FD_65344 | JGI IMG/M metagenome (GOLD analysis project Ga0070674, IMG submission 65344) | Miscanthus rhizosphere microbial communities from Kellogg Biological Station, Michigan, USA - KBS M3-3 metaG | ecosystem: Host-associated > Plants > Roots > Rhizosphere > Soil ... | reverse complement strand
TCGAGCGTGTTCTGATCGACCGGCTGACCGACGACGATCTCCATGCGGCCGTCGCCGTTGATGTCGCCGAGGCGCATCCCCGGACAGCCGCTCGCGCCGCGCAGGTTGATGGTGCTGACCAGCACCGGTCCGGTGATCGTGCTGCCGGTGCCGCCGCTGCCGGTGCCGCCCGTGCCGCCTCGTCCTCCCGTGCCGGTGCCGCCGCCCGTTCCCGCGCGGCCGCCCGTTCCTGCCGCGCCTCCGCCGCCGCCGCCGGTCCCGCCGCGGCCGGCCGCGCCCGCGGCGCCGCCGATCCCCGACGTCCCCGCGACGCCGCCCGCGCCTCCGGGTGCGGACGTACCTGCCGCGCCGGTGGTGCCTGCGGTCGCGGACGTTCCCGCGGCGCCCGTCGTCCCTGCGGTCGCGGACGTTCCCGCGGCGCCCGTCGTCCCTGCGGTCGCGGACGTTCCCGCGACGCCCGCGGTGCCGGTGGTGCCGGCTGCCGAGGACACGCCGCCGGCGCCTGACGCGCCACCCGTCGCGGACACGCCGGCCGCGCCGGTCACGCCGCCGCTGGCGCCGCCCTTTCCGCTGGCAGAGCTGTCCGCCTGATCACCGCCGGGCTGGCACCCCGCAGACGCGAACTGGAGAAGACCCGCTCCCACGACGACCGCCAGCCCTCTCCGCGCTCCCTTGGCCATGCCCGTGAATGTCGCCAGACCCGGGAATTGGTACGGAAATCGACTGCGCGGATCAATGTCGGTGGACGATCAGGCCGACGATTCCCGCCGCGACGATCACCACGGGCTCCGGCAGTTTCTTGAAGCGGCTGAACACCAGCCAGGTCGCGACCGCGATAGCAATCGCGCCCCAGTCCGTCAGCGCGCGCCGGCCCAGCACGAACGCCGCGCCCGCGATGGCGCCGGTTGCGGCCGCCGTGACGCCGTCGACGAACGCCTTCACGCGCGGGTTGTTGGCGAACCGCCGGAAGTACGGCGCCGGAATGATCACGAACAGGTAGCAGGGCAGGAAGATGCCGACCGCGGCCGCCGATGCGCCCATCGTTCCGGCGACGAGGTAGCCGATGAACGCGACGGTGATGACGACCGGGCCCGGCGTGATCATCGCGACCGCGATCGCGTCCAGGAACTGGCGTTCGTTCAGCCAGTGGAACTCGTTCACGACGCCGCCGTGCATGAACGGGACGATCGCCAGGCCGCTGCCGAACACGAACGCCCCGGCTTCGGCGAAGTAGAGGGCGATGCGCCCCAGCAGCGGCCACGATCCGACCGCCGGGGCGACCGATACGGCCAGCGACAGGTTCGCGCCGACGACCGGCAGCAGCGCGTTCGTCGTCGCCGCGCCCCAGCGCGGCGGAACGCGAACGACCAGCGCCACGACGCCGCTGGCGATGAACAACCAGATGATCTCGGACTCGGTCCACGCCGTGGCGACCGTGCTGATGGCGAACAGCGCCCAGAGCAGCCGATCGCGCGCGAGCGTCAGCTTGACCAGCTTGATGGCGCTGCGCGCGATGATCGTGATGACCGCGGCGCCGATGCCGTAAAACGCGCTCTGCATCCACGGAAGGCCTCCGTAGCGGACGTAGAACGCGGAGATGATCAGGACCATCACGAACGACGGCAGGATGAACGCCGCGGCGACCAGCGTGGCGCCGAGGATCCGCGCGCGCAGCCAGCCGAGGTAGATAGCCAGCTGGGCGGCGAGCGGACCGGGCGCGAGCTGCGCCAGCGCCAGCCCCTCCAGATAGTCGCGCTTGGAGATCCAGCGGCGCTTCTCGACGAGATCGCGCTGCATGTAGCCGGCGAGCGCGATCGGTCCGCCGAAACCGAACGTCCCCAGCCGCAGGAAATAGAGGAGGAAGTCCCAGAGAGGGGCCTCGGTGACCTCTGGCTCGGCGGCGGGAGCGGAGCCGTCGTCAGGGCGCGTTGTCATGCTTCGTCTCCTTGAGGGCCGCGACCACCGCGCCCGCGAGATCCGCCGCCTTTCCGATGCCCCAGTAGTGAAGGAAGAGCACGCGCGGTTGCTCGCCGGTCATGTGCTGATGAATGGCGACGACGTTGATACCACTCTTGCGCAGCGACTTCAGCACGGTCTGCAGCTCGGATTCTTGCATGGCGAAGTCGCCGTCGATCACCGCCTTTTCGTCGGACCCGGCGAGCGCCGCCCAGGTGTTCACGCCCATCGCCTTGCCCATCTGGTGGCCGCCCATCCTGGTGGCGCGTCCGACGACGACCTTGTAGACGCCGTCCTTGTAGTCGCCCGGCGCGCCGCGTCCCTCGAACACGGCGTCCAGCTTCTTCGCATCCAGCGTGCTCTTGACCGGATCGATCTCGGCCTTGGGGACGTCACCCTTGCCGCCGGCGGTGTCGCGGATCTTGGTGAACACGGCGCCCACGCCCGTCGCCAGCTTCTGCTCGTCGCCCATGCCCCCGATGTGCATGAACATGATCTTCGGCGAATCCCAGAAGAAGTGATTGTGGAGGGCGGTCACCTCGAGGCCGCTGTCCAGCGCGGCGCTCATGACCGGATTTACTTGATCCTCGGTCAGGACGATGTCGCCCATGACGGTCGTGTGGTTTCCGGAACGCGTGAACGCGGCCCACGACGTCAGGCCCATCGGCGGCGTGATGTGCACGCCGCCGGAGGTGACCTTGAGATCGGTCCGCGGCGCGCTGACCTTGAACACGCCGGCCTTCTCATCCAGCTTGCCCTTCGCGCCCGTGAGCTGCTCGATGCGCGCCTGGTCCAGCTGCGGGCCGGCCTTCGGCGCGCCCAGAGCAACCGTCGAAGGAAGCAAACCCGCCAGCGCTGTCCACAACGCAAAGACACGCATCGGACACCTCCGCTCGAATCGATAGATCTCCGCGACGAGAAGTTCAAGCGTCTCGTCCCCTGAAAGATCGTATTGGCCGTCCTTACAATCAAATCTCGATAATATTGACGCCGCGGCGCGGCCGCCGATCGACAATGGGGCCATGAATTATTGGCCACGCGTTCCGTTGCTTATCGTTCTGGTCGGGATTGTGAGTGTCGGTTGCTCCGAACCGCGCAAGGGGTCGCCCGACGGTGGGGGCAGCGGCGGGGGCGGTAGCAGCGGCGGTGGATCGGGCGGCAGCGCGGGCGGTGCGGGAACTGGCGCCGACGATGGCGGCGCCGGCGCCGGTGGTGAAGCCGGCTCCGCAGTCGACGCCTCGACGGATGGCCCGCCGCCCGGTCTCCAGCCGATCCTGATTCGCGGCGGCGATCCGAACGGCCTCTTCTTGCACATGCGGATGGCAGGCGAGGGGCTCACCGAGTTCGAAGGGCGGCTGGTGACCGTGCGAACCGGATTCTGGCCGGATGGTCGCTGGTCATCGGGCCAGGCCCGGATCATCGACGGCCGGTTCTCGCTCGAATTCCCGCAGGGCCACGAAGCCTCGCTCTACACGCAGAAGACCGTGCTGTTCGACGTCGACGGTGACGGCCGCTGCAGTCCGGGCGACGCGGTATGGAACGACTTCAGCGCCACGCCGACGACGCCGGAGCTGATGGAACGCGACTTCGGACCCGGCGCGACCGGCGGAATCGCCGCCACAGGGGGATTTACGGGACCGGCCGGCGGCGGGCGGCCATTGGACGCTCCGACCGCGGATGACTGCCGGCGGATCGAGATGTGCGCACCGTATGCGGCGCGCGCCTTCGAAAAGCGCGCGTTCATCGACCAGATCGTCCGCGGCGAGGGGTTCGACGCGTTCGAAGGCCGATACGTCCGTCTCGCCGCCCGCACCGCCGGCGGCGCGACGAAGCTGGGCTCGGCGCGCGCCAAGGTCTTCGGCGGCCGGTTCACGATGCTCCTGCCGGCGGGCATCCCGCGTCAGGTCGCTCCCGAATTGCTCTGGTTCGTCGACGCGGACGGTGACAACAAGTGCAGCGCGACCAGCGGCGATCTGCTCGGCTACACGGCGCCCGCCGCGTTCGATCCGCCCGCGAACGAACCGGCCACCGTTTCGATCGGGCCGGCGGCGGCGACGGTGCCCGGCAACGTGGACGTCTGCGCCGCCTTCGAGGCGCCGCCGACGACGACGGTCACCGGCGCCGGCTTCGCGGTCGACGAGCGCCATCCGTTCTTCGTGATCACGCGAATGCCGTCGGGCGCGCGGCTCGGCGCCTTCGGGACGCACGTATCGGGCGGCGCGTTGCCCGCCGGCCTGACGTTCGAGCGCAGACCGGGCCAGGAGGTCGTCTGGTACGACGACGCCTCGGGTATTGGCGAGTGCGTGGCGGCCAACGCTCATACGGGCGCGGTCTCGACGGCCGGCGCCGACCCCGCGGGCAATCTCACCCTGCCGATCACCGACACCCGCGCCGTCACCACGCCGGGCGGTGACGACGTCTGCGCCGTGATCAACGGATGCCTGTGACGAAACGCCTGGTGGGCGGCGCCTTGCTGTTCGCGATCGTCGCGCTCGCGGGCTGCGCGACCAGCCGGGGTCCGGTCGCTACAGCGAGCGAGCCTCCAAGACGCATCGATCCAACCGCTGGAACCGTCATCTACCAGGGAAAGACGATCGTTTTCGACGAGGCGGCCGATCCACCGCGGCTGGTGATCGATGGCAAATCGATCGCGGTGTCCCGGTACGGCGACAGCGACGCCGAGCTCACGAAGTTCGGGACATCGGTCATCGCCTATGCGGACTACCCCTCGCTATGGCAGCTGGCGCGCGCTCTCGTCGACGGTCATCTGCTCGATTGGGCCGCCGTTCGCTGACGTCGCTCAGAACTGCGAGAAGAAGTTCCAGAGCGTGGTGCCCGAGCTGGGCGCGAACTGGTGGCCGGCCTTGTACTCGCACTCGATCACGGGGTAGCCGGTCTTGCAGTTCTGGTACTGCACGCAGCTGCACGGCAGGTACTGCGAGGCGACACCGTCGCACCAGCTGGGCGTCATCGCCGTCTTCGTCGTCGAGCAGCCGTCGCGCGTGACGAAGGTTTGAACCGCGGACCGGTGGCCGCTGAGCAGGCTGTCGTCGGTGCCGATGAAGGACATTACTGCCACCGATCGGTTGCCCGCGGCGCAACCGCCGCTGGTCGTCGTGTTGCCGGCCATGGGCGCGATGGCCCGCTGCATGCTGTCCGCGGTGCACGCGAGCGTGAACGAGAACATCGCGCCGAAGCTGAACCCGGTGGAGAAGATGCGGTTCTGGTCGACGCACAGCTGGGCGCCGAAGCGATCCATCATCGCGTGCGCGAAGGCGACGTCCTTGCCGCCCGCGTTTCCCCAGCCGAGGCCGTTGTTCTGGTAGTCCTGACCCTCGGGCGCGACCAGGATCGCCTGGCCGGCGCTGGGCGACTGCAGCCCGAAGTACTGCATCTGCTGCGTCTGCATCGCCGATCCGCCCCACGGGTGCCAGCCGAAGATCAGCCGGTACGGCTTGTTCATGTCGTAGTTGGTCGGGAGGTAGAGGATGTACTCGCGCATCTCGCCGTTCACGTCGATGCTCGCGCGGCCCGCCGTGAGCCCGGCGGGTTTGCCGCAGCCCGAGCTGGGCATGGCGGGCGTCGCGCCGGTTCCACCGGTGCCGGTCGTCCCGGCCGCGCTGCCGCCGCCGGTTCCAGCCGCGCCGTTGCCTGCGTTGCCGCCGCGGCCGGCGGTCGATCCCGCGGCGCCTGTCGTACCGCCGCGGCCGGCAGCGCCTGTCGTTCCGCCTCGGCCAGCTGCGCCGGTCGTTCCCCCGGCTGCGCCTGCTGTGCCGGTGGTACCGCCTCGGCCAGCCGCGCCTGTCGTTCCCGCTGCGGCGCCCGCGGCGCCTGTCGTACCACCGCGGCCGGCGGCGCCCATCGTGCCCGCCGTGCCGGTATCAACGATGCCGCCGGTTCCGCCAGCGCCCGGCGTTCCGGTTCCGGCTGCGCCCGTCGTGCCACCGTTGCCCATCGTGCCCGCGCCGCCCGACGTGCCCGCGTCACCCGACGTGCCCGCGGCGCCCGACGTTCCGCTCGAACCGGCGGTTCCTGTCGACGAAGTTCCCGAGCCACCGCAAGACAACTGCAGCGCGAAGGCGGCGACCGCCGCGCAGACCACGAGAGCCGAGCCGGAAGGACGAGGTAAGCGAAGCATGGGGGGCCTCCCTTCAACGAGCGGACAGGCCCGTAGACTACGTTCGAAGCTTTTTTAAAGCCAGCCCGGTGACGGAGCGCGTCGCCACGCGACCGACTATGCGCGCGACTATTTGCTTCGGGACCCTTACTTGCTCGTGAGGGGCGGCGACGCCCAGCTGACGTCGTCAGTCAGCGACGGCGCGCTCCACGGCACCCACTTCGTCAGATCCGCAGTGCCGGCCGGCTGCGGCTCCATGCGCCCGTCCGGCGCCGCTTTCTTCGTGAGGTGCGCGCGAATCGCCCTGCGCAGCGGGTCGCCCTGCGTGTTCGCGTAGAACATGCAGTGGTTGTGTGGGTCGGACGGGTTGCCGCCGTGGTACGCGATGTTCGATCCGATGCCGAGGGCCGCGTACAGCTTCTGACCGGCCGCGCTCGCCGCGTGCTGACAGGTCGAGCACAGTTCGCCGATGCGCGAGTTGTCCAGCACCAGCAACCCGCGCGGCGCGTACATCCCGACCAGCGACGATGTGTCGCCCGGCGCCATGTTGACCTTGGTCCCGCTCGTGTACGTTTGAAAGACGGTCCCGAACCAGCCCTGCGCTTCGGTCCAGGCGGAAGATAGCGACTGCGCCGGCATGTTGTTCGGTCCGCGCGGTGCGGTGTTCACGATGCGGAACGCGGACACGCCGCCCGTGCCGGATTCCTGCGGGATGCCCAGCGCGATCCGTTCGTCGAACGCGCCGACGGTGAACGCGGCCTTGCCGTTGCGCGAGCAACCGGTGATGCCGACGGCGGTGGGATCGATGATGTTGTTTCGTCCGGCGTCGCGCTCCGCGATCAGCACGTCGATGACGCGGCTGATGCCCCACGCCCAGCCGACCTGGGCGCTGGCGCCGGTGCCGGTGCCATAGATGTTGGTGAACAGACCGCTGCGGCTGGTCTCGCTGGCCATCTGCTGGTGGTTGTAGTTGCCGGTCGCGACGCCCTCGGCGCTGACGATGCTGGCATCCAGGCTGGACCCGCCCATCCCGATGATGATCGGAACCGGTCCGGTCGCGCTGGCCGGCACGCCGCTGACCGTGACGCTGAAGCTGATGCTCTTGCTCATGTGGGTCACCATCACGTTGATGGCTGTCTTGCTCACCGACCCGGTGACCGTGTCGGGCTTGCCCGGCTTCGGACCGTGGATGTATTTCTCGACGATCTTCTTCAGCTCGGCGCGGCGGCACTTCCAGTCGGACTTCTTCGACATCATCGTGCCGTCGAGCTTCGTGAACAGGTTTGGCAACTCGGTGATGTTCACGTCCTTGGGATCGGCGACAGTGCAGTCGTCGCCGTAGAACTCCTTGAAGTTGGGGTTGTAGACCGGGCCGGTCGAGCTGCCGCCGCTGCCGGTGGTGCCCGCGCTGCCGGTGGTGCCGGCCGTGCCGGTGGTGCCGCCGCGACCCGCGGCGCCGGTGGTGCCGCCGCGACCCGCGGAGCCCGTGGTGCCCGCGCTGCCGGTGGTGCCGGCCGCGCCGGTGGTGCCCGCGCTGCCCGTCGTGCCCGCGGCGCCCGGACCAACATTGCCCGCGGTCCCCGTGGTGCCGGCCGTCGACGTGGAACCGCCGTTGCCGGTCGTGCCGGCGTCGCCTGCTGGACCGACATTGCCCGCCGCTCCGGTCGTGCCGCTGGAACCGGTGGTGCCGGCTGACGAACCGCCGGTCCCCGCGGTGCCCGTGTTGTCGCCGCCTCCCGCTGGAACGCAGGCGCCGGTCAGCGCCACCGCGATCGCGGCCGCGCACATCGTGAAATGGACAGAGCCGAAATTCGGGGCGAGCCGCTGCATGGAGTTCTCCTCGTGGCGAACGCGAACGCGAACGCGATCCCACAGGCCCAGCAACGCCGACCCATCGTCGAACGCGCCAGAAATGAGAGGTGGCGGCAAGAAATGAAAAAAGGTGCTCCGTTTTCGAGCGCTGGTGACGTCTGTGAGGACAGCAGGTCACCATGCGCGCAGCCATCCTGGGGTTCCTCGTCGTGTGTGGCGCGTGCTCGAGCGGCGGCGGCAAGTCAGACGGCGGCACCGGCGGGGCAAACGGCGGGAGCGCGGGCAGCGGCGGCAACGGCAGCGGTGGAACGAACGCCGGTAGCGGTGGCGCGGCGGCGAGCGCGGGCAGGGGAGGGGCCGGCGGTGGCGTCGGCGGAACGGCGGGGATCGGCGCGGCAGGGACCGGCGTCGCCGGTACCGGCGTCGGACCCGGCGACTGCACGTTCGACGTGCAGCACGTTCCCAGCTGGGCGGTCGGCACGGTCGAGATCGTCACCTTCTCGGTCGACCTGCCGAGCCCGAACTACGCGCACATCGATTTCGGGCCCGCGGGCGCCGCGCCCACCATGACCGCGCCGGTCGATCTGGACGACCCGATGCACCGAACCGTCCTCGTCGGCATGAAGGCGCAGAAGCCCTACACGTTCCACGTCGTCGCGACCAACGGCGCCGAGACCTGCACCAGCGCCGATTTCACATTCACAACCGGCGCGCTGCCCGCCAACGCGCCCAAGATCACCGCCACGAAGATGCTGCCGGCCGCGGCCGCGAAGGGGTTCATCGTGACGACCTACGGCCTGGGCGTCTTTGGCGGCGCCAGCGTGCCCGATGCCTTCATCTTCGACACTGACGGCGACGTCGTCTGGTGGTCGCCGTCCACCCTGGGCGCCAACAGCGACGGCGTCAGCCGCGCGCGCCTCACCTGGGATGCGAGCGCGCTCTGGGTCGTCGCGAGCAGGAGCGGCCAGCTCATGAGCGTTTCGATCGACGGCATCACGACCACGGACTACCGGGGCATCACCAAGGACGCCCATCATGATCTCACCCCGCTGCCTGACGGGGCGGTCGCCCTCCTGCTCAAATCGAGCGCCGCCGTGTACTCGGTCGTCGAGATGAAACCGGACGGGACGATCAAGTCAGTCGTCGCCGACGTGACCAAGACGCTTTACGCGCCGGGCGCCTACACGAACGCGCTTCACTACTACCCCTCCGACGACAGCTACACGATGAGCGATGACAGCCACGCTCACTTCGTCAAGTTCAAGCGGAACGGCACTCTCGTCTGGCAGCTCGGTGGCAAGAATCCGCTCGGTAAGTCGTTCCAGCTCGTGGGCCTCTCTCAGTGGATACGCAACCACGGGCATCACCTCACGCCGGACGGGCGGTTTCTGTTCTTCAACAACGACGGCCTGACGGGTACGGAGGCGGCAGCGGTCTGGGAGGTGATGCTCGACGAGACAGCGGGCACCGCCACGAAGACCTTCGAGTACCACTTCACCGATCTGGGGCGCGGGGTCGCGCTCGGCGACGTGGAACGCCTGCCGAACGGGAACGCACTGCTCACGCACGTCGGCGGCTTGATGGTCGAGGTCGACCGCTCCGGAGCGGTTGTGCAGTCGTTCAGGAGCAATTCATCAGGCTTCGGTTTCGCAGATTTTCGGACATCGCTTTACGGCCCGCCGCCGCGCTGACATCGCGCGCTTGCGCCGATTTCGCCAACGGCCCATGCTCCGGGCGTGCTCCCGTCGATGCGACCGCGGGCGCTGGTGAGCGCGTTCGCTCTTTACGTTCTGGGCTGCGCCGGCGCGGGGCCGGGCACGCAGCCGTCACACGATGCTGCCGGCGGCACGACCGGTGTCGGCGGCGGTGGCGGTGCGGGCGGCAGCAGCGGCGGTGCGGGCAGCGGTGGCGTGGGCGGCGGTGGTGCGGGCGTCGGCGGTACAGGCGGCAGCAGCGCGGGCGGCGGCGGTGCGGGTGGCGGCGGTGGCGCGGGCGCCGGCGGGATGGCCGGCGGCGACGCCAGCGCGCCCGCCGATGCGGTGACCAGCGACGCGCCGGTCGACGCGCCGAGCGACGCGAAGACCGGCGATGCGCCGATCGACATGACCGTCCCCCGCGACACCATGCCCAGCGAGCCGGCGCCCCCCGCGCCGGGGAAGGTCTACGCCCACAGCGCCGACACGCTGTACCTGCTCGAGCCGATCTCGAAGCAGGTCACGATGGTCGGGACATTCAACAACTGCCCGGGGTCGATGGTCGACATCGCCATCGACAAGAACGGAAAGATGACAGGCGCGGCTGCGATCTCGTTCAACGGCGCGCTGGGAGGCGCGATGGTCACCGTCAACCCGGCCAACGCGCAGTGCGAGGTCCTGAGCCGCGGTCCGAACCTGCTGACCTCGCTGAGCTACGTGCCCGAGGGGACGCTGCTCGCCAACGCGGAGGCGCTGGTCGGCTACGCGGAAGACCGCTACGTCCGCGTCGATCCCAGCACCGGTGCGGTCACCGACATCGGCGTGCTCAACAACGCCGCCAGCGGCGGCGTCCGCTGGATCTCCAGCGGCGACGTCGTGTCGATCAAGGACGGCGGAACCTACCTGACCGTCAAGGCCGAAGGCGCGGGCCCGGGCACGCCTGGCGGCGATCGCATCGTCGAGGTCGACCCGAAGACCGGCGCGCTCAAGCGCATCATCGGCGCGACCGGAATGGACGACGTGCTCGGGCTCGGGTACTGGGGCGGAGTCGCCTACGGGTTCACGATTGCGGGCAAGTTGATCCAGATCAATCTCACCACCGGCGCGGCAACCAACATCCCGATCCCGGCCGCGCCCTCCGATCTGTCGTTTCTGGGCGCTGGCACCACGACGGTCGCGCCCATCATCTTCGAGTAGCGCGCGCTAGGGCGTGATGTAGCAGATCGCCCAGTTGAACGTTTCGGTGAACCAGATGTTGCCGTCGGCGCCGGCGGCGATCCCGCCCAGCCGTCCCGTCGAATCGGTGACGACGAATTCGGTCACGTCGCCGGCCGTCGTGATGCGGCCGACCGATTTTGTCCCCGTGTCCGTGAACCAGAGGCCGCCCGGGCCCGCGGTGATCGCGATGAGATCGTTCCCGGCGGGCAGCGGAAATTCCGTGACCGTTCCCGTCGGCGTCATGCGCCCGATCTTGGCGTTCCTGCCGCTTTCGGTGAACCAGAGGTTGCCGTCGGGGCCGGTCGCGATGTCGGACGGGCGCGCGGCCACGTTGCCGACCGGGAATTCGGTGAAGGTTCCGTCCGGCGTCAAGCGCCCGATCTTCTGGGCTTCGGTGAACCAGACGTTGCCGTCCGGACCTTTCGTGATGCCGCCCGGAGCGGCGCCGGCTGGAACGATGAAGTACGTGACGAGGCCATTGGGCGTCACGCGGCCGATCCGGTTGCTCGCGGCGACGGAGAACCAGACGTTTCCGTCGGAGCCGGCCGTCATGTCCCCGGGAATCTCGGAGGTGTCGAAGATCGTGAGCACGCCCGCCGGCGTGGCGCGGCCGACGCCACCGAGCACGGGCGTCGTGTTGGACTTCGACTGACCGAACCAGATGTTGCCGTCGGGCCCGGCCGTGATCGGTCCCATCCTGGCGGACGGGCTCGGGCCCATGAACTCGCTGATCATGCCGGCCGGCGTGACACGCCCGACCTGGTAGCTGTCCGATTCGCTGAACCAGATGTTGCCGTCCGGTCCCGCGGTGAGGGCGATCGGGATGCTGCCGAACTGGAACTGCGTGAAGCGCGTGACGGTGCGCTGACCGACGGAGCCCGCCGTGCCCGTTACGCCGGCGACGCCCGTGCCCGCGGCGCCGCCGCCGCCGATGGCTCCGCTCGCGCCGCTCGCGCCCGCGACAGCGCCCCCGCCTGACCCGGCGATCGCGCCCGCCGTGCCGCCTGTTCCGGCCGTCGCGCCGCCGACAGCGCCGCCGCTCGCGCCGCCGGCGCCGGGGGTGCTGCTGCCGCTGGAGCCGCAGCCGGCGATGGCCGCGAGGATTGCGACCGCAAGAGCTGAACGATTCATCCTCACGCGCCGTCGAGGCTACCGCAGCCGAGCGACGCAGGACGATCCTTTCCGGCGCGGATCACCAGCGAGCGGATCCGGCTCACGGGCCTCCGGGAGGGGCTAGGCCTTCTGGAGGGCGAGCGCGGATTTCGCGGCTTCACGGATCTCGGCGCGGGC
>Ga0070674_100001619_pt1 | contig 12094 bp, 9 predicted proteins | sample KBSM33metaG_FD_65344 | JGI IMG/M metagenome (GOLD analysis project Ga0070674, IMG submission 65344) | Miscanthus rhizosphere microbial communities from Kellogg Biological Station, Michigan, USA - KBS M3-3 metaG | ecosystem: Host-associated > Plants > Roots > Rhizosphere > Soil ... | reverse complement strand
TCTCGTCTACGAGGCATTTCGGATTCCTCACAGGCGGGCCTGAAGGCCCGCCTCTACCTGCCTACTGATTACTGCTTACCGCCTACTGCTTTGGCCGCTTCGCGCCGTACTTCGACCGACCCTGCTTCCTGCCTTGCACACCGACAGCGTCGAGCGTGCCGCGCACGACGTGATACCGAACGCCCGGGAGATCCTTCACACGGCCCCCACGAATCAGCACCAGCGAGTGCTCCTGCAGGTTGTGGCCGACGCCCGGGATGTAAGTCGTCACCTCGATCCCGTTCGTCAAGCGGACGCGCGCCACCTTGCGAAGCGCCGAATTCGGCTTCTTCGGCGTCTGGGTGAACACGCGCACACAGACACCACGCTTCTGCGGGCTGACCTGGAGCGCGGGGCTCTTGGTCTTGGTCACGATCTTCGTGCGTCCTTGACGCACGAGCTGACTGATGGTCGGCATGTGCCCTCGATCTATCGGAACGGCTTCACGCCGTTCCCTCTATCTACCGGAGCGCCTTAACGGCGTTCCTTGGAAAACGTACGCGCACAGCCGCCAGCCATGCGGCCTTGCGTTCGTTCCAAGCCTGAAGAACGACACTCGCTCAATGAGCGCGCGTCGATCTGGCGCCTGAAACTAAAACCCTATTTGTTGAATGTCCGAGTGGAGCGCGGTCAACGCGACGCGCGTCCTCTCCAGGAAAACAGCCTTCCAGGCTTCTTCCAGCGCGGTTGAAGCTAGATAGGGTGTCCTAGCTTCAAGAGAACCTGACGAATATAACATGCGCGGTATTGCTACGCAACACGGCACTTATCGGCACGAACCTGCCGCTCCGGAGGCCGCCGCGCGGAGACGCGCGGAGACCCGCGGCGTCTGGCGGCCGTCATTTCCTATCGACTAACCCACTGCCCCTCAACAACTTCACAGTCATTTTCGCGCCGAAAGGTACTCCACGAGCGCTGTCATTTCATCAGGAGTCAGCGTGTCGCCAAAGGCGGGCATGTTGGCGAACGGGTCGACTTCCTCGGGATTGGTAATCCAGTTCCGCAGCCATTTGGCGTCTCTGCTGGCGCCTACACGACTGAGATCCGGAGCTGCCGCTCCCCCCTCTCCGTCGATCATGTGGCAGTTCGAGCAGTACCTCCCAATGATGAGCGAGACCACACGGGTCTGCTCCGATACCTGTGGAGGGGACACACCGGCTCGCAGCTTTCGCATGTAGCTGAACACCGATCGCGCCTGCCCTTCGCTCATCCCGCCGCGTGGCGCCTCGCGAGAACCCGGGGCGATGACTTCGGGGTCGCGGGCGTGCGAGATGATCCACTCGGGGTCGCGGCTGATCCGAATGTCCTCGAGCTCGCTGGCCGTCCCACCGGCGGTGTGGCACGTGAGACATCGCTGGTCCTGAACGAAGGTGTGCCCCGCCAGAGGTAGCGGTCCCCACACCGACGGGTCGGCGTGCTGCGGCGTGTCCTTGTAACCGAGATACGTGAGCACGATGATCGCCAGGCCGATGACACCGAAGCCCGCTGTCACAAGCGGCCGCTTCAGAAAGTGCCTGTCCGGGCGTCGATCGAGGAACGGCAGCAACACCAGCAGTCCCACCACCAGCGCGGGGATGACCATCGTCGCCAGCGGCTCGAGCGGTCCGGGGAAGTACTTCAGCAATTGAAAGAGGCTGAGGAAGTACCACTCGGGGCGCGGAACGTACGCGGCATCCGATGGATCCGCAATCGGATCGAGCGGCGCTCGAAACACGACAGCAAAGGTCAGGAGCAGCGAGAAGACAAGAGCGCCAGCGATCGTGTCCTTCAGCGCGTGATACGGGTAGAACGGTTTCGCCGCGCCCTCCACCGGCTTGAGCGCACCGGAAATCCCGTGTCGCCGCATCAGAAACAGATGCGCGATCACGAAGCCGATGAGCGCAGACGGAAGCAGGAACACATGGGCCGCGTACCATCGCAGCAGCGTGAGCGATCCCAGGCTGGTGCCGCCTTGCAACAGGCCGGCAACCTGCTCGCCGAGCGGACCGCTCCTCGCGATATTGATCGTGACGGTCGTCGCCCAGTACGCCTTCTGATCCCACGGGAGTAGATAGCCGGTCAGCGCGAATCCGAGAATCACCAGCAGGAGAACAACGCCGGTGATCCATGTCACTTCGCGCGGATTCTTGTACGACCCCAGCGCGACGACGCGCAGCATGTGCACGACGGCAGCCACGACGATGAAGCTGGCACCGAAGAAGTGGAGCCCGCGCAGCACGTGACCGAACGCCAGGCGCTCCATGATGAAACGGATGCTGTCGTAGGCGTGATCGGGCGCCGGCACGTAGAACATCGCGAGCACCACGCCCGTCACGAACTGCACCGTGAGCAGCATGAGCAGGATGCTGCCCGTCACGAACCACCAGCCGACACCGGCCTGGATCGGTTCTTCGAGGAGATTCTTTCGTCCGGTGCGCCAGCCCGTACGCGAGTCGAGCCAGTCGAGCAACGTGTTCGGGAGCGACATCAGATTTGAATGAAGATTTTGTTGCCGTCGATCTTCGTGGCCAGCCGTGGCAACGGCGCGGGCGGTGGACCCGACTTCACGATGCCAAGGTGATCGTAAGTACCGCCGTGACAGGGGCACCGGAGCTCTTTCGCTTCCGAGTCCCAGCTGACGCGACAGCCGAGGTGTGTGCAGGTCGGATTGAGCGCGGTGACTTCGTTCTCTCCGGTCTTCACCAGGAGGACGACGCGACGATCGACGATCTGGTTGTAGCCATCTTCACGCGCAACGCGCAGCGTGGCGGGCGTAGGTGCGTTGTCGATCAACGTACCGAGTTCGAGACCAACCGGAAACCAACTCTCCTCGCGTCGCGCGAAGCCAGGAGAGAGAATCGAGCCGCCGGCGACAACGCCGACGACTCCCGCGATTACAGATTGAATCGATTTGACGATGCGGGCAAAGAACTGCCGGCGAGCGGGGGCCTCAGTCTGACTCTGTGTAGATCCCATGTGTATTCTCGTCGATACGCGACAGTGCCATATCTGTTTACCGGAGAGACGCCCGGGCAGCAGCACGTGCCCGGACGCGCGTCGAGCGAGTGGGCCTCTAGAGTGGCCCAGTGAAGAAGGCGGACGGCCCCGCGCGATCGGTCTAGCCTATTTGGGTGGCGCGACCGGGACGCTGCCGGGGAAGACGTAAGCGAACAGCAACGAGATCACGCCCATCACGCACATCAGGAACACGCTGTGCTTGATGGTGAATTTGAAGAGCCGGCTTTCGTCGGCTCGAGTCATTCCCGTGGCCGCAACAGCCACGGCAATGCTCTGCACGGAGATCATCTTACCCATGACTCCCGCGGCTGAGTTCACCGATGCCGTCAGCACGGGATTGAGGTTGAGCGCGTTGGCGGTGATCACCTGCAGGTTGCCGAACAACGCGTTTGCGGATGTGTCGCTGCCGGTCAGGAAGACGCCAAGCCATCCCAGCGTCGCACTGAAGAACGGGAATGCGACGCCGCTCGTCGCGAGTGCAAGTCCCAGCGTCGAGGTCATACCGGAGTAGTTCATCACGTAGGCGAGCGCCAGCATCGAGGCGATCGTCAGGATGGCGAGCGCGAGCTGATTGAACGTCGCCTTGTAGATGCCTATGAACCGCCCCGGTCCCACACCCAGGAGCAGTGCAGTCACGATCGTCGCGAGGAAGCAGGCCGATCCGGAGGCGCTGAGCCAATTCAACTCCAGGAAGGCGTTGTACGGCGACGGCTGTGCGACAACAGGTGGTACCCGTTGAATCAGGTTGTGGAGACCGGGCACCATCAGGCGCTCTGCCAGCGGCCCCGTTCCAGGCACGATCGGCAGCCAGTCGGGCACCAGCATGTCGCCAATCGCGTTGATCGTCGGCTTGAACCGCGGCTCGCCCCATACCAACACAAACAGCACGAGCATTAAGTACGGCAGCCACGCGGAGACCAGCTGTCCCGTCGTGTACTTAGGAGGAGCGATCGTCGCTTCCTTATCGCCCTCGAGGCGCATGATGCTCTTCGGCTTCCACAGCTTGAGCACGGCGACCATCACGACGATGCAGGTCAGCGAGCTCATGATGTCGGTCAGCTCCGGACCGCGGTAGCGCGAGACGTACCACTGCATGCCGGCAAACGACACGCCGCACGCGATGATGGCCGGCAGCACTTCGAGCGCGCGCTTCCAGCCCGCCATCACGACGATCAGGTAGCCGGGAATGAACACCGAGACCATCGCGCAGAGGGTTCCTATCATGGCGCTCAGCGCGAGCACCGGGAGCCCGGTCAAGCCGGCGAGCGTCGTGACGGGAATGCCAATCGATCCGAAGGCGACTGGCGCCGTGTTCGCGAGCAGACAGATGCCGGCGGCGTAGAACGGATTGAAGCCGAGACCAGCCAGCATCGCGCCCGAGATCGCCACCGGAGCACCGAATCCGGCCGCGCCTTCGATGAACGCGCCGAAGCAGAACGCGATGAACATCGCCTGCAGCCGGCGATCGCTGGTCAGTCCCGCGATAATGTTCTTGATGATCTCGAACTTGCCCGTGTCCACGGCCAGCCGATACAGCAAGATCGACGCGAACACGACCCAGGCGATCGGGAAGATGCCGAACGCGGCGCCGTAGATCGCCGAAATGACCGCGAGCTTCAGCGGCATGCCGTAGATCACCAATGAGATCAGGAACGCAGCCGCCAACCCCGACGCCGCCGACATCCACGCCGGCTTGCGCAGAACGCCGAGCATGACGAACAGCACCACGATCGGGAGCGCGGCCACGACAGCCGACACACCCAGGTTCCCCGCGATCGGTTCATAGTTGTGCTGCCACATAGCTCCTCGTTCTAGTTGGTGGATGGTGGTGAGTGGATGGTGGTCCGTTGATCCCAGATTGTGGTTGCAGAGCTAACCACGATCCACCATCTACCGTTCACCAACCGACGTTTTCACAAAGTAGGCAGTATGCAGTGGGCGGTAAGCGGCGCGTCGAGCTCACTCGTTGCTACCGCCTACTGCCTACCGTCTACTGCCTACGTGGATCGACGCCACGAATCGACGCGTCGACCAACTCGATGGGGTGCACAATCAGCCAGTCGTGCCCGAGACCTCGTGCCGCTGCGGCGATCTGCAGCGTGCACCCCGGATTTCCGGTCGCAATCATATCCGGGGACAGCGCCGCGATGTGACGCGCTTTCCGCGCCCCGAGCGCGCGCGCTGCTTCGGGTTGCACGAGATTGTAGATGCCCGCGCTCCCGCAGCAAATCTCCGATTCAGGTGGGGTGAACAGTTCGATGCCGGGAATCGCCTGAAGCAGCGCACGCGGCTCCGATCGAACGCCCTGTCCGTGCGCAAGGTGACAGGCGTCGTGATAGACCACCCGGGAGCGGATCGGATTCCGGACGGCCCGCGGCTCTCCGAGCTCCACGAGGATTTGCGAGATGTCCCGCACCTTTTGGCTGATCGCCCGCGCCCTCGTTTCCCACTGGGGGTCGCCCTCAAACAATTCGCCGTAGTCCTTCATCGCGGATCCGCAGCCGGCGGCGTTGACGACGATGCGATCGACACCGGCGGCTTCGAAGACGGAAATGTTGTGACGGGCGAGGTCGCGCGCCTGGTCGATGTGCCCGGCGTGTAACGGCAGCGCACCGCAGCACCCCTGCGCGTGCGGCGCGTCGACGCGACACCCTTCTGCGGCCAGGACGCGCACCGTCGCCTCGTTCACATTGGCGAAGGCAATCCGCTGGACGCACCCTTCGAGCAGCGCCACCTTCAGGCGCTCGGTCCCGACCGCCGCCGTTCGCGCGGGTGCGCGTCCAATCAAACCCCACAGGCTGACGCGCGGCGCCACCGACAGAAGGGCTCGCAGTCGCGAGGGAAAGAGCTTCGCGAACGCGGGGCTGAGTCCTCCGCTCCGGCCCATGAACGGACTCAGCGCCAGCAGCGGAGCCATGAGCAACCGCATTCGCGATGGGTACGGAATGAGCGCCATGAGGAGTCGCCGGAACAGGCGATCTCCTTCCGGGCGCGCGTACCGCTGTTCGATCTGCACTCGCGACTTCTCGATGAGCGGCGCGTACTGGACTCCGGACGGACACGCCGTCACACACGCAAGGCATCCGAGACAGCGATCGAAATGCTGCACGAACGACTGCGTCATCTCGGCGCGTCCTTCGAGCCCGGCCTTCATCAGATAGATCCGCCCGCGTGGCGAATCCATTTCCTCGCCCCACAGCACGTAGGTCGGACACGTCGGGAGGCAGAATCCACAATGCACGCACTTGTCGATCAGCGCACGGGATGGCTGGTCAGCACCTTCGAACGCTGAACCTCTGGGAGTTGGAAGTTGGGAGTTGGGAGTTGACATGCGCTCGATCAGATCGGCCCTCTTGCCGCGTTGAGGATATCTGCGGGATCAAACATCCGCTTGAGCGCGCGCGCGACCTCGATGGCGCCCGACGCTGCCCCCCACACATCGACCTGCGACTTCAACCGCGGTGTCGCGCGAAGCACGACGACATGACCAACCTCCCGGCTCGCACGTAGCGTGGCGATCCCGGCAACGATCGCGCGCTCGTCTCCTTCGAGTCGCAGCAGACCCGAACCGATGGCGCGTCCGGTGAAGGTGTCCACGTCACATCCGTCCTGCTGCAGCCGTGACAAGAGCGCGACAACCGCAGGCAAATGTGACGGCAACCAACTGAGTCGAACGATCGTTCCACCGTCCGCCCATGGCGCACGAATCTGCTCGTCCCAGAGCGACCGTTCTTCATCGCCGCTCACGGCCGCTGGTGCGCTCGAGAGCAATCGTCTTGCTTCCGCGGCCTGTGCTGCTGTCGCTGCAGGACTCGACGCCATGCGCATCAGCAGGATCCAGCGCCCGGCGCTCGAGACGCTGATGTCGAAGGCGGCCAACTCGACCTGGCTTCCGTTAAGCGCAGCCACATCGTGCGCGAGCGCGTTCCCATCCGCGTATGTCGCGACGAGCGTCGTCGATGCCAACGGAATCGGCAGGAGCTTGAAGGTGGCGTCGACAATTGCGGCAAGGGTCCCGTACGAGCCGCTCACGAGCCTTCCGAGATCGTATCCGGCGACGTTCTTCACGACGGTTCCCCCCGCCTTGATAAGTCGCCCGTCGGTCATCGCAAGAGTGACTCCGATGAGCAGATCGCGTGGCGTCCCGAAGCGGTGACGCATGGGACCCGCGTCGTTGGTCGCGATGATCCCGCCAATCGTCGCGCTATCGAACGCACTCTCGACGGGAAGGTACTGCCGGTGTTCAGCGAGTTGGCGATTGAGATCGGCGAGCCGCATGCCGGCCTCTGCCGTGACGGTCATGTCACCGTGACGATGGGCGAGCAGTCGATTCACCTTCTCTGTTCCGATCACGAGGTCGACGCGACTCGGCACGCGGCCCCAGCCGAGTTTCGAGCCTCCGCCACGCAGCACGGTTAGCTGACGACCGCGCGAGGCGTCCGCGAGGATCTGCGCCAGTTCCTCGCCGCGCTCAGGCAGTGCGACATGGCGCGGAACGACGCCGTCGAATGCGTCTTCGGCGGCTGCTTGTCGAAGGTGCTCGGACACGCTCATCAGAACCGTTCGGCGAGTCCAGCGCGCTCGACGGGATGCTCACGATACGGACCGGGCACTTCGCCACAGAGCCTGGGAGTCGGGAGGACTTTACCTGGATTGCACAAGCGCTTCGGATCGAGCGCGTCGCGCACCGACTGCATCACGTCGAGGCTATCCTGCGAGAACATCTTCGGCATGAACTCTTTCTTGTCGGCGCCGACGCCGTGCTCGCCCGTGATCGATCCACCCGCCTCGATGCAATAGAGCAGAATCTCTCCCGCGACTCGTTCCGCCAGCGCCGACTGCCCTTCGATGCGCTCGTCGTAGCAGATCAGCGGATGCAGGTTGCCGTCGCCGGCATGGAACACATTGCCGATGCGCAGGCCTTCCCGCTCGCCGAGCGCGCGAATTCGCCCCAGCACCTCGGGCAGCTTCGTGCGCGGCACGACGCCGTCCTGAACGTAGTAATTGGGCGAGATGCGCCCCATTGCGGCAAACGCTGCCTTCCGCCCTTTCCAGATGCGGCCGCGCTGGCCTTCGTCCTGCGCGATTTCCACTTTCGTCGCGCCGGCCTTTTGACAAATCGCTTCAACGATCGCGAAGAGCTCAGCGACTTCGGCCGACGGTCCGTCGAGCTCGACGATCAGGACGGTGTCTGCTGGCGGGAAATTGGGATGGACGGCGGCCTCCGCAGCCTCGATCGCTACAGCGTCCATCATCTCGACAGCGGCTGGCACGATGCCCGCCGAGATGATCTCCGAGACCGCCGCGCCCGCTTCGCTGATGCTGTCGAAGGCGGCCAACAGCGTCTGCACGCTCTCTGGTTTTCGCAGGATTCGCACGACGGCCTTCGTCACGATCGCCAACGTGCCTTCGCTGCCGATGAGCAGGCCAAGAACGTCGGGGCCGGGTGAGTCTGCCAGCGGGCTTCCAAACTGGACGAGATCACCGCTCGCCAACACCGCTTCCACCGCAAGAATGTGGTGCACCGTGAAGCCGTACTTCAGGCAATGCGCGCCGCCCGAGTTCTCCGCGACGTTGCCACCGATCGAACACACCTGCTGACTCGATGGGTCGGGCGCGTAGTAGCAGCCGAATGGGGCGACCTGCCGGGTGATCTCCAGGTTGGTGACACCCGGTTCAACAGTGACTCGACGATTCCGGATGTCGACGTCGAGCACTCGATTCAACTTCGCCAAGCTGATGACCACGCCACCGGGTACGGGGAGTGCGCCGCCCGAGAGACCCGTCCCATGTCCCCTCGCCACGAACGGCACGCCCGCCTTGTTGCAGATGCGCACGATGGCCTGCACGTCGGCAGCCGATCGAGGAAGGAGCACGAGTTCAGGCATGCTCCGAAGGTGGGGCAACGCATCGCACTCGTACGTCACGAGTTGCACCGGCTCCGTGAGCACGGCGTCGGGTCCGATCGCGTGTCTGAACTCTTCGACGAGCCGCTGGTTCATCGCCGCTCAGATGGTACACTCACACCCGCCGTGAGAATACGACTCGACTACGGAACCGATGGACTCGAAGTCGATCTCCCCGACGAACGGGTGACGGTCATCGAGCCGATGGCCAGACCAGCAGTGCCCGACCCGCGAGCCACGCTGCTCAAGGCGCTCCGCGCGCCCTACGAACGCGCGCCATTGCGGGACACCGTGCGCGCGGGTCAGAAGGTGGCGATCTCCGTCTGCGACATCACACGCGCGCAACCTCGAATCGAGCAACTGCAGGCCATCTTCGAAGAGCTGCCACAGGTCAAGCCGGAGGACGTCACGATTCTCATCGCGACCGGGACGCATCGCGGCAACACCGATCAGGAACTCGAGCGGATGCTTGGCCGCGAGATCCTGGGCCGCTACCGGGTCATCAATCACAACAGCCGCGACGCCTCGACGCTGGCTCGAGTCGGCACCACGTCTACCGGCGTGCAGGTGTTTCTGAATCGCGAGTTCTTCGAGGCCGACGTGCGGATCACGACGGGCTTCGTCGAGCCGCACTTCTTCGCCGGTTTCAGTGGCGGCCCCAAGATGGTGGCGCCCGGCCTGGCCGGCCTCGAAACAGTGATGACGCTCCACGACGCGAAGCACATCGGTCACCCGCTCGCCACATGGGGCATCACCGAGGGGAACCCGGTCCACGACGACGTGCGCGAGATCGCGCGGATGGTGGGTGTGCACTTCGCCATCGACGTGACACTCAATCGCGATCAGAAGATCACCGCCGCCTTTGCGGGCGACGTCTTCGCCGAGCATCGAGCCGCCTGCGCCTACGCGAAGGACACGGCGATGCGTCAGGTACCCACCCCGTTCGACGTTGTCGTCACCACGAACTCGGGGTACCCGCTGGATCAAAACCTGTATCAGGCCGTGAAAGGCATGTCGGCAGCGGCCAAAATCGTCAAGCGGGGCGGAACGATCGTTGCGGCGGCCGAGTGTCGCGACGGGCTTCCGAACCACGGCTCGTACGGCGCAGTGCTGGCATCAGCGGCGAGCCCGGCCGCACTGCTGGAGATGATCTGTTCGCCTGGCTACGCGGTGCCGGATCAATGGCAAGTCCAGATCCAGGCGCAGATTCAGACCAAGGCGCAGGTCTTGATCAAGACCGCGGGGCTGGGCCCCGGCGAGATTCGCGCGGCGCACTTCACCCCGATCGACGACGTCTCGCATGCGGTGCATGACGCGCTGAGCAAAGCTGGAACCGCGGCGACGCTGTGCGTGCTGCCACAGGGACCGCAGACCATCCCTTACCTGCCTGATTAGTGATTGAGGATCTGCGATTTTCGATTCGTTGCCGATTGTCGATGTGCGAATGTTGATTCATCAGAGAATCCAAACCGCTCGATTGGCCGATAGATCAATCATCACCAATCGACAATCAACGACGAACCAGCAATCAACGATCATCAATCTCCAATGACGACCATCACACCCCTCGACACCGAGTTCAAGCGCGGCCTCGGACTCTACGCCTCGACGATGGTCGTCGTCGGCTCGATGATCGGCTCCGGCATCTTTCTCGTCTCGGCAGAGATGGGACGGCAAACGGCGAGCCCCGGGCTACTGCTGACGGCCTGGATCGTCACCGGCGTCCTGACGCTCGCCGCTGCGCTGTCGTACGGCGAGCTTGCGGCGATGATGCCGCGCGCCGGCGGCCAGTACGTGTACCTCCGCGAAGCGTTCGGGCCACTCTGGGGGTTTCTCTACGGCTGGACGCTCTTCATGGTGATTCAGACCGGCACGATTGCGGCCGTCGCGGTCGGCTTCGCCCGTTACACGGGGTATCTGCTCCCGTGGTTCTCGGAAGAGCACTACTTGATCCCGCCGCTCCATCTCTCGCCGGGCTACGCCGTGTCGCTGTCCACAGTGCAGCTGCTCGGCATCGTCATGGTCGCGCTGCTGACGTGGACCAATACACGCGGCCTCGATTGGGGCAAGGTTATTCAGAACGTCTTCACGACGACCAAGACTGGTGCAGTGCTCGCCCTCATCGCCGTCGGCCTGCTGTTCGGGGTGAATGCAGCGGCGACGAACGGGAATTTCGGGGACCTGTGGACGCCGCGCGGAGCGACGCCGCTGGCTCCTGGGCTCGACGCCACCACGGCCTACGGCATGTTCATCGCCTTGTGCGTGGCGCAGGTCGGATCGCTCTTCTCCGCCGATGCGTGGAACAACATCACGTTCACAGCCGGTGAAGTCAAGGAACCGCGCCGCAACATCCCGCTCGCGCTGGCCATCGGCACAGGTATCGTCATTACGCTGTACCTGCTGGCCAACGTCGCCTACCTCGTAACGCTCCCCTTCGAGTCGGTGCAACACGCCCCATCTGATCGCGTCGCCACGGCGACACTCGAGGCGATCTTCCCGGGCCTCGGAGCGATGATCATGGCCATCGCGATCATGATCTCGACCTTTGGCTGCAATAACGGCCTCATCCTCGCAGGCTCGCGTGCCTACTACGCGATGGCGCGGGATGGCGTCTTTGTGCGGCGGGCGGGGACGTTGAACACGCACAAGGTGCCCGCGTGGGGCCTGTTGCTGCAGGGCATCTGGACTGCTGTCCTGATTCTGCCGCGCACCTACAACACATCGTCTCAGACGTACGGAAACCTGTACGGCGACTTGCTGACGTACGTGATCTCGGCGGCGCTGATCTTCTACATCCTGACGATCGCCGGTCTGTTCCGGTTGCGCTCGACAATGCCGGATATCGAGCGCCCGTATCGCGCGTTCGGTTACCCGATTGTGCCGGCGCTCTACATCGTCGGCGCGACTGCCGTGCTGCTCGTGCTCTTCACCTACCAGACGGCCACAACGTGGCCGGGCCTCGTGATTATCCTGGCGGGCGTTCCGTTCTATCTGTTCTGGACGCGCTCGCGGTAGCCGGCCTCGTCCTGAACCACGAAGAGACTATGAGCGCGGGCCGCAGTTAAGCTCCTTAGCGGACTGACATCCATAAGGAGACGATGATGACTGAGACCCGCACTCTACGCGGTAGTGTAAGCGAGCCAACGTTGTAT
>Ga0070674_100001618_pt1 | contig 12094 bp, 8 predicted proteins | sample KBSM33metaG_FD_65344 | JGI IMG/M metagenome (GOLD analysis project Ga0070674, IMG submission 65344) | Miscanthus rhizosphere microbial communities from Kellogg Biological Station, Michigan, USA - KBS M3-3 metaG | ecosystem: Host-associated > Plants > Roots > Rhizosphere > Soil ... | reverse complement strand
TCTCTAAGGTATGAGTCGCGGCGACTATACCCCTTAACCGCACGGCTGCGGATACCCATATCGAGGTGTGGAGGTTCGTCCGCGGCACAGTAAACTCGTCGGCAACGTCCTTCAGGTGAGGCCTTCGATGACTCCGCGCCTTTCTCTTTCGTGCGTTGCCGCCATGGCAACGCTGCTTGCCTTTCAACCGTTCGCGATCGCTCAGGGGCAGGGGCCGGCGAAAGGGCCAACTGGCCCCGGACCGTTCACGTTCGACACCCTGAACGGTCAGCGGATCAAGGTGACTCAAATCGCCGGCGGCCTGGTGCACCCGTTCGGCATGGCGTTTCCGGATGCGCGCACGATCCTCGTGACCGAACGAGCCGGGCGTCTGCGCCTCATCAGGGATGGGAAGTTGTTGGCGAAACCCGCGTGGGAGGCATCGCAGCCACCGGCCGGATCGCCACCTTCGAATAACGCGCCCGACCTGCTGCACTTCGTGGAGTTGCACCCTGCGTTCGCGCAAAACGGCCTCGTGTATCTGAGCTATCCAAAGTACGGGCCGAAGGGGAACACGATCGCCGTCGGACGGGGCAAGCTGACGGACGATGCCCTGACGGATTTCAAGGAGATCTTCGTCTCAGAGGCATGGGAGAGCTTCGGTGCAAATCCAGGACGCATGCTGTTCATGCGCGACGGCACGCTGCTCGTGACCGTCGGCGATCGCGACCTCTACTGCTGCGACGGATCCGAGAACACCAGCCAGCGGATGAAGGCGCAGACCCTCGACAACGACTTCGGCAAGATCCTTCGCATCCGCGACGACGGCAGCATTCCGCCCGACAATCCCTTCGTGGGGCGGGCCGGGGCGAGGCCCGAGATCTACAGCTACGGTCACCGCAATGCCTACGGGTTGGCGTACAACCCCGAAACTGGCGAGCTGTGGGAATCGGAGATCGGTCCGCTTGGTGGCGACGAGATCAACATCCTCCACGCAGGACACAACTACGGATGGCCGCTGGTATCGACAGGCCGTAACTACACCGGCACGCCGGTGTCCGATCATCCCTGGACGCGAGAGGGCATGGACGATCCGCGGATGTTCTGGAATCCGGTCATCAGTCCTTCGGGTCTCATCTTCTACACGGGCGACCGGTTCAAGGGCTGGAAGGGGAGTGCGTTCCTCGGTGCGCTGAACGGCAAGGCGCTGTGGCGAGTGTCGCTCAACAACCCGAAGCCGCAACAAGTGGAGCAGCGCGAAGTGCTGCTCACCGCACTCGACGTGCGCGTGCGCGACGTGCAGCAGGGACCCGACGGCAATCTCTACATTGCGACCGAGCTCCAGTCCGGCGGCGTGAAACCGGACGGCACGGTGATGCGGATCGAGCCGGCTCCGTAAGGCCTTGGTTCTTGGTCCGTGGTTCTCAGTCCGTCCTTCGTCCCTGGTCCGTCCCTGGTGCTTGGGCCTGGGACCAGCGAGGACCTAGGACAAAGGACGGACAAAGGACCAGGAACGGACTAAGCACCAAGAACTAAGAACCAAGGACCAATTACTTAGGCATCGCGAAAGCGATGTAAGCGCTGTCGGGCGCCGGCGGCAGCGTGGGGAAGCGCGGCGGGTTCCATCCGTGCGCGGCGGCAACGGGGATCACGATGAACTGCCGTCCGTCGATCGCGTACGAGGCCGGCACTCCGTCGGATGCGGCTGGCAACGGATACGTCCACACCATGCGGCCATTCCGGCGATCGTACGCGCGCAATGTCTTGTCAGATCCTGATGCGGCGAAAAGGAGCCCGCCGCCTGTAGCCAGCAAGCCGCCACGTGGCCAGTGCGCGCCACTGTCCGAGGGAACCTTCAGTTCCGCCGGCGCGGCGACTGCGCCATGCGGCACACGCCATTTGATCTCACCGGTATTGAGATCGTACGCGACGATCTCCGACCAAGGCGGCCCAATCGGTGAGAGATACGTGCTCGTGAACATGAAGTCATAGGGCGATGTGAAGCGCACCGGGCCCTTGAGCATCGCGTCATTGGCCAGGCGCGTCAGGCGTGCAGACTCCTCGGCAGAGACGATAGTGGCCGGACCGGTGCGCGATGAGCCGAACTCACTGCCGCCGGGCATGAGCAGCCGGATGAGGGTTGGCATCGCCATCGAGCGGACATAGAGTTCCCCGGCATCCGGATCCACGGCCACCCCGCCCCAGTTGGTCCCGCCACTGTGTCCCGGCATCTCGATCGATCCACGGAAGCTCGGGGGAGTGAACAGCCCCTCGTTGCGATAGCTGCGCAGGCGCTCGCGGATCGCACGTCGCTCGTCCTCAGGCAGATACGGATTGATGTCTCGCTCGGCGAACGACTGACGCGCGAAAGGCGCCGGCCGTGTCGGGAACGGCTGCGTGGCCCACGTCCGTTCGCCGGGAACGTCCGACTGCGGTACGACCCGCTCCTCGATCGGCCAGATCGGCTCACCGGTCACGCGGTCGAATACGAAGAGGAAGCCGTGTTTCGTCGGCTGCGCGACGACGTCGCGGGGTGTGCCGTTCTGGCGGATCGTGAGGAGCTTCGGCGCGGCGGGCAGGTCGTAGTCCCACACATCGTGATGCACCATCTGGTAGTGCCACAGTCGCTTGCCCGTGCGCGCATCGAGCGCGACCAGGCTGTTGGCGAACAGGTTCTGCCCCGGCCGATCGCCACCATAGAAGTCGAACCGCCCGGTGCCGAACGGCACGAATGCGATCCCTCGCGCCTCGTCGATCGTCAACTCGCTCCAGTTGTGCACGCCGCCGTGCGTGGCGCGTGCGCCCGCCGGCCATGTGTCGGCGCCAGGCTCGCCGTCGGCGGGAAACGACTTGAACACCCATCGCAGTGCGCCAGTGCGAATGTCGTACGCGTGGAGATCTCCGGGGTTCGAGTCGTAGCCAGACGACTGCGCCGGCAGGCTGATGATGATGAGGTCCTCGAAGACACGTCCCGGATTGCTCGTTTGCAGCGGATTCAGTCCCTCAATCGAGCGTCCCGTGGAGGCCAGGCCAACGCGGAGATCGATGCGGCCGTCCTGGCCGAAGCTTGGCACCGGCTGCCCGGTGCGGGCGTCGACGGCCGTGAGAAAACCACCGGCGATGTAGAGCAACCGCCGGTCGCGCCCATCGGTGCTGCGCCAGTAGTTGAGGCCGCGCGTGCCGACGGCACCCGGATGCGGACGGCTCCATGCCTGCGTGCCCGTGGCGGCGTCGAGCGCCACGAGATCGTTCGCGCCAGCCAGGACGTACACGAGGCCGTCGGCAACGAGCGGGTTGAAGAGGAACGTCCGTCGCCCGGCGGGAAAGCGCCACGCCACCTGCAGCCGCGAGACGTTGACCGGCGTGATCTGATCGAGCGCCGTGAACTGCGCCGAATCGGCGCTGCCCAGATAGGCGCTCCATGTCGTATGCGGCCGCGCTGCAGCAGCTTCACCCTCGCGCGACTGCGCCATCGTCGAAAGCGTGACGGCCGCGAGCACGCAGGACAAACAGCCGGCGAAGACGAGCGAGCGCATAGACCCCCTACCTGAATGCGTCATGAACGGCGATACGGGGATGACCGTACCATAAGGCGATGGTCAGGGTCCTGCTGGTGGCTCTCACGTTGTCGATCGGAGGTCTGGGTTTCGCGCGGCAGCGCGCCGCGTCTGATGCCGGCGCGTGGTCGCACCCGCGCACGGAATGGGGCGATCCGGATCTCGAAGGCGTGTGGACCAGCGACAACAACTTTTCAGTGCCGCTCGAGCGCCCCGTCGAAGTGCGAGACAAAGTCATGCTCGAAGGCGCGGATCTGGAGGACGCGCTGAAGTCGCGCGCGAAGCTGATTGCAGCCATCGCTGACGGGGGTGTCGTAGGCGCGGGGCCATCGCACTGGTACGAGAACCTGGCGGCGCGGTCGCGGCGCAGCTCGCTCATCATCGATCCACCCGATGGACGCCTTCCGTCGCTGACTGCCGAGGCCCGTCAGCGCGCGGCGGCAGCGGCCGAGGCACGAAAGGGCCGCGGTCCGTCGGACTCGTGGACCGATCGCAGTCTGTGGGATCGCTGCATCACCGTCGGCCTGCCAAGCGTGATGTTTCCTACCGGCTATAACAACAACGTCCAGATCCTGCAGGCACCGGGCATCGTGACGATCACGCACGAGATGATGCACGACACGCGCGTCATCCCGCTCGATCTCCGTCCGCATATCAGCCCTGCGATTCGCAACTACATGGGCGACTCGCGCGCGCGATGGGAGGGAACGACGCTGGTCGTGGACGTTACCAACTTCCATCCCGCGACCAACTACCGCGGATCGGGTGAGACGCTTCACTTGATCGAGCGCTATACGCGTACTGCAGCCGATGCGATGCGCTACGAGGTCACGATCGACGACCCTCACACATTCGAGCGCCCATGGACCGCCGTTCTCGATCTGGAACCGCAAGGGCCGATGTACGAATACGCGTGTCACGAGGGCAATCGCGGCCTCGAGAACATCCTGCGCGCCGCGCGCCTGGACGATGTCGCCGCGAATCGTCAGGCGAGGTAGGAACCGCTGATCTGCCTGGAAGCAGAAACTAGGAGGTGGGCGCCAACCACGCAATTACTTGACGAACCGCTTGAACAGCCTTTCGGAAAGGATTCGCCGCATCACAACCGACATCCTGTGAGGCAGTCCTGAAGCAGCGCCTCCTGTCCCCGAACTCATGTAGTCGTCGAGCGCGAGAGCGAACTCGCCAGCGCCTGCATAACGCTGCTTTGGTTGCTTCTCGAGCGCACGCAGGACGATGCGCTCCAAATTAGCTGAGATATGCGGGTCGACGGTGCGGAGCGGCGTCGGCCGCTCGCGGACGATCCCGGCTTGCAGGGCGAACGGGGTATCACCTTCGATGGGCAGCCGACCCGTCAGAAGTTCGTAGAGGACGACGCCCATCGAGTACACATCGGTCGAGTGATAAACCGTTTCTGGCGACACAATCTGCTCCGGGCTCATGTATTTCACCGTCCCCACTTGTTCGCCAGACCTTGTGATGCGCTCGTCGCCGAAGATTCGGGCGACGCCAAAGTCGGTGACCTTGACAGTGCCCATCCCGTCGAGCATCAGATTCGACGGTTTCAGATCCCGATGAACGATGCCGTTTTCGTGCGCGTAGTTGACGGCGCGAAGGGCGTCACGACACCACGTGCAGGCCTGTTGCTCCGGAACGCAACCGTCGCGGGCAAGTCGATCGCCAAGGCTGCCACCAGGCAGGTATTCGACAACAAGGTAGCCATCCTCGGCCTGCTCGATATATTCGTACACCCGTACGATATTGGGATGCCGCAGGCTGCTCAAAACGCTCGCCTCCCGCAGCACCCGAGCCCTTGCCTCCATGTCTGGACGTATGCGTTTGAGGACAATCGGTGTGCCCGAGTTCAAATCGGTGGCGATGAACACCGTCGACATCCCACCCTCGCCAATCTTGCCGTCAATCCTGTAACGGCCAGCGATCGTGTCTGCGAGCCGATCGATCGGACCGCGGCGCTGGTTTAGCTGCTGCTTCGCCCAGTCGCTCGTGAACACGCTGGCGTAAATACGATTGCGCACCTCGAGCCGGCCATGTGTCCCGGTCTTCACCACTCCTGTCAGGCTTAGCACGGCGTGCAGCCGTGATGTGAGGTCATGCATCACGGGTTCGCCAGCTGCGATTCGTCGATATGTATCGAGGAGCTGGGGGGGCTCCTTATGGACCGTCAGTCGTGCGCCGATGAACTTCAGGTGCTGATCGTCACGAGCCGCGGCTTCCGCGAAGTATGTCTCGTCCACCAGCTTGTCGACGTGCTCAGGCGGCAAGCCATCGTCTTTCGTGGTTGCATGTCTCACTCGCTGGCACAGCGCCTGAGTGAGGTAGGGTTGTCCGTCGGTCCAATGAAGTACACGTTGCAGAAGCTTCCGTGCGCGGTCACCAAATTGGCCCATGCCTTCTGCCAGAGGTAAAGCCTCCTCCGGCGTGAAGTCGGTCAGCTCGATCGATCGTCCGATGTTGAATGGAGTTTGCAGCGGATCCTGAATCAGGTCCTGCGGCGTCGAGACACCAAGCAGCACGAAGGTCATCCTGGCGAACGCCGGATCGAGCCCGCGCCTGTTGTAGAAGGCGCGTACGGCTGCGAAGAACTCATTCGAAAACGGCAGATCGATGGTCGCGTCGATCTCGTCAACGAAAATCACGAAGCGCCGATCTGCTGCCTCGTGCACCAGTTCGGTTAGCAGTTCCGCCAGTCGCTGCGGCGGATGCAGCTCGTCGTGGTCGCGCCACCAGGACCTGGAGTCGAGGTGTGGTTGTAGCTGCTTGGCAATAGCGTGCGCCATCCCGTAATACCACTGTTCGGGTGTGATGCCGCTCTTTGCGCCGCCAATTTGCGTGAGGTCCACCACGGCGGAGTCGACACCAATCGCACGCAGCCGGTGAACGGCCCGCGCCATGAGGCTGGACTTGCCCATCTGACGCGCGGTGAGCACGTAGCAATATTCGCCGGCGAGAACCGCTTCGTACAGGTCGTTGTCGGCGGCACGCGGGATGTAACTGGGGCTTCCAGGGGTCATCGTTCCGCCGACGACGTAAAACGGCGCTCGTGGGCCCTGGCTCATATGTGTTTCGAGAAGTAATGCCGGTACAACTCGCAGCGCATATCGACGTGGTCTCTGCTGTCGCCGCGGATAAACCCGCCAGCCACGAGCGCCTGGAAGTCGTGTTCGTCGGCGCACGTACCATCACGAATCACACCGGCGATAGCGCGCCGCAACCGCTCGTTGTTGCGGAGCGACCACAACCGGCTGCGGAGGTGATCGCCAAATGGCCCCTGCTCGTCAGCAGCGATTCGGATTAACTCCCCCAGTGTCGATCTGCCGGCGCTCGTGACGTAGAGAGCATGACGCACGAGATACGGATGGCCGCCGACCAGATTCATCAACGACTCAATCTCGCCCTCAGTTTTCAGCGGCGAACCGTGTCTGGCGTTCAGGTCGCGCACGTTCGGCGACGTGAAGTCCCGCAGTCGCACCCGCTCTCCGACGTTGAACGGGGACTGGTTCAGATCGCCGATCCACAGCGCGGGATCGATAGCATGTGCGAGCAGCAGGTTGAGACCGATCCAACGGTCGTCGATCGCCCGATAGTTGTGCCACCCGCGGACGGTGGCGAAGAAGTCGTCGCGATAGTCGCGGTTAAACAGCCGATCGACTTCGTCAACGACAAGAATGGTTGAGACCTGTGCATCGGCAAGTACGGCCTCGCGGATGAACTCGGTAATACCTTCCTTCTCACCGATGCTGTCGTCCTCACGGTTCCAGACATCGGCCGGGCGCAGCTGCGTACTCAGCGCCCGGCTCATTCTGCCGGCCAGATACCAGAACACGTCGCCGAGCGAGCGCAGGTGCTTCTCGTCCACGAGCTGAAAGTCGACGTACACTCCGCGCTGTCCACGCTCGTTTGCCTGTTTCAAGGCCCGCGCGACAAGGGAACTCTTGCCCACCTGACGCGGCCCTTTCACGATGATCGTTGACCCTGCTGTGAGCATTGCCCGTTCGACGTCGTCGTCGGCCTCGCGCCTCACGTAGAACGGGGAGTCGGAACGCACTGTCCCGGTTTCGAGACGCGGGTCGGCCGCCGGGAGCGGCCCGCCGGCGTTGCCTCCTGATGCTCGGGGCGGACCCTGCAGGTTGTTCGTAAGGGCCCGGTCTTCGGGGTGCCCATGTGCCTGCGGCCCGTCACGCTGTATGGCCGCCACAATGTCTTGTACGAGCTGATCGGGCGTGGCGTTTGGTTGCCAGATGGCGTGTTGAATCGGGTTGAGGTACGCGGCCAAATCGTACGGCAGCTCGGCCAGCAACCCTACCCGCACTGGCAGGATACGGACCGTGCCCGACTGCATCAGCCGATACGCGAGTTCGATCTCCTGGCGCATCATCGCGCTGCGAATCGACTCCTCCGACAGAAGGACAACGAAGAACTGGGAACTTCGCAGCTGTCGGTCGATTTCCCTGGCCCACTCAGTGCCGATTGCCATCCGGTTGTCGAGAAAGGTGGCCAGCCCGTGCGCTCGCAATGACGCGTCGAGTGCGGCGGCGAGGTCCGCGTCCGGACTTGCGTGTCGGTAGCTGATGAAGACTTTGCTCATGGATTGATCGGCGGCGCAATTTCGCTCCGCGGAGCAGGCCGCGCAGGCTGTCACACTCCATTGCGAGCGAGTTGTCGTGACGCCAGTCTAGTGCTCCGACGCTTGTCGCGGCGCTCTGACTACAGTGTCGGCGCCGTGACGCCCACGGATGCGAAGGCCGCAACACTGCTATCCCGATGGCGCCTGAAATCCACTTCGTCTAGAAGGCCCCCTGTTTGAAGGACACCGTGTCTCACTCGCCATCAGCGAGCGCCAGGATGGCGAATGCCGTTGCGGTGTCGGACATGAACAACCGCCGCCACGGCTCGCCCTTCTCGCCGCCATGCTCGCGGTCGTAGTTGAGCGAGTGCGCGTGCCACCCGCGGCCGGGAACGTCGGGCACAGGCATCGCGCGCTGGTTCGTCTCCAGCCATCGAATGCCCTTGCGGAGCGCAGCGTCACTCGGTGCAACACCCGCTTGCCTCAACGTGTAGACGACGAGACCGGTAGCGTACCCGTCCGACTGGGTCAGGAGAGACGTATCGAGATCGCCGGGCGACTTCACGGGCGGCGCGGTCTTGCTCCACTTCCATCCGCCCATCGACTCGAGCGACCATCCACCGTCGGCGCGCTGCGCCCGCACGAGTTCCTCGATCAGGGCATCGCGTTGTGGGTCGCTGACCACGCGCTTCAGGCGTGTAGAGGCAAGTAGCGCCCACGTGCGGTTGTAGAGGTGCTGCGCCTGATAGTTGGTGGAGAGATACGTCCGGAGACGCTCGATGCCGGCTGATGCGATCGCGTCGTGCTGGGCCGGCGACGTGCCCACAGCGAACGCCGCAAACGTTGCGCCATGGTACGCGGCTTCCGTTGTTTCCCACGGCTCGAGGCCGAACTCGAGCCAGTCCCACCGGCCATCGGCGCGCTGTGTTTCCCACAACCGCGCAAGCGCCTTCTTCGTCGCTGCGCCTGGCTCGCGCAGATTCCTCGCGGCGTCGGCGCTCGTGAGGATGACGGCATTCAGCACGGCTTCGGTTCCGCGCGACTCGATCTGCCGGCGCTCGTTGAAGTCATAGAGCACCTGATGAGTGCTGTACGTCTCGACGCGGCGCGTCGTGTCCTCAATGAGCTTGGCTTCCTGTGCCGAGGGGGTGTCGGCGTGCATGACGCGTCGCAGCACCGGGCGTGAGAGCGCGTAGGCCAGCCCCGCGTGGCAGGATACGCATGCCGTTTGCGAGTCTCCGGTCTTGAGCTTGGTGCCGTTGGCGAACCACAAGTCCATCCGCGCATCGAGATACGCGGCGGCCGCTGCCGGATCCCAACTGCTGGAGCTGACATCTGAGGGACGTGCCTCCTGCGCTGCAACGCTTGCGGCAAACACAGTCAACGCGAATGCGATCGCCAGTCTCATAGTGCGAGGATACCCTCGTGCCGTGTCGCGCGCTAGCGCCAACCGAGCTCCGGGGCGACAAACTTGAGGATGCTCTCGATGGCGTGAGCGTTGTAGTCCACGCCTAGTTGGTTCGGGACAGTGAGCAGCAGGGTGTCGGCGGCCGCGATGGCTTCGTCTGCAGCGAGTTGTTTGACCAACGCGTCGGGCTCGCCGGCGTACGAGCGGCCGAAGATGGCGCGCGTGTTCGCGTCGATGTAGCCGATCTGGTCCTGGCTGCGAGCGTCGCCGCCGAAGTAGGCCCGGTCGAGATCGTTGACGAGCGCGAAGATGCTGCGGCTCACCGAGACACGCGGCTCGCGCTGGTGCCCGGCTTCCTTCCATGCCTCCCGGTAGGCTTCGATCTGTTTGCGCTGCTGCACGTGCAGCGGCTCACCGCTCTCATCGTCTTTGAGCGTCGAGCTCTGAAGGTGCATTCCCAGTTTCGCGGCCCACTTGGATGTGGCGTTCGAGCTGGAGCCCCACCAGATCCTTTCGCGCAGCCCTTCGGAATGTGGCTCGACGCGCAGCAACCCTGGCGGGTTGGGGAACATCGGCCGCGGGTTGGGTTGCGCGAACCCTTTACCCTGGAGCACCTCGAGGAAGACCTCGGAGTGACGGCGCGCCATGTCGGCGTGCGTCTCGCCCTCGGCGGGCGCGTAGCCGAAATATCGCCAGCCGTCGATCACCTGCTCCGGTGACCCGCGGCTGATGCCCAGTTGCAGTCGGCCGCCGGCGATGATGTCCGCCGCACCCGCATCTTCGACCATGTACAACGGGTTCTCGTAGCGCATGTCGATTACGGCCGTGCCGATCTCGATCTTCTTAGTGCGCGCGCCGACGGCCGCGAGAAGTGGAAATGGTGAGCCGAGCTGCCGGGCGAAGTGATGCACGCGGAAGTACGCCCCGTCGGCGCCTAACTCCTCGGCGGCCACGGCCAGATCGATCGACTGAAGCAGCGCGTCTGACGCCGTGCGCACCTGCGATTGTGGCGACGGCGTCCAGTGCCCGAACGACAGGAACCCGATTCTCTTCACCTGCACATCCCTCTTTCGAACAATTGACACTCGCGGTCATCGCCAGCGCGCAAGACTGTTCATTCTCGCGGCCCGTACATTATGAGCGACGGCAATCTGGCGAGCGCCACGAGTAACAAGGCGTCGGCGTTCACGCCTCTCTCGAGACGTTCGTTTGAAAAGGCTTCGCTTTCGGTTTTCACATATATAGTCTGTGCACTATATGAACAATCCTGCCGACGATCTGTTGCGAATTTCGATGAGCCATGGGGTGCCGCGATGCCTTCACTCCGTGGCGGAGATTGGTGTCGCTGATGCGTTGGGAGATTCGCCGCGCAGTGCGGATGAACTCGCGCACGACACAGGAACACACGCGGAGGCGCTCGCGCGCACGCTGCGTGTGCTGTCGGCGGAAGGCATCTTCGAGGCTCGCGATGGAAAGTGGGCGCATTCGCCGACGTCGCTCCTGTTGCGATCGGATCATCCGCAGTCGATGCGATCGTTTGTTCGGATGATTGGCCTGTCCGTGTACTGGCGCGGATTCGAGTTCTTCGAGGATGCCCTGCGGACGGGGCGGTCGCCGCAGGAGAAAGCCGTACCTGGAGGATATTGGAAATATCTCAGCGAGAATCCAGCGGCTTCACGTCTGTTCGATGAGGCGATGATGGGGAAGGCCTTCGGACAAATCGCCGGCGTCGTGAAGTCCTACGATTTTTCGGGATGCAAGGTTGTCGCGGATATTGGGGGCGGGCGTGGGCATTTGCTGTCCGCCGTACTCCAGGCGGCTCCACTGGCTCGTGGCATCTTGTTCGATCAGCCCCATGTCACCTCTGTGGCCCAGGCTGCGGGCATGGAGTCCGAACGCCTGCGGATGCACCCGGGAAACTTCTTCACTGATGCGCTACCGTCCGCCGATTGCTATCTCATCATGCAGGTCATTCACGATTGGAATGATCAGCAAGCCGCGCAGATCCTTGCCGCTATTCGAAAGGCCGCCGCGGCAGGTTCCAGGCTGTTGCTGATTGAGTGCATCGTTCCCGAAGACTCGAAGCCTAGTTGGACCAAGATGCTCGACATCACGATGTTGACGCTCTTAGAAGGAAAAGAGCGGACCCAGAAAGAGTATTCGGACATGCTGCGAACCGCAGGGTTCCGAATGGATCGCGTCATTGATGTTGGGTTGTCGACGTTCATCATGGAGTCGGTCGCCGTCTGAGGGCCGAGGTCCGGCGGATCATGTGGCACCGCTACTTGAGCATCACGACGACGACGTCATACGGCGTCTTGCCCATGTTCAGGAATTGATGCGGCGCGTTCTTCGGCACGTAGAACGTCGTCCCCGGCTCGATGCGACCAGCCGTCTTCTGGCCGCTAATCACCACTTCCAGATCGCCCGGCGTGACCTGGATCGCGATCTGGTCGTTCGGGGCGACCTGCAGCGCCTCCCGAAAGCCCGCCGGCACAGACAGCCGCTGAATCTGCACCCGGTCGTTGTTGACGAGCATCTTGCTCGCAAATGCCGGCGCCGCGG
>Ga0070674_100001616_pt1 | contig 12104 bp, 10 predicted proteins | sample KBSM33metaG_FD_65344 | JGI IMG/M metagenome (GOLD analysis project Ga0070674, IMG submission 65344) | Miscanthus rhizosphere microbial communities from Kellogg Biological Station, Michigan, USA - KBS M3-3 metaG | ecosystem: Host-associated > Plants > Roots > Rhizosphere > Soil ... | reverse complement strand
GATCGACGTGACGATCGACGATCCCAAGGCGTACACGAAGCCGTTCAGCGTCCGCGTGAACCAGCGCGTCATGCCTGACGGTGAGCTCATCGAGTTCATCTGCAACGAAAACAACAAGGCGCCGCAGTTGATGGTCGGGAAGTAGCGGTCCTCGGTCTCCAGTCCACAGTCCTCCTACCACCCACCCGCGAACCACCCACCACCGACGGCAGTCTTGACAGACTAATACTGTGTATCATACAGTGTGTGTCACACACTGAATAGCGCACAGGAGTCATGTCGCCCGATCAATTTGAATCGCTTCGACTCGAGCTTCGCCGCGGCTGTCTGGTGATGGCGGTCCTCGCGCAACTGCGGCGAGAGCACTACGGCTACACGCTCAAGAAGGATCTGGCCGACCAGGGGCTGGAGATCGACGAAGGCACGCTGTATCCGCTGCTTAGGCGGCTCGAGAGTCAGGGTTTGCTCGTGAGCGAGTGGCGAGAGGAAGACAAGCGCAACAAGCGCTTCTATCGGCTGTCGCCGACGGGCAAATCGGTGCTCAAGGAGCTGCTCGCCGAGTGGCAGTCGATTAATTCGGCGGTCACTCGCATTGCCGGTGGAACGCGCTCAGTTGCGTGAGGTCACGATGACTCTGCTCGATCGGTATCTCGACGCCGTCCGAAAGAAGCTGCCGCGGGATCAGCGCGACGACATCGTCGCCGAGCTCCGCGACATCCTGCTGTCGCAGATCGAAGCGGAGGAGACGTCGCGCGGACGACGTCTCTCCGACGACGAGATCGTTGTGATTCTGAAAAGATTCGGGCGCCCGATGACCGTGGCGGCGCGATACGGGGCGTCGAACTATCTCATCGGCCCGGCGCTGTATCCAGCCTACCTGGTGTGCTTGAAGCTGGTGGCATGGGTGTTGGGGCCGATCACGGGACTCTCGCTGCTCCTCTCGGTTGCGACGGCTGACAATCCGCTGCGCCAGGCCGCGTGGCACCTTTTGCTCTTCACGGTGATAGGCCTCGCGCACTTCGCCATCATCACCCTCATATTTGCGCGCACCGAGAGGGCCGCTGCTATCGGCACCCGTGCGGATAGTTGGGACCCGCGTTCGCTGCCGTCTCCGCAGCGACTCGAGCCTGCACCGCGATCGCAGCTAATCTGCTCGATTCTTCTGATGACGTTCTATCTGCTCGTGTGGATTGGCGCCTTCCCGATTGATACGTGGGTGGCGCGTCTCAACGCGTGGGTTGGTGCAACGCCGCTTCCGTATGGACTCGCGCCAGTCTGGAACGCCGTAAGCCCGCTCGTCGTGGCGCTGATGCTCACGAGCATCGTCCGCGATATCGTTTCGCTCGTCCGGCCGCATTGGCTGATGCTGCGCTGCTATACCGGGCTCGCGCTGCACGTGGGCGCGCTGCTGGTGCTGATACGTCTGGTGCGCGCAGATGCGGTGTTCGTGGTCACCGATCCAGCCGGCATCGGTGCCGCTCATATCGGTCACTTCAATCAGCTGTTCTTCATGGTCTTGTTCGTGGCGGTTTCCGGCGCCTTCATCAGCGCACTGCTGGCAGTTCGGCAGCTCATGAGACCACGCACGTCGTACGCCTGACCCGGGGACCGGCTACAATGCCGCCCACCTCGTGAAGCTTTCGGACATCGGCCCCGGGCTCCTGCTTGCGGCGACCGGCATCGGCGTGGGCGACATGGTTTCGTCGACGATCGCCGGGGCCGAGTACGGGCTGACGCTCGTGTGGGCGCTCGCCGCCGGCGTGGTCCTCAAGTTTGCGATCACCGAGGGTGCAGCGCGGTGGCAGCTCGGCACCGGGACCACGCTCATTCAGGGCTGGCGCGATCACCTTCCGCGCGCGGCAGTCTTCGCTTTCTTCATCTACTTCATCGTCTGGAGCTATTTCGTGTCGAGCGCGCTCGTCACGGCGAGTGCGCTGGTGCCGGCCGCGATCATCCCGTCCGTGCCACTGCCGGTGTGGGGAGTGATCCACGCCGTCGCGGCCTTCACGATGGTGTGGTTCGGCCGCTACGAACGATTTCTCCAGATCATCAAGTGGTTCATCGGGTTGAAGTTCGGCGCCATCATCGCGTCTGCGCTGCTCATCGTGCTGTGGTCGGGCGCCGACTGGTCGGGTTTCGGCGCGCGTTCGTCGTTTTCGACGGCCTACACGTTGTCACTTATCGGCGGCGTAGGCGGCACGGTTACGCTGCTGTCGTACGGCTACTGGATGCGCGAGGCTGGCTGGTCAGGCGCCGAGCGAATGCCCTCCGCGCGCAACGATCTCACGCTGTCGTTCACCCTGGTGTTCATCTTCTGCATCTCGATGATCTTTCTCTCGACGCAGATTAACTGGACGGGGCAGATCCTCGACGAAGGGCCGCGGCTCTGTCTGTTGCTTGCGGATCGCATCGGTCAGGAAATCGGTCCGATTGGGCGGGGCGTGTTCCTGCTCGGCTTCTGGGGCGCCGCGTTCTCGTCAGTGCTTGGCGTGTATCACGGCGTGCCGTTTCTCTTCGACGACATGCTGCACCTCTGGCGGCGGCAGCCTGCCCAAGGACAGAGAGGCAAGCCCTACAGAGCCTGGGCGGCCTATCTCGCGTTGGCCGCGATCTCGGCGCTCATCATTCGACGACCCGTCTGGCTCGTTTTTGCGTACACCGTCGTCGGGTCGATGTTCTTCCCGTTTGTGATCTCGACACTGCTCTGGCTGAACAACGCACGAAACGTTCGCGCGACGCGGAACGGCGTGTTCGTGAACATCGTGCTCAGCGCGGCGCTCGTTCTCTACGCGTTTCTGGCGCTCGAAGCGTTTTAAATGGGGTCGGGAGTCATTTGATCAGGACACATCGGGCACGGTAGTTTCAGACCGACTGTCCTCAACAAATGACTCCCGACCCCATTACACTTTCGGTTCTTGACCTCGTCCCTGTCCGCAGTGGAGCTACCGCGCGCGAGGCGATGCAGGAGTCGGTCGATCTGGCGCGCATGGTGGAGCGCCTCGGCTTCGTGCGCTACTGGTTCGCCGAGCACCATGGTATGGCCAGCATCGCGAGCTCGGCACCGGAGATCCTGATCGAGCACGTCGCGTCGGCGACATCACGCATTCGCGTCGGGTCGGGCGGCATCATGTTGCCGAACCACACACCGCTCCGCGTGGCGGAGGTGTTCCATACGCTCGAGACACTGCATCCGGATCGCATCGATCTCGGCCTCGGCCGGGCTCCCGGTACCGACCCGGCGACGTCGCGGGCGCTGAGGCCGTTCGACGGCGAGCATTTCCCCGAGCAAGTGAAGGAGATGCTGGCGCTCTCGCGGCGGCAGTTTCCGCCTGAGCATCCGTTTGCGTCGGTTCGCGTCGTGCCGGATGGCGTGCCGCTCCCGCCGATCTGGGTCCTTGCGTCGAGCGGCGCGACGGCGGCGTTTGCCGGATCGATGGGCATGGGTTACGGCTTCGCGCGACATTTCAGTCCGACTCCGCCCGGTCCTCCGATTCGTGCCTACCGCGAGCACTTCCAGCCGTCGGCGCAGTTCTCGTTGCCGCACGTCATCCTTGGGGTCTCGATCGTCTGCGCACCGACCGCCGAGGAAGCCGACTATCTGGCTTCGTCCTCAGACCTCGGGTGGGTCCGCCTCCATCGTCGCGAGTTTCTCCCCCTGCCGAGCCCCGATGAAGCCAGCCGTTACGAGTACTCACCGCAGGAGCGCGTCGTCGTTGAAATGAATCGCGCGCGGCATTTCATCGGCACGCCAGAGACGGTGGCGAACATGATTCGGAACATCACGGCGGACACGCAGGCGGACGAAGTCATGATCACGTCGACCGTGTACGGGCGAATGGAACGGTTTCGCTGCTACGAATTGATCGCGTCCGAATTCGGAATGCATCCTCAGCAAATGGGCTGAGGGTAGACAATATTCCGGATTCTAGGGACCTTTACCCGGTCGGCGTCGTTTGCTGCAAGGAATCCGCGCCCACTGCGCGCCTTTGAAGCGGCAAGGATCTTGAGTAGTAACGTGGCGTGCTCAAGGTAGAACTGCACACTCATACATCCGACGATCCTGTCGATTGCATCCCATACTCCACGCTTCAGCTCATCGATCGAGCCGCGGAGCTCGGTTACGGTGCGCTAGCAATCACACTTCACGAGCGGCAGCTCAATCTGCGTCCGTTCGTCGACTACGCGGCCACTCGCGGGATCACGCTCATACCCGGGATCGAGCGGACAATCGAAGGTCGCCATGTTCTGCTTTTGAACTTCACTGCTGCCACAGAGTATGTCAACACCTTCGCGGACCTGGCGGCGCTGAAGGCGCGGGAGCCTCGCGGGCTCGTTGTCGCGCCACATGCGTTCTTTCCCACGGCGTTCGCGCTTCGTGAGCACATGGATCGACACGCAGATCTCTTCGACGTCGTCGAATGCCACGCGATGTTCACTTGGCTGCTCGATTTCAATCGCAAGGCGAAGCGATGGGCGCGCACACACGGCAAGCCTATGGTCGGCAACGGAGACGTCCATCGCCTCCGTCAACTGGGCTCCACGTATTCGCTCGTCGATGCGCCACCAGAAGCCGGGGCAATTTGCGAAGCGATCAGGAATGGACGCGTTGAGGTGCACGCGGAGCGACTCTCCGTGGCAAGCGCCACGACGATCATGTGGCAGCTGGTCGCGGGGGATCTCATCAGGGGCTGGCTCCGGCAAGTGCAGCCGGGGCACTCCTAGCCAAACGCAGCGGATACAATAGGCCGGTGCTCGTCACCGCCGAATTGTCGCAGCTTCTTCGCGACGTGCTCACCAGTCGCGTCTACGACGTGGCGCGCGAGACACCGCTCGACAAAGCCGCACGCCTGTCCGAGCGTCTGGATAACGAAGTACTGCTCAAACGCGAGGACCTGCAACCGGTCTTCAGCTTCAAGCTCCGCGGCGCCTACAACAAGATCGCGCATCTGACCGACAAAGAGCGGTCGCGCGGTGTCATCGCTGCCAGTGCTGGCAATCACGCGCAAGGCGTGGCGTTCTCGGCGCAGAAGCTCGGTCTGCGGGCGATCATCGTGATGCCGCTGACGACCCCGCGGATCAAAGTCGATGCGGTGCAGTCGATGGGTGCCGAGGTCGTGCTCGCGGGCGATAGCTACGATCAAGCCAAGGCGCACTGCGACACGCTCGTGGCGCAGACGGGCATGACGTTCATCCATCCCTTCGACGATCCGCTTGTCCTCGCAGGCCAGGGCACAATCGGCGCCGAGATCATTCGTCACAGCCAGGATCGGTTGTCCGCGGTGTTCGTTCCGGTCGGCGGTGGCGGGCTGATTGCCGGCATCGCCGGATATATCAAGTCGCTGAGACCGGACGTGAAGCTGATCGGCGTCGAGCCATTCGAGGCCGATGCGATGTACCGATCGCTCGCGCTCGGTCGGCGCGTGCAGCTCGATCACGTGGGCATCTTCGCGGACGGCGTCGCCGTGCGCGAGGTCGGTGAGCGGACGTTCGAGATCGTACGTCAGACGGTCGACGAAGTGTTGCGTGTGACCAACGACGAAATCTGCGCGGCGATCAAGGACATCTTCGACGACACGCGCACGATCATGGAGCCCGCAGGTGCGCTCGCGGTCGCGGGGATGAAGACGTGGGTGGAACGCGAGGGCGCGCGCAATCAATCGCTGGTCGCGATTCTCAGCGGCGCCAACATCAACTTCGATCGACTGCGATTCGTGGCCGAGCGAGCCGAGGTCGGCGAAGCGCGCGAAACACTCATCGCGATCACGTTGCCGGAGAAGGCGGGATCGTTCCAGAAGTTCTGCTCGGTGATCGGTCGCCGGACCGTCACTGAGTTCAACTACCGTCTGAGCGGCCGGCAGCAGGCGCACATCTTCGTCGGCTTCGCCACCCAGTCGAGGCAGGATGGCGCGGCGCTCACGTCGCAGCTCGCGGCAGCCGGCTACGAGACGGCCGATCTGACGGACAACGAGCTCGCGAAGCTGCACGTGCGGCACATGGTTGGCGGCCATGCGCCCGAAGTGCGCCACGAGCGATTGTGTCGATTCGAGTTCCCCGAGCGGCCGGGCGCGCTCGCGCAGTTTCTCGAGAAACTTGGCGGCCGCTGGAACATCAGCCTGTTCCACTACCGGAATCACGGCGCGGACTTCGGACGCGTCCTCGCCGGGTTCGAAGTCGAAGAGGGTGACCTGCCCGCCTTCCGTGCCTTCCTCGACGAGCTCGCGTACCCCTACACACTCGAGTACGAGAACCCGGCATACAAGTTCTTTCTGGGCTGAGGTCGGGTCTCTACGGAATCTTCAGCGTGAGCTTCACCACGCAAATCTGCCCGGGCCCGATATTCAGGAGCGACGACGCAGAATAGTCGCGCTCGCGCTCGGCACCGCGAAAGGGCCCGCGGAGAGGCCGCGGACGCGGTTGCTCAGTCGGTCAAAGGGAAGACCCGAGGCATCTTGAAGAGTGCTTCGTTGAGGAAGAACTCGTCGAGCACGTGAAAACCGCGCTGCCTGGCCCCGGCAACGGTGGTCGTCATCAGCCGCGCAGCGGCGTGGCGCGCCGCCTGCAGCTTCTGGTCGTCGGTGACGAGCAGGCTGCGCGATTCGAACAGCGTGAGCAGCGGCTCGCGTATCGGGTCGAGCGTGAAGTCGGTCCCTGCCACCACGTCGAGCGCCGCCTCCCACATCACCAGCACTCGCCGGCGGCTCTCAATGTCGTCCAACTTGATGCCGGATTCGCCAACCGGATTCGCCGTTCGCTCATCGGCTTCGGTCTCCTGCGGGCAGGTGTCCGGCGGATTCGTCCACTCGTCCATCCGCGTTACCGTGTAATGAGCGCGATCGACCGCCGAGATCAATCGAATCTTCACGGGCAGCTTGTCCGAGTGTTTGGGCTCGAGATTCGTGACATCAGGATTGGGAACATCCGCGGGATCGATCGGAAGGCCTGCGGCAATGGCTTTACGCATCATCCAGCGTAGCCCGACGTCGTTCAACGGCCGGTTGCCGTTGCCGCCGCCGACGTCTCCATGCCCGCCGCGGAACCACACCTCACGCGCACCGGGCACCCGAGTGTTGATGAATGACGGCCGCCGCTCGTCGAGCGCCATGGCATGGAAGCAGAAGTCGACGCTCTTCTTTGGCAACCAGAGGTGATGGCCGATGTTGAGCGCCTCGTTCCCGAGATTCGCCAGGCCGAACGCCGCGACAACATCCCAGAGACCTACGAAGCGGAGTTTCGGACTCGGCTCGACCACCTGGTCGGTGCCCGGCTTGCGAATGCCCTTCGCCTGCACGAGATTGCAGAAGTCGAGCACCGTGGCGGCACCCCGGCTGAACCCTACGAGGTCGATGTTCTGATCGCCGCCGATCCACGTACGGCAGAGCGCATCGTAGGTCTCGAGTAAACGCGGCAGCTCGCCCAGCCCGAACGCCCCGCCGAGGATTCGTCCGACCCTGTCGAACCGCGTGCCGATGCCGGCGACGTAACAGGGCTCTGTGCCAGACGCGCGTGCGTACGCATTCTTGAAGCGGAACACGTTGGTGTTCTCGAACTTCGGATCGTCGCCGTCCTTCCCCTCGTTCCATGTGCCATCGAACGCGTACAGCGCCATGAGCGTGCTCCTCGTTCCGTCGCCACCCGGGCCGCGTGCAACCGGTCAGTCTGGTCAGCGCGAGCATACCGTGACGCGCTCTTGCTGAGGTGGCGCGAGACGCGAATCCACTTGGACAAGACGCGAATCCACTTGGTACGACTGAAGTGCTGTGTTTGAATGGCCACCGCGAGGCTCTACATGTCCGACGTCATCTTCGAACCGCTGAAGTTCAAAAACCTGACCGTCAAGAATCGCATCTTCCGCTCCAACGTAGCGGGGCGGTTCGACAACTACGACGGCTCCGGGAACCAGGCACGCATCAACTGGGAGCTGAAGTTTGCTAAAGGTGGCGTGGGCGCCATCATCTCGTCGTTCGTGCCGGTCCACGATCGCGGGCGCATCATCGCCAACTACGCGACGATCCACAAGGACGACCGGATTCCCTTCTGGCGCGCCCTCGGCAGAGCCGTCCACGAGCACGACTGTAAGTACATCCTGCAGCTGAGCCACGGTGGACGCCAGCGAGACATTCCCGACATCAAGTACGAGAAGGGGCTGAGCTCCACGGCAAAGAGCGACCCGCTCCATGGGTTCAAATGCGACGCCATGACCAAGGCCGACATCCAGGAAGCCGTCACCGCCTTCGCCGAGGGTGCGCGTCGTGCCCGCGAAGCGGGCCTCGACGGCGTCGAGTTGCACGGCGCCAACGGCTACCTCATCACGCAGTTCCTCAGCTCCGCGATCAACGACCGCAAGGACGAGTACGGCGGCTCGCTCGAGAACCGCGCCCGCTTCGTCATCGAAATCGTCAAGGCGATTCGTGCGCGCGTCGGCAGCGATTTCCACCTGCAGATGAAGATCAGCGCCACCGAATACAACGACGCGCTGCTGTTCCTCAGGTTGGAAGGCTCCGGCAACACGGTCCAGGAGTCGGCGCAGGTCTGCAAGTGGCTCGTCGAGGCGGGCGTCGACGCAATCCACGTATCGACAGGGAGCGCGTTCCCTCATCCTCGTAACCCGGCCGGCGCGGACATCGACGTCAAGCTGCTCGCCGGTACGTACGCGCAGCTCGCCTCGAGCGGCAGCAACACGTTTCGCAACCTGCTCTTCTTCCATGGCGAGCTCACCGGTGAGGCGTTCCGCAAGGCGTGGAACGCGGCCGGTGTGCCCAAGGAGAAGATCGAAGGGGTGTCGCTCTCAGATGCGCATGTGATCAAGCAGGCCGTCTCCGTCCCCGTGCTCTGCACGGGCGGGTTCCAGACCGCATCCGTGATCCGCAAGGCGATCGCCGACGGCGACTGCGACGCGGTGAGCATGGCGCGGCCGCTCATCGCCAACAACGATCTGGTCAAGCAGTTCGCCGCCGGGCGCGATCGCGCGGAGCTTCCGTGCACCTACTGCAACAAGTGCCTCGTCCACGTCGTCGAACACCCGCTTGGGTGCTATGAGGAGAGCCGGTTCCCGAGCCGCGAGGCAATGCTCGACGAGGTGATGTCGGTGTTTCATCCTTCATCCTTCGTGTGATGATTCGGCGGCTGCTCGCTCTCCTCGGCCTCGTCGTCCTTGTCGTGGGCGCGATCGCTGGCATCTGGGCGGTCGTTTCGCTGACCACGGATCGTCCGGTGACGTACGAGTCGATCGAGGACCACTTCAAGTACGGATCGATTGGGAGCGAGCCGGGCGGAAGCCTGCTCGCGCCGATCGGCGGTGCCCTGCCACCGTACTGGGTGTTCAAGTCGCTGCCATCGATCTGCAGCGACAAGCTGCCGAACGGCTACGCGACGTTCGGGTTCATCAGCGAGGAGGGCCACGACCTGCCCATCGGCGTCTCCCGCCGACGCCGTCTCGGCCTCGATGAGGTGGGGTTGAACTGCGCCCTGTGTCACTCCAGCACGGTGCGCGACACGCCGGCCGCGAAACCGAGAATCGTGCTCGGCATGCCCGCCAACCGGCTCGACCTCCAGGCCTTCGTTCAGTTCGTGCTCGAGTGCTCGCTCGACAACCGGATGACGGTAGAAGCGATCAAGGGGAGGCTGCCGAAAAAAGGCGGGCCGTCGCTGTTCGAGCGCGCCCTCCTGGAGGTCGGGTACATCGGGCGTCTGCAGAACACCACGCAGAACCTGCGGAATCGCATCGAGCCGGTCCTCGCTGACAGGGTGCCGCGATGGGGCCGCGGACGCGTGGACACGTTCAATCCATACAAATCGGTCCAGTTCAACTGGGATCTCAGCAAACTCCCACACGACGAGTTGATTGGCGCCTCGGACTACCCATCGATCTGGAACCAGAAGCCGCGCGAGGGCATGCACCTGCATTGGGACGGCGACAACGACTCGGTTGACGAACGTAACCTGAGCGCGTCGCTCGGCGCGGGTGTGACGCCGGTCACTATCGATCACGACAACTTGAAGCGCGTGCGCGACTGGATCTGGACGCTGCCGGCCCCGAAGTACCCGTACCCGATCGACCAGGCGCTTGCCTCACGCGGTGCGCCGATCTATCAGCGCGAGTGCGTGAACTGCCACGCCGATCACCGCTTTCGCGACGGCGTGATCGCGGGCTCGCGCGTGGGGCAGGTCGAAGCGATCGGCGTCATCGGCACCGATCCCTATCGCCTCAACTCGTACACGTCGGTGTTCGCCTCCAATCAATACAGCCTCTACCCAGACTCGCCGTACCGGTTCACGCGCTTCCGCAAGACCAACGGCTACGCCAACCACCCGCTCGACGGGATCTGGTTGCGGGCCCCGTACCTGCACAACGGCTCGGTGCCGACGATGAGAGATCTGCTGGACGCGCCGGATCTGAGACCGAAAGCGTTCTATCGCGGGTACGACGTCTACGATCAAGTAAGGCTCGGCTTCGTCTCTGATGTCCCGGAAGCCGATGGGCAGGTCTACACGCGTTACGACACCAGCGTGCCGGGCAACTCCAACAGCGGACACGTGTACGGGACGACGCTCTCCGACGACGACAAGCGGGCGGTCGTCGAGTACCTCAAAACCTTCTGAGTGACCAGCTGATGTCGCGCCTGGGATGGTTCCTGTTCGTGGTCGTCCTGCTCATGGGCGCCGCCGGCCTGTACGGCTACTACCAACTATCTCGCGTGGCGCCGGTGGCGCAATTCGAATCAGCCGAAGATCACTTTCTCTACGGATCGATCGGCACCGAGGACGATCGGGGAGTCCCTTACTGGATCTGGCTGGTGCTGCCGCGTCTCTTTCCGCAGTATCTGCCCAACCCGGGCGGATACGCGGCGATCGGCATCAGCGCGCGCGACGGACACGAGATGCCGATCGGCCTCTCGAAGGTCGAGATAGGCGTCCCGCGCGTCGGCGTCAACTGCGCCTTCTGCCACACCGCGACAGTCCGCGCCACGCCGGGCGATCCGCCGATGTTCTACCCCGGCGCGGCCGCACACCAGACCGGCCCGCAGGAGTACATGCGCTTCCTCTTTCAGGCGGCGTCGGATCCGCGCTTCTCCGCCACCGCCATCCTCGACGAGATCGCCCGGAACGTGAAGCTGTCGTTCGCGGAGCGGCTGCTCTATCGCTTCGTGCTGATCCCGAAGGCGCAGCAGACGCTGTTGGGACTCTCCGAGGAGAGTGCTACGGCGACGCGGCCGGCGTGGGGTCGCGGGCGAACCGACATGGTGAGCCGTGTGAAGTTCACCATCCTGCAGCGCCCACCCGACAAGAACGTCGGCACCACAGACGCCATGCCGCTGTGGCACTTGCAACGCCGCGAAGCGAACGGTCTTCTGTGGGACCGGTCCAACACGTCGCTACGCGAGGTCGTCCGATCAGCCGCTGTCGTGGAGGGCGCATCGATGCGCTGGATGGACATCGATACCGTCATGTGGGAACGAACGGCGCCCAAACAGCCATCCAGCCTGCGACGAGTTCTCGAGTATCTGAATGATCTGCAACCGCCGAAGTACCCGTTCGCCGTGGACTCGACGCTGGCCGCCAGCGGCGCGGCCACGTACGCGGCGACGTGCGCGTCATGCCACGATGCGAACGGTGCGCGCGCCAACGAAGCGATTCCCATCGGAGAGATTGGCACCGATAGGAGCCGCCTCGATGCATGGGAAGCGGGATCGGCGGTCGCATTCAACGCGTTCGGCGCCGGGCACGCGTGGACCTTCTCGAAGTTCCGGGAGTCGTCGTCCGGCTACGCCGCGCCGCCGCTCGACGGCGTGTGGTTGAACGCGCCCTACCTGCACAACGGGTCGGTGCCGACGCTGAGCGATCTGCTCGAGCCTCCGGCCAGCCGTCCTGCACGCTTCTGGCGAGGCTACGACGTCTACGATCAGGCCCGTGTTGGATTTGTGAGCGGTAACAGCGAAGCGCAGCGTATTGGCACGCTGCTCGATGTGGCGCAGCCCGGCAACGGCAATGGCGGCCACACTTACGGCACGACGCTGACCGCCGACCAGAAGCGGGCGCTCCTCGAATATCTCAAGACACGGTGAGGTCCGGCTGAAGCCGGACACTACGTAGCGCAGACCCACGTA
>Ga0070674_100001613_pt1 | contig 12106 bp, 14 predicted proteins | sample KBSM33metaG_FD_65344 | JGI IMG/M metagenome (GOLD analysis project Ga0070674, IMG submission 65344) | Miscanthus rhizosphere microbial communities from Kellogg Biological Station, Michigan, USA - KBS M3-3 metaG | ecosystem: Host-associated > Plants > Roots > Rhizosphere > Soil ... | reverse complement strand
GTTCACTTACGCCCAGTAAGCTCGCTCTTCGCGCCTGGCCCGCCGGGCGCCGCGCTCCGGGACTTCGGCAAGCCATCACGGTTCCAGGGGACTAGCAAGGTCCGGGCTACTCGCAAGAGCCTGGAAAAGACCGTGCTACCCTGCCCGCATGGTCACAACCCGCACCCTGCGGCGCCCGGCCGCGATGCTGCTGATCGCGCTCGCGACAACCGTCGCTTTTCGCGGCACGCCGGCCGCGCAGCAGGCGCCCGGACCGTTCCGGATCCTGATTTCGAACGACGACGGTGTGCGGTCGCCAGGTCTCCTGGCGGTCGCGCTGGCGCTTCGAGCGCTCGGCGAGATCACCATCGCCGCACCGGCTGAAAACCAGAGCGGCAAGGGGCACTCGATCACCATCGGCGAACCGATGTACGTCGACAAGGTCACCCTGCAACCGGGGCTCGAGGCGTACTCGATCACCGCCACGCCCGCCTCGTGCGTCAAGATCGGGCTGGGCGCGCTCGTGCCGGCCAAGCCCGATCTCGTCGTGAGCGGGATCAACCACGGCTACAACCTGGGCCGTGTGACGTATGTCTCGGGCACGGTGGGGGCGGCGCGCGAGGCTGCCCTGAGCGGGATTCCGGCGATTGCCGCGTCGACCGCGTCCGAGCAGACCGATTACGCGCCTGCCGCCGAAGTCGTCCGTCAGGTCGTGGAAATGGCCCGCAAGAACCGGCTCGAACCGGGGGTGATCCTGAACGTCAACATTCCGCCGGGCACGTCCGCGTCCATCAAAGGCATTCAACTCACGCGACAGAGCCAGCTGACCGGCGTGGAGCGCTTCGAGGAGCAGAAGACGCCCTCGGGCCGCCGCTTCTTCTGGAGCATCTGGAACGAACCCGCGGGTGACGTCGAAGGCACGGACGTGTGGGCCGTCGAGCACGGGTTCGCGGCAGTGACGCCGTTGACGGCCGGAGAGTTCGACGCCAGGACCTACGACAGCTGGCGGACCCGCCTCGGCGCCAAGTAGATCAGCGCGCGGCGAACACCAGGAGCGACCCCGCCGCGACGAATCCGAGCCGGCGGGCCACTGCCAGGGACGCCAGGTTGCTCTCCAGGGCGCCCCAGACGGGCGATCGTCCCCGCGTTCGCATGTGGCGGATCATCGCCCGCGCGGCGCGTCCGGCCAGTCGTCGTCCGCGGTAACCCTCCAGCGTGTCGACCGACACGTCCCAATGACGCTCCGTCTGCAGGACCGGATAGCAGAAGGCCGCGGCTCGCCCGTCCACGAGAACGAACGCAACCGGTACCGCGCTGGCAGAGACGTCCTCGGGCCGTCGGGGCGGCAGCGTGCCGTGGACGAAGCGCACCGCCGGGTGACCCTCGAGGGCCTCGCGGATCTCGTGGCGCAAACCTTCCGGCACGTGGTCCAGCGGCGGCGCCGTCTCTCGAGTCGCAATCACCACGTCGTCGTCGGATTCGGATTCCCAGGACATTGGCTGCGGCAGCGCGTGGAGGCGGACCGGACGGCCGATCCACTCCGGCAGTGCGGTGGTGACGCACGCGGCCGTCTCCGGGGCGACGAGGAGGTTGACGTCGCCGGCCATCGCCCGCGCCCGCTCGGCTACGAGTGGCGGAGGGGGATTGTCAAGCGCCGAGAGCAGGGCGCGGGATGCGAGCTCGACGACGAAGCCGTCGCGGTCGAGGCGCGCGGGTTCCTTGAACGACACCACGGCACGGCCGGTGAGGAGCATGCCGCGGGTATCGACCCAACGCGGGTGATCCGGGACGCGGTTCAGTGCCTCGCGCTCAGCCGGGCCGGACATCCGGAGGCAGCTCGCGTGCGGACGGCGTCACCCGTTCGACCGCATCCGCCACCCGCAGGATGGTCGCTTCGCCCATCGCGCGGCCGATGAACTGCAGCCCGATCGGCAGCCGCCCGGCGGTCAGCCCGCAGGGCACGCTGACCCCTGGCAGGCCCGCCAGGTTCACCCCGACCGTGAAGACGTCCGAGAGGTACATCTGCAGCGGGTCCTCGGTCCGCTCGCCGAGCTTGAACGCGGCGGTGGGGCTGGTCGGCATGGCGACTACGTCGACCCGCTCGAACGCGCGCTCGTAATCCTGCCGAATCAGCGTGCGGACCTGCTGCGCCTTGAGATAGTACGCGTCGTAGTAACCGGAGCTGAGGACGTACGTGCCAAGGATGATGCGGCGCTTGACCTCGAGGCCGAAGCCTTCGTCGCGGGTCCGATCGTAGAGCTCGCCGAGGGTCCCGGCGCCGGCGGCGCGGTAGCCGTAACGCACGCCGTCGTAGCGCGACAGGTTCGAGCTCGCTTCCGCCATCGCGACCAGGTAGTACACCGCGATCGCCTGCGCGCTGTGCGGCAACTCGACATCGACCAGTTCCGCGCCGGCTTCGCGCAGCATCTCGAGGCTGCGATCGCAGGCGGAGAGGATCTCGGCATCGAGCCCGTCGCCGAACAGGCTGCGGGTGACGCCGATGCGCAGACCGCGCACGTCGCCGGTGAGCGATACGGCGTAGTCCTCGACCGGCGCCGTGGACGACGTCGCGTCGCGCGGATCGTGGCCGCCGATCACCGAGAGACACGCGGCCGCGTCGGCGATAGAAGTGGCCAGGGGCCCGATCTGATCGAGTGACGACGCAAATGCGAGGAGCCCGTAGCGCGAGACCCGTCCGTAAGTCGGCTTGAGCCCGATGACCCCGCAGAGCGAGGCCGGCTGGCGAATCGAGCCGCCGGTGTCCGAGCCGAGCGCGAGCGGTACCAGCCGCGCCGCGACCGCCGCGGCGGACCCGCCGCTCGATCCGCCGGGCGTGCGGTCGGCTGCCCACGGATTGCGGGTTGGACCGAAGGCGGAGAACTCGGTCGACGAGCCCATCGCGAACTCGTCACAATTCGTTTTCCCGACGATCACCGCCCCGGCCGCTTCCAGGCGCTCGACCACTGTCGCGTCGTACGGCGGCACCCAGGTCTCGAGGATCCTCGACCCGCCGGTCGTGCGCAGCCCGCGAGTGCAGATGTTGTCCTTGAGCGCTACCGGTACTCCGAAGAGTGGGAGGTGGCTGTCTTCCTGGCGCCGCGCGTCGAGGGCCGCGGCGCGTTCCAGCGCCCGTTCGCCGTCGACGGTATGGAAGGCGTTGAGGATCGGGTTCGCCGCCTCGATGCGGGTGAGCGCGGCTTCGCAGACCTCCACCGCGGAGGTGCGTCCGGATCGAATCGACTCGCGAATCTCGAGCGCGGAGGGCATCAGCCGATCACTCGTGGTACTTTGAACAGTCCCGCCGCCGGCGATGCGCCCGGCGCCGGCTCGACGCTGGATTCCCGCGGCAGCGAGGGCACCACCTCGTCCGCGCGGAGCTCGGTTGGCGCGCCACTCGCATGCGACATCGGGACGATGCCGCTGGTGTCGACCTGCTGCACCTGCTCGGCATATGCGAGAAAGTCCGCGAGCTGTCGGCTGAACAGGGCCGTCTCGTCGGGGGTGAGCGCGAGCCGTGCGAGGCGCGCCAGGCGGTCGACGTCAGCGGATGAGAACGGTTCGGGCACGCGGCATCGTAGCATGCGGTTACCGCGCGCCTGGCCGCCCCAGGAGGGCCGATGCACGTGCGTCCGGCAGCAGTCGCCGGCACTTGGTATCCCGGCAGCCGCGCGGCGTTGACCCGCGAGGTGGACGACTATCTTTCGGCCGTGCCGGAGTCCACGCCGTTCGACGTGCAGGCCGTGATCGCCCCGCACGCGGGGATCATGTACTCGGGCCCGGTGGCGGCGTACGCCTACAAGGCGGCTGCCGCGGCAGCACCCTACGATGTGGCCGTGCTGGTCGGACCATCGCACTTCTCCGCCTTCGAAGGGGTGGCGGTGTTCCCGGGGAGTGCGTTCGAGACGCCGCTGGGACTCAGCGCCATCGACGCGGACGGTGTGATGGCGATCGCCGCCGCGCCGATGGTCAACCGGCTGGCGGCGCCGCATGCCCGCGAGCACTCGCTCGAGATGCAGCTGCCGTTCCTTCGCCGACTGCTGCCGCAGGTCCCGATCGTGCCGATGCTGATGGGATTCCAGCGGCGCGAGACGATCCTCGGCCTTGCGCAGGCGCTGGCCGCGGCGTTTGCCGGGCGCCGCGCACTGCTGGTCGCGAGCACCGACCTCTCGCACTACTTCGACGCCGCGACCGCCGCCTCGCTCGACCAGCGGGTGCAGGCGCGGGTGGCCGCGCTCGACCCCGAGGGCCTGCTCGATCTGGTCGAAAGCTATCCGGAGCACGAGCGCGGGCAGTTCGTCGCCTGTGGCGCCGGGCCCGCAGTCGCGGTGCTGATGGCGGCGCGGACGCTGGGCGCCACCGAGGCGCGGATCCTCAAGTACGCGCACTCCGGCGACATCTCCGGGGACTTGAGCGGCGTGGTCGGCTACCTGGCCGCGGCGATGGGGCGACCTCCAGCATGACCAGTCCGGACGCGACCCCGCTCCTCACCGACGACCAGCGGCACGCGCTGGTCAGCCTGGCCCGCGCCGCGGTGGACGCGCAGGTCACCGGCGGCCGGCTGCCGGCTCCCCCGGCGATGCTGCTGCCGGACGCGAGCGGCGTGTTCGTGACCGTCAAGTCGGACGACGAACTGCGCGGCTGCCTCGGTACTCTCGCCTGCCCGCCCGGTCACCTCGCCGAGGAAGTGGTGCGCTGTGCCGCCGACGCGGCCAGCCGCGATCCACGCTTCAACCCGGTGGTGCCGGACGAACTGCCCGACCTCGGGGTCGAGGTGTCAGTGCTCGGTCCGCTGGAATCGATCGATCCGCAGGCGCCTGGCGCGGTGGTGGTCGGCCGCCACGGACTGGTCGTCGAGCAGGGCCGGCGCCGCGGCCTGCTGCTGCCGCAGGTCGCCACCGAGTGGGGCTGGACGGCGGATCAGTTCCTCCGCCAGACCTGCGTGAAGGCCGGTCTCGCGCCGGACGCGTGGCAGCGCGGGGCGCAGGTCTGGCGGTTCAGCGCGGACGTCTTCGGCGCCGACTGACCGCGATGCCGCGACTCGGCGCTCATCTCTCGATCGCCGGCGGACTGCCGCGTGCCGTCGACCGGGCGGTCGCGTCAAAATGCGAGGCGCTGCAGATCTTCACCAAGTCGGCGGGGCAGTGGCGGGCCCGGGTCCTGCCGCCCGGGGAACTCGCCGAGTTCCGCGCCCGCGTCGACGAGACCGGCATCCATCCGGTGGTCGCCCACAACAGCTATCTGATCAACCTGGCCGCGGCGGATCCGGTGCTGCGCGCGCAATCGGTCGGGGCGCTCGGTAACGAGCTCGATCGCGCCGAATCGCTCGGGCTGATGGGGCTGGTCATGCACCCCGGGTCGTACACATCGGGGACCGAGAGTCACGGCCTCGAGCTGATCGCCGACGGCCTGGCCGAAGTGCTGCGGACCCGGCCGCACGCCCGGACCATGATCCTGCTCGAGCAGACGGCGGGACAGGGCACCAACCTGGGACATCGCTTCGAGCACCTGGCGGCGATCCTGACCCGCCTGGATGGGTCGCCTCGCGTTGGCGTGTGCCTGGACAGCTGCCACCTGATCGCAGCCGGCTACGACCTCTGCTCTGACGACGGTTACCGCGCGACCTTCGAATCCTTCGATCGCCTCGTCGGCCTGGACCGGATCCGTGCCTTCCACCTGAATGATTCCAAGAAGCCGTGCGGCAGCCGGGTCGACCGCCACGAGCACATCGGCCGCGGTTGCCTGGGACTCGAGCCGTTCCGGCGGATCCTCAACGACCCGCGCTTCGCGGCCCTGCCGATGCTGCTCGAAACCCCAAAGCTGGATACGCCTGAAAGCCGGCGCGCGAGCGACGCGGATCCGTGGGACCTGCGCAACCTGCGCACGCTGCGGCGGTTGATCGCGAAGCCGAAGCGCGGGTCCTCGTAGATCGGTCAGGGCCTGCACCTCGCCCCGTGTCCGGCTTATAGTCATCCAATGCGTCGAGCCTCTCTCCTGTGCGCGCTGCTGCTCGTGATCGGCTTCCCGCGGCCGGCGGACGCGTGGGGCTTTGCCGCCCACCGCTACATCATGTCGATGGCGATTCCGCGCCTGCCGCCGGAGCTGCGGCCGTTCTTCCTGGCCAATCGCGTGGAGCTCGTCGAGCACGCGATCGATCCCGACCTGTGGCGCACCGCCGGGTGGGAACAGGAGGACAAGCGTCACTTCCTGGACATGGACGCGTACGGACCACACCCCTTCGCCGACCTGCCGCACCTCGAGGCCGACGCGGTCGCGAAGTTCACGCGCCCGTTCGTCGACAAGAACGGCACGCTGCCATGGCGGACGCAGGAGATCTACGGCAAGCTCGTCGAGGCCTTCACCCAGAAGGCCGGCTATTCGCGCGAGAACATCAAGTTCTTTTCGTCGGTGATCGCCCACTACGTGAGCGATGCGCACGTCCCGTTTCACGCCGCGCTCAACTACGACGGTCAGTTCACGCAGCAGTGGGGCGTACACGCGCGGTTCGAAAGCGAGCTGTTCGAGCGCTATCGTTCGCGGCTCGTGGTCCGCCCCGGTGCTCCGGTGCCCGTGACCAGCGCGCTGGAGACGACCTTCGGGACGTTGACCGAGAGCTACACCTTCGTGCAGCCGATTCTCGACGCCGACAAGCTTGCGGTCGCGGGCCGGGAGGTCTACGACGATGGCTATTACGCGGCGTTCTTTGCGAAGGCCGGGCCGATCCTGGCAGGCCGGGTGGCCGACTCGGTCCGCGATGTCGTCTCGATGATCACCGCGGCGTGGGTCGAGGCGGGCCGCCCGGCCGTGCCGGCGAGCGTGGGCCGATCGGCGCCGCGACCGGTCAGGCGTCAGTAAGGCGGTCGTTGTCTCCCGCCCGACGGTAGTGCGGGCGGCGAACGTGCCGCTCGAGGGCGATCTCGATCGGGTGAAGAACCAGCAGCACGGTGAGGGTGACCACGACGCCGATCGCCGCGAGGTGATACTGGCCGCCGCCCACCGCCACGCTCAGCGCGGCATTCGCCCACACCGTGGCGGCGGTGGTCACCCCGTGGATTCCGCTGTCGGTGCGCATGATCGCCCCGGCCCCCAGGAAACCGATGCCGGTGACGATTTGCGCGGCGACCCGGCCCGGATCCGCTCCCTGCACGCCTGACGCGAACTCGATCGACATCAGCGTGAACGTGGCGGAGCCGACCGCGATCAGGATGTTGGTCCTCAGCCCGGCCGTCTTGTGCCGCCATTCCCGTTCGATCCCGAGGAGTGCGCCGATGAGCGCCGCCAGCAGCAGGCGCTCAATCATTTCCAAGTCTCCCAACGGCAGAGTCATTGGTATCTCGCTTGCACAAGCGGGAGTGCCGCGCGGTGCGGCAGGAGGGCTGAAGAAATGCTGTGGACTCTCGTGGTCATCCTCTTCATCTTGTGGGCGCTCGGGCTCACCTTCAAGATTGCGGGCGGGCTGATCCACATCCTGCTGGTCATCGCCCTGGTGCTGTTCCTGGTGCAGCTCATCTCGGGCCGGACGCGGGTCTGACGCCAGCCGGCCGGTCGGGCACCACCCAGAAGCGGGTGCGATCGACGGGGACCTCGAGTCCGGCGTGCCACACCGGTGCGCCGGCCTCGCGCATCAGCAGGTCATAGGTACCGAAGGGCAGCACGAACAGGACCGAGCCGGTTCCCGGCCGCGCGGCGCCGGCTGGCCTCGTGTGATCGCCTGGAGCGTACACCTCGACGTCCGGTCGCGTCTGGTCACGGCGACGCACCTCGAGCGCGCCGAAGCCACTCTGGAAGTTGATTACCTCCAGGTGATGGCCGTTCTCGTCAGGATAGGCCATGACCACCAGCCGTTCGGCCCATCGGATCGCCACGACGCGGCCCTCCTTCACGCGAACGGCCTGGACGTCGTAGATGCCCGGGGAGACGTCCGCGGTCAGGTTGCTGTGTCCGGCCTCCACCAGGACCAGCGGTCGTCCACGGTCGCCGGCGCGGTGCACGGCAATGCGGGTCTGTGCCGTGACTTCCTCGACCCCGTTGAACACGCGAAGCTCGAGGGCCAGCGCCGGTTCGGCCGGCGGCTGCACGGCGGTGAGGGTCAACGCCAACAGCACCCCGGCCCACATGGCACGCATCTTAACAGGCGTCTCACCGGCCTTGCGGTTGAAGGCGAGGCCGCACTGGCGGAAGGCCGCGAGCGCCGATCGTGAACCCTCGAACCCTGGGCAGCGGTCCAAGGAGTGCATACCGCGAGGCCCCGCCATTGCGTCGGCGTCGAACGCGGCTGGCGAACATAATGGTGGATGCTATCGTAGAGGCGGCCATGGACGTCTATCTGGTGCCAGTCGGAGACGAGCGGTACGAGTTGTACTGCGAGGTTCCGGAGGAGCCTGAGGCGCCCCCCAATCCCGACACTCCCGCGGGCTGGATCGCGCGGATACGCCGCCGTTTCGCCGAGATGCTCGCCGAGGCGGAACGCGAACGCCACCGCGGGGCGTCGCTTCCTCACGACGCCGGCTGGATCGCGCATGCGAAAGCCCGGACGATGCGGTGGGTCGCCGAGAGCATCGCCGAGCAGCGGCTGCTCTGGCACCTCCGCCGCCAGACCGAGGCCTCGCTGTTCTATCCCGACGACTTGACCGAGCCCGATGCCACCGCCCGGCTCCGCACCCAACTGGGCCGCGATCGCGACCGGCACCGGCTCTGGCTGGCCATCGATTCCGTCGCCTTCGTGCTCTCGGGGCTGCTGGTGCTCCTGCCCGGCCCCAACGTCCTGGCCTACTTCTTCGGCTTTCGGCTCGTCGGTCACTACCTGTCGATGATGGGCGCGCGCCGCGGCCTCGAAGCGGTCCGGTGGCGCAACGAGCAGAGCGCGCCGCTCTCCGAGCTCCGCCGTGCGATCGGGCTGGACGACGAGCAGCGCGCGATCAGGGTGACGGACGTGGCGCTCCGGCTTCGACTCGAGCACCTCGCCAAGTTCTTCGAGCGCACCGTCGCGGCGTCATAGCCACGTTCGGTCCCGTACTCCTGGTTTCGTCGTCAGGGGGTTCACAATACGACCCCTCTTTGCCCGTCGTATACTGCCAGAGCTTGAAGCTTCAGGATATCGCCGAGCGTCTCGGCTGTCGCCTGGATGGCGATGGGGACGTCGAGATTCACCGGATGTCCGGCATCGCGGACGCCGGTCCCGGCGATCTCACCTTCTTCAGCAACCCGAAATACGCCGCTGAACTGCGGGCGACGCGCGCCTCGGCGGTCATCCTGGCGCCCACCGCGGCCCCGGCGCCGTGCGCGATGCTGCGCCACCCGCAGCCCTACCTCGCGTTCGCCCAGGCGGTCGAGCTGTTTGCGGACGGCTGGCGTCCGGCCACCGGTGCGCACCCGCAGGCGATTCTTGGTGAGGGCGTTCGGCTCGGCGCCGGCGCATCGGTCGGTCCCTTCGCGGTCGTCGGGGAGGGCACCGTGATCGGCGCGCGCACAGTCGTCTATCCGCACGTGGTGATTGGCCGTCATGCGCAGATTGGCGACGACTGCATCCTGCACGCCCGGGTCTCGATCCGCGAGCGCGTCCGGATCGGTCACCGCGTCGTGATCCAGGATGGCGCGGTGCTCGGCAGCGACGGGTTCGGGTTCGCGCGGCGGCCCGACGGCACGCATCAGAAGATTCCGCAGATCGGCGGGGTGGTCATCGAAGACGACGTCGAGATCGGCGCACAGACGGCGATCGATCGCCCGGCTGTAGGGGAGACGCGGATCGGCGCCGGCAGCAAGATCGACAACCTGGTCCAGGTCGCGCATGGGGTGACCGTCGGGCGCAACGTCCTCCTCGCGGCGCAGGTCGGCATCGCCGGCAGCACCACCATCGAGGACGGGGTCACCCTGGCCGGTCAGGTCGGGGTCGCCGGCCACATCCGGATCGGCAAAGGAGTCGTCGCCACCGCCCAGACCGGCATTCCGAATTCGGTCGAGCCGGGGGCCTTCATTTCCGGCTACCCCGCAATCACCAACCGCGACTGGCTGAAATCGTCGGCGGTGTTCCGCCGCCTGCCCGAGATGCGGAAGCAGCTCGCCGAGTTCGAGTCGCGCATCCGCGAGCTCGAAGCCAGGCTGGCCGAGGTCACCGCGGTCGACAAGCGGTAGCTTGTTCAGCCTGCCAGACCTCATTCGCGCGAGGTCGTCGCCGCGCTGCCACGATCGCATGCGGGGTCTGGCAGGCGCTGCGTCCTGGTCGCCGGACTCACCCGTGCGATGCGCCGACGCCCCGTGCCGACGTGCAATAATTCGAGATCCCTATGCAGACCCGCGTACGCCGTTCGATCCGGCATCTCCGGCTGATCGTCAGCACCGGCCTGGCGTCTGCCCTGATCGCTGCCTCGGGTCCGGGAAGCAGCGCGGCCGTACGGCCGCCCAAACTCGATTACACGATGACCACGCTGCCGAACGGGCTGCAAGTGGTGTTGCTCGAGGATCACTCCACGCCGATCGTGCACGCCGAGCTCTGGTATCACGTCGGATCCAAGAACGAGAAACCGGGCCGCACCGGCTTCGCGCACCTCTTCGAGCACATGATGTTCAAGGGCTCGAAGAACGTCGAGCCTGAAGGGCATCCCTCCTACATCGTCAGCATCGGCGGCCGGAGCAACGCCACGACCAACGAAGACGCGACGATCTTCTGGGAGACCGTGCCGGCCCAGTATCTGCCGCTGGCGCTCTGGCTCGAAGCGGATCGCATGGCTTCGCTGCGCATCGACGAGCAGGCCTTCAAGAACGAGCGCGAAGTGGTCAAGGAAGAGCGCCGGATGCGGGTGGAGAACCAGCCCTACGGGCGCCTGAGCGAGATCATCTACGACCAGGCGTTCAAGGTGCATCCCTACAAGCACCCGACGATCGGCAGCATGAACGATCTCGAAGCCGCGTCGATCGCCGACGTGCGCGACTTCTTCCGGACCTATTACGTGCCGAACAACGCGACCCTGGCCCTGGTCGGGGACTTCGACACCAGGGAAGCGCTCAGCCTCGTGACCCAGTATCTCGGCCGGGTACCGAAGTCCGATCGTCCCGTTCCGCGCGACATTCCCAAGGAGCCGCCGCAGACCGCCGAGCGCCGCGTGAACCTGACCGAGGCGTGGCCGTTGCCGGCGGTGGTGGTCGGTTATCACATTACTTACGACGGCCACCCCGACTCGTACCCGCTCCACGTGGTGTCGAAGGTCCTGTCAGACGGGCAGAGCTCGCGCATCTATCGCGACCTCGTGTATCAGAAGCAGATTGCGCTCGCCGCCTTCGGTGGCGGGAACATCATCGAGGATCCGAACCTGTTCTACGCGGTGGCGATCGTCCAGCCCGGCAAGACCCCGCAGGAGTGTATCGACGCGTTGATCGCCGAGTTCGAGCGGCTCAAGACCGAGGCGATCTCGGCCAACGAGCTGCAGCAGGCGAAGAACCAGTTCGCGCGGGACTACATCCTCGGACGCGAGTCGAACGCCGACAAGGCCCGCACCCTCGCGCATGCGGTGGTGATCCACAACGACATCAAGACCGCGGATGCGGAGTTCGACATCTTCATGAACACCACCACCGCCGATGTACAGCGGGTGGCGAAGACCTACTTCACGACCGAGAACCGGCTGGTGATGACGATCATGCCGAAGGGCACCGCCACGGGCGGGCAGCGATGAGCCGGCGCCGGATGCTGGTGCTCTGGGCGTGCCTGGCGTTGGCCCCCGCCGTGGCCGGTGCGCAGGTGCGCGACTGGCCCTCCGAAGAGCCGCCGCGTCCGCTGCCGGCGCGGGAGGTCAAGTTCCCGCCCTACAGCGTGAAGACGCTGGCCAACGGGCTCCAGGTCATCGCGGTGTCGCAGAACGAGCAGCCGGCGGTCAGCCTGCGGTTGATCGTCCGGGCCGGCGGAGCGCTCGATCCGGCGGACAAGCCGGGTGTGGCGACCCTCGCCGCGGCACTCCTCGATCAGGGCACGACCTCGAAAGACGCCGAGCAGATCGCCAGTGCGATCGACTCGATCGGTGGCGCGCTCGGCACCGGCGCCGGCAGCGACCTGTCGTTCGTGAATGCGATCGTGATGAAGGACGGCCTGGGCTTTGCGCTGGACATGGTGTCGGACATCGTCCGCCACCCCGCCTTC
>Ga0070674_100001612_pt1 | contig 12109 bp, 9 predicted proteins | sample KBSM33metaG_FD_65344 | JGI IMG/M metagenome (GOLD analysis project Ga0070674, IMG submission 65344) | Miscanthus rhizosphere microbial communities from Kellogg Biological Station, Michigan, USA - KBS M3-3 metaG | ecosystem: Host-associated > Plants > Roots > Rhizosphere > Soil ... | reverse complement strand
TACGAGCGCTCCTCGGCGACCTGATGCCAGAAGTATTCGGCGATGTCTCTGTAGCGTCGTTCGCCGGTGAGCTCGTAGCGCCGTGCGGCTCCAATGACCTTGGGGACGTGTGTGTTCTCGTGCAGTCCCTTCAGTTCGTCGCGATGCTCGGCCAGCGGGTCGAAAAAGCTTGGCTGGGCGAAGCGGTGTCCGAGCTCCAGGTACTCTTCCTTCTTCGTGGCGGCGGCGAGGTTGTAGAGCACTTCGTTCATGCCGCCGTACTCGGTCTGAAGAATGCGCTGCAGGTGCGCATCGCTGACGCCGTTCAGCCAGTGCCGTACCCAGCCCGCCATCCGTTCCGCAACGGCGAGCGCGTCGGTGTTGCCGGTGAGCGTGTAGAGATCGAGATGGCCGGCCAGGACCTTGTGGTACGTGTAGAACGGCGCCCAGACCTTGCGTCCGTCCTTCAACCGATCGTAGAGCTCCTCGGGATACGCGCTGAGATAGCCGTTGCCGGCTTTGGCCTGACACGCGGCCAACGCGGCGGCCATCTCGCGGCCGCTGCGTTCCAGGTCGTGGTCGCCGGCGTGTGCGTGCATGAGCGCACACGCAGACAGATAGTGGCCGCTGAAGTGACCGCGCAGTTCGCAGTCTGGCTTCTCCCAGCCGCCAACCGGTTGCGCGCTCGAGGGCAGGCCAGCCGTGATCCTGAAGGTGTGCAGCAACCGATCCGTTGGCAGTGAGTGCAGGTAGCGCTGGTTCCGCGCGAGCGCGTCGGCACAGGGCCCGGGAAGCAGTGTCACTTCGCCTGGTGCGAATGGCGTCGCAGTGCCCGCAGCCGTTGCAGCCGACGAAGCGGCTTCGGCGTCGGCCAACGATTCCATACCGCCACCCGTAGCCACGCGTCCAGTGATCGCGCTCGCGGCTACAGTGCCACCAACAGTCGTCAGGAATTCTCGACGATTCATTTCATCAGACTCTATCTCAGCTCTTGTATCCAGCATCTGTCAGATAGCCGCGCATCGCGTTCGCGTACTGCGGAATGGCCACTTCCGGCTCGTCGATGTCCGGATGCCAGGTCTTCTCCCACTCGAAGCAGTAGTAGCCGCGATAACCGCCGGCGACCAGCGTGCGAACGATGTCTGCGATGGGGACGTCACCTTTCCCGGTCAGCACGTAGTGACGGTCCGCACCCGCCGGCACCGAATCCTTGATGTGTGTGTGACGGACGTAGCTGCCGAGCGCGGCGAAGGTATCGGCCGGTTTCTCCTTACCTTCTACGCAGGTGTGATGCGTGTCCCACAGCAGCGCCACGCCGTCCCCGGACTGCTTCATCAGATCGAGCAATGATGCTGAGTCTGTGAAGTCGCCGTGTGATTCCACGATAACGGTGACGCCGCTGCCCTTGGCGTACGTGGCCAGGCCCCGCAGCGCGTCGGCGATGCGCGCGATCGTCGTGGCCTTGGATTCATTCGCCACGTAGTTGTTTGGGAACACGCGCACGTACGGTACGGTCAGCGTGTGCGCGAGATCGATGAACCGCTTGGCCTCGTCGATCTGCTCGTTACGCTTGGCCTGGTCCGGGCTGTGCAGCATCGACGATGCGCCAAGGTCTGACACCTTCAGATCCAGCGCCGAGAGGTCTTTCATGGTGGTCGCCACCGCACCCGGCGCGAATTCCTGGCGCTTGGGCAGGTTCATCTCGCCTTCGATACCGCGCAGCTCGATCGCGGCGTAGCCGTTGGCGCGAGCGTTCTCGAGGATGGTTTTCCAGGGCCACTTCGGGCATCCCAGAGTCGAAAACGCAATGGGTAGCTGTGTCGCCGCGCGCAGCGGGACGGTGCGCAGCACGGCCGCGGTGGCGCCAACGGAATGCAGGAATCGTCTGCGTGAAAGTGTGGACATAAGCAGCTCCAGGCCGGTCTGGCGGATTCTACTTCTTCGCGGCTGCCGCCGACGCAGCCACGCGCGTCAGTGGAACGGGTAACTTCTCTTGCCGGCCGTCGCGCACGATCGTGAGCTGGACGACGTCGCCCCACAGCTTCCCGGCCATCAGCCGATTGAACGTGGCTTTGTCCACGAGCGGCTGATCGTCGAACGCGGTGATGGTGTCGCCGACTTTCACGCCGGCGCGAGCGCCGGGCGTGTCTTTCTCGACGTCGATGACTGCTCGACCACCTTGGCCAGGCGTGGTCGAGATGCCGAGGGTGGGATACGCAGCGTCGCGTTCGCCCTGTACCCCGTAAACGAAGTTGGCATACGAGGCGCGGACGCTCGTGACCGGAGCGCCGTCGGAATCGGTAACCGGTACGGGTACCACTGTCGCGATACCACCATCGAAGAACTGCCTGGCCTGCCGTTCGATGCCCAATCCGTACGCGACATGCCCGCCGCCAACGAGCACGACCATGATGGCAGACGTGTCGTTCGCTCGCTTCAATGCCTCCACGGCATTCCAGCCCATGGTCGCATCCCACGTCGCTTGTGCCGCGAGCATTCCCTTGAGCGCCTCGTCCGACATGCCGGGATGCGTGGCGCCGCCCTCGCTCAACGCCGCCTTGAAAAACGCGAAGTGTTCGGCGCTCTCGACGTCAACGTGCGCCGGTACATGCGCGGCTTCCTCGGGTGTCAGGTTCGCAAAGCCCTTCTTGCGGACCGCAGTGACCACCTCGCGCGGTGCGTTGACGGCATACATCGGAATCCGCGCATCGCGGCAGAACAGAAAGATGTCGCGATAGTAGTTCCAGGGGTAACCCCAGTGCTCGTACCAGCGGGATTGCTCGACAAACGCCGTGTCGGTCAGTTCGCCGCTGTTCCACCGATCGAGCGATGGTTGCTGGGTGTAGGGATACATCTCCAGGCCGACCAGCACCCGTCGTCCGCTCTCGTGCAGGGCGCGCAGCACCTGCAGCTGCACGCGATGGAATTCGACTGAGGTGTGTTCTTCGCCAAGGAGCAGCAGCCGCGTCGACTGCAGCCTCGCGGCGAGCTCACGTGGCGTGAGCCTGGCCCCGGTCGCCGAATCGACGAGGGCATCGAGTGTTACGGGCAGTTCGCGATTCTTTCGCGCTGGATCGCCCAGCGCGAGATGGTAGATCGCGTCGTCAGCCGCCGCTCCGGCTGGATGCACGCATGAGATCAGGAGGACCGCCATCAGCACTCGTCGCATGGCGCCTGTTACCGTCATTGATGGCTGTTCAGAAAGCCAAGCACCCGTCGCCGGTACTCGTCAGGTGACGTGCCGAAGGCTTGCGCGTGGTGCGCGTCGGCAACGGTCCACACCTGCGCGCGCCCGGGATTCGCGTCGCGCAGGCGTTGTGCGTCACGTCTCGGCACCGCATCGTCCAGCGCGTCGTCGATCACGAGCAGCGGGACGCGCGAGTGCCTGAACGACGCGACCGCGTCCATGCTCCGCAGGGGAAGTCCGTAGCGCCAGTACGCGTATGCGAAACCCGCCTCGACGACCGGGCCCATCAGTACCCATCGCACGATGAGCGGTACGCGTCCACCGAGCCAGTAGAACGCCATCGAGTATGCCGACGCAAACGGGGCTTCGACGATCGCCGCGCAGTACGAGGTCTCGGCGAGTGACTGGAGGAGGGTGGCTCCGCCAAACGACGTCCCGATGGCAAAGATGCATTCGTCGGGATGCTGCTGGCGCGCCCACTCGACCCAGCCGCCGAGGTCAGCGGCTTCCGTGATGCCGGCCGTCAGCATGGCCCCGCCGCTCGCGCCGTGTGCGCGAGCATCGGGAACGAGTACTCGGTAGCCATCCGACAACAGGAGCGCCGCCAGCGGCAGCTGCGATCGGCGCCGATCGCCAATCCCGTGCAGCACGACCACGGTGCCGCGCGCCGCACCGGGCTTGGAGAAACTCCAGGCCGCCAGGACCGCGCCGTCGTGCGCGATGAACGGCACATCGGTCAGCGTGGCGCCTGCCTCAGTCGCGACTCGTTCGGCTTCTCCTGCGTCCTCCGGCGCTGGGGGCCTTCGGTCGGGATGGAGGGCGCCTTCGGTGACGGCGATGCCGGCCGCGACAAGGAGCGCGGTAATCGTGCCCATCGCAAGGGCGAGAGCCACCAGCCGCCGCCACCAGGCTGAGACGAACCGTTGGAGGCGCGTGCGCTTGTGCAGCTCGTCCTGCGACCAGACGACGTGAAGCCCGGGCCGGGAGTCGCTGTCGGTCGGCATGTGTGAGTGGGCAGGCGTGCCGGACGGCTGCCCAGCTCTGATTGTAGGCTGTGCGTCGGATCGCCGCGGCCTCGACCTGAGGCATACTGACACTCTTTTTCCGAAGGAGACTCGTGGCGCCTATGGGTTCTCGACGCCGCCATCGCCCGGTGCGCTCAGCCGTGCTGGTGGCGTTGCTCAGTGCCGTCGTTCCGTCGGCCGGACAGACGCAAACAGCCGCTTTCATCAACGCGCGAATCATTCCCGTTGACGGTCCGCCCATCGAGCGCGGAACCCTCGTCGTTCAGGGCGGCAAGATCGTGGCTGTGGGGGCTGCGACGGCGACGACCGTGCCCTCCGGCGCAACGGTGGCGGATCTCGCGGGCCATACGGTCATGCCTGGCCTGGTGGACACGCACAGTCATATCGGCGCCGTTTCCGGTGGTGACAGCTCCGCTCCGATTCAGCCGGACGTGCGTGTGCTCGATGCCATCGACGTGCGCGCGTCGAGCGTCTCGCGGGCCCGCGCAGGTGGGATCACGACCGTCAACGTGATGCCCGGGTCCGGGCATCTCCTGAGCGGCCAGACGATTTATCTCAAGCTCCGAGCTGGGACGACGATCGAAGAGCTGGGCTTTCCGCTCGCGGGCGGGCGTTTCCTCGGCGGCCTGAAGATGGCAAACGGGACGAACTCGCTGCGGCCCGCGGCTCCGGGACCATTTCCCGGTACACGCGCAAAATCCGCGGCACTCGTGCGCGAACAGTTCGTGAAGGCGACGGAGTATCGCGACAAAGTACGCGCCGCCGCCGGGGACGCGGCCAAGCTTCCGACGCGCGATCTCGGCCTCGAGGCGATCGTCGAAGTGCTCGAGGGCAGCCGCATCGTGCATTTCCACACGCACCGCCATGACGACATCCTGACCGTCCTCCGCCTGGCGAAGGAGTTCGGCTTCACGCCGGTGCTGCATCACGTCTCGGAAGGATGGAAGGTCGCAAACGAGATCGCTCGCGCGGGTGCGTCGTGCTCGCTGACGGTCGTTGACAGTCCGGGCGGCAAGCTCGAGGCCATGGACGTGTCGCTCGGAACGGCCGCCGTGCTGGCGAAGGCCAATGTGCCTGTGGCCTTCAATACCGACGACTACATCACCGATTCGCGTCTCCTGCTGCGATCGGCCGCACTGGCGGTGCGCGCGGGATTGCCGCGCGACAAAGCCATCGAAGGCGTCACACTGGCGGGCGCCCGCATGCTCGGCCTCGCCATGCGGGTCGGCTCGCTGTCGGTGGGCAAGGACGCTGATTTCGTCGTGCTGTCCGGCGATCCGCTCAGCGTGTATACGCGCGTCGAGCAGACGTGGGTCGAGGGGCGGAAGGTGTTCGACCTCGCGAATCCCGCGGATCACCTCGTCGCTGTCGGCGGCTACGGCGCCACGCGCGACGAAGTGCTCCACAGCGACGATGAGGAGGATCGATGAGCGCTCGATTCTCCCGCGTCGGCCTCGTGGTCTGCCTCCTGCTGCTCACGCTGGTCTCCGGATCGGCTGCCGCGCAGGTCGCGATCCAGGCAGACATCGTCCACACGATGAACGGCTCCTCCATCAAGGACGGTGTCGTCATCATCGGTGCGGATGGACACATCGCGAAGGTCGGTCCGGCTTCCAGCACTCCGGTTCCGCCCGGCTATCGCGTGATTCGCGGCGCTGTTGCCACTCCTGGCCTCGTGGATGCTCGAACGGTCGTGGGCCTCGCAGGCGCACTCAACCAGCCGCACGATCAGATGCAGCTCGAGACGTCGACCGCGATGCAGCCGGAGCTCCGCGCCGTCGATGCCTACAACGCACGCGATCCGCTCGTGGAGTGGCTGCGCAGTCATGGCATTACCACGATCCATACCGGTCACGGACCGGGCGCGCTCATTTCCGGGCAGACGATGATCGCGAAGACCCGCGGCGATGAGGTAGACGAGGCAGTGATCGTGCCCGAAGCGATGATCGCGGCGACCCTCGGCGAGGGAGGGCTGGCCGCCCAGGGTAAATCGCCCGGGACGCGAGCCAAAGCCATCGCGCTTCTACGGGCGGAGCTCTTGAAAGCGAAGGACTATGCGGCCAAGCAGGCGGGACCTGCCGACAAGCGTCCCTCCCGCGATCTGCATCTCGAAGCACTCGCCAGAGTCACCAACCGAGAGGTTCCGCTCCTGGTGACAGCCCATCGGGTGCCAGATCTCCTCGCGGCGCTGCGTGTCGCCAGCGAGTTCGGGATCAAGATCGTGCTCGACGGTGCCTCCGAGTCGTATCTCGTGCTCGAGAAGATCAAGGCCGCCAATGTACCGGTCATCCTGCATCCGACGATGGCGCGGGCTGCTGAGGAGACGGGGAACCTCAGTATGGAAACGGCGTCCGTGCTGAAGAAGGCCGGTATTCCGTTTGCGATTGAAAGCGGCTATGAGAGCTACGTGCCCAAGACGCGCGTCGTGCTGTGGGAAGCCGCACTCGCGGCCGCCCGCGGGCTGACGCAGGATCAGGCGCTGGCGGCCGTCACGATCGATGCGGCGCGCCTGCTCGGGGTCGACAAACGCGTGGGCTCTCTCGAAGCCGGCAAGGATGGGGACGTCGCGATCTTCGACGGTGATCCCTTCGAATATACCTCCCACGTGGTTGGCGTCGTGATCGATGGCCACATCGTCAGTGAGACCCCTCAGTAACCATGGCCCATCTGTTCGATCCTCTTCCCGTACGCGGCGTCACGCTGCGGAACCGCATCGGCGTGTCGCCGATGTGCCAGTACAGCTCCGTCGACGGGTTTGCGACTGACTGGCATCTGGTGCATCTGGGCAGCCGCGCTGTCGGCGGTGCGGCGCTTGTCGTCGTCGAGGCGACGGCGGTCGAAGCGCGCGGCCGAATCAGTCCGCAGGATCTCGGCATCTGGAGCGATGCTCACGTCGAGCGATTGTCGAGGATTGCCGCATTCCTGAAGCAGCACGGTGCTGTTCCCGGCATCCAGCTGGCGCATGCGGGACGAAAAGCCAGCCGTCGCCGGCCCTGGGAACCGGAGGGCGGAGTTGTCGAAACGGACGGAGGCTGGGAGCCCGTCGCGCCGAGTGCGGTGCCTTTCGCGCCGAGCTGGCGGGTGCCGCACGCGCTCGGCCTCGACGAAATTGCCGTCGTGCAGGAGGCATTTGTAGCGGCCGTTAGACGGGCGATGGACGCGGGGTTCGAGTGGATCGAACTGCACGCCGCGCACGGCTATCTGTCGCACAACTTCTACTCGCCGCTCTCGAACACGCGAACGGATGCGTACGGCGGCACGTTCGACAACCGGATTCGCTTCGTCGTTGAACAGGTGCGGGCCGTCCGGCGCGTCTGGCCCGACGCTCGTCCGCTGGCGGTGCGGCTCTCCTCCACGGACTGGACGGATGGCGGCTGGACGATCGAGGATACGGTCGCTCTTGCGCGCGTACTGCGCCAGGAGGGAGCCGACCTCATCGACTGCAGCTCTGGCGGCAATGTGGCGGGTGCGCGCATCCCGATCGGGCCGGGATACCAGGTGCCGTTTGCCGAACGCGTTCGCCGCGACGCGGCCGTGATGACGGCGGCCGTGGGATTGATCACGTCGCCGGCGCAGGCTGACGACATCGTTCGCAACGGCCGTGCGGATATGGTGATGCTGGCTCGCGAGGAGCTGCGCGATCCGTACTGGCCGCTACGTGCCGCCGCGGTACTTCACCAACCCCAGCATGTGCCCGCTCAGTACCTGCGGGCCTGGGACGGCGCGGGCGTCGCGCCCTCGATGACATAGACAAGCTGCGGACGGAAGGTGCGGCGTGCGGAGTGCGGGGGTGATGTGGAGGCGGGGTCATTCGACTTGTCCGCCGATGAACCCCGCCTGAATGGGGGGCCGGGCGCCTTGTGCGCCGTGAGCCCCGAAGGGGTTGGGAGGATCTGACCGATGGCTTCAATCTCGCATAAAGACGTCGAGCGCCTGGTGGCGCCGTTCCGTGTCACCAAGGGACGCGGCTTCCGTCTCAAGGACTACAAGCCAGGCGCAACGCTGGGCCTGAAGAACAAGGAGCAGGCCGGCCAGTCGCTGCGCAAAGGCGTTGAAGCGCTGGCTGATCTTCAGGAACGGCTGTACGCGCAGGACCGCTGGGCGCTGCTGCTGGTGTTCCAGGCGATGGACGCGGCCGGCAAGGACGGCACGATCAAGCACGTGCTGTCGGGTGTCAATCCCCAGGGGTGCCAGGTCTATTCGTTCAAGTCGCCCTCAGCCGAGGAACTCGACCACGATTTCCTGTGGCGCACCACGCGCTGCCTGCCCGAACGCGGCCGTATCGGCATCTTCAATCGCTCCTATTACGAAGAGACGCTCGTCGTCAGGGTGCACCCGGAGCTGCTGGCGAAGCAGCATTTGCCTGAGTCGCTCGTCACCAAGCGGATCTGGAAGGACCGCTTCGAAGACATCAACAACTTCGAGCAGTACCTGGCGCGCAACGGTGTCATCGTGCTCAAGTTCTTCCTGAACGTTGGGAAGGAGGAGCAGCGGCAACGCTTCCTCGCGCGCCTGGAGATGCCTGAGAAGAACTGGAAATTCTCCCTCGCGGACGCACACGAGCGGAACCACTGGGACGAATATCAGGACGCGTACGGCGACATGATTCAGAACACCGCGACGGCGCACGCGCCGTGGCACATCGTTCCTGCCAACAACAAGTGGTTTGCGCGCCTGGTCGTCGCGGCGACGATAGTCAGCCGGCTGCAGGATCTCAAGCTCGAATTTCCGGACGTCGATCCGGCCAAGCGCCGTGAGCTCGCTGCCGCACGCGTGGCCCTCGAGCAGGAAGGCAACGGCGGGAAGGGCAAGAAGAAGAAGCGAGCGCGTCCCGCACGGTCCGAAGCGTCCTGAGCATGAGGCGTGTGGCGCCTGGAGACAGCCGGTGTCATTCTCACGGTGGTTGTTGTTCGCGGTAACCGAGGCCGTGCTGTGCCTCACACCCGGTCCGGCCGTGCTGTTTGTCGTGTCGCACGGGCTGGCGGGCGGCGGGCCGGCGTCGCTGTGGGCGAATGCGGGCATCCTGAGCGGCAATACGCTCTACTTCGTCCTGTCAGCGCTCGGCCTCGGCGCGCTGCTTGCCGCGTCGCACGATCTGTTCACGGTCGTGCAGTACGCGGGAGCGGCATACCTCGTGTATCTCGGCATCATCACGATTCGCGGTGCGGGCCTCGCATTGAAACCCGCGGAAGACTCCGGCGGGCGGAGAGGCGGTGAAGTGATCGCGCGCGGGTTTGCGCTGCAGGCCGCAAACCCGAAGGCGCTGTTGTTCTTCACCGCGCTGCTGCCGCAATTCATCGACCCGCGGCAGGGTATCGCCTCACAGATGGTGCTGCTCGCGGTGACGTCGATCGTCATCGAGTTCATCGTGCTCGGCATGTACGGCTATCTCGCTGCGCGCATCGCGCACCTCGCGCGATCCGATCGTTTCGTGCGCAGTACGAATCTCGTGAGCGGCGGCCTGCTCGTCCTGGCAGGTGCCGGACTCGCACTCGCCCGCCGGCAGCCGTGAGCGTCCACGAATGGCGATGGTGCCGCTGATCGTGTGGCTGGCGCTCGCGGTTACCGAGCAGGTCGTGCCTGTCGCCAGCGAGCCCAGACATCACGTCGTGTACCAGAACGATTGGGTTCGCGTCATTGACGCGTTCTTTCCGGTCGGCGATGCCACCCTCTACCACACGCACAGTCGCGACAACGTGCCCATCTGCCTCGCGGGCGGCGCGATGACGACACAACCGCTTGGCGGGTCGGTGCAGGCGGGAACGGCGCGCGACGGCGCTGTCGGTTTTGCGCGGGCCAGCTACACGCACCGCATCGTCAATACCGGCCTGACGGATCTGCACTTCCTGGACGTCGAGATCCTGCAGCTGCCCGATAAGGACACGTCGCTTGGTCCGGAAGAGGGCCTCGCGGACCACACCCGTGAATTCGAGAACGATCGCGTCCGCGTGTTCCGCGTGCGAGGGTCGGCGGCCGCGGATGCTCCGTCACATACCCATCCGCACCGGGTGCTCGCCGTCGTGGTGCCGGCGCCCGCCGCGGGTACGCCGACCCAAGCCGGGACCGAGCTGCCGCCGCCTCCGGGATCGCTGACGTTCTACGAGCCGAAACAACCCGTGCATGTGGCCGCGCGCGTCGAGGTGATCGAGATTGAAATCAAGTAGGATCAGCCAACGATTGGTCCATTGCTGGATGCCGGTGACGAGCGCGATTGACCGCGAGCGCTGGTGTCATCAGCCGCGACGACGAGTGAATCGTTCTTCCGAATTATTTCGCTTCAGGATGTGATCATGCAGTTGAAGAGGACCTGTGCAGCCAGCCTGGCGGTGTTGACCTGTGCGGCACTTCCGGCGACGGCTCAGACCAAGCGTGCCATCACCCTCGACGATCAGGTGAAGGAACGCTTCGTTCGCGATCCGGAGCTCTCTCCAGACGGCAAATGGGTCGCCTACACCGTGACGACCGCTGATGTGGAGAAGGACAAGCGCAACTCGGATCTCTGGATGGTCAGCTGGGATGGCACGCAGCAGGTGCAGCTCACGTCCAGCCCCGACAACGAGTCATCGCCGAAGTGGAGTCCTGACGGGCGGTACCTCGCCTTCCTCACATCCCGCGGTGACGAGGACGACAAGAAGAAGGGCGCGCAGATCTGGCTGCTCAACCGGGCAGGCGGCGAGGCGATCAAGCTCACCGACATCAAGGGCGGCGTCAGCGACTACGCGTGGTCGCCGGACGGCAAGCGTCTGGCCCTGGCCGTAGACGATTTCGATCCGAACGACGAACCGGAGAAGAAAGAGGGCTGGAAGCGCAAGACCGAACCACCCATCGTCATCACCCGGTACCACTTCAAGGAAGACGCGAGCGGGTACCTGGGCCCGCAGCGCACGCATCTCGGAGTGTTCGACGTCGAACAGAAAATATTCGTCACGTTGACGAGCGGCAACTTCGACGAAGAGCAGCCGTCGTGGTCGCCGGACGGCAGGCTGATCGCGTTTGTCAGCAACCGCAACGCTGATCCCGATCGCACGACCGACACCAACATCTACGTCATGGAGCCGAAGGCCGGCGCGACGCCGCGCCAGCTGACGACATGGGCCGGATCCGATGGCGGGCATCCGGCGTGGAGTCCTGACGGGAAGTTCATCGCCTACCTGCAGGGCGATGAGCCGCGCTACTACGCCTACAACCAGGAGAAGCTCGCGATCGTTCCGTCAGCCGGTGGCGACGCCCGCGTGCTCACGGCCGCGCTCGACCGCAGCGTGCGCGCGCCCGAGTGGACCGCCGACGGCAAGTCCATCCTCGTCATCGTCGAAGACGATCGCATCGACTACGTCGGGAAAGTCGCCGCCGCAGGCGGGCCCGTCGTGCCGCTGACAACAGGACGCCGCGTCGTTGCGGGCTTTACACAGTCCGGATCCGCATTGGCGGTGACCTCGACGACGTCGCAGGAGCCCGACGAAGTGTTTGCGCTCGAGCAGGGCACACTGCGGCGGCTCACGCACCAGAACGACACGTGGATCAAGGACGTTCAAATCGCAGGCAGTGAAGACGTCACCTTCACTGCCAAAGACGGCACCGTCGTGAATGGACTGCTCACCAAACCGGCGGGATCCACGGGCAAGAAGCTGCCGCTGATTCTCTACATTCACGGCGGGCCCGACGGCCAGGACGAGCACAGCTTCGAATTCGCTCGCGAGTTCTTTGCGGCCAACGGCTACGCGGTGCTGCAGGTGAACTATCGCGGCAGCTCCGGCCGCGGTTCGGCGTTCCAGAAGGCGATCTACGCCGATTGGGGCAACAAGGAAGTGGTGGACCTGCTCGCCGGTGTGGACTCCGTGATCGCCAGCGGCGTCGCGGATCCCGATCGGCTCGGGATCGGCGGTTGGAGCTACGGCGGCATCCTGACGAACTACACGAT
>Ga0070674_100001600_pt1 | contig 12151 bp, 12 predicted proteins | sample KBSM33metaG_FD_65344 | JGI IMG/M metagenome (GOLD analysis project Ga0070674, IMG submission 65344) | Miscanthus rhizosphere microbial communities from Kellogg Biological Station, Michigan, USA - KBS M3-3 metaG | ecosystem: Host-associated > Plants > Roots > Rhizosphere > Soil ... | reverse complement strand
GTGATGGTGCAGGTCTTCTCGCGGTCGGCGTTGGAGAACTCCCAGCTTCCCGGCATGGTCCGGGGCGGCGCGGGAGGCGCTGGCTCAGTTATCACCTCGGGCGCATTCGCGTCAGGCGCCTGCGCAACAAGTGGCGCGGTCAACGCGGTCAGAAAGATGAATGCCGGCGCGGCGTGACGGATCATGCGGGCAAATTATCACGCCTGCTTCTGCGGCGGCCAGGGCGTCTCGGGGACCGGCGTCAACGGGGCTTTGCCCGCCGCCCAGGCCAGCAGGTTGTCGACCACGAGCTGTTCCATCTTCTGGCGGGTGTGGACCGTCGACGAGCCGAGATGGGGGAACAGCGTGACATTGTCCAGATCGAGATACTCCTTGGGAACTTCAGGCTCGTTGACGAACACGTCGAGGCCGGCCGCGTAGATTTTTCGCTCCTTCAGCGCCTTGATCAGGGCGGCATCATCGACCACGGTCCCGCGCGACATGTTGATGACGATACCGCGGGGCCCCAGCGCGTCGAGCACTTCGGCGTTGACGAGATGCCTGGTCGAAGGCCCGCCCGGCGTGATCAGAATGAGCGTGTCGACGTCGCGCGCCATGTCGATCAGCTTCGCGTAGTGCTTGGTGGTCACGCCCGCCTGCGGACTGCGGCTGTGATACACCACCGGCACACCGAAGCCGTCGAGCCGCCTGGCGATCGCGCGGCCGATGCGGCCCATGCCGACCATGCCGACGGTGCGGTCGCGCAAGGTCGCCTTGCTCAGCGGATACTGCCGCTCCATCCATTTTCCGGCGCGGAGGAAGTTCGAGGCCTGCGGGAATTCGCGCACCGTGCACAGCAGGAGGCCGAGTGCCGTGTCGGCGACCTCTTCGTTGAGGACCTCCGGCGTATTGGTGACGGTAATGCCGTGCTCGATCGCATATTTGACGTCGATGTTGTCGTAGCCGACGCCGAAGCTCGACACGAATTCGAGCTTCGGAAAGCGCGCCATCATGTCGCCCATCATCTTGTCGGGCGCGCCGGTCACCGCGGCGCCGCGCACGTTGGGCGCGACCTTGGCGATGATCGCATCGGCATTGTCCTTCGGGATCACATGCAGGTTGAACGGTACACTGAGCCCATCGATGATGTGCTTCTTGGGCACTCCGATCAGCACCACGTCGGCTTTTTCGGCCATCGCCCTCTCCGTCCCTGATCCTTGCGGCGTCATGACCGGGCCTAGTCGTCCGAAGGACGGCGTCGCTTCGCTCGCCTATGTCCCGGCCATTCACGTCTTTGGGATTATAAGACGTGGATGCCCGGCACAAGGCCGGGCATGACATGGCAAATCCCGCGCATTGCAGCCTCGAATGCGCCCGTGGTAGCAGAACGCACGCATTGGAACCGACGTCGCAGGGAGTTTTGCAATGGCACAGCACACACAGAAGGTCGGCTGGATCGGGATGGGCCGCATGGGCTATCCGATGGCCGAGCGGCTGCTCAAGGCCGGCTACGACGTCTCGATCTGGAATCGCACCCGCTCCAAGGCCGAGCCGCTGGCCAAAATCGGCGGCAAGGTGGTCGACAAGCTCAGCGACCTCTCCGGCATGGATGTGGTGTTCTCGATCGTCGCCGAGGGCAAGGACGTCGAGCAGGTCTACCTGGGCAAGGACGGCGTTCTCTCCGGCAACAAGACGCCGGGCGTGTTCGTCGACTGCTCGACCATCTCAGTCGAGGAATCCGTTGCGATCCGCAAACGCCTGAAGGAGCGCGGCGCCGACTTCATCTGCGCGCCGGTCAGCGGCAACGCCAAGGTGATCAAGGCCGGCAAGCTCTCTTCGGTATGCTCCGGACCGGAGGCGGGCTACAAAAAAGTCGCCGAGATGATCGAGGTGTTTGCGCCCAAGGGAGTCTCCTATGTCGGCGACGGCGAGCTCGCCCGCGTCTGCAAGATCGCGCACAATGTCATGCTCGGGGTGGTGACCCAGAATTTGATCGAGATCACCCTGCTCGTGAACAAGATGGGTGTGCCGCGCCACGCCTTCCTGTCGTTCCTCAACAACGGCGTGATGGGCTCGATGTTCACGGCCTACAAGTCACCGGCTCTGGTCAATCTCGACTGGACCACCACGTTCACGCCGGAGCTTTTGCGCAAGGACCTCGACCTCGGGCTCGCGCTCGCCGATGAGGTCGACGTACCGATGCCGATCACGGCTGCGACCCGTGCGATCCTGCAGATGCACATGGGTCACGCCATCGCGCAGAAGAACCCTGAAGAATATCTCGCCAAGGACTTCACCACCTTGATGGAGACCATGGCACTGTCGTCGGGCATGAAGCTCGAACCCGAGAACAAGCAGGTGCCGACCGGACTCGAATAGGCCGATTGACGCGCCGCCCAATTCCCGTGACTGTCCAGGCATTGCCCCTTTCACATTACGAGGAAACGTCATGCGTCAAAAACCCGCCCTGACCTCCACCGATTGCCACAAGATGATGGCCGCCTGCATCGCTGAAGCGCAGAAGAACAAATGGGCCGTCACCATCGCCATCGTCGATGACAGCGGCGCGGCGCTGCTGCTGGAACGGCTCGACAGCGCCGGCGCGATCAGCGCGACGGTCGCAATGGGCAAGGCCCAGACCTCCGCGCTCACCAAGCGGCCGAGCAAGTTCTTCGAGGACCGCGTCAAGGAGCGCCCGGGCTTCGTCACGTTCCCGACGCCGGGCGTGATGTTCCAGGGCGGCGTGCCGATCGTCCATCAGGGTGAATGCGTCGGTGCGATCGGCGTGTCCGGCGTGCAGTCGCACGAGGACGAGCAGGTGGCGCAGGCCGGCGTCAACGCGCTGGGTTGATCAACACCGCTGCAACAAACTCGGCGTCATGCCCGGGCTTGACCCGGGCATCCATCTTCTTTGCGAAGAATGCTGGATCGCCGGGTCATAGGCGAGCGAAGCGAAGCCGTACTTCGGACGGCTATGCCCGGCGATGACGGCAGAGCGTGTTGAACCGTCTGGCCATCAAATCGCTCCCGTCGCCGTCGCACCGCCCTGCGGGCGGTGGCGCTTGACGGCATCCGGATTGGTCGAGTCGGTGCCCATGTAGACGCCCTTCTCCCAGGTGCGCTTGAGCGGGTCGCGGACCTTCAAGGTCATCTTGCCGATGTTCTGGATTTCGATGTCCACCGTCTCGCCGTCCTGCAGGAAACCCAATCCTTCGTGATTGGTGCCGCATGCGATCAGATCGCCGGAGTTCATCGTCATCACCGTGGTCGCCCACTCGACCAGCTCGGGGACGCGGTGCTCCATGTCGTCGGTGTTGTAGTTGTGGCGCAGCACGCCGTCGTCCCAGAACCGCACGATCAGGTCGTTCGGGTCCTTGATCTCGTCGGCGGTGGCGATGCATGGACCGATCGGCGCGAAGGTGTCGAACGACTTGCCGAGCCAGCTCGTCAGTGGAATCGCCGGCCAGGTGCGGCGGCCGAGCTCGCGCGCCGAGACGTCGATCAGCGTGGTGTAGCCAAACACCGCGCTCTTCCAGTCCTTCTGCTTCACCATCTTGGCCGGGCCCTTGATCACCAGCGCCAATTCGGCCTCGTGCATGAACGCCCAGGGCACCGTGTATTCCGGCAGCATGATGGTGTCGCCCGGGCCGACCACGGCATCCGGGTTCTTCATGAACATGTTGAGTGGTCGCGCCTCGCGCTGGGCGTGCTCCCAGTAGTTGGCGATGCAGCAGAGGATTTTGCCGGGCCGCGGCAGCGGCGGCTTGAGCTGGACCTGGCCGGCCGGCACAGCCTTGCCCTCGGCGGCGAGTTTTTCCAGCGCAGGCTTCAACCCATCGAAGCCGTCGATGATGCCCTGAATGGTGAGCTGTGGCGTGTGGCCCTTTTTCACCGCGCTGGAGATGTCGACCACGCCGCGATCGGTCATTAGGCCGGGCGTAACCTCGCCGTTGGCAGCCCATTGGAACAGAACAAGTTTCACGAACTCCCTCCCCTCATGCTTTGGCGCGGAATACAGCACATCGCCCGCAGCCCGGCCAGCCGATCCCAAGCACCAGCCCGCCGCGCATATCAGGTCTGTGGCGGCGCGGCCAAAATTGCCTTTCCCCCACCGGCTGCGATATCGTCCCCGCCAGACGGGGCGAGCGAGACAGCCCCCGAGCATCCAGGGTGAGGGAACAATGGCAGTCATCAAGGTCACCGATATCGCCTATGCGCGCCTGCGCGCGCCCGATCTCGACCTGCAGTCGGAATTCCTCGAGAATTTCGGGCTGGTCCAGAGCGCCAAGACCAACAACGCGATCTACTACCGCGGCACCGACCCGGTTCATCACCTCCACATCACGGAGAAGGGCGAGCCAAAGTTCGTCGGCATCGCCTATCACGCCGCCAGCGAAGACGACCTCAAGACGCTCGCCAAGGTGCCCGGCGCCTCCGGCATCGAGAACATTGATGAGCCGGGCGGCGGCAAGCGCGTCCGCCTGACCGAGCCGAACGGCTACCAGATCGAGGTGGTCTGGGGCATGGAGAAGGTCCCCGAGATTCCGGCGCCGCGCCAACTGCTCAACTCCGGCTACGCGCCGCTGGCGCGCAAGGGTGATCTGATGCGCATCCAGAAAGGTCCGTCGCGCGTCAAGCGGATCGCCCACGCCGTGCTCGGCACGCCGAAGGTGAAGGACACGGTCGGCTGGTTCCGCCACCATCTCGGCTTCATCTGCTCGGATGACGTCTATGCCGGCGAGAAGGAAAACCTGATCGGCTCGTTCAACCGCATCGACCAGGGCGAAACCTTCGTCGACCATCATGTGTTCTTCGCGATCAACCACAGCCACGCCGGCCTGAACCACATCTCGTTCGAGGTGCAGGACATGGACGACGTGTTCATGGGCCATCAGCACATGCGCGACACCGGCAAGTACGAGCACATGTGGGGTATCGGCCGCCACCTGCTCGGCAGCCAGGTCTATGACTACTGGGCCGATCCGTGGCGCCGCGTGCACGAGCATTGGGCCGACAGCGACCGGCTCAACATCAAGAACGGCTCAAACCTGCTTTCGGCCGAGGAGGCGCTGGTTTCGCAGTGGGGCGATCCGCCGCCGCAGAAGTTCATCGAGCACGTCAGCGCGTAAGGCTCGCTGCATCCGCCATTCAGATGGCCGGGCGCAAGCCCGGCCATCTTCATTAGGAAAGAAGAGAGGACCACATGGCCGTCATCGCCATCGAAGAGCACTTCACCTCGCCACCCCTGCGCAAGCTGATAGCGCCGCGCGAGGGACCGATCCAGGCGATGCTCGACAACATGAGCACCCGGCTCATTGCGGACATGGACGAGGGCGGCATCGACATCGCGGTGCTCTCCGAAAACAATCCGGCCGCGCACAACCTCGATCCCGAGACTTCGGTGGCGATGGCGAAGGCGTCGAACGATTTCCTCTACGAGCAGATCCAGGCCAACCCGAAGCGCTTCAAGGGCTTCGCCGCGCTGCCGCTGCCGGACCCGAAAGCCGCCGCCGACGAGCTCGAGCGCGGCGTCACCAAACTCGGACTGCTCGGCGCGATGATCATGGGCACGACCAAGGGCCAGTTCGTCGACGACAAGAAATTCTGGCCCGTGTTCGAGCGCGCTTCAAAGCTCGACGTGCCGGTCTACATCCATCCGTCGCCGGTGAAACCCGCAATCGCGGAGGCATTCTTCAAGGATCACGGCTCCGGGTTGCAGGGCTCGCCGCTCGGCTTTGGCCTGGAGACGCTCACGCACACGTTCCGGCTCATTACCTCGGGCCTGTTCGACACCTATCCTAATCTGAAGATCATCGTCGGCCATCTCGGCGAAACCGCGCCGTTCACGCTATGGCGCACCGACCACAATCTCGCCAGGCAGATGAAGCTGCCGAAGCCGTTCAGCGACTACTACAAGACGCATTTCTGGCTGACGACCAGCGGCGCGTTCTCCAATTCCGCGTTGGCCTGCGCCATCGCCGAGATGGGCATCGAGCGCATCATGTTCGCGGTGGACTGGCCGTATATCGACAATGCGCTCGGCACGAAGTGGCTCAAGGCAGCGCCGATCAGCGACACGGACCGCGCGCTGATTTTCGAGGGCACCGCCAGAAAGCTGCTCGAGATGTGAGCGGCCGACCGAATCGCAAGGGTAAAACCCCCGGCATTGCTGCCGGGGGTTTTTGTTCGCGAGGCGACGCTTACCAGCTGTCCGGGTCGCCGTACGGGCGGTCCGCATACGGCAGGTTCTGACCGCGATTGTACTGGGGCTGCACGAAGGCCCGTTCCTGGACGTTGCCGATGTTGTCACCGGCCCGGCCCTGCGCATCCCGCGGGCCGTAATAGTAGGCGCCGCTGCGATCCGTGGTTACGGCGCCGCTGGCATAAGCATCCAACGCGCGATGTGTGCGGGATGCCGCAAGACTCGGCGCCGAGGCTGCGACCAGCAAGGCTGCGGCGGTTGCAAGGATATGAATCTTTCTCATGGTCGTGACTCTCATTTGTTGGGTTACAGGTTCACCACACCCGAGACGATCCACCCGAACAGGTTTCTTGTTTTGTAGACACCATCTATCCTCTGTCCGAATTTCAACAAGCGCACTAAACGCACACCTCGTTCAAAGCAATGTGAGTGCTGCGCTTGGAATGAAACCCATCACGCAAAAAATGAATCGCGGAAAGAATATGGCAGTCCGCCACATTTCTTATCCCGATACCGCTTTGCCGTTTGCAGCGGCGCTATTTCGTCGGGTCGAGGATGATCTTGCCGATGCCGCTGCGGCTCTCGATCAGCTCGTGCGCCTGCACGGCCTGCGACAACGGCATGATGCGGTCGACCACCACCTTGAAGCGCCCTTCGGCCGCGGCCTTGAGGCTGAGCGTGACATCCTCCGGCGTCTCGCCGGTCGCACCGATGATCGTGAGGTGATTCTGATAGAGACGGTTGACGTCGAGCGGCACGATGCCGCCGCCGTGTCCGCCGGCGGTGACCAGCCGGCCGCGCCGCGCCATCGCCGCGAATGCCTTGGGAAACAAATCGGGGTCGCCGATGTTCTCGAACACGACATCGACGCCCTTGCCTTCGGTGATGCGCATCGCCTCCATGGTCAGGTCCTGCGCGCGGTAGTTCACGCCGGCGTCGGCGCCTAGATCGAGCCCGACCTTGACGCGCTCCGCGGCGCCGGCCGCCGCAATCACCTTGGCGCCGAGGTATTTCGCCACCTGAATGCCGGCGCTGCCGAGCCCGCCGGCCGCTCCCATCACCAGCACCCATTCGCCGGCCTGCAGCTTGGCGCGGTCGCGCAGCAGCGTGAACGCCGTCGGCGTGTGACGCGAAACCACCGTGGCGGTCGCGAAATCGAGACTGCCGGGCACGATCGCGGTGCGGTCCGCCACGGCGCATACGTATTCGGCATAGCCGCCCCAGGCATGCACGCCGAGCGCGCGAATCGAATCGGCGCCGCTTTCGTTACCGAAACGCAGTTGCACCGTGACGCGGTCGCCGACCTTGCGCCCGGTGACGCCGGGCCCGAGCTTGGTCACGATGCCGGAAGGATCGACCCCTGGCGTGAGCGGCAAGGTCACGCGCCGCGCGTATTTGCCCGCGCGCACCACCGCGTCGAGCGTGCGGTTCACCGATACGGCATGGACCTTGATCAGCACTTCGCCGGGGCCCGGCTCCGGCATCGGAACCTCTTCGAGCTTCATCACGCTCGGCGGACCAAACTCACGGATCACGATGGCTTTCAACTCGAACCTCCCCGGCAATTTCGAGCAGGATACAGCCGCACCGTACCGTGGCGGTCAAGCGGGCCGCGCGCTACTTCGGCGTCGAGTCCTCGGGCAGCAGGCTGGCGGCCTTGAGGATACGCGCCATCAGTGCGGAATCGTCGCGGATGAATTGCACCAACGCTTCCGGCGTGCCGAGCGCCGCCGTGTCGGGATAATTGCCCAGCGCGTGCAGCCGCTTCACCAGCTCGGGCGATTCCAGCACCTGCCGCATGTCGGCGTTGATCTTGCCGACGATCGCGGCCGGCGTGCCCTTCGGCGCCAGCAACGCCGCCCAGCCGGAAATGGCATAGCCAGGGACGGTTTCGCCAATCGCCGGAATGTCCGGGTAGTCGGGCAGGCGATTGCTCGTGGTGACCCCGAGCATGCGGAAATTGCCGCTCTCGCGCTGGGGAATAATCTGCGCGCCGCCGAAGATCACATCGACGGTGCCGGTGATCGTGTCCTGGATGGCGCGCGGATAGCCGTTGTAGGGCACGTTGATCATTTCGACGTTCGCCGCCTTCAGAAAATACTCGCCCGCCAGATGCGGGATGCTGCGGGCCGAGGCGGTGGCGAACGAAAGCTTGCCCGGCCGCCGGCGCGCAAACTCGATCAGCTCCGCCACGCTGTTGACCGGCAGCTTCGGCGACGACGCCAGCACCAGCGGTCCATAGCTCGCGAAGATGATCGGCTCGAAGTCGCGCTCGACGTCATAGGGCACCGACTTGAACGCATGCGGGGTGAGCGACAGCGGCGCGCCCTGCGCGAACAACAGCGAATAGCCGTCGGGCGCCGATTGCGCGATGTGCACGGTGCCGGCAACGCCGCCCGCACCGGGCCGGTTCTCGACTACGACCTGCTGTCCCCATCGCTCCGAGAGGGCCTGGGCAAAGATGCGTGCCGAAACATCGGCCGCGGTGCCCGAGCCGCCAGGAACCACCAGCCGGACGAAGCGGCTGGGCCAATTCTGGACTTGCGCTTGCGCCGGCAGCGCGGTGGCCAGCGCAGCGAGCCCCAGCAAAAAGCCCCACCCGCGGATCATGCCGTCACCTTGGCGAAGCGCGGGAACAGCCGGAGCGCGGTGCCGCTCTCGATCGCGGCGAGGTCGGCTGTGCCGAGACCGTGGCTGCGCAACGGATCGAGCGTGTAGGGGATCGACGCCAGGAACGGATAGTCGGTGCCGAACATCACCTGCGTCGCCGGAACGAGACGCAACAGGCCCGCGAGCGTGACCGGATTGGTCGAGCTCGCCACGTCGAAATAAAGCCTCTTCATCTCGGACATCGAGCCCTGCGCGGGCTTCGGCGCGACCTTGCGGTCGCGATCGGCCATGCGAGTCACGCGCTCGGCCAGCGGCGGCATGGCGCCGCCGGAATGCGGAAAGATGAAACGGAGGTCGGGCCAGCGCAGCAGCGAACCATTGTAGATAAGGCTCGCGATCGCGCGCGCGGTGTCGAACAGATATTCCAGTGCGCTTTCGCCGACGCCCGGCATCATGTCCTCGCACGCTTCCGGCAGGATCGGGTGCACATAGACGACAGCCTTGCGGCGGTTCAGCTCGTCGAACACCGGGGCGAACTTGGGATCGCCCGGCCACACTCGGCCGTAGTTGCTCATCAAGGCGACACCGTCGGCGTGCAGCGTGTCGAAGGCGTAGCGGACTTCGTCGAGCGTTGCGTCGATATCGGGCATCGGCACGGTTGCCAAAAAGCCGAAGCGCCCGGAAAAGTCGCGCTCCATTCCGGCGGCGAATTCGTTGCAAGCGCGGGACAGGCGCTTCGCCTCCGCGACGTCGCCGAACCAGACACCGGGCGTCGAGATGGACGTGATCGACGTGGCGATCCCCGTGCGATCCATCGCCTCGATCGAGCCGGCCGGCGTCCAGCGCAGCACCTGGGCGGCGTTGTGCGGGTTTCGCGCCAGAAAGCCCGGCCCGACCACCGCGGCATAGGCCGGAGGCATGATGTGATGGTGCACGTCGATCAGCGCCATTCCGAAAGCCTAACACGGCAGGTACGCCGGGCAATCGCATGGCGCGCCGCCAAAAATGCGCGAGAATGACCCGCGCGTGGTGGCGCAGATCGTTTCGACGGCGACCGGTATCGCCGAACGCCACGCCAAGGCATTTGGCCGGACGCAAAGTAGACCTCGAACCGCCATCCGGTTCGCAAAAGCGCCATGAAGCTTGAGACGCCCCGAGCCGAACGGACTTTCCCGCGACCGGAACCTGTCCGGAAATTAATGTCCGCGAAATATCGGGATGAATTCTCAGAGATTTTCGGAACGACGCTTCGCGCGAATGGTTACGTCAATGATCAAAACATTTCTCAACCCCTCTGAGTGCGGAGTCCGACAATGAACTTGAAGACCTCTGGAATGGTTATGGCTGCCGTCGTGGCGACTGCGCTGGCAGCCGCAGCACCGGCCCTTGCTCAAGGGCGCGGGCATGGCGGTGGTGCTGGAGGTGGCGCACACTTGGGTGGCGGGCACGGCGGCGGTGGCCGCATGTCCATTAGCGGCGGCGGACGCAGCTTTGGCGGCAGCGCGGGCGTGATGAATCGCGGCAATTTCGGCAATCGTGGCAGCTTCGGCGCGAGCCGAGGGCCGGGCGTCGTGGGCTCGAATTATGCCGGCTATCGGTCGGGCTATGGTGGACGCCGAGGCTACGGCGGCGCAGGGCGCGGATTCGGTCTCGGCTTTGCGACCGGTGCGCTGATCGGCGCCGCGCCTCACTACTACGGCAGCGGCTACGGCTATGACGACTACGCCTATTCAGGCGATGGCTACGAAGACGGCTATGCCGCTGTGCCGGCTTACGGCGGCGACCGGGACGACGCGTACTGCGTGCAACGGTTCCAGTCGTACGATCTGAGCAGCGGGACCTATTTGGGTTACGACGGCCTTCGCCACCCCTGCCCGTAATCCGAAATCCTACGGTATCGAACTGTGAGCTCTCCGAAACAATCTCGGAGGGCTCATTCGACTGCCTGCCTGTGCGCCGCGAGCAATTCCGGCAACCGCGCCGGATCGCCGCGCGCCATGCCGCATTCGGTGCCGATTCCGTCCACCCGCACGTGATGGCGCGCAGCAGCGAGACGTGCCGCATTCCCGCCTGCGTCGTTGTAGTGAATGAGACCGAAATAAAGCTCGGTGCCGGGGCGAAGCTTCAACCCTTTCAGCGGTGCGAAATAAGCGTCGTCGGTGCGCGCCTTGACCACCGGCATGTGAAAGAACTGGATCGGCCGCTTGACGCCCGCGACGATGGCGTTGGTCATCTCTACCATGATGCCCATGTCCTTGGGCAGCACCATGTGCTCGTCCGCCGGGCTGCCGTAGCACAGGTGATAGCCGAGCTCGATGCCGGCCGGCACCCCGTCGCCGATCCGGGTCAGCACGTCGAGGGTCTCAGTGCGGAAATCGACCGGGCCCTCGTCGTAGTAATTCTCCCAGGCTAGCACCTCCTGACAGACATCCCACTGGATCGCGATGCGGTCGCTCGGCAGCGTCTTGGCGATTTTCTCGACCTCGCCGAGGAAGTGCGGCACCAGCGCCGCCAAAAGTTCTTGCCGGTCGCCCGGCACCATGTTGTTGTAGGTCGGCGCGATCGGGGTCGGAATCGATATCTGGAATTTGACGTTCGCGGGAATGTCGCCGGCCTTCTGCAGCCGCTCGAACACGCCCCAAGATTCGATCGCCATCGCGGCGTAGCCGGTGTCGAAGCTCGCCGGATCGATGGTGGCGCCGGGCTTCACCCGCAGCCGCGGAATCTCGCGGACCAGCTTGCCGTCCCACTGCACGAACTTGAACGGCGGCACGTCCTTGGCAAACTCGATTGCGGAATTGCCGGACAGCACATCCTGCAGAAACCTGATCCAGCTTTTGCGGATGCCGGTCTCGCCGTCCGGCAGACGGATGAGATGCGGTCCGACCGCCTTGGAAAGCGTGCGGAACACGGTTTCGCTGTCGGGCAGCGGAATGCTGCCGACGAAATGCACGATCGGATGGTTGCTGCGGTCCGTCATCGTCCGTTGGTCCTTGCGTAGGGCAGATACATCGGCGACCACATCTTCGCGTGGATAGCGGCCTCGATCTTGTCCTCGGCGAGGTCCGTCAAACCTTCCTTGCGCGCCTGCAAGGCGGTGGCAAGCGCCACCGCGATCGAAACTTCGCGGAGCGCGGTGACCGGGGGCAGGAGATTGCTGCCGGTGGCGTTTCGCGCCGGCGACATCGCCGCCAGCGCCTTTGCCGCCGCCATGAATATCGTGTCGGTGAGGCGGCGCGCCCGCACCGCGATCACGCCGAGACCGACACCAGGGAAGATGTAGGAGTTGTTGGTCTGATCGACCTTGAATTCGTGGCCATCCCGAACCAGCGGCGGGAACGGGCTGCCGGTGCCGATCAC
>Ga0070674_100001596_pt1 | contig 12156 bp, 14 predicted proteins | sample KBSM33metaG_FD_65344 | JGI IMG/M metagenome (GOLD analysis project Ga0070674, IMG submission 65344) | Miscanthus rhizosphere microbial communities from Kellogg Biological Station, Michigan, USA - KBS M3-3 metaG | ecosystem: Host-associated > Plants > Roots > Rhizosphere > Soil ... | reverse complement strand
GCGTTCCAGATGCGGTCGTTGGCGCCGGGCTTGGCGAAATGATCGCCGGCGTTGGCGTTGCTGGCGCGCTGCTCCGCGATCATGGCGAAGAAGCTGTCGGTGGCGGCATCGACCACCGCGAGGTCGGCGAATGCATCCTCCAATAGCAAGATGCCTGGCCCGTCGTTGAGCGCACGCGCCCACTCCGCCATCAGCGCCTTGCGGCGCTCGGGATCGGCGGCAGCGCGGCGGATGTCATCGCCCTGGTAGGTCAGAACGTTGTGGTGAACGGCGCTCGCCAGCGGGTAATCGGCGAGGCGCGCGTGGCGCTCGACCAGCCGCCGGAAATCCTCCAGGCGGCAATCAGCGTCGCTGATCCAGATGCGTGCGGGTTCCATCGTGCAATGATGCTCCAAATCCAATGGCTTTGCCGCCAGTCTCAAGCCTAAATGGAATATTTATTGCACCAGAATCTAGCTCGCGAAATGTTTATTGCAAAGCCTCTTTGCGCGGATCGCCGCAAAATGACAAAAGCCGGGGCGCTCGGTTGCTACGCCTAGCGCGGTGCTGTTAGTCTTGTTGGTGCGGGGGCACTAGCAGACTCCCCGCCTCCCAAGACGCCTTGCGTCCAAGCTCTGCTACCGGCCGCGCCGAGGAGGCGAGCAGGGTAGCATGGGTGCGTTCAACTCAACCAACCAATCGGCGATCGGCGTAAGACACTTGATGTGCGCGCGGGCGTTGCGCGACTTCGGGGATGGCTTTGTCGCCGTCTTGCTGCCGGTCTATCTGCTTGGCTTGGGGTTGGGACCGATTCAAGTGGGCATGGTGGCGACTGCGGCGCTGCTTGGTTCGGCATTGCTGACCCTGGCCGTCGGCTTCCTCGGCGCCCGACATGACCACCGGCACCTCCTGCTCGCCGCCGCCAGCCTGATGGTCGCCACCGGCGTGGCATTCGCTGCCATCGACGACTACGCCATCCTCCTGGTCGTGGCGTTTGCCGGCACAGCAAATCCGTCGGCGGGCAGTGTCAGCGTGTTCGTCCCGCTGGAGCACGCGGTGCTGGCGCACGAAGCCGCGAGCGACCAACGCACCAAGGTCTTCGCCCGGTACAGCCTGATCGGCGCGCTGGCCGGAGCGGCGGGCTCACTCGCCGCCGGCGCTCCGGAGCTGATGGCGCCCTTGGGGCTTAGCCAACTCACAGCGCTCAGGATCATGTTCATCCTGTATGCCGCGCTCGGAGTGATCGGCGGCCTGTTCTACGGCCGCATCCCAAAGCGGCAGCCGACTGCGGATCAGCGCGGCCACACCGCGCTCGGACCATCCCGCCAGATCGTCTATAGGCTAGCCGCGCTGTTCAGCCTCGATGCCTTCGCCGGCGGGTTCGTGGTCCAATCGCTGCTGGCGCTCTGGCTGTTCGAGCGCTTCGACCTGTCGCTGACGCAAGCCGGAATATTCTTTTTCTGGTCGGGCGTCCTCTCCGCCTTTTCCTTTCCGGTGGCTGCCTGGCTTTCACGGCGCATAGGCCTCGTCAACACGATGGTGTTCACCCACATCCCGGCGAGCATCGCGTTGATCCTCGCGGCGTTTGCACCCACGCTGACCATTGCGCTGTTCCTGCTGCTTGTGCGCGCGGCGTTGTCGCAGATGGATGTGCCGACGCGCTCCTCCTACGTCATGGCGGTCGTCACCGAGGCCGAGCGGGCGGCGGCCGCCAGCGTGACTTCCGTGCCGCGCAGCCTTGCCGCCGCGGTCAGCCCGATGCTGGCCGGCACGCTTATGGCCGCCTCGTTTCGTGCCTGGCCGCTGGTGATCTGCGGCGGCCTCAAGATCGCCTACGACCTGCTGCTGCTGATTCAGTTCCGGCACGTGAAGCCGCCGGAGGAAAGGTGATCGCTGAAAAGCGAAAGGCCGGGACAATGCCCGGCCTTTGCTGTGCTCTTGGCTCCGGAAGCGCTTAGCGCTTCGAGAACTGGAAGCTGCGGCGCGCCTTGGCGCGGCCGTACTTCTTACGCTCGACCGTGCGGCTGTCACGGGTCAGGAACCCGCCCTGCTTCAGCGCGGACCGGAGTTCCGGCTCGAACAGGGTCAGGGCGCGGCTGATGCCGTGACGGACCGCGCCGGCCTGGCCGGAAAGGCCCCCGCCGACTACGGTGCAGACGACGTCGAACTGGCCCGCGCGGTTCACCACGCCGAACGGCTGGTTGATCATCATGCGCAGCACCGGGCGCGCGAAATACACCAGGATGTCGCGGTCGTTGACGGTGATCTTGCCGCTGCCCGGCTTGATCCAGACGCGGGCGATGGCGTCCTTGCGCTTGCCGGTGGCGTAGGAGCGGCCCTGGGCGTCGACCTTGCGCTCATACCTGGGCGCGGCGGCCGGCGCCTGCGTCCCGCGCACGGCGGTGCCGAGGTCGCGCAGGTCCTTCAGGTCGGTGACGCGGCTGGTTTCGTTGCTCATGTTACGCGCTCCGCTTGTTCTTCGGGTTCATGGCGCCGACATCCAGCGTCTCGGGCTGCTGGGCGGCATGCGGATGCTCGGTACCGGCGAACACGCGCAGGTTCTTCATCTGCTGGCGGCCCAGGGGACCGCGCGGCACCATGCGCTCCACAGCCTTCACGATCGCGCGCTCGGGAAACTTGCCACCGAGGACCTTTCCGATGCTGATCTCCTTGATGCCGCCGGGATGGCCGGTGTGCCAGTGGAAAAGCTTGTCGCTGAGCTTGTTGCCAGTGACCTTCACCTTGGCGGCGTTGATGATGATGACGTTGTCGCCGCAATCGATGTGCGGGGTGAAGGTGGTCTTGTGCTTACCGCGCAGGCGGTTCGCCACAATCGAGGCGAGGCGGCCCAGCACGACGCCCTCGGCGTCGATCAGGATCCACTTCTTGACCACCTCGCTCGGCTTGGCGGAATAGGTCTTCATGCTGTCTGCTCCTGTTGGCCGGGGGATTTCCGCCCCACCGGCAGCCGGGGGATCGTATAGTGGAGCAGATCGCGCCCGTCAATGAGACTAAATCGTTTATAATCAATGTATTATGATTTTGGTATTATGATACCACAAGACTCGACCTCGCTGTTCTCGACATTTCCGCAGGGTTTGGCAATCATTGACGCAAATGGACGACCATGTCGCCCGACCCTGACTATGACCTGATCGGCGATGATGACCTGTCCCGGCAGATGATGCCGCGGATCGCGGTGCCCGATCATGAGTCCTGGCTGGCCAGGGATCTGGCCCTTTCCGACGCCCTCAAGAACCGCATTTCAGTGCTCCGCGACCAGCGCTATGGCGATGGACCGCGGCAGTTGGCCGACCTTTATCCGGCGGCGCGGCCGGGCGGGCCGATCGTCCTTTTCTTCCACGGCGGATTCTGGCGCGCCCTGTCCAAGGACCATGTCGGCTTTGTTGCAGGCCCACTGGTCGAGGCCGGCGCGGCGGCGGTGATGCCGGGCTACGACCTCTGCCCTTCGGTGCCGCTGCGCACCGTCGTCGACCAAGCCAAGCAGGCCCTGCTGTGGACGCGGCAGCAGGCGGCACGCCTCAATGGCGATCCGGATCGGATCTATGTCGCGGGCAATTCGGCCGGCGCGCACCTCGCCGCCATGATGCTGACGGAGGATTGGACCAGGCACGGCCTGCCGCGCGCGCCGATCGCCGGCGCCATCCTGGTCACCGGCATCTATGACCTGCGCGCCGTCCTGCGCATCCAGGTGAACGAGGACGTGCGGCTCGCACCCGAAGACGTGCTGGCACTGAGCCCACAGTTCCTGCCGTTGCATTGCCGGGTACCGACCATCGTCGCGGCCGGCGCCGCCGAACCGCCCTTGTGGATCGAGCAGTCACAGCGCTTCGCCGCCAAGCTTTCCGCCAAGGGCGCCGACGTCCGACTGATGGACGTCGCCGGCTTGCACCATTTTTCCATCACGCACTCGCTTTCCGATTCAAACGCGCCGCTGACGCGCGCCATACTTGACCTGGTTCACCGATGAGCACCATGAGCAACCTTGCCTTCCAACCTTTGTACGACAAGATCGGCGCCACCTATGACGCGACACGGCGCGCCGAACCCGAAATCCTCAGCGTCCTGTCGGAGCTGCTCGACTTGAAACAGGGTGCCGACGTCCTCGACATCGGCTGCGGCACCGGCAACTACACGACGGCGCTCGGCGACCAGCATGGCTACGAGATGATGGGGCTCGACCGTTCCGGCCTGATGCTGCGCACCGCGCGGGCGAAGGCGCCGGGGCTGCGCCTGGTGGGCGCGGACGCCGCCAACCTGCCGTTCCCCAACCGCAGCTTCGACGGCGCGATCTGCACGCTCGCGATCCATCACTTCGACGATCTCGAAGCCTCGTTCGCGGAGGCGAAGCGCGTGCTGGATCGCGGCCGGCTGGTGATCTTCACCGCGCTGCCCGAGCAGATCAAACGCTACTGGCTCAGCGCCTATTTCCCCGAGATGATGGCGGAGGTGGCCGAGACGATGCCGGACTGGAACACGGTCGAGATCTCCTTGCGCCGTGCCGGGTTCCGTACCTGGACCCAGAAGCTGTACTTCATGCCGCTGCAGCCGGTCGACATGCTCCTTTACAGCGGCAAGCATCAACCCCATCTCTATCTTGACCAGCGGGTGCGGGCGAACATTTCGGCCTTCGCCAACCTGGCGGACCCGGATGAGTTGGGCGAAGGGCTCGAACGTTTGCGCCGCGACCTGGCGCAGGATCGGTTCGAGCAGACGACGGCCGAATACGAAGACGTCGGCGGGGACTATTTGTTCATCGCCGCGCAAGTATAAAAATCATCGGGAGAACGCCATGGCCATTGCACACGCCGCCAAGCAGCCCAAGATCCAGCCCGGGACCGACCTCGTGCTGCGCGAAGAGGTCGAGCCGGGCATCGTGCGATTGACGTTGTATCGCCCAGACGCACGCAACGCCTTGTCGCTCGAATTGATGCGGCAGCTCATGGCGCAGCTGGAATCCATGGCGTATGACGACGAGGTGCGCGTGGTCATCCTTGGCGGCGCGGGCTCGGTGTTCTGCGCGGGCCACGACCTCAAGGAACTGCGCGCCGATCCGAGCGCCGAGTTCTCCAACAAGGTGTTCAGCCTGTGCGGACGGCTGATGCAAGCGATCACGGATTTCCCTCGTCCGGTCATGGCGGAAGTCAAAGGCATCGCGACGGCAGCGGGCTGCCAGCTGGTGGCCACAGCGGACCTGGCGATCGCCGCCGACGATGCACGGTTCGCGACGCCCGGCGTCAATATCGGCCTGTTCTGCTCCACGCCGATGGTCGCCCTGAGCCGCGCGGTCGCGCCCAAGCACGCGCTGCAGATGCTGCTGACCGGCGACATGATCGACGCGCAGGAAGCCTGCCGCATCGGCCTCATCAACAAGGCCGTGCCGGCCGCGGAATTGACCGAAGCGACCATGGCGCTCGCGCGCAAGATCGCCGCCAAATCGATCCAGACGCTGAAGTTCGGCAAGGGCGCGTTCTATCGCCAGATCGACATGGACCTGAAGCACGCCTACGACTACGCCGCGCACATCATGACGGAGAACATGCAGGCGCTGGACGCGGAGGAAGGCATCGACGCTTTCCTGCAAAAGCGTAAGCCGGTCTGGCAGGACTGCTAAGCAATCCACTCTTTGCTCCGACTCGCCTGATCTCGGTACTGTCGCAGTGCCTCTTGCTGCGACAGAAGAGAACATGCGTACCCATGAGTAACCGCTATCCCCGCTGGATCACTCTCGACTTCCTCGATTTCTGCCATCCGCGCATCCGCGAGATCTACGACTACTGGAACGGCAAGCGTGCCGGCCGCTTGATGCCGGGCCGCGCCGATATCGAGCCGGCCGATCTGGTGAGCTTCCTGCCCGGCATCGTGATTGTGGATGTGGGATACGAACCGTACACCCTCACCTATCGCCTGGTCGGCACGCGCGAAGCGGAAGCGCGCGGGCACAATCCTACCGGCAAGAGCGTGTTCGACAACTGGGACGGCCGTTCGCAGGAGGATGTGCTGGAGAATTATCGCCTGGTGATCGAGAAGAAATGCGTGCTCTACGACGCGGATCGCACCATGGATCCCGAGCGCGACTGGCTGGAGTCCGGAACGGTCTTTCTACCGCTGTCGGATGACGGGGCGACGGTGAACAAGATTCTGATCTACACGGAATACAAAGATCGGCAGGGCTAGCGCGGCGCCACGCCCGCCGGGCGGGACGCCGCGGCCACGCCATCAATACAGGAATTCGCGGTCGCGCGGCCTGTCCGCGACGACCTCGGTCAGCGCACCGGTATCGATGTCGTAGAAGAAGCCGAAGATGTTCGCCCGCTTCGGCGTACCGGCGTGGGCGCGAACCAAGGCGGTGTCGTGCCTCAGCGACGCCTCGTAGTCCTCGATGCAGACGCTGCCCCGGTCATAGAGCTTGGAAATGTCCGCCCCGTGCTCGTGCCAATAGGCGTCGATAATGCCGTCGGCAGTGAAGGTCGTTGCACCGCAATGCGCGTGGTGAACGACGACAATGTTCTCGATTCCGAACAGGTGTTGCGCAACGGTGATCGAACGCAGGGCATCGATCGCCCTCCCACCGGCCACGATCACGGGAAAGATCGTTGCGGATGAGGCTACGCGGTGGCCTGCGGTGTCGAGGATGACCCGTCCTGGATAGACCTCATTGCCGAACCGCTTCGCCACCGCCATCGGCACATCCGCCGCACGCGGGTCGTAGCAGAAGATCACCAAGGTCCTCAGCGGCACCGCCTGCGAGAAGGCCTTGCGGACTTCCGCCTCATCGAAGTCCGCACTGGCACTGAAGGCGTAGCGATCGAACTTACCCATCTCAATTCTCCTTATGTCGTGCATATGCACATTACGCTCTCACCTCTTCCGGCGCCGGTGGCGCGCTTCCAAATCGCGATCAGGGGTGGTCGCCGGCTTCCTCGATCAGCTCGGCCAATGCTTCCTGGACGGCCGGCCACCGCTTGGCGCCGAGACGCCGTTTGATGGCGCGCTGGGCTTCTTCCCACAGCGGCAGCGCCTCCAGGAGCACGGCATGACCCGCCGGAGTCAGAGTCAGCATGCGGCTGCGGTAGCGGCGCTCCGTTGCCAGGATGACGTAGCCCTGGTCTTCCAGCGGCCGCAGGTTCCGGGTCAAGGTTGTGCGATCCATCTCGAGAGAGTCCGCAAGCGATTGGATCGACAGCGCGCCGCGCGCGCCGACCGCGGCCAGGACCGAGGCCTGGGTCGCCCTCAACCCCGTCGGCCGCAACGCGTCATCGTAGGTGCGCGTGATGGCGCGAGCTGCCATGCGCGTCTTGTGGCACATGCACGTATCGAGCAAGGTCTGCGCCAGCCGCGCGGCCGTGGAATTCTGACTCATGTCGTGCATATGCACTATATCAAGCGCGATGTCAAGATCTTCGAGCCGTTCAATCGTTACTTTGTCAGAACCTTCAGCGGATCGACCGCCTTGGTGCCCTTGCGCAACTCGAAGTGCAGCTGCGGGGAGTCGACGTTGCCGCTGCTGCCGACGCGGGCGATGGCCTGGCCTTGGGCGACCTTGTCGCCCTTCTGCACCAGGAGCGACGAGTTGTGCGCGTAGGCGGTGACCCAGCCGTCGGCGTGGCGCAGCAGCACCATGTTGCCGAAGCCGCGCAGCTCATTGCCGGCGTAAGCCACGACGCCCGGCGCCGAAGCCTTCACCGGCGCGCCGACCGGCGCCGCGATGTTGATGCCGTCGTTGCGCTGATTGTCCTTGGCGGGACCGAACTTGGAGACCACCTTGCCGTCGACCGGCCAGATGAAGGGGCTGTCGGGCTTGAGCGCCGGCAACGGATCGCCGGCGGGCGCGGGCTTGGCGGGCGCTGGCGGCTCGATCTGCGCGGTCTGGGTCGGCGGCGTTGGCTGCGTCGGCACGATCTCGACCGGCTCACCCGGCGCCGGCTCGGAGGATGGTACGGGCGCTGGCGCGGGCGTGCCTTGCAGCGGTGGCAGGCCGCCAGCCGTGATGCCGCCGCCCGGCTGCGGCGACACGGTGCCGCCGGCTTGCGTCGTCACGGCGGTGTCGCCGTCTGGCACGAACGGCTTCGGTTGCGGGCCGGCGGGCAGCGCAGCGGCCTGAGGCGCGCTGGCGAACGTGGACGGCGCATCGACGCTGGTCGGCAGAACCAGGGCCTGGCCGATCTGCAGCGTGTAGGGCGGCCGCAGGTTGTTGAGCTGGATGAGCGCGCTGATCGACACGCCTTGGCGCGCCGAAATGCCGGAGACGGTATCGCCCTTCTGCACCACGTAGCTGTTGCGCGGCTGCAGGTTCAGCATCTGCCCCGCCTTCAGCGCATAAGGCGGCGTCAGGCCGTTGAGGTCGATCAGGGTACGGATCGGCGTGTTGGTGCGCTCGGACACGATGGCGACCGTGTCGCCCGGTGCGACGATGTACTGGCCGTCCTTGATCTCGCCAAACGGCGCACCCGCCGGCACCGCTGGATCGGGCGCGGGCGGCGAGGCCAGCATGGTGTCGAGGTTGCAGCCCGCCAGCGTGGTCGCGGCGATCGCGACCGCGAACATCATGCGAAGGTTTGGAGCTCCAGCCATCACCGACCGTTCTGCGCCGCGCGTGGCGCCCGGCCCTCTTCCTCCGGCAGCGCGCCGCCAATTAGCGGCACGAAACGCACGTCGGCGAGGATTTCCTGGTGCAGCCCATCGGGCTTCTTGACGAGGCGCAGCAGCACCTGGTCGCCGCGCTCGGCACCGACCGGCACAACCATGATGCCGCCTTCCGCCAGCTGGTCGATCAAGGTCTGCGGCACGCCATCGGCGGCGGCGGTGACGATGATGCGATCGAACGGCGCCTGCTCCTTCCAGCCCTTGGCGCCATCGGCGGTCTTCGAGGTGATGTTGTGGATGCGCAGGTCGTGGAAGCGCGCTTCCGCTTCCTTGAGCAGCGAGGCGAAGCGCTCGATGGTGTAGACGCGGCGCGCGAGGCGCGACAGCACGGCCGCCTGGTAGCCGGAACCGGTGCCGATCTCCAGCACCTTGTGGGTTTTCTCGACCTGCAGCGCCTCGGTCATCAGGGCAACGATCTGCGGCTGGCTGATGGTCTGGCCCTGCGCGATCGGCAGCGCCTGGTCCTCGTAGGCCTGGTCGTGGAAATGCGGCAGCACGAAATTCTCGCGCGGGATGCGTTCCAGCGCCGCCAGCACGCGCGTGTCGGTGATGCCCGCGCGCCGCAGGCTCATGATGAGGCGGATCTTGCGGGCCTGCAGGCTCATCCGGCCGCCCGTTTGCGCGCGGCCTTGGCCGGTTTCAGGTCGGAGAGCTTGGCAGCGGTCTGCGGCAGCGCTTGCATGTCGGTGGAATCGCACTCGAGCGGCGTGACTGAAACCATGTTCTCGAGGATCGCGCCGAGATCGGTGTTGGGATCCTGCGGATCGTCCGTTGGAAAATCGCCGATCCACAGCATGTCCCGGCCCGCCGGGTCCTTGATCCTCTTGATCTGCGTATGCTCCAGGCGGCGGCCCTGCGGCGCGACTTTGACGCCGGTCACCTGCTCGGGCGGAATAGGCGGGAAGTTGACGTTCATCAGGATCGATTTCGGCCAGCTGCCGGCATAGAGCCGGCGGATGATCTCCGGCGCGAACTTCTCCGCCGTCTTCCAATGCAGCGTGTCGCCCTTGCGCACCTGGCTGAAGGCGATCGACGGGATGCCGAGCAAGGCCGCTTCGCGCGCCGCGGCGACCGTGCCGGAATAGAACACGTCCTCGCCCAGGTTGGCGCCGCGATTGACGCCGGAGAGCACCAGGTCCGGGGCGCGGTCCATGATGATGTGCTTCACCGCCATCAGCACGCAGTCGCTGGGCGTGCCGCCAACCGCGAAGCGCTTGGGGCCGATCTTGTGGATCGGCAGCGGCCGCCGCAGCGTGAGGCCGTGGCTGGCCCCGCTCTGCTCGGCTTCGGGCGCGATCACCCACACATCCTTGGACAGCGAGCGTGCGACCCGCTCCAGCACCTTCAGGCCGGGCGCATGGATGCCATCGTCGTTGGAAACCAGGATGCGGGCGTTGGACAGATCTTTGAGCGGTGCCTTAGGCATTTGCTTTCGTGATTCTTTCAAGGCCGTTCATATAGGGACGCAAAGCCGCGGGAATGGCGACCGATCCATCCTGCTGCTGATAGTTTTCGAGGATGGCGACCAGCGTGCGCCCGACCGCGAGGCCGGAGCCGTTGAGCGTGTGGACGAAGCGCGTGCCTTTCTCGCCCGCCTTGCGGCAGCGTGCCTTCATGCGCCGCGCCTGGAACTCGCCACAGTTGGAGCAGCTCGAGATCTCGCGATAGGCGTTCTGGCCGGGAAGCCAGACCTCGATGTCGTAGGTCTTCTGCGCCGAAAAGCCCATGTCGCCGGTGCAGAGCGTGATGACGCGGTACGGCAGGCCGAGGCGCTTCAGCACCTCCTCGGCGCAATTGGTCATGCGCTTGTGCTCGTCGTCCGAATGATCGGGATGGGCGATCGAGACCAGCTCCACCTTCAGGAACTGGTGCTGGCGGATCATGCCGCGGGTATCCTTGCCCGCCGCGCCGGCCTCCGAGCGAAAGCACGGCGTCAGCGCGGTGAAGCGCCAGGGTAGCGCGGTCTCGTCGATGATCTCATCGGCCGCGAGGTTGGTGAGCGGCACTTCGGAGGTCGGGATCAGCCACAGACCCTGTTCCGTCTTGAACTGGTCCTCGGCGAATTTCGGCAGCTGGCCAGTGCCGAACAGCGCCGTATCGCGCACCAGGAACGGCGGCGAGACTTCGGTGTAGCCCAGCTCTCCGGTATGCAGGTCGAGCATGAGCTGCGCGATCGCGCGCTCCAGCCGCGCCAGCCCGCCCTTGAGCACGACGAAGCGCGCGCCCGACAGCTTGGCGGCGTCCTCGAAGCTCATCAGGCCGAGGCCCTCGCCGATCTCGAAATGCTGCTTGGGCGCGAAGGCGAAGTTCGGCTTGCCACCGACCACCCGCTCTTCGCGGTTGCTCTTCTCGTCGAGCCCCTCGGGGACGTCGTCGGCGGGCAGATTGGGCTGGGTGGCGAGGATGGCTTCGAGCTCCTTGGCCAGCGCCTGCTCCGACGCTTCGGCCTCCGCCATCTTGTCCTTGAGGCCGGCGACCTCCGCCATCACGGCGCTGGCGTCCTGGCCCTTCGACTTCAGCTGGCCGATCTGCTTCGACAGCTCGTTGCGGCGCGCCTGCATCTCCTGCCAGCTGGTCTGAGCTGCGCGACGCTTGGCGTCGAGCGCGACGATTTCGGCCGACAAAGGCGGCAGGTTGCGGCGGGCGCGGCCACGATCGAAAGCCTCGGGGTTCTCCCGAATCCATTTGACGTCAAACATGGTCGTGCGCCGTTGAAATCATGAACAAAGCTTGAACCGGGTTATAGGGACCAGCAGTGATTCCGTAAAGCTGACACGCTCATCCATGGGACACCGGCAACGACCCTTCGGACTTCACCGTGCGGATGGCGAAGTTGCTGCGAATGCCGCGGACCATCGGCAGCTTAAGCAGAGTGCGTGAGAGGAACGCGTCGTAAGCCGCTAGATCTGCAACAACCACCTCCAAGAGAAAGTCCGCCTCGCCGGACACCATGTGGCACGCCACGACCTCCGGAAAAGTCTGCACCGCCTCCTGGAAGGCACGCGCATTGGCGTCGCGATGGGTGTCGAACTTCACGCCGACGAAAATGGTCATGCCGAGACCGAGGCGCCGCCGGTCCACCTTGGCCTTGTAGCCGGCGATGTAGCCCTCCTCCTCCAGGCGCTTGACCCGGCGCAGGCAAGGCGAAGGCGACAGGCCGACGCGCTCGGCCAGTTCGACATTGCTGAGCCTGCCATCCTCCTGCAGCGCCGCCAGGATCTTGCTGTCCAGCGCATCGAGGCTGATCGGGGCATTTTCGGCTGCCAAGTCTTCATTCTCCGCTATTTTATTGCTCGTATTCTAGCTAACTGCGCCATCTTTGCAATGATTTTTAGGCGATATCTGCAATATGTTCCATTCGGTCGCTAAATTTTGGCAGGAACGTGCGCGATGGACGCGAATCTGAGCATTTCCGCGAAGCCCAAGCTGGCGGGGTCGCTGGCGGCGTTGGCCTCCGTCCTGATCTGGAGCGGTTGGATCGTGTTCACCCGGCACGGCGTGACGACAGAC
>Ga0070674_100001594_pt1 | contig 12163 bp, 13 predicted proteins | sample KBSM33metaG_FD_65344 | JGI IMG/M metagenome (GOLD analysis project Ga0070674, IMG submission 65344) | Miscanthus rhizosphere microbial communities from Kellogg Biological Station, Michigan, USA - KBS M3-3 metaG | ecosystem: Host-associated > Plants > Roots > Rhizosphere > Soil ... | reverse complement strand
GCATGAGCTTGTAGCGCCCCTCGACCCACTGATACGGGTCGGTGTTGGTCCCGAGCGCGACGTGCTCGTGCTTCCACGACTTGCGGCCGAGCTCCGCGCGGAGCACCTCCGGGACGTTCGTCTTGACGACGATCTCGCGCTCGAAGTCACGACCAGCGTTGAGGTTCAGGTATGTGTGGGTGGGACGGGCGAAGCAATACGCACAGGCATGGCTGCATCCCCGGTACGGGTTGACCGTCCAGCGGAACGGCATGCGGGAACTCGCGGGCACGCGGTTCAGCGCGCTCTTCGCCTTGATCTCGTGGAAACGGATGCCCAGGGCCTCGGGCGCGTCGAACGTGCGCACCACCGCGTCGCCGATGACCGGCAGCCGCGAGGCCTGGTCCTGCTCGGTTCTGAGGTTGTCCCAGCGCACGAACACATGTTCGCATGGCCGTCAGACGCCTGCGCCGCCGATCCGGTGTGGCTCACTGATGAGTTGTGGGGTCTATCGACCCCCAAAGTCATCAGCGAACCGGGGAACGAGCGGTCGGGTCAGGACGCGGCGGGCTCGCGCGGGCCCAGGCCCAGCTCGTCCGCGCGCTCGGCGAGCGCGTCGATCACGAACTGCACGTGCTCGTCGAAGGAGAGGCCCGAGTCGCCCTCGAGCTCCTCCGCGCCGACCCGCACGTCGTCGCGGTTCACCCCGGCGGCGAAGCTCGGCTGCTTCAGCTTCTTCTTCACCGACTTCGTCGTGAGCCCCTCGATGCCGGCCGGGCGCACGTAGGCGCACGCCGTTATGAACCCGCTCAGCTCGTCGCACGCGAAGAGCGCACGGTCGAGCAGCGCGTCGCGCGGCACCCCCATGTACTCGGCGTGCGAGAGCACGGCATGGATCACGTCCTCCGGGTACCCGCGGGAGCGCAGCTCCTCGACCGCGTGGCGCGGATGGCCGTCGGCCGGGTCGGGATACCGCTCGTAGTCGAGGTCGTGAACCAGGCCCGCCACGGCCCACTTCTCCTCGTCCTCGCCGAAGCGCCGCGCGTATGCGCGCACCGCTGTCTCGACGGCAAGCATGTGCTTGCGCAGCGAGTCGGACTCCGTCCACTCGCAGACAAGATCCCATGCTTCGTCGCGCGTCGGCATGCCGGGAAAGTTAAACGTCGCGTGTGCCCGGGTACTAGTACGTCGGGCCCCAAGGGGCCCCTGATAACGACACTCGAGAGGGAGTTGGTTTCCTTGATCGGCATTGTCATCGCGGTACTGATCGCGGCGTTGGTCTACGCGCTGTGCCTTGCGCTCGGGCTACCGGCGATCATCGGACTGATCGCCGCCATCCTGGTTCTCTTGGCCGGAATCCCGACCGGAGGCTACGGAGTGGGCAGGCGCTTCTGACCGCCTGATTCTGTTCTCCCTACACTCCCGCCCGTGGGCAAGACGGCCCCTGTGGCGGGAGTGTCGGAGCTGGTACTCGAGGTCTCCGATCTCGAGCGGGCCGAGCACTTCTACACCGAGGTGCTCGGCCTTCCTTTTGCAGAGCGCTGGTCCCACCGTGAAGCCGTGTGGGTGCTCGCCGGCGCGACGCGCATCGGCCTGTGGAAGCCGCAGGTCGGCCTCGAGGGAAGCCGTGGCGGCAGCCACGTGCACTTCGCGATGCAGGTTCCCGACGAGGAGTTCGACGGCATCGTCGCCTCTCTGCGCGAGAACGGATGCGAGGTGCCGGTGCATGAGTTCGGGCCACTCGGGCCGGACGCATCTCCCAGCCGGTCCGCGTACGTGACCGATCCCGACGGGCATCTGGTGGAGTTCTGGACCGCGCGCATGTCCGACTACGGGGCCTAAGAGCCGGTCTCAAAACCCCCCGCGCACGCCTGGCGGCGGCGGATCTGCGCGGATGCTTTGTCCTCGGTCGGCCCAATAGTCACCGCTATTGGGCCTCCCTGCGTCCTCGCCCCGCTTGATCCGGCGCTCGCCAGCCGCACACGCGGAGTTCTAAGACAGGCTCTTAGCCCGAATGGAAGGTGGCTACGATTTCGTGGCCCCGCATGAAGACCAACTCGTTCGATCACGTCGCCCTCTGGGTGAACGACCCGCAAGCAATCGCCGACTTCCTCGATCCTCTGGAGGGGATGCACGTGATCGAGCAGACCGGCGACTTCACGCTGATCGGCGGGGATGCGCGCGAGGGGAAGCTGACCTTGTTCGTCGCCGAAGGCGAGCGGTCTCCGGGCGTGGTCGGCCGGATCGTCCTGCGGGTGCCGGACCTCGATCAGGCGCTGGCGGCGCTCGACGGCGCGGACGTGCAGCGCCGTGGCGGCGAAGCCCGCTTCACCGGGCCCGAAGGGATCCCGTTCGGGTTGGTCGAGGACGCCGATGCCTCCTTGTGCGACCTCGACACCCTCGTCCTGCGGGTCACCGATCCGGAAGCGGTCAAGGCCGGGCTCGCGACGCTGGGTCTCGACCCCGACGACGACGGCCTGCGGCTCGCGAACCGGCGCGTGGTCCTCGAAAGTGGTTCGCCGCCCGCCGGCGAGCCGCTGCTGAACCACATCGCGCTGCTGATCGACTCCGGCCAGGAGGGCCTCGAGGAGGTCCGCCGGCGCGGCCTCGAGGTGACCGCGATCAAGGACACGGAGAACACGTTCGCGTTCTTCATCGCGGGCCCTGAGCAGATCTCGATCGAATACGTCGAGCACAAGCCGACCTTCTCTCTCACCTGAGTCCGGACCTGTTGGTCGCCGGCGCCGGCATGGCGGGCCTCGCCGCGGCCGCGCGCGCCCGTGAGCTGGGCGCCTCGGTCACGCTGGTCGAGAAGGGCGAACGTCCGGGCGGGTCGATGCTGCTGTCGAGCGGCGTCGTATGGCGCCATCGGGAGCTGGAGCGGTTCGAGGCCGAATGCCCGGCGGGCGACCGCGGCCTCCAGCGCATCCTGCACGACCGGCTCGACGATGCGCTGGCGTGGCTCGAACAGCTGGGCGCCCGGGCGCTCAGCCGCGACACGGGCAATCCCCTCACGACCGGGGTCCGCTTCGACACCGCCCAGCTGACCGAGACCCTGGTGCGGGCCGCCGGCGGCGCCGAGCTGTCCGCGCCGATCGAGTCGGCGCCGGCCGACGTGCCGCTGATCCTCGCCACCGGGGGCTTCCACGCGAACCGGGATCTCCTGCGGGAGCACGTGACTCCGGAAGCTGGGTCACTGCAGATTCGCGGCAACCCGTGGAGCACGGGCGACGGGCTCCGGATCGGTGGGGACCGCGGAGCGGCCACCGGCGCGGGCCTGGAAGAGTTCTACGGGCGCAACATGCCCGCTCCGCCGGCGGTCTACGGCGAGCGCGACTTCGTGCGGCTGGCGCAGCTGTACGCTGCGCACGCGACGGTGACCAGCGCCACGGGAGAGACCTTTCGCACCAGCACCTGGTCCGAGATCGACGTGGTGCAGTGGACCGCCCGCCAGCCCGATGCCCGCGCCCGGTACGCGGTCGCCGACGACGCGCTTGGAGAACGCGTGCGCGACCGGACGGTCGCCGAGATGATCGAAGCCGCGCGAGTCGCAGGCGCGCCGGTCGATCGCCGGGACGGTGTCACCGTGGTCGAGGTTGTGGCCGCGGTCACGACGACGCTGGGCGGCCTTCGGATCGACGACCACGCACAGGCCGCGCCGGGAGTCTTCGTCGCCGGCGCGGACGCGGGCGAGATCTTCACCGGCGGATACGGAAGCGGGCTCGCGGCGGCGCTGGTGTTCGGGCGTCTGGCCGCCGAGTCCGCGCTCGCGGCATGACGATCCCCGCGGCATTCGCCGATCATGGCTTCGGGCGCTCCGATCCCTTCACCGTCGGCATCGAGGAGGAGCTGCTGCTCGTCGATCCGGCGACGCACGCGCTGTCGAACACCTCCTCCGAAGTGCTGGCGGCCATGGGGGCGAGTGCCGCCAGCGCCGGCCACGAGGCGTTCGAGTCGGAGATCGAGCTACGCACCTCCGCCTGCCGCACGGCCGGCGAGGCGCGCACGGAGCTCGCGAGCCTGCGTGCTGCCGCACGTGGCGCCGGCGCCACGCTGCTTGGCGCGGGGCTGCATCCGACCGCGCGCTGGGGCGAGGCGCCGTTGGTCGACTCCGACCGCTACCGCGTGGTGGGGGAGACGATGCGCGGCCTCATCACCCGCACACCCGACTGCGCACTCCACGTGCACGTTGCCATGCCCGACCCCGAATCGGCCGTGCGGGCACTGTGCGGCCTGCGCGCGCACCTGCCTGTGCTGATGGCGCTGGGCGCCAACTCGCCGCTGTGGTTCGGTACGGACTCGGGGATGGAGAGCTCTCGCTACGCGCACGTGCGCGCCTATCCGCGCCGCGGCGTGCCGCCCACGTGCGGCGACTACGAGAGCTACGCGGGCTCGGTGGGGGAGCTCATGCGGGCGGGGGGCTTCGACGACTACACCCTCGTGTGGTGGAACGTGCGCCTCCAGCCGCGCATCGGCACGGTCGAGGTGCGCGAGATCGATGCGCAGGCGCGGATCCGCGACGTGGCCGGCCTCGTCGCGCTCGTCCAGGCGCTCGCCCGGATGGAGATGCAGGAGGCGAGCGACAGCGCGCGGATGGCTTCCGCGGCGGCGCTCGACGAGTTGTCGTTCCTGGCCGCCCGGGACGGGCTCGAGGGGCAGGTGCCGTTCGAAGGCGGGCGCGCCCGCCTTCGTGACGTGGCGCGGGCGGTGGTCGAGCGGGCGCGCCCGCACGCGCGCGAGCTCGGGTCGGAGCCGGAGCTCGATGGGCTCGACGACATTCTCGAGAGCGGCAACGGCGCGCAGCGCCAGCGGGCCGTGCTCGCGGATGGCGGCCCGGAGGCGGTGCTGGAGCTGCTGGCGCGCGAGACGGCGCAGAAGTAGACAGCCCCGCGGATGACTACGCTTGGCGGAATGGAAGACGAGGGCTACGCGATCTCGTACAAGCTGCTCGAGCGCGGCACCGCTGTGCACGCGTCCGACGGCGAGCGGCTCGGCGCCGTCGAGCGCGTGCTCGAGAATCCGCGCGAGCACATCTTCGACGGCATCGTGATCACGACCGAGCGCGGACTGCGCTTCGTCGACGCGCCCGAGGTGGGACGCATCACCGAGCGGCGCGTGACGCTGTCGATCGACTCTGCCGCCGCCGCCGAGCTCCCCGAGCCGGACCAGGGCGCGCCGGAGTACCAGGCGCGCGCGGCCAAGGGCCCGATGGGCCGGTTGTTCGGCCCCTGGCGCCGCCGGCGCTAGCCGCGCCCATCCGCCAGCGCGGCGCGGGTCGAAATTCCACTCGCATTGCAGCGGGAACGCTCATAGACTCGTTGCGCCGGGAAGGGATACCCGGCGTGGTTCGAGACAAGGGGTTCGCATGGATGCGGAGCGGCTTTCCCCGGTGCCGCTGGCACGGGGTGGTCTTTGGGTAATCGTGGTGCTGGCCGCCGTCTTGGCGGCCATGTGTGCATGGGCGCAGCCGTCGCTTGCCGCCGCCCCGTCCGTGGCCCTGATCGTCTCGCCGCCGGCGCCGTTCGTGGGGCAGACGGTCACTTTCACAGCCGTAGGCGTCCCGGAAACGGACGCCGAGCCGATGTCCTACCGCTGGGACCTCGACGGGGACGGCTCATACGAGCTGAACACCGGCCTGGTGCCGACCGCGACCACCACCTACACGGAGGTTGGAACCTATACGCCGACCGTGCAGTTCCGCGACACGTGGACCAACCGCGTCACGGACACCCGCGAGATCACCGTCTCGGTCGCCGCCCCGATCGCGTCCTTCACCGTCGCGCCGGCCGCGCCCGTGGTCAACCAGCCGGTTCAGTTCATCTCCACGGCGAGCGACTCCGACGGCGTGATCACCGATCAGGCGTGGGACCTGAACGGCGATGGCCTGTTCGACAACGGCGGTGGGCCGAGTGCGCTGCGGAGCTTCGCGGCGGCGGGTCAGTACGTCGTCGGCCTGCGCGTCACCGACAACGACGGGCACACGTCCTTCCAGTCGCAGACGATCACGGTCGTCGCGCTGCCCGGAGTGACACCGCTTCCGATCGCGGGCCCGCGGCTGCTCAACCCGTTCCCGGTCGTGCGGATATCCGGCGCGCTGACCAGGCGCGGCGCGCGGCTGCACAGGGTCGCGGTGGACGCGCCTCCCGGGTCGACGGTGCGCGTCGCCTGCAAGGGGCGCAGCTGTCCCTACCGGATCCGGACCAGCGTCGTGTCGAAGAGCTCGACCAGCCTCAGGCTGTCGCTATTGGAGCGGCGCCTGCGGGCGGGCGTCCGGATCCAGATCTTCATCACCAGCCCCGGCACGATCGGCAAGTACACGTCGTTCAAGATCCTCCGCGGGAAGTCGCCGCAGCGCGTGGACCGGTGCGTGAGGTACGGCTCGACGCGGCCGTTCCGCTGTCAGAGCTAACGGGAGCCGTCCAACACGCCATAGGCGATACCGGTCGCCGTTGCGTACACCACGTGGTGGAAGAGGTCGATGGCGACCTCTTCCTTGCCCCAGCGGGTGATCGGGGGAGCCACGCCAAGCGCGGGGAGCATCACGATCTCCTGACCCCAGATTGCTGTCAGGTGAGCCGCCGTGGCGGCCCTCGGCGGAAGGCCGGCGGTGGCGAGCAGGCCACGCACCGCGCCCCAGCCGGTTCCATAGCCCCAATGCACCAGGTTCGAGAACCTGTTCTCTGCCGCGGGGCTCTCGAATGACTCGATTCCGAGCACCTTCTCGGCCGCTCGGGCGGGAGCCGTGCTCGGCTCGCGGTTGCGCAGCTTCGCCTCCAGCGTGCTCGAGACCGTCATGGCGGCCGTGCCGAAAAAGCCCGCAAAGAGCCCCTTTCCGATGTTCTGCGCCAGCGTTCGGACCATCAGGGCTGCCACCTCCGAGTCGACGGCATGGGCGTTACCAATACAACTCCGCTCATCGCAGAAGCTCCCGTGGCATCCGATTCCCCGGAGGCATTCCGGCCCATCGCAGACTACGCGCTGCTTGCCGACTGCAACTCCGCCGCCCTCGTCGACCGCTGCGGGTCGATCGACTGGCTCTGCATCCCCCGCTATGACAGCCCGGCGATCTTCGCCCGGCTGCTGGATCCCTCCGCCGGCCACTGGTCCATCCGGCCGGCCGAGCCGTTCACCACGGAACGGCGTTACCTGCCCGGGACGCTGGTGGTCGAAACGATCTTCCGCACCGGCTCGGGCGAGGTGCGGCTGACCGACGCGATGGCCTTCGCCATCGGACAGCGCGGGCACGAGGTCGGCATGGACTCGCCACACGAGGTGCTGCGCTCCGTCGAGGGGATCAGCGGCAACGTCGAGATGCTGCTCGAGCTGGCGCCGCGCCCCGAGTTCGGGCTCGTCCGGCCGCTCATACGCGAAACAGCCGATGGCGGCCGCACGTTCGGGGGTCCGACGTCCCTCACCATCAGCGCCGGATCTCCGGTGGAGGTAGCCGATTCGGCGATGCAGAGCGCCTTCAAGGTGTCCGCGGGCGAGGCCATCGGGTTCTCCATGCGCTACACGCCGGTCGAGCAGCCGGCGCTCAGCCCGACGCCGGCCGAGGCGGTCGCGGGCCGCATTTCCGACACGGTCGAGGCCTGGCGCTCATGGGAGGCCGAGCACGACATATACGACGGCCCGAACCAAAAACTGGTCCGGTTCAGCGCGCGCGTCCTGAAGGGCCTCACGTACCGCCCGACCGGCGCGATCGTCGCTGCCCCCACCACCTCGCTGCCTGAAGACCCGGGTGGCCAGCGCAACTGGGACTACCGGTTCGCGTGGATCCGCGACTCGAGCCTCACGTTCGACGCGCTCTACATCGGAGCCTGCTCGGAGGAGGCGGTCGACTTCGTCTCGTTCATGACGAGTGCCGCCGGTGGCCGGGTCAAGAACGGCTCGCTTCAGATCATGTACGGGATCACCGGCGAGCACGACCTCTCGGAGCGCACACTGCCGCATCTGCGCGGCTGGCGCGACTCGAAGCCCGTCCGGGTCGGCAACGGAGCCTGGGACCAGACTCAGCTGGACGTCTACGGGGAGCTGCTCGACACCCTTCTTCTGTACAAGGAGCGGCTTGGGGACCTGCACCCCGAGATCCAGGAGTTCGCGGCCGAGCTGGCCGACGCCGCCGCCGAGGGCTGGCGGAACAAGGACGCCGGCATGTGGGAGATGCGCGGAGCCCCGCTCCACCACCTGTCCTCCAAGGTGCTGTGCTGGACGGCGCTCGACCGCGCCGTGAAGCTCGCGCCGGCCCTGGGCCCATACGCCAAGGCGGAGTCCTGGGCGGAGGAGCGGGATCGCATCCGGGCGGCGATACTCGAGCGAGGCTGGAGCGAGTCGCGCCAGGCCTACGCGCAGTCGTTCGACTCGGACGAGCTCGACGCCGCCGTGCTTCTGATGCCGCTGATCGGCTTCCTGCCCGCCGACGACCCCCGGATGCGATCGACGATCGAAACGATCGCCCGTGACCTGACGCAGGACGGGATGGTGCTGCGCTACCGCAGCAAGGAGGGCCTCAACGCCGACGGCCTGATGGGCGAGGAGGGCACCTTCGTGATCTGCTCCTTCTGGCTCGTGTCGGCGCTTGCGATGGCCGGCGAGGTGGAACGAGCACAGCGGCTCTTCGACCAGCTCACCGGCGCGGCGAACGACCTCGGGCTGCTGGCAGAGGAGATCGACACCAGGCGCGGGGAGCTGCTGGGCAACTTCCCGCAGGCCTTCAGCCACATCGGGCTGATCATCGCCGCCTGGAAGCTCGATGCGGCCGCCGAGGCGGCCGCATCATGAGCGCTTACGGGACGAAGATCCCCTGGGTTGCGAACAGCGTGTCGTCATCCGCTGTCGCCACCGAGCCGTCGGACCCACCGTCGTAGACCTGGAGCTGGTCGGTCTGCCAGATGGCGCGGTTGCCCTCTTGCACGGCTCCGGGCGCGACCGAGTCCGCGGTCGTGGTGAGGTTGCACGCGCCCCCTATGTCCTCCGGAGTCGCGGCGCACGGCACGACGAAACTGAGCCCGGTGGTAGTGCTGGTTCCCTTGTCCGGCGGCTCCGTCGGCCCATTGTGGTTCGTCATGTCGGTGATTCGCAGCGGCACGCGCAGGAGGAGCTGGCCCTCGTAGTCGGACAGCGAGCCCTTGTTCCGGACGTCGGTGACATTCACCGTGACGTTCACGTCCGCGTCGTCAGCCGGAGTCCCCGGGTCCCCCATGACGGCGACCATCTTGACGTTGCCGACGAACTGTGCGGGCTGCCCGTTCGCGTCCGGCGTTCCCGTGGTCAGGAAGCCCGACGCCTGCTCGGTGGGAGAGCACCCGCTGTAGGACAGCGGCCCGCCGTGAGTGCGGTTCGGGAAGAAGCAGGCCTCCTGGTAGGCCGGAACGAGGGGTGTCGAGAGCGGCGTCGCGGCCTTCGGCCGCGGGTAGCCGGGGGGCGAGTTGATGTAGGAAGTCAGGTTCCCGAGCAGCATTCCGCTCTGGAACACGTTCGTGTTGAAGTAGGTGTTGAGGATCAGCGCCGCGCCCGAGTTCATCCGTGCCTCAGCCTTGAGGATGATCTCTCCGGTCTGCGGGTCGACCGTATGGGTGGGGTTCACGAGATCGGCCGCAGGGCCGGGAATCAGCCCCATCGTGTCGCCAAAGAACATGTTCCCGTTCACGATCCGGAAGTTGGTCACCTCGAGCGTCTTTATGACGTTCTCGCGGGGCGGGTCGTATTGGACGAACCTCTGTCCGCCCGCGTGATTGACGGTGCCGATCAGGGTCCCGTCGTCAACGAGTCCCCCCGTGATGGGAAACTGCGCGACGGGGATCGGCCAGTTTTGGAAGTTGATGACGCCGGGCGAGATGATCTCGATCGTCATGTCCGCCCCGTTCAGCGCCTGGAGCAGGGTGAACGGAACGACCAGCTCGGTGCGGTCGCCGTTCACGACTACCGGTGTCGCCGATGCGCTCGACGGCGCCGACACCATCAACACGGTCGTGACGCCGAGTATTGCGAGCAGTAGAGCCCCGCGGATGCCCTTTTTCATCAACCCCTCCCTCTGGTCATGAGCGGAACGCAAAAATCCGCCCCATCAGGACGGCCCTACCCATGCTTACACACCGTCAAACCCCACGCTTCGATTAATCCAGGTCTACCAGCTCGAATCCGATCGTGCCTGGGGATATGCGTGCGAGGCCCATCGTATGGCGTGGCGAGCGCCGGCGCTCGGTGGGGCTGCCCGGGTTGAAGATCTGAAAGCCGCCATCGCGCTCGTGGAGCGGGATGTGGGAGTGCCCGAAGACGACGGCGGCCGCCTCGGGATACAGGCGGCGCAGCCGCGCGAGGCGGCCGGAGGCCGGCCCGGCGTCGTGGATGACGAGGATCCTTCCGCCCGGTGTGTCGACCGCCGCCGTGGGCCGGAGCCCCAGGGCCGGAGGGTCCATGTTCCCGGCCACGGCCACCAGCGGCGGGCCGATCGCCTCGATCTCGGCGAGCGCTTCCGCGCTCATCACGTCACCGGCGTGGATCAGGAGGTCGGCACCCTCGATCGCCGATACGCAAACGTCCGGCAGCCGCCGGCGCCCACCGGCCATGTGGGTATCGGAGATTACGGCGACCAGCACCTAGCCGGTGCGGGCCGGCTCGGCTCGCTCAGTGGGCTCCTCGAGGTCGTCGGCCAGGATCGGCAGCCGCATCACGAGCAGCGCTCCGCCTCCGGACGGGCGCTCCGCCCACACGGAGCCGCCGTGCGACTCCGCCACCTGGCGCACGATCGCGAGGCCGAGGCCCGAGCCCGGGAGGCCGCGCGCCGCCGGAGCGCGATAGAAGCGATCGAAGACGAACGGCAGGTCCTCTTCCGCGATTCCGGGGCCATAGTCGCGCACCCGGACCTCCCCGTCGAGGACCCGGACGACGATTCGGCCGCCGGACGGGCTCCACTTGGCGGCGTTGTCGAGCAGGTTCGTGATCGCGCGGTCGAGCCGGGAGGGCACTCCGCGCACCAGGCACGGCTCGAGCCTGGTCTCGATACGGCGGTCGAGCGCATGCCGGCGCGCGCGCTCCACGGCGTCGCCCACCAGCATGTCGAGCCGTACGTCCTCCGCGACGGAGGCGTGCTCGTCCCCGCGCGCGAGGTCCACCAGGTCCGTCACCAGCACCGTCAGCTCGTCGAGCTGCGCCAGCACGTCGGCGAGGAGCCGCTCGCGGTCCTCGGCCGGAAGAGAGTCCACCTGTGCGAGCACCTCGATGTTGGTGCGCAGGCTCGTCAGCGGGGTCCGCAGCTCGTGCGATGCGTCAGCGACCAGCTGCCTCTGCGCGTGCTCGGAGCTCTGCAGTGCTTCGAGCATGGTGTTGAAGCTGGCTGCGAGACGGCTCAGCTCGTCGGAGCCACCGGCGCTCATCCGGCGGCTGAGGTCGCGCGTGCGGGCGACCTGCTCCGCCGCGCTGGTCAGGTCGCGCACGGGGCGCAGCGCGGTGCGGGCGACCATCATTCCGAGCCAGACCGCCACCGCGACGCCGCCTGCGCCGATCAGCGCCAGGACCAGTGCCAGCTCGCGCAGCGTGCGGTCCACGTCCTCGAGCGACTTGGCGGACTGGATCGCCACGCCCGACGTCAGCGGAGTCGTGTAGACGCGGGTGTGCACGCCGTCGATCGTCTTGTCCTCGAAGTAGGCGCCGCGCTTGCCCGAGGCGACGTCGACCGTACCTTGGTTGACGGGCAGGTGAACCGTCGCTCCGGGGGGCCGGATGATCGAGCGGTCGGCGCGCACCAGCTGCGCGTAGCCCTTGTCGCCCTTCAGCGGCTGCGCCTCCGGGAGCACCAGGACTCCGGGCCCGACCCCGGGGAAGGCCAGCGCGGACGGCGGCTTCACCTCCGAGACGAGGCCGCGCAATTCGTCGTCGGCGTGGCTGCGCAGCTGCTGGCGCACCACGACGTATGCGATCCCGGACGCGAGCACCACGGCGAAGGCGACGGCGGTCGCGGACAGCAGCACCAGCCGCTGCCGGAAGGTCATTCCATGGAGACGCTGTCGCAGGGCCGTCATTCGCGCAGGACGTATCCGACTCCGCGCACGGTGTGCAGGAGACGCGGCTCGCCCTCGGCCTCCGTCTTGCGCCGCAGGTAGCTGACATAGACCTCGAGCGAGTTCGAGCCCGGCCCGAAGTCGTATCCCCAGACCCGTTCGAAGATCACCGAGCGGGTCAGCACCTG
>Ga0070674_100001592_pt1 | contig 12165 bp, 10 predicted proteins | sample KBSM33metaG_FD_65344 | JGI IMG/M metagenome (GOLD analysis project Ga0070674, IMG submission 65344) | Miscanthus rhizosphere microbial communities from Kellogg Biological Station, Michigan, USA - KBS M3-3 metaG | ecosystem: Host-associated > Plants > Roots > Rhizosphere > Soil ... | reverse complement strand
CACGCCATCAGCGAGCAGTGCGGCCATGTCGGTCGGATCCATCGGTCGTGCGAACAGGTAGCCCTGCCCGCGGGTCGCGCCAAGGGACTCAAGGGCCTTGCGCTGCTCGGGTGTCTCGATCCCTTCGGCGACCGTGTCGAGGCGCAGCGTCGCGCTGAGGTTGAGGATCGACCGGACGAGCGCGCTCGATTCGGTGCCCTCATCGAGGCTGGCCACGAAGGAGCGGTCGATCTTGAGGATGTCGATCGGGAACTGGCGGAGATAGCTGAGCGACGAGTAGCCGGTCCCGAAGTCGTCGATCGCGAGCCGCACGCCCAGCGCCTTGAGGGCCCGGAAGACGGCGATCGTCGTCTCGACGTCGCGGACGAGCGTCGTCTCCGTGATCTCCAGGGTGAGGCAAGCCGGCTCGAGTCCCGTCGTCGCGAGGATCCGGGCGACGTCACCGACGAGGTCAGGATCGGCGATCTGCCGGCCCGACAGGTTGACGCTGATCGTCAGGTCCTCGCGACCGCTCTCGACCTGCCAGTCTCGTGCCTGGCGACACGCGGTCTCGAGGATCCACTTCCCGAGCTCGACGATGAGGCCCGACTCCTCGGCCAATGGGATGAAGTCCGACGGCGGGATCGATCCGCGGATCGGATGGACCCAACGCATCAATGCCTCGGCGCCCGTGACCTCGGCGGTCTCCATGTCGACGATCGGCTGGTAGGCGACGTCGAGCTCGCCACGTTCGAGGGCGCCCTGAAGGTCCGCCTTCGATTCCATCCGGGCGACCGTGGCCTCGTACAGGCTCGCGTCATACGTCGCGTGGCCATCGCCACCCCGAGCCTTGGCGGCATACATGGCGATGTCCGCCCGACGGAGCAGCTCGTCGGCGTCGCCGCCATCGGCGTCATGGATCGCGATGCCGATGCTTCCCCGGACCGCCGTCTCGCGACCGTCGAGGTCGAACGGGTCGGCAAGCGTCTTGAGGATCCGATCCGCAGCGGCCTGCGCGTCGGCCGGGTCGGTCTCCTCGGCGATCACGGCGAACTCGTCACCGCCGAGACGCGCGACGGTGTCGCCCGCGCGCGTAGCCGCGACCAGTCGCTCGCCGACGAGCACGAGCAACCGGTCGCCCTCCGCGTGACCGAGCCGGTCGTTGACGGCCTTGAAGTCGTCGATGTCGAGGTACAGCACGGCCGTCGGCAGCGCCCCGCGCGACGCGCGCGCCAGGGCATGCGCGAGTCGATCCCGGAACAGCGAGCGATTCGCGAGCCCGGTCAGGACGTCATGGAAGGCCTGATGTCGAAGCTGCTCCTCGAGCGCCTTCCGCTCGGTGACGTCGCGGTAGTTGACGACGACGCCACCGACGGCTGGGTCGTCGAGCAGGTTCTTGGCGATCGCCTCGAGCATCCGGAACGATCCGTCGTTGTGGCGGGCGCGGAACTCGAACGTCGCTTCCGCGCCGGGCACGCTCGCGACTTCGTTCAGCCGCCGCTCCACGGCCGCCTTGTCGTCGGGGTGGATCGCATCGGTCGCGTGCCGGTCGATGGCCTCGTTCGGCGAGCGTCCGAGGACGCGCTCAGCGGCGGGGCTCTGGTACTTGATCACGCCGTCGGGGCCGAGTACCGCCACGACATCGGATGCATTGCGTACGAGCGAGCGGAACCGCTCCTCGCTTCGCTGCAGGTCCACCATCAGCAGCCGTTCCGTGGTCGCCTGTTCCTGGAGACGGCGGTTCTGTGCGGCGAGCACCCGCGACGTGCCACCGAACGCAAGCACGATCAGCCCACCCAGCAGGCTCGAGGCGATCAAGGCCAGGATGAAGACGCCGAGACGCGTCGTGTCGACCCGGGCCTCGATCCGTTGCGCGTCCTGGAAGACGTCGTACACACCGATCGGATTGCCGTCGACCATGCCGCGGATCGGGACGAACAGTTCGAGGTAGCGACGCGCCATGGTCGGGTCGGCGCCCGGCTCGAGCTTCTGTGCGGGCGCACCGCCTTCACCTGCGTCGATGTAGCGCGCGACGCCCTCGCCGGCGTACGCGCTCCCGAGCTCCGCGCCGATCGAGAACCGCCGACCGCGGAGGGCCGGATCGCTCGAATAGACGACACGGCCGTCACGCGACCAGATGCTGATCCTCCGCAGCTCGCCCGATTGCGTGAGCCGCTCCAGCTGCTGATCGATGGCGGGATCGCGCGTGGCGTCGAGGTCCAGGCTCGACTCACCGAGCGCGGGATCGAGATAGCCGCGAACGATCGCCTCGACGTTCTGGACCGCCGATTCCTTGGCGCTCTCCCGAAGCGCGTCGGCCGCGCTGTTCGAGACGATGATCGCCATGACCACGATGACCGCGACCGCGGGGATGATGACGAGCGCGTGGAAGCTCGGCCGGCGCGGAAGACGCGCGGCCCGAACGGCAGCGGCGTTGGTCTCGAGCGATGCCACGGTGCTGCGGCGCACCGTACGTAGGTACGGCGCGGCTCCGCCATGGCCGATTGGTACCGGTCGCCGCGAGCGCTCTAGGGAGCTGGCGACCCACTCGCTGGGGGTGGCTCTGGCCGCGGCGCGGGCGGCCGGTCCCAGCGGGGCTCGGTGAGATCGCTGGGCCAGACTTCGGGTCCGCAGATGAATGGGTGCGAACGAGGGACTGGAACGCCCTGGTCCAGCAGGTCGAGGACGACCGGGCCGATGTCCTCGAACGTGGACCACCCTCGGTACGGCCAGCCCCGATCCGCGCAGATCGCGGCCAGATGGTCCTTCGCGAACACGAGATCGGCATGGCCTGCGGCGTAGAGGTCACTGAAGCCGTCGCCGACGAAGATCGTGTAATCCCCGGCAGCCTGATGGGCGAGGATCCGCTGGCGCTTGCACGTGCCGCACACCCGGCACGTCGGGTGACCGTCTGGGAAATCGATCGTGACGGCACCGGCTGCGAAGGTCGTACGCGCCGTGTACACGGGGAGGTCGCCGAGCCCGATCCGCTCCAGCGACGGGCGCACGAAGAAGCCGAAGCCGTCGCTCACGACCTCGACGATCGCGCCGCGCGCCAACAGTTCCTCGACGAAGGGCCGGAAGGCCGGATCCAGGTCTTCGCCCTCGATCATCGCGGCGATCTCACCGGTGTCGCCGTGGAGGACCGCCGCCTGGCGCGTCAGCAAGGTCCGGGACCCGATGTCGCCGGCGAGGTAGGCCGCCTCGAGCGGTGCCCACGCCTCGAGATCGGCATGGCGGCGCATCACCTCGTCGCTGAGGTCGAGGCGGGCGATGGTCCCGTCGAAGTCGACAAGCACCACGAGCCGCGCCGGCCCGCCGTCTCCGGTCACCGTCACCGCCCGGGTGAGGGGAGTGCGGTTTCGGCGATCCGGGCGCGACCCAGCCCCGCCAGCAGCAAGGGGACGTCGTCGCCGATCACCGCATCGCACCCGAGCTCGACGCTTCGCTCGATCGACTCGAGCGTGTCGATCGGCCAGGACCAGACCGCGGTACCCGCGCCGTGGAGCGATTTGACGACCTCGGCCGTGAGGTCTTCCCAGCGGTGCTGGAGGACGGCCGCGTCGAGCGCGGCCGCCTGGGCGACCGCAAGGTCCGGGTCGGACGGGCCTGCCTCCGGCAGCCGTTCCGGCGCCAGGAGCGGGCTACCGGCCTCCTGTCGGGCCGCCGCGAGGGCCGCGTGATCGAACGATGAGATGAACACCTGGTCGACGAGGCCGCGCTCCTGGATGAGCCGAGCCACCGCCACGGCTGTTCGCGGAGCGTCCGAGGCCGTGCCCTTGATCTCGACGCACAGCAGAAGGCCGGCCTCGACCACGAGCTCGATCGTCTCGTCCAGCGATGGGATCCTCGCTCCAGCGAAACGCTGGCCGCGCCAGCTGCCCGCATCCAGCGCCCGGACGTCGGCCCAGTCCATCGCCGCGATCGGGCCGTGCCCGTCGGTCGTGCGGTCCACGGTCAGGTCGTGGAGCATCGCGAGATGGCCGTCCCGGGTCAGCTGGACGTCGGTCTCGATCCCGTCCGCACCAAGCCGTATCGCCTCGACATAGGCCTCGAGCGTCTGTTCCGGGAACGTCGCACGTTGACCGCGATGCGCCACCGCGAGCGGCGCCGACCGCCGCCACGGGTTGTCGACGCGGCGGCTCATGCCGTCGCGAGGTCGTCCGGAAGCGGGGCGGCGGAGACGGGGATCAGCCGGCCGGACCCGGGCTCGAACGTGATCGTGATGGGATCGTCGAGATCCAGGCGGACCTCGGCGCTCGCCTCACCGGGGACGTCGGCGAGCAGGATCTCGTCGCCGACGCGGATCGTGAACCGGGTCACGGAGCCAAGGAACGTCCGCTCGGCGATCCGGCCGGGCCAACCGCCGGTGTCCGTGCCGTCGCCGGCTGGGCGCACCTGGATCCGCTCGGGGCGGACCACGAGGATCGCTGAGGACCCCGGCTGGAACTGAGGGTCCGGGGCCACCCGGATCGGACGGTCCTGCCACTCGACCTGCGTGCCGTCGGCCCCCGTCACCGATACGGACAGCCGGTTGGATGTCCCGACGAACCCGGCGACGTAGGCGTTCGCGGGCTTCGTGTAGATCGTCTCGGGCGTCCCGAGCTGCTCGACCAGACCGTCGCGCATGACCGCGACCCGGTCGGAGATCGACAGCGCCTCCTCCTGGTCGTGGGTGATGTACATCGTCGCGATCCCGAGACTCCGCTGGATCCGCCGGATCTCGAGCCTGAGGGTCAACCGGACCGCGGCATCGAGCGCCGACAGCGGCTCGTCGAGGAGGAGAACGGGCGGCTCGATGGCGAGCGCACGCGCGAGCGCGACGCGCTGCTGCTGGCCGCCTGACAGCTGATGCGGGTACCGCGCCGCGCCGTCGCCGATCTGGATCAGCTCGACGAGCTCGGCGACCTTGCGCTTCACGTCCGCCTTTGATCTCTTCCTGACGTCGAGGCCGTAGGCGATGTTCTCGGCGGCGGTCATGTTCGGGAAGAGCGCGTACGACTGGAACACGACGCCCATGCCCCGCTGGTTGGCGGGCTCCCTGGTGACGTCGCGACCCTCGAGCAGGATCCGACCACGATCGGCCTCTTGAAGACCCGCGACCATCCGGAGCGTGGTCGTCTTCCCGCAGCCACTAGGGCCGACGAGGGAAACGAGTTCGCCGCGGTCGATCTCGAGGTCGAGGCTGTCGACGGCGACCACATGACCGAACGTCTTGCGCAGCTGTTGGAGCTCGAGTTGAGTCACGGTCGCACCCCTCTGGTCGACGGCAGACGGATCGCGCGGCTGGCTTGACACGGAGTGTAGCGTGGGCGAGGTCAGACGTTATACGACATACGTCTTCCCGTCGAGAGCCACCGTCCCGGCAGAGGGCCCAGACCAAGTGACGTTGATCGGCCAGGCGAAGCTCGCCTCGCGGGTCCGCGAGGAGGTCCGCGACCGGATTCGGGACGGCCGATTCTCGGAGGGCGTCCAACTTCCACCGGAGGTCGAGCTGGCGACGTCGTTCGGGGTCAGCCGCACGACCGTCCGGGAGGCACTGCTCCAACTCGAGCAGGAAGGGCTGCTCATCCGACGCCACGGACACGGCACGTTCGTGCGGTCCGCCGCGCGGCTCCGCGGCAGCCTGAACGCCAACCTCAGCGCCACCGAGGTGATCCGAGGCCACGGGATGGAACCCGGCACGAGCCATGCCCGGGTCGAGGAGGTCGGGGTCGACGATGACGCCGCCGCACCGCTCGGTCTGGCGCCGGGCGCGCCGGTCGTGCGTCTCGAACGTGTCCGGACGGCCGACGGGCGGCCCGTGATCTTCACCGTCGACGTCATCCCGCGCCGTCTCTTCAGCGATCCGGAGCTCGACACGGATGCTCTGCTCGATCCGGGGCTCTCGTTGTACCGGTTCTATGCGGAGCGCCTCGGTCGATCGATCACCGACGGCCAGGCCTCCATCCGGCTGACCCGGGCCGACGCCCTCGTCGCCGACCGTCTCGGGATCCCTGCCGGGAGCCCGATCCTGCGACTCGAACAGGTCGACTCGACGGCCGAAGGAGAGCACGTCCTCTTCTCGGTCGAGTCGTACGTCGCCGATACGTTCGAGTTCGGCGTCCATCGTCGAGGGCCGGCACTCGATGCCCTCCCGACCCGGGCCCGGCCGGCCCGGCCCAGCGGATGAGGCGGCGCGCCGGTCGCGGACCCTGAGGAGGCCGCCGCCGGCACCAGCCCACCACCATCGCGGTCGACCACGACCGCGAGCCGACCCATCTGACACACGCGATGGAACCCCATGGAGGAGGACGAATGCATCGACCACGGACGACCCTAGGTGCACTCGGGTTGACCCTGATCCTCGTCGCTGGATGTAGCAGTTCGACGCCGTCGGCGTCGACCGAGACCAGCACCGCCCCGAGCGCCAGCGCGGCTGGCGCGCCCGATGCCTCCGCCGTCATCGCCGATCTCGAGACGAAGACCAAGGCGGAAGGCGCGCTCAATAGCTACGGCATGCCGCCGGACTGGACGAACTTCGGCGCCATCTGGGACAAGTTCCTGCCGAAGTACAACCTGACCCATACCGACACCGACATGTCGAGCGCGGAGGAGATCCAGAAGTTCGACGCCGAGAAGAACAACCCGGTCGCCGACCAGGGCGACATCGGGATCCAGTTCGGCCCGGTCGCCGTCAGCTCCGGGACCGTCCAGCCCTACAAGCCGACGGGCTGGGACAAGATCCCCGACTACGCCAAGGACCCGGACGGGAACTGGATGTGCTGGTACACCGGCACCATCTCGTTCGCCGTGAACACGGCGCTCGTCCCGAACGTGCCGAAGAGCTGGGCTGATCTCAAGAAGCCCGAGTACAAGGGCACGATCGCGATCAGCGACCCGCGCAACGCCGCCCAGGGCTCGATGACGGTCCTCGCGGCCGCCCTTGCCAACGGCGGTGACGAGACCAATATCGACCCAGGCCTGCAGTACTTCGACGAGCTGAACAAGGCCGGCAACCTGACGTCGGTCGCGCCGAGCAAGGCGAACATCGAGAAGGGCGAAGCCAAGATCGCCATCCTGTGGGACTACAACGCCCTGCCGGTCCGCGATGACCTTGGCGCAGCCAGCCCGGCCGTGCCGATCACCGTCGTGATCCCGAGCGATGGCACCACGCAGGCCCCGTATTGCCACATCATCAACAAGTACGCGGCGCATTCGAACGCCGCGAAGCTGTTCCGGGAGTACATCCTGACCGACGAGGCCCAGATCCTCCAGGCGCAGAAGTACGCCCGGCCGCTCGTCCAGGGCCTTCAGATCCCTGCCGACATCGCCGCCAAGTTCCCCGAGGCGTCCCAGTACGACGCCGTCAAGCCGATCAAGGACTGGAAGGCCGCGGCCGACGCGATCGCGCGCCTCGCGACCGACTGGACGATCGAGGTCGGCGCCTGACCGTGCTCTCCTCCTCCTGCGGGAACCCCGTCCCCGCCACCCACCGGGTGGCGGGGACGTCCCGCGTCCCTCGCGGGCTCAGCCCGCGCTCGATCGAGGCTAGCCGCTGACATGTCGGGTCGGACCTGGAGCCGGATCGGACTCCTCCTCGCCTTCGCCCCGTTCCTGATCTTCTGCCTGATGTTCGAGCTGATCCCGACGTTCGCCCTCCTGGTCGGGAGCATCGGCGGCGTCGAGAAGCACAGCTTCGAGTGGATCGGGAAGGTCTTCACGAATGCGACGTTCCAGCGCTCGATCCTGAACTCGCTGCTCCTGGCGGTCACGAGCTCGTTCCTCGGGGCCGTGATCGGGACGGCCATCGGCTACGCGATCACACGCACCCGCCACAATCGGCTTCGCGGTCCGCTGATCGGGCTCGCGTCGCTCAGTGCGAACGCCGGCGGCATCTCGCTCGGCTTCGCATTCATCACGATCCTCGGATCGGCGGGGATGATCACGATCCTGCTCCGCCAGTTCGGCATCGACCTGATGTCGTTCTTCTCGATCTACTCGGTCATCGGATTGATCGTCGTCTACCTCTACTTCCAGGTCCCGCTGATGATCGTCCTGATGCTGCCTGCGTTCGCCGCCCTCAAGGACGACTGGGTCGAGGCGTCGGCTTCACTCGGTGGAAGCAGGACCGACTTCTGGCGCCGTGTCGGTATCCCGGTCCTGATGCCATCGATCGTGGCTGGGACCGTCCTGCTGTTTGCCAGCTCGATGGGGGCGTACGCGACGGCGCAGGCGCTGATCGGCAGCCGGATCAATCTCATGACGATCCAGATCTCGATCCTTCGCCGCGGCGAGATCCTCTATCAGCCCGCCCAGGCTGACGCGATGGCGACCGTCCTGCTGGCGATCGTCGCCCTGTCGGTCCTCGCGTACCACATCATGCAGCGCCAAGCTCAGCGGTGGACGCACGCATGAGCCTGATGAGTGATGCCCCGGCGGTCCTGGCGACCCAGCAACCGGCCGAGACCCGACAGGCGCGCAGGGGCCCCGAGATCGGCTACCTGATCCTCTTCGTGATCTTCACCGGGTACATGCTGATCCCGCTGATCGGCGTCGGCCTGTTCTCCGTCGCCACGACCTGGTTCGATACGGTGCTGCCGGTCGGGTACACCGTCGACCACATCGTCGAGACGCTCAACGACCCGCTCTTCGTCCCGACGGTCGGCCGATCGATCATCGCCAGCCTTGCGACGATCGCGGTGAGCGTCGTCCTGATGACGCCCGTGATGTTCCTGATCCACGTCGCCGCGCCACGTGCCCGCCCGCTGGTCGAGTTCCTCTCACTCCTGCCGTTCGCGCTGCCGACGATCGTCCTCGCCCTCTCCCTGATCCGCACCTACTCCGCCCCGCCGATCGTGCTATCGGGGACACCGACGCTGCTGATCCTGGCCTATGTCGTGACCGGGCTGCCGTTCATGTATCGCGCGCTCGACAACAGTCTCCGGGCGATCGATACCACGACGCTGAACGAAGCTTCCGTGACGCTTGGCGCCTCGCGCTGGACCACGCTCCGACGGGTGATCCTGCCGAACATCCGGACCGGCATCGCCGCCGGCGCCCTGCTCGTCTTCTCGGTCACGTTCGGCGAGTTCACCCTGTCGTCGTTCATCGTCGGCGACGCCTGGAAGACATCTGGTGTCTGGACGGTGGCCATCTGGGACGACCAGCCGCACAAGACCACGGTCATGGTGATGATCGGCTTCCTGATCAGCTGGATCATCTCGCTGGTCATCCTCGTCGGGTTCTCGAAGCGGGCGACGGTCGAGACCGGCCAGCGCTGAGCGGCCCGTGAAAAGAGCGGGGACGGGGGCCCGCGCGACGGCACCCGAACGTTCCTATGATGGGCGCGATGCCCAGCTCATCCCGGCCGGCCCGATCATGACGATCGGCGCGACCAGAGGCCGGCCGTTGCTCGCCGACGTGGTTCGAAGCGAGCTCACCCGTCTGATCCTGGGTGGCGAGTTCGCCGTCGGGTCGAAGCTTCCGAACGAGGATCGACTGTGCGAGCGGTTCGGCGTGAGCCGCGTCACGATCCGCGAAGCCGTCCGCGGGCTGATCGAGGACGGGCTCGTCGTCCGGCGCCACGGGTCGGGCACGTATGTGACCCGCCGGCCACTGATCCGAAACTCCCTCGACGTGAACTACAGCTACACCGATCACTTCCAGGCCTCCGGTCTGCGGCCGGGACGGAAGCTCGTCGGTCTGCGCACCCGTCCAGCCACCGACGACGACGCCGAGGCCCTCTCGCTCGAGGCGGGGACGCCGATCCGCGAGATCCGCCGCGTGCGGACCGCCGATGGCCGGCCGGCGATCTTCTCGATCGACCGCATCCCAGCCGCGCTGCTCACTCGCCCACTCGACCGCTCGGACTACGCCGGTTCCCTCTACCGGGTCCTCACCGATGCCGGCCATCCGATCTCGCACGCGGAGGCGATCCTCCGGCCAGAGGTCGCGGACAAGGAACTCGCCAACATCCTCGATGTCTCAGCCGGGACGCCCGTCCAGCAGTTGCGTCAGGTCGACTTCGACGTTGAGGGGAACCCCGTGATGCTCTCGGACGAGTGGCACGTGACATCGATCATCGAGCTGCTCGTGTATCGGCGGGGGCCAGGACCGGTCGGTTGAGCGACGCCTCCTCGTCCGCCTCGCCGACCGGGCGGACGGGCTCGAACCGCCCGGAGCGAGCGGACCGATAGAGCGCCATGACCGTGGCGAGTGCCACATCGGCGTCCGCCAGGCCGGGGACGAGCGGGCGTCCCGTTCGGATCGCCTCGGCGAAGCCGGTGATCGTCGCCGCGAACGGATCAGTCGCGTGGAGCCGCTCACGCTGCCAGGTGCCGCTCCCGGGATTCGGGTCGGGTGACGTCGATCGCCGGAACCATTCGAGGTTGGGGCGTGGCTGGTAGAGGTCGTCCAGCCGGAGCGCGCCGGCGTCGCCGTCGATCTCGATCGTCTCGGATGCCGTGGCACCGGGCGCGTGTGTGGCGGCGACGAGGTTGCCGAGCACACCTTCCGACCAGGCGATCGTCGCCACGGCCGCGTCTTCGACTTCGACTCCCCGGACACCGGCGTCGACCAGACCGGCGACGCGGAGCGGCTCGAGACCCGTGATCGCGCGCGCCAGGTCGAGCTGGTGGATCGCGTTCATCAGGACGACGCCCCCTCCCGCTCGTGTCTTGCTTGCCCGCCACGGATCGCGGACCGCGCCCGTCGGCCCGGACGCCCAGTAGTCGCGCGGCTTGTCGATCAAGGTGCGGATCCGGATCGCGCGCAGGCGACCCAGCGCTCCGGTCTCGACGAGGCGACGTGCGGCCGCGACGGTGGGCACCTGGCGCAGGTCGAACATCACGCCGACCGAGCGGTCAGCCCGAAGCGACGCGTCCCGGATGGCCCGGATCCCGCGCGCGCTGGTCGCCGCCGGCTTCTCGACGATGACGTGCCTTCCGGCCCGGAGCACACGTACGGCGGTCGGGGCAAGGCGGTCGTGCGGCAGGGCGATGCAGACGACATCGACCCCGGGATCGCGCAGCAGCGCGGCGAGCGTCGGATGGACGGTGGCGGCGCGGCCCACGGCAAGCTCCGTCGCGTGGCTCGGGACGTGATCGTGGACGGCCACGAGACGGGCGTCGGCGGTTCGATCGATCCCGCGGGCGATGTCGCGAGCCGCGCCGCCGCAGCCGACGATCGCGAAGCCGAGCGGCGAGCCGTCGCGCGTCACGCTGCGGCGACCCGGACGAGCTCACTGAACTGGGGATCCTCGCCGTCGATCCTGCCGAGGTCGAACCGGCCGGTCGACGCCACCGGTGAGGCATGGAACGCCGCCGCGAACCCGGCCTCGGCCAGCTGCCTGCCTGCGGTCGGGTCGGAGGCGCCGTAGGGGTACGCGAACGCCCACGGTCGTGACTCGTCGAGGAGGAGACGGGCACTAGCGCGGATCTCGTCCGCGACGCGCGGCGGCGACGCGTGGTCGAACCACAGATGGCGCCGGCCATGGCCGCCGATCACCTGTCCGTTCGCGCGCATGGCCGCGACGTCGACAGGCGTGAGGTGGAGGGCGTCTGCGACCTCGCCGCTCGGTCCGAGGTGGGTCTCGACCAACCGTTGGAGGATCGGCTCGACGGAATCGGCGAGGTCTCGCTGGAGAGGGCGCTTCAACACGTCGATCGGGTCGGCGCCCGCGGAGCGCTCGCGCTCCTGGAGTGCTGCGAAGTGGCTGGCTTCATCAGGTGGCAGGGAGACGGTGACCGCATCACGGAGCCCATCCTCGCCGAGCCTGGCGAGGAGGACGTGCAGCGCGTGCCCGACGGTCAACGGCTCGCCGGGACGGCGGGCGAGCGTGAAGAACACGCCGCTCCAGCCGCGCGCGACGAGACGTGGCGTCACCGCGCGTGCGTGGTCGGCCAGGCCGTCGTCGAACGTGAGGAGTGCCGCGTCGTCTGGAAGGGGCCTGCCGCCATCGAGTGCAACGGCGACGGCCGGCCAATCGACGACGGTCCGGTGCTTGGCCAGAAGGTCGAGCTGGCTATCGAATGTCTCCGGATCGAGACCGGGCGAGGCCACGAGCGGAGTCTGGGCCGGGTCGCGGACGTAATGCCACATGACCGTCAGAAGCCCATCCAGCGGATGGTTGCCCAGGCTGGTCATCGGCTGCGCTCGAATCGAAGCGTGATGAGCCGCAAACCCAGCCGGCGAGTGTGGCTGCGA
>Ga0070674_100001588_pt1 | contig 12175 bp, 10 predicted proteins | sample KBSM33metaG_FD_65344 | JGI IMG/M metagenome (GOLD analysis project Ga0070674, IMG submission 65344) | Miscanthus rhizosphere microbial communities from Kellogg Biological Station, Michigan, USA - KBS M3-3 metaG | ecosystem: Host-associated > Plants > Roots > Rhizosphere > Soil ... | reverse complement strand
CGCCTGCCCCTGGGCCTTGCTCGCATCCTGTGCTTTCTTGAGAACGAGCACTGCGCGCTCGTCCTGAAGGGCCGCGAAGTCACTCGGGGTCGTGCTCGAGACTCCGGACACACTCATGCACGGAGTAATCGGCAACCCTCTCGCTGACTTGAATCGATTCGAGGGCGCCGGTTTTCGAATCCCGAATCCCGAATCCCGAATCCCGGAGAGACGCTACGGAACAACCGGGCTCGCGCGCGTCTCGCCGCCTTCGACGCCGACCATCATCTGCGGTCCGTAATTGTTCTCCTGACAGATGTACTCGAACGTCTCCAGGTTTGGAGTCCAGCTCAGGGTGTACCCGCTCGTCCACTGCGCGGTGTAGGCGCCGGGATCGTCCACGGTCAGTTCGTACTTCAGTGTGTTCATATCGAGTCGCGTCACGCGCTCGATCGTGTGAAGCCGATCGGTGTGCGGCATGGCCCATCGCTCGAGCCAGGCGCTCTCGTCGATGCCGACCGTGTCGATGACCAGCGTGTCACCTTCCCACCATCCGATCGAGTGGCCGAAGGCGCTCGGCTCGATCTTTACCGGATGCGAGCGGCCGTCCATGTAAATCACACGGTATGAGTGCGCTCCGCCGGTCTGAAACAAGTAAACGCGATCGCCGCCGGGAAGGTTCATGAGCTCGATGCCATACGCCGTCCCGAACGACCGGGCGGCAGGAGATGGCTTGCAACGCGTATACGGCTCGTCGGCAAGAAACCTCGCGTGCCGCACGTCGAGCAGCGCCTGCGCCCACGGCTGCAGCGGTATCTTTTGGAGATCCACGAGGCCCGGCCGCGGCCGGCCGCCCACCGACTCGTAGTTCTTTGGATTCGTGGCGAGGGGTTCCGCACCCTCCCACAAACCTGTCGTGCCGGGAGCGGCTCCGAGGTTGATGGTGCCGTCCGGCCAGCGCGGTGCCGGAGCCGAGGGACGCGGCGGACCGCCGGCTCGACCCTGCGCGCCCGCCGTTGACGCGCTGAACATCGCCAGCATGCACGCAAGGAGAAGCGTTGCTTTCATCGGAACAGGCTCACTCACTTCGGACGACAACCACTCTCCCGTCTCGGTGTCTTCCGCGTCATCCACCCTCGCGAACCACCGAGGCACAGAGACACTGAGCAACTCCTGGGGTCTCGGCGCCTCACTGCCTCTGTGTGTCGTAATCGCCTATCGGCCGGTGACGAAGCCGGCCCGAAGCTTTTCTCGATCGATGCGGTGACCACGCAGATACACGCTCGAGATCTTGCGTGTGTTTGTGATGTCATCGAGCGGGTTGGCATCGAGGACGACGAAGTCGGCGCTCTTGCCGGCTGCGACCATGCCGAGATCGTTGAGCCCGAGGATCTCGGCCGACGTGCGCGTGGCGGCGACGAGGACCTTCGCCGGAGGAATGCCCGCCATCACCATGTTCTCGAGCTCGGCGTGCATCGTCCAGCCAATGAACTGATCACCTTGCTGACCGCCGCCGTCGGTGCCGACGCCGATCTTCACGCCTGCAGCGCTCAATTGCGTGATGCCGCGCGCCAGCCGATCCCATGCCGTATTTGCACGCGCGAGCGGATCGGCCTCCTTGAGTGGAAACCTGCTCTGCAGCCGCTTGATCTGCTCGGGAAGCACCGTTTCAAGGATCAGCGGATGGACCGGGTTGAGCCATGGCGCATAGACCGCGCGATGCGGCCCGCCCAATGCCGACAGCACCGCAGTGTTGGGATGCTGCTTGAATAGCGAGACGAGCTCTTCGTCGGTATCGCTGATCATGTGCGCGAAGACATCGATACCCGCTCGAAGCAACGCCTTCGCATCACCCAGCTCTGTAGCGTGCACGGCGACGCGCAGCTTGTTCTTGTGTGCTTCGTCGATGATCGCGCCGTAGAGTTCGGGCGTCAGCTTTTTGATCGTGCCGCCACGATCGTCCACCCACGTTTTGATCAACGTGACCTTGCGCGGCACCAGTTCCTGCACCGACGCGCGTGCGCCTTCGGGTGTCGTCACCGGGAACGCCGCCTGCCGCATGTTGTCCGGGCTGATCTCGACCAACGGCGCCAACCCGCGACCGGCAGTCAGGAACCTCGCCGCATCGGGATACTTGCCGGCCAGGATGTCGTCGCGGATCTGGAATGGCAGCTCGCCGAAGTCGCTGCCCATCGACTGGCTCGCGGCCACGCCGAAGTACGCAAACCGGTGCATGTGATCGAGGATGTTCTCTCGCGTGTAGTTCACCGCCCCGCTCGTCAGGTTCTTCATGTAGCCGATGTGCGAGTGCCCATCGACGAGCGCAGGAATCACCGTCTTGCCGCTCAGGTCCACACGAGCGGTGCCCGAAGGCGCTGCAACCTCTCCGCGTCGTCCGACGCGCGTGAATCGCGCGTTCTCGACGAGGAACGCGGAGTTCTCAATCGGCGCGTTGCCATCGCCGACGATGAGACGCGCCCCCTCGTAGAGGGTGACGCGCGCATCAGGGGGCTGCTGAGCGCCTGCGTCAGCGAGGCAGATGCAGGCGAACAGACAGGCAATGGCGACTACAGATCGACGCATTGCGCGTCAGACTACTTCCTCGTCGCCGGAATGTCACCCTCGACAATCGTGAGAACGAATCCGGTGGCTGGGCCTTTCGCGTCTCCCTCGAACCGGACCGATCCGCCGATCGGTGGGAAGAGGAAGATCGTCTGGGACTGCGCAAACGCACGCTGTTTACCTCCGCCACCGGACATCTCGATCGCAAGGGCGTCACCGTCGACGGAAATAGTCCAGATGCCGAGCATCGGAACGTCGTAGGTGCCGGCATAGCGCTGGAGAATCTCGCGCGACACCTTGATCGATGACTTCCGATCCTCGGACACGCGCCCGACGAGCCGATCGCGATCCTTCTCGTTCTCGAGGCACACATACTCGAGCAACTCCGTGTCGGACACCAGGCTGACGTCAACGTCGATCGTCCACGGCTTCGCATATGCCTTCGGATCGTCGAACGTGATCGCCGCCTTCATGTGACCGAAGTCCGTTCGACGGAAGCGTTCCGTCATGCGCAGCGCTTCGCTGTGCGGATGCCCGGTGAAGTCGAGCCAGGTCCGGTCGTTGTATCCCGACGTTTCGACAACAAACGTGTCCCCTTCCCATCGCGCCACGGAGTAGCCCATCCATGTGGGGGTGGGATCAACTGGCAGCTTTCTCCCGTCTGTGAAGACCTGCCGCATCGGGCTCGATTCGTAAAGGAAGAACGAGACGTACGGCGTCTGCACGATACGGAAGGGCTCGAGTCCGGGGAGCCCGGCTCGAGGACCTTCCGGCAAGCAGTTCACCACCGGGTCTTCGTGACCGTACGTGGCGGATCGCGCTTCGTAAATCTTTTGCGCCCAGGGCAGCATCTCGACGCTGGTGATATTGGTCGAGTATCCAAGCCCGTTCATGGCCCAGATGCCCGATAGATCGGGCTTGCCGTCTGACGTCCGCGGCATGGCCGCGGTCAGGTCGGGCTTCCCGTCCGCCGTTCGCGGCGTGCCCGGCGTCGGATGGTTGATCCATTGCGCGTCGGCCGACGCGTGAACAAACACAACTGATATTGCGACCAGGGTCGGCACCAGAGAACGAAGTCTCATCTCACTACTCCCTAAATAGGGTTAACGCCTACAGGGGTGATGCCGGAACAGCCGTAACTCGAGGGTATGCTCGCGGGGAATTGAGTGAGATTATACGTGCTCGGTTGTCGAGTTCGGGAGGCTTCCTCATCATGAAGAACCGCTTCGCTCTGGCTGTCTGCGTCACCACGTTGCTTGCGCTGCCCGCTGTCGCTGGCGCGGCCGACTATCACCACGTCCATCTCGCATCGCCGAATGTGCCGGAGGCCGTTCAGTGGTACATCGCGAACATCGGTTGCACCGCGATGAACCGCCCCGACGCGTGTCAGATTGGGACGACGCAATTGATCTTCGCGAACCGGAAGCCGGACGCGGGCAGCGAAGGCTCAGGCGTCGATCACATCGGGTTCTCTTTCGCTGATCTCACGGCAAAGATGCGTGCGTTTCAGGCAGCAGGCGTCACAGTGACGACCGCAGCGCGCGACGTGCCAGGCCTCTTCAAAGTGGGCTTCATCGAGGACCCATGGGGCACGCGCATCGAAGTGGTCGAAGACAAGGAGACGCTCGGCTTTCATCACGTCCACCTGATCTCGGCAAATCCCGAGGCAACGCTGAAGTGGTATCAGAACATCTTCGGTGGCCAGACCGACCGGCTCAAGGGGCGCATAGATGGCTTGCGTTACGGCTCGGTATGGCTGCTCATCGACAAGGTCAATGAGGGGCTCACGCTCGCCGCCACGCAAGGGCGCTCCATCGACCATCTCGGGTTCGCCTTCGACGACCTCGACGCCGCCGCGGCGGAGATCAAGAAAAAGGGCGTCACGTTCCAGGCCGAACCGCGTCCGTTCACGAATGCCGCCGGGACGAATATGAAGATCTCGTTCATCGTCGGACCAGACGATGTCCGCATCGAGGTCGTGCAGCCGAAGGCGTAAGAACGCAGGAGGGATACATGTCGATCGTCGATGATTTGGTCGAGAACCTCGTTGAACGCAACGCGGTGAAGTTGAACGGGACACTGACCATCTCGCTGGTGGATGGCGGGCTTGCGGTGAAGGGGCGCCTCTTTTCGACGCTCCGGGATCAGAAGAAGGGCAAGGACCTCCTCAACGTGGACATCCCGGTCGACGCGCAGGTCAGGGTTGGCGACATCGTCGTTCCCGTTCCGCAGATCAAGTAGCGAACACCCGCAGACTCACTCAACACGCTCGCACGAGGCAGGCCCACATGTCTGATGTGAAGACGTTTGTCGATACGGTTGGAAAAGACGTCACGACTGTTGCCGCTCCCAGAATTGAAGCGCTCGCCCACGGGATCAACGACAAGGTCCTGAACACTTACGGCCCGCGCGTGTCCGCGTTCGCGAACGAGCTGGTCAAAGACATCATCAGCGAGCAGTCGGCCACTGTCCGCGACTTCGTCACCGCGCTGATTCAGGAGCTCAGCCAGCGATATCGTCCCGAGCTCGTCGGGGACGTGCGTGCCCACATCTCGCAAGGCGGCGTCGACCTGACCGGCCAGGGCGTGAAGCTCGATCTCAAACGTCAGGACACCGGTGCCGTTGTTGCCTCGCTCGACATCCCCATCGCGATCCGCATCAACGTGAGCGATCTGGCTGTCACCCTCAAGGACACGACCATCAAGCTCGACGTCGTGAAATAGTCAGACTCGATTCGAGGCGACGCATGTCGCGAACGGATCCGGCGAACGCTCTGCGCGCGGATTAGGTTGCATGGATTTACTTGGGCGCGGCGCAGCTGAAGTTCGCTGCATCGTCGATGCTGCCTTGCCCCTTGTAGCGAGCAACCTGCGGATATGGGCACAGCGGCCGCGTGCGCACGACTTTTCCGTCGGTCACCTTGCTCGCGATGAGCTGCTCCGGTGCCTTGCCCTTCTCGACCCAGTCGATCACGGCCGTGACGGCATCATTGCGATCGGGGCCCACGCCGCCACCGCAGTGCGCCATCCCAGGCACCATGAAGAGGCGCACGAACTCGGTGGTGTCCTTGCCGTTCTTCGCGACGACGTCCTCGTAGTACTTCACGCCCATCAACGGCTGAAGAATCTGATCCGCCCACCCGTAAGTCATGATCAACTTGCCGCCGCTCTTGCGGAAGTTGGACAGATCGGTCTGCTTCGCGTCGGCCAGCTTGCTCCAGCGCTCCACCGTCTTCGCCGCGTGGTCGTAGTCCAGTTTCATCGTGTCGTATTCCGGCTGCGGCGGATCGAGAACCAGGTACCGCATCACGCCTTCGGCCAGGTTGAAGTCGGCCGGCTTCGCACCGGGCTGCGCCGCGACGATCGCGTTTGCCCATCCAGTGGCGGCAACACCATTCGGTCCCATGTTGATCGCTTCGCTGCCAACCATGAAGCCCGGGAAGAACGGCTTGCCGTTGCTCACAGGACCGCTGTAGACCTTTGTGACCGCTGCCGCTTGCGCCGCCGTCAAACAGTCGGCGGTATCGGCTCCCGCTTGACATGCAGGCACATCACGCGCCGGGTCGAAGCTGCACTTGCGCGGGTCGTCGATGAGCCCGTCCTTCAGGCCGTCAACCTCGTCGCACTTGGCCATCGCCTTCTCGGCCACGAGCTTCATCTTGTCAAGAGACACCGGCGCTTCACTCAGCGCCTTCTGATTCCAGATGGCTCCGACGGTGAAGCCAGTCTGATCAACCCAGGGCGCGTTGGCGACGATGCCATCGAAGTCATCCGGGAAGCGCTGCGCTTCGAGCAGACCCTGGCGCCCGCCGTTCGAACAAGAGTTCCAGTACGAAAACTTGATCGGCTGCGAGTAATAGTCGGTAGCGACAGCCTTCGCGGTCTCTGCGGTCACATGCACCGCGCGATACGCGTAGTCGATCGCTTTCTGCGGGTTGCTCATGATGAACGACCCGCTCGGTTCCTTTCGCGCATCGTGGCCGGTGTTGGTGCGCGCCATCACGAAGCCGTTGGTGAGCGCTGATGTCCGATCAGGGTTCATCGGGCCGTCGAGCGCGTCGCCGGCGAGGCCGCCGTTTCCCGTCATGTAGAAACGCTGATTCCAGCGATCGGGCAGGTTGATCTCGAACGCAACCTCCGGCGAGATCGTCCCGACGACGCGACAGTGCTGAGGCGTGTCTGCAGTCGCAGGAACCACGCGCGCCTGGATGGCGACGATGTCCTTCCCTTTGAAGGTGGAGAGGCTCTCGCACGACTTCTTCGGCGCCGCGTCGGCGGACGCGTAGTTGGCGAGCGAGCTCTTTGCGTTGGCAAACGCCTGCGCGAAAGCCGGCGAGGCGGAGGCCACGAGAACGGCAAAAGCAATAAGGATGCGCATGCCGGGCATTCAATCCGACTGCCGCCGCAGTGTCAAGGCGACGGCCAGGAGGCGCTACTTCCTGATCGCTGGGTGTACGTAGCCTGCCGGCAGCACGTGATTGGGATCGGGACGGACTGCCAGATAGTCGATCCCGGTCGTCACGTCGTCGAAGCCGTGATAGACGCCGGGCGGAATGATCACGACGTCGCCCGGGCCGACCTTCCGCTTCTGCGCAGGCGTCTTGAATGTTCCCTGGAGGCTCGGGCCTACGACGACCTTCACGATGTCGCTATCGGGCGCCGCTGCCTTCGCGTTGATCACTTCACCGCCGGTGAAGAGCGTCCCCGTGCCCGAGATGATGTAGTAGACCTCGGTGATGTGCTCGTGCATGATGGCGCCGACGGGAGCGCCAGGCTTCGTTGGCGTTCGCCGCAACACGCCTACGCCGACGTTGTAGCTCCCCATGTCCACCGCTGTGATCAGGCGATCCGCGATCGCCGAAGGCGCAGCAAGAACGGCCTGAACTTGTGCCGCCGTGATATCGGTGGCCAGCACCGGTTTCGGGGCCTGAGTGAACGTGACCGCCTGAGACAGCACGACCAGTCCGGCGACAGTTCCAACAATGATCCGCGACATGGATTCCTTCCTCTCACGCATCCTCGTGCGACGAGCCTGACAAGCGTCCCATCACCGCGCGGGATGCACGGCGATCATAGTGCGTCGCCGCTCGTCGAGTCGTGCACGTCGAATCAGGCTCCGCTCTAGAAGTCAAACTGCACCCCCACTTTCGCAAAGCGCGCAGGCAAGATGAGTGTCGGGGTGCCCCACAGCGCGGGACTGGTCCGCGAGTACGTCGCGTTGTAGGTCTGACCGGTGCTGGCGTTCAGCGAGTTGTACACATCGAGCGCGATGTTTGCGCGCGTTCGGCCCATCCGCACGATCTTGCCGACGCGAAGGTCGACGATCGTGATCTGCGGGTAGAACTCCTCGTTGTTGTTGAAGAGATTGATCGTCGTTGTAGACGTCGGCCCTGCCGAACCCGACGGGAGGCGGCCCAGCGTCTGCGCGATTTCCGACGCCAGGAACTGGTAGTTGGCCACCTTTGCGGGGCCGGGGCGGCTGGTCAACGTGCCGGCGACCTGCACGTCGATTCGCGGGACCGTGTACGTGCCGAGGGCCCGATATTCCGGCTGCCATGGACTGATCGAACGGCAATTGCGGTGGCTCGGGCCTTCGACGATCCCGGTCCCGTAGTACCCGAGGTCCTTGTAGGTGCAGTAGTCGTCGCCGCTCGTGGAGAACACGGCGCCGCCGCGCAGCGTCAGCCCGTTGGCGAGCCGCGCGTTCACGTTGAGGTCAACGCCGTTCCACCAGTTCTTCCGGTTGGCGCCCTCGATGTTGTTCTCGAGCACCGTCTCGTTCTGCATCAAGCCGAACTTCGACGGGATGATGTTCCACTGATCGTCGATGACCCGGCCACTCGCCGCACCCAGGCGCGAATCGGCCGGGCCCGTCACCCAATACGGCTGGAAGTCGGCATAGCTGTTCGCCACGTTGTTGATCAGCGTCCACTTGTCAATCCAGCGGCGATGCCACCCCACTTCGACCGACATGCGAGTAAAGACCTGCCGCTGAACAGACGCGCCGACCTCCCAGTCCATTGGCCGGGTGTACCACCCTTGAAACATGTCCGGGTCGTACGTCGTGCTGAAGACCTGGGTGCCGAACGTGTTGTTGTTCCACGCGCCGCAGATGTCACCGCCGGTCGCGACCAGGTTCTGCGCGGCGGGGTTGAGCAGGTTGCAGTCGGGCGAGAAGTTGCCGTTCGAGTCGGTCCAGGTACGGCCGACCGTGGTCTGGATGCGGCTCATCGGGTTGCCGAGCGTCCAGCGGCCGTCGCTCGACGCCGAGTCCGTGTACCGTCCGAGGTTGAATTTCACGGAGGTCTTCCCGTCGCCAGTGACGTCGTAGATCACGCCGACGCGCGGGTTGATGTCGTGGAAGCCCGTAATGCCTCCGGTCGTGTCTTCGGGGAAGTCCAGGATGAGCGGGTGATACGGCGTCCCGCCGAAGGTCTGATGCGGGTACATGCTCGACGCGTAGTCGTAGCGCAGCGCCCCTTGCAGCGTCAGCCGGGAAATCGTCCACTGCTCCTGCGCGTATATCGACTGGCTGAAGGCGCGCGAACGGAACTGCACGGGATTCGCGCCCGACATCGTCAGGCTGGTCGGCCGGCCGTTCTGGAACGTGTAGGCGATCGCCTGGTTGTTGGTGAAGTTCTTGTTGTCCTGTACCTGGACGAAGCCCTGAAACCCGATCTTGAAACTCTGCGCACCGGTCACATACGCGGCCGAGCCCTTCCATCTCGGCACGGCGGCGTGATTCTCGTTCCAGTTCATGGAGCGATACGTCAACCCCGAGATGCCGCTCTGAACGCCGAGATCGGTCACGCGCACGAGGTCGCGGGTCGCGTTCCCCTCGCGCTCACGACCGCCGTAGTCGTACACGCTCGTCGAAAACGCTGCGTCGAGGAGGAGTCGTGACGTCCAGGGGGACTGCCAGGTCACCTGCACCAGATGTTGTGGATAGGCGTCCGCAGTCAGCGCCGCTTCCGGCGATGTCGTCGCATTGCCACCGCCCTCGTGGTTGTCCTTGAGCGACTGCTCGTCGAAGTAGAAGGCGACCTTGTGACGCGGCGACGCCTGCCACGTCAGGCGAATGTTCATCGCGTTGGTGCGCGAGTCGTTGAACGCCGGCCTGCTGCGGTCCGCCTCGTACAGCCAGCTGCTGGTCCCGGCGTTCAGGTTGTAGAGCATGATGGGCGTCTGCTTTTCGGTCAGCTTCGTGCGGCCGCTCCAGAAGAACCACAGTTTGTCACGGTTGATCGGACCGCCCAGTGATCCCGTCAAGTCGCGCGAGGTGATGAGGTCTTCAGTCGCGGGCCTGACACCCACGGCCTCCAGCTCTTTCAGCGCATCGGACACGTTGTTTCCCTGAAATCCGCTGTTGGCGTAGTTGAAGAAGAACGAACCAGACGGCCTGTTCCCTCCCGATCGCGGCACGACGTTGATGACAGGACCGCCTGACTCCGCTTCGCCGAGCGCGCCCGATGTCGTCACTGCGAGTTCCGCGGCGTTGCCCATGTCTGGCTGGAAGTAGCTCGTGCCGCCTCCGCCCGAGTTGGCGCCGGCGCCGCCGGTCGGCCCACCGACGTTCATGCCGTCCACGAGCAAGCGGCCATCGTCGACGCGGCCCCCGTGCGCGGAGAAGTTGTTGACCTCGGCACCACCCCGCAGCCCGCCCACGTCCAGTGTGCCCCCCACGTTCATGCCGGGAATGAGAATGGCGATGTTCTGGATGTTGCGCGCGGCCGGCAGCTCGGTGATGAGGCTCCCCTTCAGGACGTCCTGCCGCACCGTACTCTGGACGTCAACGATCGGTGACTCACCCGTGATCGTGATGGTTTCCTCGACACCCCCCAGGCGCATCTCGACACTCACGGTCGCGGTGAAGCTGCCCGAGAGCTCGATCCCATCGCGCCGCACGGTGGTAAATCCCGCCAGCGTAAAGTTGATGCGATACGCTCCGGGCGGCAGGTCGGTAACACGATACTGCCCTGCCCCGTCGGTGACCGCCGCGCGAATCTTTTCGATCAACGCGTCACTCGTGACCTCAACGCTGACCCCGGGGAGCACGGCGCCGGACGGATCCCGAACCGTTCCGGTGACTGACGCTTGTCCGAACACGGCAGCAGGCGCCAGTACCGTGAGGGCTGCCACGGCGACCACCATCTGTCTGATGCGATTCACCATTGCTCGACCTCCACGCGGACGCAGTTCCACGACATTGGTGGACATGGGCCCGAGTGGGCCGAGTCTAGGGTCTGTGTTACCTGGAATCTCTACCTAGGATGAGGTATTCGCTGCCGAGGCGGTGGCACGACCGCCGACTTACGAGGCGATACCTCGGAGTAGGTAGTGCGACTGGGCGCGACGCACGGCTAGAATTTCGGGCCCGTTCGTGCGGGGCACGGTGACGTGTCGGTCACGGAGGATCTGAAATGAAACGTTTGATGATGTTCCTGGCGGTGTTGTCGATCGGATACGTGGCCGGTTCCGGGCTGCCAAATGTGATGCAGGCGCAAGGTGCGCAGGGACGTGAGGGCGGCGCAAACCCGAATGCGGGGCGCGGCCAGGCACCAGGCGGGCGATTCACCGACAACCCGCGCGCTGCGAGGAACATGTTCCTCGTGACGGCAGGACCCGAGACGCGCGCACAGCCTGGCAAGGCGAAGCTGTACACGACCGAGTTCCAGAACACGCAGAAGACTCATTTCGAGTGGGCGCCCGAGTATCGACTCACGGGCACGACTCGTCCTGGCGCGGCCGCCGGACAAGAACCCACCACGGGTGAGCTTCATACTGACAACACACAAATCTACCTGGTCACTGCCGGTTCCGGCACCGTGGTGGTTGAATCAGACGTGGCGCCAGAGAATGTCTATCTGGTCGCACCGGGCGAGCAGCGTGGCGGTCCATTCGTCGGCGGGCGCAAGGTCAAGGTGAAGGCCGGCGACCTGCTGTCGATTCCGCCAAACACCTGGCATCTGGCGTACGGCGATCCAGGAGTTCCGCTACAGTACACAATCATTCATATCCACACGCGCACGACCCTTCCGTAGGTAACAGGAAACTGGAGGGAGCCATGACGAGGATGCGTGGCGTTTACCTTTGCTCGTTGGTCGGGATCGCATGCATGACCCTTGCGGCGGCGGCCCAGAGCGACCGTCAGCCGGCAACGACCTACAAAGTGGCGAAGACGTCGTTCGGCCAGCCCGATCTCGAAGGCGTCTGGTCGAACAACAGCGCGACACCGCTCCAGCGCCCTGCCGCGTGGGCTGACAAGCCGCTGCTGACCGACGCCGAGGTCGCGCGCGTTCAGGACGCAGCCAGACAGCTGGAGCAGGACGGTGACGCGCTCTTCGGTGACGAGCTCATCACCGATACGCTGCAGGGACAGACGGCGTCGAAGTCGCACGACACGGAGACGGGAAACTACAACGGCTTCTGGCTCCCCTCACGTGACTTCGAGCGGCGTACCTCGCTCATCATCGATCCGCCGAACGGCCGCATCCCGCCCGAGACACCAGAGGCGCAGAAACGGCGCACCGCCCTTGCCGAGCAACGAAAGCTGCATCCTGCCGACGGTCCCGAGAACCGCGGGCTGAGCGAACGCTGCATCACGTTCGGCGTGCCGCGATTCCAGGCGGCGTACA
>Ga0070674_100001583_pt1 | contig 12180 bp, 14 predicted proteins | sample KBSM33metaG_FD_65344 | JGI IMG/M metagenome (GOLD analysis project Ga0070674, IMG submission 65344) | Miscanthus rhizosphere microbial communities from Kellogg Biological Station, Michigan, USA - KBS M3-3 metaG | ecosystem: Host-associated > Plants > Roots > Rhizosphere > Soil ... | reverse complement strand
CTCTGGATTCCGCTCCACCAAAGTCTGAGAGAAGAGATGCGTGGCTGGGAGGTCACGCCGCCCTGGGTCTTCGTGCAGGATGCCAAGGGGGTGCCCCTACAGCACCGACAGGTTCCGCGAGGCGTGGTCGCGCCTGATGCGCCATACGCCGGCGGGCCGGATCAGGCAGGAAGGCTTGACCTTTCATGGACTTCGCGCCTCGAGCGTTGAGAAGTTGCTCGAGGCAGGCTGTGGAGATCGGGAGATCGAGTCCGTTACCGGCATGTCGAAGGAAATGATCACGCGCTACAGCCGGTTCGCCGACCAGCGTCGGCTTGCAAAGGCGGCGATCCACCGATTAGAACGAAACAGGACGTGAACGAAGATTGTAAAACTCGGCGAAGCTTGGAAAACCGATCTGCCTGATTTGAGATGGAAATCGACGATTCTTCGCTAATCCTGTATTAGCGAAGGGGCTGTCCTTCAGCAAATACAACGCTCGAACGTGTCGGAAATCCTCGAAACGACGAACCGTATCAATGGCAAGACCGCGCGGGCGGAGACGCCGGGCGAGCCTAATTCCACGCCCGAAATCCGCCACGACTGGCGATCAACGGAGGTTCTCGCACTCCTCGAACTGCCGCTTCTCGACCTGGTCGACAGAGCGCGCGAGATGCATCGGCGCTTTCATGCCGATGGCGAGGTGCAGCTTGCAAGCCTGCTCTCAATCAAGACCGGCGCCTGTCCGGAGGACTGCAAATACTGCCCGCAATCGGCGCATTACGCGAAATCGACCGGGCTCAAGCGCGAGACTCTTCTCGATCTCGATCAGGTGCTGGCCAAAGCGCGCCTCGCCAAGGAGGCTGGCGCCACGCGCTTCTGCATGGGAGCAGCCTGGCGCGAGGTGAAGAACGGCGAGGCTTTCGATAGCGTGATCGAGATGGTACGCGGCGTGCGTGAGCTCGACATGGAGGCCTGCGTTACCCTTGGCATGCTGAGCGCGGCACAAGCCCGCCGTCTCGCCGAAGCTGGGCTCACCGCCTATAACCACAATCTCGACACGTCGCCCGAGTTCTACGGCGAGATCATCACCACGCGGACTTATCAGGACAGGCTCGATACGCTCTCTCACGTGCGGGAAGCCGGGATCCAAGTGTGCTGCGGCGGCATCATCGGCATGGGCGAAAGCGTCGAGGACCGGGCGCGGCTGCTCGAGACGCTCGTCAATCTCGATCCCCACCCAGAGAGCGTGCCGATCAACGCACTGGTCGCTGTACCTGGCACGCCACTTGAAGACCAACCGCCGATCGATTTCATCGATCTCGTTCGCATGGTCGCTGCCGCGCGCATTCTCATGCCGGCGTCGCATGTGCGGCTTTCGGCTGGGCGCCGTTCGCTATCGCGCGAGGCGCAGATTCTCTGCTTCCTCGCCGGAGCAAACTCAATCTTCTACGGCGACAAGCTCCTCACCACCGCCAATAACGACACGGCCGAAGATCTCGCTTTGATCGAGGAAGCTGGCCTGCGCGTGCAGGCGTTACCCCCGTCATCCTAAGGGCCTGCCGCCGGCCGCAATCGAAATGTCCCGCATCGTCTATGTGAACGGCGCCTATGTGCCCGAGGAGGAGGCCAAAATCTCGGTCTTCGACCGGGCCTTCCTGTTCGGCGACGGCGTCTACGAAGTGACGGCGGTGCTCGACCGGAAGCTCGTCGATTTCCAGCCGCATCTCGCCCGCCTCGACCGCTCGCTCAAGGAGATCGCCCTTGCCGCGCCATTGAGCCATGCAGAACTCCGCCGGATGCATAAAGAACTCGTGGCGCGAAACAACGTGACCGAGGGGATCGTCTATCTTGAGATCACCCGCGGCGCCGCGGAGCGCGACTTCGCCTATCCCGAAGATGCCAGGCCGACCGTCGTCGCCTTTACCCAGAGCAAGCCTCTCATCGAAAATCCCTACGCCGCGACAGGAGTCAAGGTGATCACCATTCCCGACCTCCGCTGGAAACGGCGCGACATCAAATCGACCGCCATGCTCGCGCAGGCCATGGGCAAGCAGGAGGCCAAGCTGAAGGGAGCCTACGAGGCTTGGATGGTCGAGGACGGCCAGGTGACCGAGGGCACATCTTCGTCAGCCTTCATTCTTGATGCGCAAGGCGTGGTGCGCACGCAACCGCTCGGGCATCACATCCTGCCCGGCGTGACGCGCCGCGCCGTGCTCAAGCTCGCCGCCCTGGAGGGGATTGGCCTCGAGGAGCGGCCTTTCAGCGTCGCCGAAGCTCTTGCCGCACGGGAGGCGTTCATGACCGCCGCGTCGGCCTTCGTGCTGCCGATTGTGGAGATCGACGGCGTTCCGATCGGAGACGGGAAGCCTGGCCCTATCGCGCGGACCTTCCGCAGCCTCTACATTGAGGAAGCACGCAAGTCCTGAGCGGACTTTTGTAAAATTGCCCGGCCGATGAAACCCGATGGCATGATTCGTTGTTATCGGGACATGGCTGCGCTTCTCTATTGGGTCGTTTACAATTTCGACCTCGGCCCGTTCGGACCGATGGTGCTCAACCTCGCCGTGCAAAGCTGGCTCAAGCGGGCCAGAAACAGCGATTCCCGTTCAGGCGCGCGCCGCCGGGTCGCGGGTTTCCTCGCCATTTTCGATCTCCAGCCAAACCTCAGGGCCGGCGGAAGGATGTGAAGGGCTTGACCGCTCTTCCGCGGCACCCGAAGACGCTGCTAGGCTCCATCGCGGCAAGCAGACGCCGCAGAAGCGCGCCAATGGTGCAAGGCCCCATCCTCGATATTGCCCATAAGCCCGCAACCGATATCGTCGCGGTGCGGCGAGTCGTGGCGTTAATGAACGCGGGCGCCGGAGCCTTCAGCCACGCGCTCTCCGAGGATGTACGACACGCGCTTGCGGCGTCCTTCAGCCATCATGGCGTTTCGGCTGCAATCGCCTTCATCGATGGTGAAAAATTGCGTGAGGCTACCGAGGCCGCTTTGGCCCAAGCCAAGCGCGGAGAGATCGATGCGATCGTCGTGGGCGGCGGCGACGGCAGCGTCCGCACCGTAGCTGGTGTCCTCGCGGATACCGGCGTGCCGCTGGGGGTGCTCCCCCTCGGCACGCTCAATCATTTCGCCAAGGATCTCGGCATTCCGTTGAAGGTGGAGCAAGCGGCAGCGGCAATCGCTGCTGGCCACACCCGCAACGTCGATATAGCCGAGGTCAATGGTAAGACTTTCATCAACAATTCCTCGATCGGCATCTACCCCTACATGGTGATCGACCGCGAGCGGCGGAGGGCGACGCACAAGCTCGCCAAATGGATGGCGATGATCCCGGCCTTTTTCCGCATGCTTCACCATTTTCCCCGCCGGCGCTTGCGTATCTCGGCAAAGGACTTCGCCCGGCCCTACCGCACGTCCTGCCTGTTCGTCGGCAACAACGAATACGGCATGGAGCTGTTTACCTTCGGCCGCCGCCACCGGCTCGACTCGGGTGAACTCTGGTTCTACGTGGTGAAGCCGCGCAGCCCGTTCGAGTTTTTTTTCATGGTGTGCCGCATGTGCTTCGGACGAATCGACCAGGAACGCGACCTGGACCGGTTTCATCTCAGTGAGGCGGAAGTCAGCGCCAAGGCGAGCCGCCTGTTTGTAGCGCTCGACGGCGAAGTCAGGCTCATGCATACGCCGCTGCACTATCGCTCGCGTCCCGGGGCCCTTCGCGTCATCGTGCCGGAGAGGCATCGTCACTAGCGGCTCTCGCGGCGTTTCGCGAGGTCCTGCCTAAGAGGCCACGAATCGGTTATGCTGCAAGGCCGATTCGAACTGGGTTAGGATTGAGGCATGTTCCGCCCGGCGCGCAGCAACGATACCAAACGGAAGCTGGTCGAATTCAGGTCCGAGATCTGGCAGGCCCTCTTTTTGCTGGCACGGGATAGCGGCAAGACCCTCGAGGCCCTTGCCGACGAGGCGTTCACAGACCTCTTGCGCAAACACCGCAGGCCGCTGTCCTTGAAAGAGGCGCTCCGGGAAAGCGCACGCCGGCTTCCCGCCAACGACGATGTGCCGCCGAAGCGCCACGGTACGTGACGGGCTCGCGATTTCTCCCGCATGGTTGACGCCGGAGCAGCTCATTTCGACGGCGTCGGAATAAGTGTCCTCTGGTCGCTTCCCTTTGCCGGCCTCCTGCTTTCCATCGCTCTCCTGCCCCTGCTAACTCCGCATTTCTGGGAGCATCATTTTTGCAAAGTGGCTGCCTTCTGGGTGCTTGCCTTTTTCGTGCCCTGCGCCGTGGCTGCCGGCTTCTCGATCGCGGCACAGGCAGTGCTGCACATCTTTCTGCTCGACTACGTGCCGTTCATTTTGCTGTTGTTCACGCTCTTCGTTGTTGCCGGCGGGATCAAGGTGAGCGGCAATCTTGTCGGTACCCCGGGCACGAATACGGCGATGCTGGCCTTCGGCACTCTATCGGCGAGCTTCCTCGGCACGCCCGGCGCCTCGATGGTGCTGATCCGCCCTATGATCAGGGCGAACCAGGATCGCAACTACAACATCCACGTCTTCGTGTTCTTCATCTTCCTGGTCGCCAATATCGGCGGGTCGCTCACGCCTCTCGGAGACCCGCCCCTCTTTGTGGGCTTCCTCAAGGGGGTCGATTTCCTGTGGACTTTGGGCACGATGCTCGCGCCGATGCTGTTCGTGAGCGGCATCCTGCTCGCGCTGTTCTATCTCATCGACCGGCTCGCCTGGAATCGGGAGTCGTCGGGGGTCAAGGCGAAGAGCGCCGCCACCCGCCAGATCAGGGTCGAAGGCCTGCATAACGTGCTCTACCTCTTTGCCGTGGCCCTCACCGTGCTGGCGAGCGGCATATGGCACAGAGACGCGACCTTTCCCCTCGGTCTCGGCATCGAGTTGCCGCTGAATGGTCTCGTGCGCGATGTCATCCTGGTCGCGCTGGCCCTTCTCTCCTGGCGAACCACGAAGCGCGCGATTCGCCGCGTGATGTTCTGGCTCACAAACAGTGGCGCGAAATCATCCCTGGCCTTGAAGCTGTAGATCACCGCCGGGGAGGCGTCGAGCAGGCGTGCAAGCTTCACCTCCGCCGCGGCCTCAACCTCGGCGAGATGCTGGTGTTCTTGTTCTTCGTGCTCGCGCGTTGCTTCGGCCAAGACACTCTCTACGATGTCGGCCACTTTTCCGGAATCGGTACCGGCTTTCAGCATTTTAGCAAGCGAGGCGGCAGCAATCTCTGCGTATTTTCTTGGGGGGATCATGGGGATCTAGTCTTTTGGGAAAGGCGGGCCAAAGCAACTGCCCGTCAGGCAAGGTTCTGTCAATGGCGAGGCCCTCCGTTCGGGCCTCCTACCTCATGTGACGGTTCCATGAATGCACGAGCTGCCGCCATGGCCTTTGGCAGCGAGGCAGTTCCAGGGAATCGCCCGGCTGGCGCTCGCAAGGAGCGAGGCTCGCGCCAGACCGGGCCGATCCGCCAAACGAAGGCTTTCGCGCGCAGCAACCCACTGCCCACTACCACGCACGGGTTCCCGCGTTCGCGACTTGCGGAAATTGCGTACTACTGCGCCGGCGGCGTTGCCGGTGCCGGCGGCGTTGCCGGTGCAGGTTCTGCCGGCGGTGTTGCCGGTGCAGGTGTCTCAGGCGCCGGCGCCGGAGTCGGCTGCGATGACTCGCCGCTCGCCGGAGCTTCACCCCGAGATTTCCCCAATACGCAATTGATCAGGGTTGAATCGTATCTGCAGCCGTGCCTATGGGCCTGAATCACCACAAAGGCTGCGATGATGATGATCAAAATCAGAAGAATTCGCATTCGAGCACCCTCCCTTCTGCGCCGGCGTAAAGTATACGAATGGGCAGCAAACAAAAAGGGCCGGTGCAAGACCGGACCCCGATTTCATCGTCGCGTCATCCGCCCAGCCCAGCTTTCTTAGCAGATGCGAAAGGGGCAGAGCAGATGCGGTAGGTTCGTATGTACAAGCTAGATTCAAACACTCTCTCCTCCCGGCCCGTGAGCCGAAAGGAGAGAGCTTAGCCAGCCTAAAATTGGTGTTCGCTAGTCCCAATAACGGTGACGGTACCTCCACCGCGGGCCATACCCATAGGAGTAGCGATCGTAGTAATAGGGGCGATGACGATAAGCATAACCGCCATAGCGGTGGCGCGGGCCGACATAGATGCCTAACCCTGGTCCGCCCCAGCCGCCTCCATAGTAATAACGTCCTGCTGAGGCGGTGTCGGGCGCAAGGGCGACGAGGCCCATGGCCGTGAGGCCGGCGAGACATGTCAGTGCGTATTTCATCCTCATCTCCTTCAATAGAGGGCGTCAAAGTCACGACGCGAGCATGTAGCGTGAACGCAAGCGCCCCCTATGCGTTTCTTTGCGGCCTTCACGTCTCGGCGAGGACCGGAATTTTTTCCCATGTGTGAGCGGCGTCCCATTTCGCGCCGCAACCTAGTCGAGGCTGCGCTCGCGCTCGCAGCATCGCCGCTGCTCCGCTATGTGCCGGCCGCTTTGGCAGATCAGGCCGATATCAGCGAGATTGCCCCGGGCGTGTTCGTGCATCAGGGCCGCTATGAGATTCAGTCGCCGGAGAATCGCGGCGACATGGCGAATGCGTGTTTTGTCGTGGGACGCGATGGGGTTGCGGTCATCGATACGCTCGGCAGCGCCGTGGCCGGGCGCGAGCTTAGAGATGCGATTCGCGCGGTCACCGACAAGCCGATCCGTTACGTGATCAACACGCACATGCATCCGGATCATGTCTTCGGCAATGCAGCGTTCAAAGAAGATGACCCGGTCTATGTCGGCCACCACAAGCTCGCGCGCGACCTTGCTTCGCGCGCCGACCGTTACCTTGCGATCAATAAGCAGATGCTTGGCGACGCGGCGTTCCAGGGAATCGAGATCATTCTGCCGACGCTTGCGGTCGACGGCATGCAAACGCTCGATCTCGGCGCCCGGAGTCTGGTGCTCGAGACCCAACCGACGGCGCATACCGACAACGATATGACGATAACCGACACAGCGACCGACACACTGTTCCTCGGCGACCTTTTGTTCTCGGTCCATGTGCCAACGCTCGACGGATCGATCAAAGGTTGGCTTGCGTTGCTCGACAAGCTGAGCCGGAGAGAGGCGGCGCGCGTCGTGCCGGGCCATGGGCCTAAGGCCATGGAGCTGCCGGGAGCGCTAGAGTCGGAGCAGCGTTATCTCGCGACTATCGCAAATGACGTGCGGCGGCTTATCAAGGAAGGCAAGACGCTCGAGGATGCGACCAAAGTGGCAGGCTTCTCCGAGCGCGACGCCTGGAAGCTTTTCGACCAGTATCATGTCAGGAACGTCACCGCGGCCTTCGCAGAGCTCGAGTGGGAGTGATATGATGGGCAAAGAGGATAAGCTCCATGTTTCCGAGCCTAGTTTACCGGACAGGTTTTGCCGCTATTGCATGCGCGGCCCACATTCTCCTCGCTCCCGCCGCCAAGGCGGAGCAAGACGTGTGGCCCGCGCTCAGGCAGCAGACCTTCGGCGATCGCCAGATTCAAGCCGAGGACGGCGCAGTCATCCTCGAAATCCCCGGAACCGCCGAGGACGCCTCGCTCGTGCCCTTGACGGTGCGGGTGCCGCCAGCCGTCACCCAGAAGCTCAAATCGCTCACGCTCTTCATCGACAAGAACCCTGACCCGCTCGTGGCCTCGTTGAGCTTCGGCCCTGCGGCAGGTTCCGGCGGCGAACGCTCGTTCTCGACCCGCGTGCGCATCGATATGTTCTCCCACGTGCGCGCCGTCCTCGAGACCGAGGATGGCATACTCCACATGGCGACGAAATTCGTGGCAGCGGCCGGCGGCTGCGGGGCGATGCAGGCCAAGGACCCCGACGCCGAGACCGTCGATCTCGGCAAGATGATCGTCAAGACCTTCCCGCCTGCGCTGTCGACGAGCCCGATCTGGTCCAGCCTAGTCATGATCAAGCATCCGAACCAAAACGGCATGCAGCTCAACATCAATACGGTGGACATCATCCCGGCTCGCTTCGTCAAGGAGATGACGGTGAAGCGCGGCGGCGAGCTCGTATTTCAGATGCAGAGCACGTTCTCGATCTCGACCAACCCGAACTTCCGCTTCACCTTTGGGCGGGGTGCGGACAACAGCCTCGACGTTGTTGTGAAGGACACCGATGGCGCGGTTTTTACCGCGCAATCAGAGCCGAGCGGGTCTTAATTTCTACTTGTCATTGCCCGGCTTGACCCGGCAATCCAGTAAGCCCGGTCACCAAAGAAAAATCCAGGTCGCTGGCTACTGGAGTCCCGCTTACGCGGGAATGACAGATCCTACTGCGGCTGCTTGCTTGAATAATAGACCTGCGCCTTGAGCAGGAACTCGCTAGGCTTCTTCAGGAAGAGCTCGCGCGCCATTTCGTTGCCGAAGCAATAGGTCTTGCCGTTATAGACGGTGTTGACCGAGCAGTCGGTCTTGATGTCCTTGCCGAGCGCAAGTCCCATCACGCATTCGCCGCCGAACTCGCCCTCAGTGGCGAGGGCACCGGCGGCGCTGAGAGAAAGGATGGTTGCGCCCGCGAGAGCACAGACGAGAGAAGCCTTCGCGCAAAAACGGTCGCTCTGCATAGTGCTCCTGCGTTTCATTTGGCGACCGCATCCAGACTGAAAAAAAAGCCCGCTGTCCCGAGCAGCTGCGTCGAACGAGAGTTTGAATCCCAAATAGGCTCGGACCCATTTCTGTATTGGTCTACTCAAAGCCCTAGCGAGGAAAAATTGCTCGGCTTTAGTCAGTGGAGCCTTAGTGAACAGGTGCAGTCCTCCGAAAAAATAGTTCGAGAACTTAAACCGGTCCGCGATATACCGCATCGCGCTGTGTGAATAGAAAAAAACGTGCTGCCCACCGGCAGGGTTCAAATACCACCAGCTCTTGCCTTGTCTTGCGTAAGGCTGAGTGCCAATCACAACAGCGCGCTCCGCCCGCTCGAAAATGCTTGGCAACTCTTTAAAAGGATTCGCAAAATGCTAGACGACCTCAAAAGCACAGACAATGTCGTACGTTCCGCCGTCATCCTCAAAGTTTTGGGCAAAATGGTTGGCTGCGTGGGAGTCAAATCGCCGGGCGTCAAAATCGAGATCTCTCAAGAGGCGGCAAAGGAGACCATTGCCGCCGCCGAAATCCAAAATCCTCGCCGTGCGGAGAAGCGCAGCGCACGCGCCAGTTCGAATATCGAACTTTGATTGCTCAGGCAAGATCGCAACCAGCAGGACGACAATCGTCGGCACCGTGGCGGCGTCGGTGAGGCTGGCCATGTGGGCCATGGGCCCACGCGTTGGTGAGGGGCAGAATGCCCAGATCACAAGGCTGGGTGGGCAGATCAGCTAAAAGGGACAGCAGGAAATTGCAGCTGCTAGGCTCAGTGCTCTCAATGGGTGCCGCACCTTGCCAAATGAATTTATTTCGTCTAGTTCGCGTTCGGGGGTGACACGGAAAGGAGGCGACAACGTACAAGGTTAGCTGCAATGCACCGAACGCGTGAATTGAGGTCTTCTCTTGAACAATACCGGGCTTGGAAACGACAACTTGAGACTCAGCTGTCGGAGTTCGTCGGGGGTAGCCGACAACCCCAACCCACAGCAGTAGCATCGGCTGAAAACACTCCAAACTGATCTCGAAAAAGCCCAAAACAATGTTTCTTCGCTTCAAAGTCATGTCGACGACCTGATGGGATTAGGCAGCCCCGCTCACGGAACTCAATATTCGTAGTCGCCGCTCGGCTCGGCCTCGGGGCCTTTCTGCAGTCTCTCAGCACCGCGCGTATGAAGCGCGAGAAGGTCTTCCTCGCTAAGCCGGACAGGTGGCTTGTTGGGCTGCCACCAAACATTGCATCGCGAACAGCCGCTTAGGATTTCGCCGCGACTGTTGATGTCAATTAGCTCCTTGCCACATGGACAATGTTTGCGACCTTTTGGACTGATCTCCTCAGCGTATTGAGGCAGTCCATGGTCCTTAAAGTAGTGATCCCAAAACTGGACCAGCTCATCGACGAACTCTTCGAGTTGCTGCCGCCGACCGCCCTCTCTCTCGAGCCAAAGATAGGAGACATCGAATACGTCGGGCTGGACCATATTGCGTTGGAAAACACCTTTGTGTTCGCCGGTTCTGATCCTGTCTTGCTTAAAATGCTTTGTGCCGTTCGTGATGCGGCCCGCGTCAGCGATAGGCGAGTCGGCCATGTCCTTAAGAGCTTCGCGGAAGTCACTCAGATTACTGTGTGGAAAGTTGGGGCGACCGGATAGTTCGGGGAACACCCATTCACAAAGATGATACGCCGTCATTACAGCATTGAGCGCATGCCGCTGGTCAATGCAATTGCTCTGAATGAATTCCGCCCTTTCGTGCCGAAGCTTTTGCAAGAGGTCAGCCGCGGTGTTCAATCCGAAACTCGACATGCTTGGTGATAGCACGTAGTGCCGGCGAGCCAGTAGGCACCCGGGCAATGCTGCCTGGCAGCATGCCCCCGCATACGTGCTTTAGGATCGTACTAAAACCTCTGTGGCGGAGCGGCCCGCAGGCAGAGCGGCGTTGTAGGATTGAGGGGGGGAGATCCCGGGACGCCCCAATTTTTTGGCGACGCACGCGCATTAAGAGAAAGCCCGGCAAAAGGCCGGGCTGGCTCCGGGTGGTCATATTGGTCTCCCTTTGCGCCCTGCGAGCTTATAAACTTACCGATGGAGGGGTGGAGGGTAAGTCGAAATGACAAGTTGGGGGTCAGATCTCCGGGTCGAGATGATTGGCGACGAGATTCTGGTAACACTGCCCCAGTCGCATTACGCGGTGACGTATTACAAGCCGAAAAACTCTAACCAGCTTCTCGCAAAGCGCATCTCGGATAAAGACGATCCGCGCATTCCGATGACCGGGGCTGAGTTCCTAGCGAAAGCGTGGAAGCTCGCAAATAACAAGGCGAGAGAGGTCGGCTGGATCAAAGCACGCGGATGGGCCTAGGACGACTGCCACGGTGTTATGCTTTGGACTTGTTATGGCAAAGGCCAACGACCTAACCCGCCTCATTGCAGCGAAGCCCTGTCCCCGCCCGGTGCCCGCAAGCTGCCGGGCTTCTTGTTGGAGACGGGAACACAAGCAAAGTCCTGACGTTCTTCTCAGGCTGCAATTTCAGCAGTGTTGTATGCGTAGAGGGAGAAACGTCATGAAAACTCTCATTTCGACGCTCGCAGTGGCCCTAGCTCTAGTCTTCACAGGCCCTGCCTTTGCCGGAGACGTGACGAAAGCAACCGACAAGGCTAGTTGCGATAAAGCTGGCGGCACGTGGGACGACACGGCCAAGAAGTGCTCTGAGAAGAAGATGTAGGGTTTCCTCACCGCCCTAACGGCCTCAGGACGAGCCTCCTGGGGCCGTTTCTTTTGCGAGCGCGATATTGCGCCGCACGACGACCTTCTTGACCAAGACATCTGACTTTGGAATCAATTTGAGCACGGGGGTGTGTGTCCGGGAGTGGGTCACATGCCAGGCGATCCCAAACGATGTCGCGAGCACGCCAAGCGTTGCTGGGCCTTGGCGTCGGAAATTACCAATCCCGTCTTAAAAGAGAGCCTTCTCGACGCCGCCCAACGTTGGGCAGTTCTTGCAGCCGAGCTTGAGACCATTCACTCGCTCCTCGAACCCCTCGAAGAATTCAAGAAGAAAGCTGGATAAGCTAAGGGCGCTAATCCTCGCTCCAATTAATCGGGCCCCCTACGCACCAGGTGAATCTGCCTTGAGAGACAAGACGCTAGTCCTTTGGATTTCGCATCCAGATAGGTGATCGCTCCCATCGAGGGGAGCCTGCCAATCCATGGGCTCTGCCGCGCGATCCAATATCGATGGGTCATCGTGAAGTCAGCGGGGGGATGCCACCGCGGCAAGGGGTGCACGATTTGCTGGTAAGGGCTTCGGTGTTCATCAGAGAACCAAATACTATACCGTGGATAGGGTTCCAGGAACGCATCGTCGAGTATGAGAATGCTGGGCACGACGCGAGTTCTGCCCTTGCTGCGGGTCAAACCCGCAAGTCCGTGACCAACTCTGCTCTCACCGCGACGAGTCGCATCACCGGGCGTCCCATGACCAGCCATGAGGAATTGCACGCCGGCAAGGCCCAGCGTGCGTCGACGGGCCTCGACGGCGCAAAGACGTC
>Ga0070674_100001578_pt1 | contig 12187 bp, 10 predicted proteins | sample KBSM33metaG_FD_65344 | JGI IMG/M metagenome (GOLD analysis project Ga0070674, IMG submission 65344) | Miscanthus rhizosphere microbial communities from Kellogg Biological Station, Michigan, USA - KBS M3-3 metaG | ecosystem: Host-associated > Plants > Roots > Rhizosphere > Soil ... | reverse complement strand
TGTTCGCCCAGTCGTACAACATCACGCCCGACATCTGGCGCCGCGTGGCCCACATCATCGCCGACGACATCTACAAGCGCATCACCGGCGAGGAAGGCTATTTCGATACCCGCATCGTCTACATCGCGGAGTCCGGCCCGAAGGACAACCGCCAGAAGCGCCTTGCCATCATGGACCAGGATGGCGAGAACCATCAGTTCCTTACCAACGGCGCCGACCTGGTGCTGACCCCGCGCTTCTCGCCCGCCGCCCAGGACATCACCTACATGTCCTATTACGGGAACAAACCGCGCGTGTATCTCTTTAGCATCAGCACGGGGCAGCAGGAGGTGCTCGGGGACTTCCCGGGGATGACTTTTGCGCCGCGTTATTCGCCGGATGGGAACAGCGTCATCATGAGCCTGGCGCAAAGCGGCAACACCGATATCTACGTCATGGACGTCCGAACCCGGCGGTCCAAGCGCCTGACCGACCATCCCGCCATCGATACTTCGCCCTCCTACTCACCGGACGGTGCGCGCATCGTCTTCAACTCCGACCGGGGCGGGGAACAGCAACTCTACGCGATGAACGCGGACGGCTCCGGCGTGGTCCGCATCAGCAAGGGACCTGGCCGCTATGCCACTCCCGTGTGGTCGCCGCGCGGCGACCTCATCGCCTTCACCCGCATCTATCAGGGCAGCTTCTACATCGGCGTCATGCGCCCCGACGGGTCGGGCGAGCGCATGTTATCGCAGGGCTGGCTGGTGGAGGGCCCGACCTGGGCCCCGAACGGGCGGGTCCTTGCCTTCTATACCCAGGACCAGGGAGGCCGTACACAGCTCCATTCGATCGACCTGACGGGCCACAATGAGCGGGCCATGAAGACCCCCATGGACGGCTCCGATCCGGCTTGGTCGCCCTTGCTGAGCAAGCAATAATGCTTTATGTTCCGCGCGATTCCGGGGGTTTTCTGAGGGCCCGGCGACAGCCAACCATCAGTTGCGGAATTTCCGAACAAGCCGGCGTCCTTGGTTCCTGGTAGCGGGGCTGAGACGCGCACGGTTTGAGACAAACAAAGAGGATGAGAGGACAAAAATGCGTCTTAAGATGATCTCGGCGATGGCTGCAGCGCTGCTGCTCGCAGCTTGCGCCTCCGACGAGGCCGCCACCACCGGCGATGCGAACGCCAGCGGCGGCAGCGGCACCACCAACGGCATCACGCAGACCGTGACGCCGGGCTCGCCGCAAGACTTCCAGCAGAATGTTGGCGACCGCGTGTTCTTCGACACCGATCGCTATGACCTGTCGGCCGAAGCCCAGTCGCAGCTGCAGAAGCAGGCCGCCTGGCTCGCCCAGTATCCGTCCGTGACCGTGACCGTCGAAGGTCACGCTGACGAGCGCGGCACCCGCGAATACAACCTGGCGCTGGGTGAGCGCCGCGCCAATGCGGTCGCCAACTACCTGACCGCCCTCGGCGTCGATGCCGGCCGCCTGTCCGTGATCTCCTACGGCAAGGAGCGTCCGGATTGCAGCGACTCGAACGAAGGCTGCTGGGCGCAGAACCGCCGCGGCGTGACTGCTCCCAACGGCTAATCGGAGACGGAGAAGAGCGAGCAGGAGAGGATCGGGATCTTCCGCCTCGGCTCTTCGTTCTCTGACACGACATCGACCCCCTCCCGGGCGTTCCGCTACCGGAACAGGCTAGGGAGGGGGTTGTGTTTTTCGGCGCCTTATCTCCTCGGCCGCCGCAGATCCGCCATCAAATCACCGTGACGCCGCCCCAGCCGCGCCGTTAATCGGCCGCAGGCATGAGCAAGGCTTTCCCCGTCCGTATCTCCCGGCGCTTCTCATTCCTTCCTTGGCGCTGGGCGGACGTTGCAACGCAACCAGGGGAACACACATGTCAAACATTCAAATCGTATCCGGCCGCGCCGCGCTTGCCTCGGCGGCCTTGTTGTCGCTCGCAGTGCTGGCTGGCTGTGAGAGTGGTGCCGGTGAAGCCAAGCCGCCTGCTGTTGCCAGCGCAGACCCAGCCGCCACTGCACTCATGCCCACAGCACCCTCGGAGGCCGACCTCGCGGCCAGGTTGGTCAATGTCGGCGACCGCGTGCGTTTCGAGCTCGACCGCTACGATCTATCGCCCGAAGCCCAGGCGACTTTGCGACAGCAGGCAGCGCTCCTGCAGAACTACCCACAATTCGTAGTCACCATCGAAGGGCATGCCGACGAACGCGGGACGCGGGAATACAATCTCGCCCTGGGTGAGCGGCGCGCCGATGCCGTACGGAACTATCTGACGGCGCTTGGTGTCTCACCAGACCGCGTGACTGTCATCTCATACGGCAAGGAGCGCCCGGAGTGCCCTGAGGCCTCCGAGGGGTGCTGGTCCCAGAACCGGCGCGGCGTCACGGTCGCGAGCCAGTAGGGATCATTCGGACCAGGGATCCGAAGAAGCCTCCCGATCCCTGGTTCCAAACTCCTGTTCAGCTTGAAGCCCAGGGTCCCCTCTGGCATGTTCCGCTCACTGTTTTGTGGCGGAATCGCAAGGCCTACAGCCATGTTTTCGCCTCATTGACGGCCGACGATCCGGCCATGTCCAAGGCGCCGCCGGGGCGGGCCTGAGCAAGAGGATGATGAAATGGTGGGTCATGCCACGCGGGGGCTTTTGAGCCGGGGCGGCTGGGTTGTAGCAGGCAGCCTTGCGCTCGGTCTGGCGATCGGAGCGGCGGGCGCCGCTCGCGCCGATGAGGTCGACGACCTCCGCGCCGAAGTCGAGCAGTTGAAGCAGCAGGTGCTCTATCTGCAGAATCAGATTCCGGGCGCCAGCGCCGGCGCATCGGGTGGCGGCGGCAACCTCGCCGCCCAGCAGCAGCTGCAGGCGACCCAGTTTCAGCAGCAGCTGACGGAACTCACCGGCCAGATCGAGCGCCTTGAACTGAAGGTCAACGACATGGCCGGGCAGGTCGAGCGCATGCAGAAGGACACCGAATACCGGCTTGGTGCGCTGGAAGGCGGTGGTGCCGCCGGCGCTGCCGCGGGCGCCGCGGTGATGAATGCCGATGGTTCAACGGCGCCCGCCGCCGATGCCGCCGGACAGCAAGCCGGCCAGCAAGTCCAGGCGGAGACTCAGCAGGCGGCGCCGGCCGCGCCGCCGCCCAGCGGACAGCAGGGAGTGCTCGGCACCTTGTCCACATCGCAGGCGGCGAACCTGCCGCAGGCGCCGGCCGGGGCGGCCGAGGATGCCGCCGCAAGAGCAGGGCAGCAGGTTGCGATGCCGAATACCGGCGTGGCCCTGCAGGGTGCGACCCCGCGTGAGCAGTACGAATACGCCACCAACCTGATCCAGCGCGGCCAGTACGATCAGGCGGAGGTGGCCCTCAAGTCCTTCGTCCAACAGCACCCGAAGGACGCCCTGACGGGCAACGCGCAATATTGGCTGGGCGAGACCTACTACGTGCGCAACGACTTCAAGAACGCGGCGGTCGCCTTCGCCGAGGGTTATCAGAAATATCCCGACAGCCAGAAGGCGCCGGACAATCTGCTCAAGCTCGCCATGGCGCTCGGCCAGCAGGGCCAGAAGGAAAACGCCTGCGTCGCCCTGCGCCAGCTGGAGAAGCGCTATCCCGAGGCGTCGGCCAACGTGAAGGACCGCGCGATCCGCGCCAAGAAGAACTACGGCTGCGCCTGAGCCGCGCGGCCGGCGTGCCGCGACCCATGCCCGCGATCGACATTGCAGAGTTGATGGCGCCGCTCGGCCCGTTCGAGCGGTCGCCGTCGATCGCGGTCGCGGTATCGGGTGGCTCGGATTCTCTCGGGCTCGGCCTGCTGCTCGCGGAGTGGGTGCGGGCGCGCGATGGCCGGCTCAGCGTCCTTGCCGTCGATCACGGCTTGCGCCCGGAAGCGGCCGCTGAATGCGCGCGCGTCTCGGAAATCTTTGCTGCAATTCCAAACTGTTCCACGCACATCCTGCACTGGGATGGCCAGAAGCCGGCGCACGGTCTGCAGGCGGCGGCGCGGGGCGCGCGCTACGCATTGCTCGCGGATTGGTGCCGCGCGCACGGCGTGCTGCACTTGGCGGTCGGCCATACGGCGGACGATCAGGCCGAGACCGTCGCCATGCGCCAGGCCCACGGCAGCGGTCCGTCCGGCCTTGCCGGCATGGCGATCCTGCGGCCGGAGAATGGCGTGCGGCTACTGCGTCCGCTGCTATCGGTTCCGCGCGTCGTTATCCGCGACTGGTTGCGGGCGCGCGGGCAGAGTTGGATCGACGATCCCAGCAACGAACTGATCAAGTTCGAGCGCGTGCGGATTCGGCAGCGCCTCAGCGACGAGGAGAGGGGGTTTCTGTTTGACCAGGCGCGGCACTCCGGGGAGGAGCGTGGCCGGCTGGAACGATCCGCCGCCGCGCTGCTGGCCAAGGCGGCACAGCCGTCTGACAGCGGCTATGTGGCGATCGACCTGGAGGCTTTTCTGGCGGCCGAGCGCGATGTTCGGGCAACGGCCCTCCGCCAGGTCACACTTTCCGTCAGCGGCGCCGACTATGCACCTGACCTTGAAGATATTTTGTTGTCAGTCTCCGAGCGGGTGCAGGGTGCGCGGACGCGCGGCGGATGCTTTTTCCAAACGCAGCAGGGGCGGCTCTGTGTATTCCGGGAGGCCGCTGCCATCGCGGCGCCGATTTGGGTGACGTCGGGCTGGACCGGCCTCTGGGACTGCCGGTTCGGCCTCCGGGTCGCCGATGGCCTATCGCCGGCCGAAGGGTGGGCCATTGGCGCGCTGGGCGAGGCGGGGCTGCGGCAGGCCGTGGATAGGTTTGGAATCCGCCTGAAGCGCCATTTGATGCCCTTGCCGGCGCGGCTGGCCCTGCCGGCCCTGTGGCACGGGGAACACTTGATCTGCCAACCGCATTTGGACATTGGAGAAGGGCTTGCAGCCTGGCCGGCACCTCGCCATACCGTGACAACATGCGGCTTTACAGTTGCAGCCGGACGGCCGCACACTATCTATTCATCAGTGCCGAGCTAGTTTGGAACCGTTTTAGATCGGTGGGTAAGGCCCACGAACAGGTGCCCAAATCGGCCGGCGTGCTCAGCCAACGAGGATCAATCGGTGAACTTCGGCAGGAATCTGTGGATTTGGGCAGCGGTCATCGTGCTGCTGTTCGTGCTGTTCGAGATGTTCAAGGACGGCGCCAGCCCGGCCGGCGCTTCGAGCGTCAAATACTCGGAGTTCCTTAACAAGGTCGAGCAGGGCGAGGTTACGAACGTCGAGATCCATGGTCACGACGTCCGGTTCCAGACCGGTGGCGGCAGCTTCACGACCTATGCGCCGGACGATCCGAAGCTGATCGAGACACTGACCGCCAAGGGCGTCGCCATCGAGGCCGGTCCGCAGGAAGAGAAGAACATGCTCTTCCTGGTGCTCGTGCAGTGGGCGCCGATCATCCTCATCGTCGCGTTCTGGATCTTCATGCTGCGCCAGATGCAGTCCAACGGCGGCAAGGCGATGGGCTTCGGCAAGTCGCGCGCGCGGCTGCTGACCGAGCGCCAAGGACGCGTCACCTTCGACGATGTCGCCGGCATCGAGGAGGCCAAGACCGAGCTCGAAGAGATCGTCGACTTCCTGAAGGACCCGCAGAAGTTCCAGCGCCTGGGCGGCAAGATTCCGAAAGGCTGCTTGCTGGTCGGCCCTCCGGGCACCGGCAAGACGCTGCTGGCGCGCGCCATCGCGGGTGAAGCCAACGTGCCGTTCTTCACCATCTCCGGTTCCGACTTCGTCGAGATGTTCGTCGGCGTCGGCGCCAGCCGCGTGCGCGACATGTTCGAGCAGGGCAAGAAGAACGCGCCCTGCATCATCTTCATCGACGAGATCGACGCGGTCGGCCGCCATCGCGGCGCGGGCCTCGGCGGCGGCAACGACGAGCGCGAGCAGACCCTCAACCAGTTGCTGGTCGAGATGGACGGCTTCGAGGCCAACGAAGGCGTCATCCTGATCGCCGCCACCAACCGGCCGGACGTGCTGGACCCGGCGCTGCTGCGCCCCGGCCGTTTCGATCGGCAGATCGTGGTGCCCAATCCGGACATCAACGGCCGCGAGCAGATCCTGAAGGTTCATATGCGCAAGGTGCCGCTGGCGCCCGACGTGGATGCCCGCACCATCGCGCGCGGCACCCCGGGCTTCTCCGGCGCCGACCTTGCGAACCTGGTGAACGAGGCCGCGCTGATGGCTGCCCGCGCCGGCAAGCGCGTCGTCACCATGTTCGATTTCGAGCAGGCCAAGGACAAGGTCATGATGGGCGCGGAACGGCGCTCCATGGTCATGACCGAAGAGGAAAAGGCCATGACCGCCTATCACGAAGGCGGCCATGCGATCGTCAACATCCACGTGCCGGGCAATGACCCGCTGCACAAGGTGACGATCATCCCGCGCGGCCGCGCTCTCGGCGTCACCTGGGCGCTGCCGGAGAAGGACCGTCTTTCCATCACCAAGGAGTTCCTGGAGGCGAAGATCGCCATGTGCTTCGGCGGCCGCATCGCCGAGCAGTTGGTCTATGGCGAGAACCACCTCAACTCCGGCGCCTCGAGCGACATCAAGCAGGCGACCGGCATGGCCCGCGCCATGGTCACCGAATACGGCATGAGCGAAAAGCTGGGACCGCTGCGTTACGTCGATAACCAGGAAGAAGTGTTCCTGGGGCACTCGGTGACCCGCAGCCAGACCATCTCCGGCGCCACCGCCAAGATGATCGACGAGGAAGTGCGACGCATCGTCGAGGAGGGCGAGGCAAAGGCGCGCGAGATCCTGACTGCGCATCTCGACGAGTTGCATGTCCTCGCCAAGGGCCTGCTGGAATACGAGACGCTGAACGCGGACGAGGTGAAGGACCTGCTCGCCGGCAAGCCGATCCGGCAGGGCGGCGACCACTCCGGTCCGCACAAGCCGCGCTCCTCGATCCCAACCACCGGCGGCACGGTCACTCGTCCGGGCGGGTTCGAGCCAAAGCCCGCCGGCCGCTAACCGGCCTACGTTGCAAGCCCCGCCTCGAGCGGGGCTTGTTTTTTATGACTTCTCGAACAATGCCTGAGTCCTGTCACGGAACATCCGCAGCATCGGATGACGCCGCGCGTTGCGGATGCCCGTGCTCATGCGGCCGGGGTGCAGCCGGCTGAGATTGCACGCGCCGGCGCGGCTCAAGGGCGCGCGGGCCGCTGCGCCATAGCTCTTGCTCTTGGCGTGGAACACGAAGGTGTGGGTCGCGACCGCAAGCAGAAAGCCAGCATCGGCCGCCCGGATGCTGAAGTCGTCCTCTTCGCCATACCCCTTGGGGAACGTGACGTCGTCGAATAGTCCGATGCGATCGATGACCGCGCGCCGGATGACGTAACAGAAACCATTGATGATATCGACCAGCGGCAGGGCCGAGCCGCGCGTCCACTGTTCGCAGCGCTGATCCATGCTCGCCACGTCCTCCCCCGGCGCGAGCGAATTGATGGCGGTCTGCCCGTTCCTGTTCAGGTTGCTGGGAAGAGACTGCAGGGCGCCGGCATTCGAGAGCGGCCCGACAATGCCGATGCCGGGCGCCGAGTACAGGGCATCTGCCAGCTTCAGTGCCCAGTCACCCGCAACGATCGTGTCGCTGTTCAGAAGCACGATCACGTCCGCGTCGCTCATTCGCATGCCGGCATTGGCGGCGCGCGTGTAGCCCTCGGCAACTTCGTGACGGCGCAGCAGCGTCCCCGGCCGCGCGGCGGCAAAGGATGCCAGGAAGACGGCCGCGTCCGGCGCCGAGCCGTCATCGACGATGATCACGCGATGGTGGGGCAGCAGGGTCGCGGCCACTGACGCCAGGCAGAGCCGGACGTCCTCCAGCGCATTGTGAACGCAGATGATGACGTCGATCGCGCGATCCTTGTGTGCAGCCAACCGTGCCGCCTTCACCGCGGCATAGGATGGTCCGTCATAGGGATCGACCGGCGGCCCGTCGGGCGCTTCGGGCTTCAGGACAGCCGGCCAGCGTGCGACCTGGCGCTGCCACGACGCGCGGTCCTCGAACAGCGATACCCACTCCTGTGGCTCGCGCCACAACGCATAGGCGAGGGCGATCTGGTCGCAGCGGCTGCCGTCCTTGATCTCGCGCCACCAGCTGTTGAGGAAACCACCGGCCTTGGGATGGCGCAGGTTCCAGATCATGCAGTCGGTCGCGAGCAGACCAGCATGCGACGGCATGCCCGCGGTGCGGTAGCGCGCCACCTGCATGGCAATGGTGGACAAGTTGTCCCGTTGCCGACGGGATGCCCCATAGGCCTCGTCGTAAGCGCAATCGCGCTCGGGATGTTTGACGGCCCCGAATGTGGCCCCGGCGTCTTCGACGCTGGCCGCCAAGGGCGCCAGGTCGCAGCGGACCTGCAGGTCAGGGGCGATCCAGATCGCGATGTCGTACTCCGCGAGCAACAAATGCGGGTGCGTCTTCACGAAGCAAGCCGCCTTCACCGCATCGTGGTGATGCATGGTGATGGCGCGGATCTCGAATACCCCAAGCTCCAGCGATGGCCGATTGCTGAAGCAAACGTAGTCGATGGACGGGTCGAGACTGTCCGGCAGATGCAGCCGGTGCTCATCCCATGTGATCGCGGTGAAGACGACGATCCGGTTGCGCCTGGTTCTGCGGCGGCGATAGTCCGTCACGGCAGCCGCGCGCGCTTCAGCGGTCGAAAGCTGCGCCAGTGCAAATGGCTCGTCCGGTTTCGCGGTGCCGTCCGGGTTCAGATAGGCTACCAGCGGATTGAGGCCGCGTTCGCCGGCACGTTGGAGGAACCAGGTGGTGTCGAATCCGGGGCTGGGATCATGTCCGGGCTTGCCGCCATGCTCCAGGTAATGCAGCAGCGGATTCTTGCCGGTTGCCCGCACATCCTCGTGTTGCGCCACGTACCACTTCGTATCGAACAGGGGATTGGGGTTGAGCCCCGACGCCGCGCCGACCCTGACATAGTGCTTGACCGGATTGGCATAGCCGTCCTGACCCTTGCGCAGTCGGGACCGGTAAAATGATTTGTCCACCAACCTGGACTTGGCGATGGCGCGCATTGCACGCATCGCCTCCAGCCGCGCTCGCTGCCCGGTCATCCGCCACCAGATTGACCGGAGCCAGCGTGTCAGCCATCGCAGGTGCCGGCGCTTCCGAGACCTGGCGGCGCTCACGACAACACCCATGACATCAAGCGTGCCGGCGCGGCCGCCAGATCGCGTTTGCCATCGCGCCCGCGGCCCTGGCGGCAATGCTGCACATAGAGCACCAGCTCCTGCCGCTCGCGCCACGCGCCGCGATCGACGATCGGCTCATAGTAGCCCAGATCCTCGTCGACCAGGATCTGCCGGCGCGCGCCGGCCAGCCTGTAGTCCGGCGGATTGAGGACGGTCGCCAGCAGGCGGTTGTCGTGCTCCGTGCTGCGCGACAGCACAACCGCGCGGCCATCCCGGCACACCAGCAGCTCGGGCCGGCTGTGCGGCAGCGGCAGGGTTCCGCCACCACGCAACGCGAACTCGGTGCGGAACGCACTCACTTGCGAGACTTGCCAGCCGCGTTTGGTTCGCCAGCCCAGGCGATATTGCGGGACTCCGTTGCCGGTCTGCCAGTAAGTCAGGAAAGCCGGCTCGCCCTCGCGCAGCAGCCCGGCCGATGCCTGATTGATCAAGCTCGAACCCAGCGGCACCGTGACCACACGCTCGCTCGCCATCGGCGTTACCGTCTCCGGCAAGTTGGCACCCCCGGTGGTGACCAGGCTGCGCAATCCATCGCGCGACATCACGCAGTCGATGCCGGCATTCACGACGCCGCCACCCGGCACTGCCTGCCGGTTCATCCGCCAGACGATGAACAGGTAGATCGTGCCGTCGTCCGTCACGACCGGCGTGTTGAGGTAAGGGCCACACGACCATGGCTCGCCGAATCCGCTGACCAGGGGTTGTGGTCTGGCAATCCAATTCGTGCCGTCACCGGCGAGATGCTCCATCCGGATCTCGCCGGCATCGTGCCGGCCGTGACGATAGAGCAGGGCCAGCGTGCCGTCGGCGAGCGTCAGGAACATCGGATAGGTGGCCTTCTCGAACCGCTCTTGCGATTCCTCGAAGCCATCGCCCAAATTGTCGGAACGTGACCGCGTAACCAGCAGAGGCTGGGAATGCGCGCCGAAGGCGAGATGAATGCGGCCTGCGGAGTCGATGCCAAGGCTGATGGATTGATGCGCGTCATGGGGCTTGCGATCGTTGGGCAGTCGGATGCGCTCCGTCGATCCCTGCGACAACTCCTGCCGGATCACGACGACGTCGCCGGACTCATCGAAGAACGCGGCATGGCGCAATCCGCCGCGGGTCAGCACCGCGTCCTTGCGGAACGGCACGCAATTGACGCTGTTACCCGCCCACGCCGACCCGAGTTCCAGATGTCTGGTTGCGCGAAAGGGTTTTGGTCCGATCGCAGCCCAGATCCGCCTCCAAACGACCACTCGGTCTCCCCCTCTTGCCCCGTCCGGCGGGACTCTTTTCGGTCCAGCCGATGGCCTCTCGCGCCCGCTATCGCAGCCGACCGAAACCGGGTAAAGCTGCGCCTCATGATCGCCCGCTTGCAGCATACCATGACCGTCGTTGGCAAGTGCGGCACGCCATGAACCGCTATCTGGTGCCGCGCGGCATCGTTGCAGGACCGGTTGCTGAGCGTGCCGTGGCGGCTCGCCTGGCGTTGCCGCTGGCAGGATCGCAGCTCGCCTTCACCATGGTCGAGATGATCGAGCGGGACGGTGCCGCCGACGCGGGACAGCGGCGCGTGCTCGGCCTGGATGCAGCGCGGGCCGTGGCGCCGGACTTGCTGGACAACCTCACCGAGCCTCGCCCGCATTGGGCGGGCTTCGACCTCAAGCGGCCGTTGATCATGGGTGTCGTCAACGTGACGCCCGACAGTTTTTCCGACGGCGGCGACTTCGTCGAAGCCTCGCATGCCATCGACCACGCGCGCGCCATGCTGGCGGCGGGCGCCGACATCGTCGACGTCGGGGGCGAATCCACGCGGCCGGGCGCGCAGCCGGTGCCGCCGGAGGAAGAGGCGGCGCGCGTCTTGCCGGTGGTGCGGGCACTCGCCCACGCCGGCGCGATGGTCTCGATCGACACGCGCCACGCGTCGGTGATGGGCCAGGCGGTGGATGCCGGCGCTTGGATCATCAACGATGTCACCGCCTTGACGGGCGATCCCGAGAGTCCGCGGGTCGCCGCCCAGTCCGGTGCGGCCATCGTGCTCATGCACATGCTGGGCGATCCGCGGACCATGCAGGCCGATCCGCGCTACGCCGACGTCACCTGTGATCTGCTCGACTATTTTGCGCGGCGGCTGGCGGCACTGGAAACGCTAGGCCTCGATCGGGCACGCGTCGCCGTCGATCCGGGCATCGGCTTTGGCAAGACGGTCCCGCATAACCTGCAGCTGTTGGACGAGCTTACGGCCTTCCACGCCTTCGGCTGCCCGATCCTGCTCGGCGCCTCGCGCAAGAGCTTCATCGGCCGCCTCAGCAAGGATGAAAAGCCGAAACAGCGCCTGGCGGGCACGCTTGCCGCGCACCAGATGGGATATGATCGCGGTGTCCAGATCGTCCGGGCGCATGACGTTGCCGAGGCATTCCAGGCCCGCGCGGTATGGATGGCAGGACTAACCAATCATTAAGCTTGTCGATTTTGAATGGTGCCATTGAAGGAGCGGCCTGTGGCATTTTTCTATCTCGCATTGACGCTGGCAATCCTGACAGGCGTGGTCTGGCTGGTCGCCACACGGCGGCGCCGGCCGCGGCCGAAAATCGACGCCGATTCCACGGAATATTTCCGCGAGCAGTGCCAGAAGCTGCTCGAGACCAACAAGCTCGATGAGCTCGTTGCCTACACGCGCGAGCGGATCAGGAAGCGGCCAAACCACACCTACGCGCACTGGTATCTGGCGCGCGCATTCTATCTGCAGCAGAAATGGATCGAAGCCTTGCGCGCCTTCAACGAGGTTGCGCGCCTCGACCCGGGTTGGGTCGAGGATAGCGTGACGCCGTACGTTCGTGCGATCGAAGCGAAGATCAAGCCGCGCGAGGTGCCGGTTTCGCCCGACGCGCCAGAGCAACAGCGGACGTTGCACTAGCGCCGGGCATCGCCGGCCCACGAATCGGACCTCACGCTTCTC
>Ga0070674_100001575_pt1 | contig 12196 bp, 8 predicted proteins | sample KBSM33metaG_FD_65344 | JGI IMG/M metagenome (GOLD analysis project Ga0070674, IMG submission 65344) | Miscanthus rhizosphere microbial communities from Kellogg Biological Station, Michigan, USA - KBS M3-3 metaG | ecosystem: Host-associated > Plants > Roots > Rhizosphere > Soil ... | reverse complement strand
GATCGCCGCGATCGAGAAGTTCGTGAGGATCTTCGCGATACCCGTGCCGGCGTTCTTCGCTCGCGAGAAGCCGATCTCGAGGAACGCGAAGCCCGCCTGCATGAACATCACCAGCACGCCTGCCACGATCACCCACGTCGTGTTCAGGCTGGATGCCACGTCTTCGACCTTGGGCGCGTCCTGAGCCCAAGCCGCGACAGGCAGAACCAGCGCCACCATGGCGCCGGACAGCGCTGCCTTGAAAAGACTTCTTCGCATGTGAGAGTTCCTCCTCGTCACCCCCCGGGACCCACCCCGGAGGTCGCATTACTGGAACGTCGCTCAGGCTAGGAAGCCAAGTCCAGCGCGTCTTTAGACAGCGGGAGAAGATTTCGCCACCAGATTTCTCACGTTGGTAGAAGCGGCCGCAAATTGGGTGGTTTTGGGCCGCCCCGCGTGACGATTCCCGTTCGGGGGACAGACGTGCGGCATCTGAAGGGCCTATATCCGACCTCAGATGCCGCACGTCCCCGATCCGCAACCACCATGCGTTGGACCACCGGGCGGCGAAGTCCTCGCAATTTGGGACCGGCGGGCGGAAGACAAGGCCGCCCCGAAGGCGAATGCTTCGGGTATGCGCAGCCGGCTCACGCATCTCGACGGATCCTTCCTGCGAGTCGAAACGCCCAACGCGCACATGCATGTGGCCTGGAGCGGGATCTTCACGCCGCCCGCCGCCGGGCCTCCCCCCACCGTCGAGCGGCTGAGGGAGAAGGTCGAGAGCAGGCTGCATCTCGTTCCGCGATTTCGCCAGCGCGTGTCAGCGCCCCCTCTGAGCATGGCGGAGGCGGCCTGGGTCGACGATCCGCTGTTCGAGGTGCGCAGGCATGTGAGCGAGCTCGGCGCGGGAGGACCCCTCTCCCCCGCCGAGTTCCGCGACCTCACCGACGCGGCGCTGTCCCGGCCACTACGCCGCAACCGGCCCTTGTGGCACATCCATCTCGCACCGGAGCTGGACGACGGGCGCGTCGGGCTTCTGTTCAAGATCCACCACGCCCTCGTGGACGGGAAGTCGGCGGTCGAGCTGGCCCTCCTGCTGTTCGACACCGAGCCCGGCGCCACGATCGACCCCGGGCCCGAGTGGTCGCCCGCGCCGGCGCCCAACGCGGCCCGCCAGGCGCTCGACGCCTTCCGCGACAGCGCGACCGAGCCGCTGCGCGCGGCCCGCGGCCTTGCCCGGATGGCCGCCTCGCCGGGTGAGGCAGGCCTGACCGGCACCCTGCGCAGGGCCGCGCTGGCGTTCGAGCGCGACATGCTGCGCCCTGCCCCTCCCTCCTATCTGAACTCCCCGATCGGCCCCAGACGAGCCCTGCTCCGGCACCCGGCGCGGATGTCGGACCTGCTGGCGGCGCGCGAGCACGGCGGCGTGAAGCTGAACGACGTGTGCCTGGCCGCGGTCGCCGGGGCGCTGCGCCAGCTCGCGATCGGCCGGGGCGAAGAGCCTCACTCGCTGAAGGCGATGGTGCCCGTCAGCACGCGTCCCGAGGAGGAGCGTCAGGGCCTCGGGAACCGCATCTCGTTCGCGTTCGTCGACCTGCCGGTCGACCTTCGCACGCGCGCGGCGCGGCTACGACACGTGCACGCCTCGACGTCGGAGTTCAAGCGCTCGGGCCGGCCGGCGGGGACGGAGACGGTCCTGGGCGCGCTCGGCCTCCTGCCCGCGCCGCTCAAGTCGACGGCGGCGCGGATCGCCGCCAGCCCGCGGGTGTTCAACCTCACGGTTTCGAACGTGCCGGGCCCGCGCTTTGCGCTCTACATGCTGGGCGCGGAGCTCCAGGAGGCCTATCCCGTCGTTCCGGTGGCGGAGGGACACGCGCTGTCGATCGGCATGTTCAGCTACCGAGAGCACATGTTCTTCGGCCTCTACTCGGATCCGGAGGCGCTACCGGATGCGGAGCGGCTGCCGGAGCTCCTCAACGCGGAGATCCGGGCGCTGGCACGGCCTCGCCGCTCGCGCTCCCGCGCGGCCCAGCCGCCCCGGGCGCGCCCGGGCCATCGCAGAAGGCCGCTGACAGCTCTCTGACCAGGCCGGGCAGCCGGTCGGGCGCTCCGCGCGCTGTGTCGAGCTGGCGTTGCGCGCCGGGATTCTCCAACAGGCCCTGAACCCGGTCCAGCTCGTTGCCGCAGCCCAGCGCCCGGGCATGCGGGACGCAGGCCTCCAGCAGGGGACCGAGGTGCTCGGCGAACGGCACGCGCGTCTCGCGCACGACGTCGATCAGCCTCGCGGACACCCCGTCGCGCGCCGCGAGGAAACGGTTCTCGTCCAGGACCTCGGGCGCCGCCAGCTGGGCGGGCGCGATGAACGGCTCCGTCACCTCGAGCGAGGCGGTCGCCTGAACGAGCGCCACGAGCGCCGCGGTGTCCTCGATCGTCCATTGGGAATCCATGATCCGCACCTCGACCGTCCCGAACCGCGGCTGCAGGCGCACGTCCCACCACAGGAAGGTCGGCTCGGGAAACGCGTCGCAGCGGATGAGGAGGTCGACCGCGTCGACGTAGTCGCCGTAGTTGGCGAACGCCCGCGGGATCCCGACACGGGGGAACGCCTGGAAGAGCGGCGTGCGGGCGGATGCGAGGCCGGTGTCGCGACCTTGCCAGAAGGGCGAGTTTGCGGACAGCCCCAGGAACACGGGCAGGTGCCCGCGCAGCCGGTTCGCGAGCTGCAGCGCGTCCTCCGGGTCAGGGACGCCGATGTGGACGTGGAGCCCGAAGGTTGGCTCGCGCCGCGCCAGCTCGCGCATGGATCCGTAGACCTCCTGGTAGCGCTCGCCGGAGGAGACGACCGTCTGCTGCCAGACGGCGAACGGATGCGTTCCCGCGCTGGCGGCGGCGAGGCCGATCATCGACAGCTCGCTCTCCAGCTCGCCGCGCAGGGCGCGCAGCTCTTCGATCGCCGCACCGACCGTCGGGTGGACGCCGGTTGCCAGCTCGAGCGCGGACCGGTGCGTCTCGGCGGTCACGTGACGCGCAAAGCCGGGATCGAGCCGGCTCAGCACCGTGTCGATCAGCTGCGCGAGCGACCAGTCCTCCGGGTGCAGCAGCATCACCTCCTCCTCGATGCCCACGGTGTAGGCGTCGCCGGAGGGATGTGGGCTCCAGGCCGACCAGTCGCCCGCCGCCGGTGGCTGCATCAGCTCACCCTCTCCACCACGGTCGGCGCCTGCTCGCGCGCCGCTTCGACCAGCGCCTCGAACAGCGCCGCTTCCTCCGGCCGGGATGCGATGCACTCGGCGTGCCACTGCACGCCGAGGACGAACGGCCGGTCCGGCGCCTCGATCGCCTCGACCACTCCGTCGGGCGCCCGGGCCGAGATGCGCAGGTCGTCTCCGAGGCGATCGATTGCCTGGTGGTGGAAGGAGTTGACCTCGAGCAGTTCCGTCCCGACCGTGCGGGCCAGCAACGTTCCGCCCGTGATCTCCACCTCGTGCGTGACCTGGCTGTTCGGCTCAGGCTGGCGGTGCTGGATCGGCAGGCAGAGATCCGGCAGGTGCTGGATCAAGGTTCCGTTCCGGGAGATATTCAGGGTCTGGGCCCCGCGACAGATCGCGAGCGTGGGCAGTCCCATCTTCCAGGCGGCATCGGCCGCGGCCAGCTCGAAGCGGTCGATGTCGGGCTCGAACGGGCCCGCCTCGGGATGGGTCTCCGCGCCATAGACGGCCGGGTACAGATCCGGGCCGCCGGACAGGCACAGGCCCGCGAGGCCCGCGAGCAGCGGCTTCGCCGCGTCCGGGGGCAGCGGCGGCAGCACCACCGGGATCCCGCCGGCCTGCTCGATCGCGCGCGTGTAGTCGAGGCCGAGCGCCAGCTCCACCTGGGGCGGGTCGCCCTGAGGAGTCCGCTCCGAGATCGCGCGCTTGTGGCGGATCTCCGAGGTCGTGACGCCGATCATGGGGCGAATTTTCATTCCGGGACGCGACGCAGGAGCGTCACTGGCAGGCAGCGGCGAAGCCGCCCGATGTTCTTCATCGCAGCACCCACGTGTCCTTGGCGCCGCCGTTCTGGCTGGAGTTGACGACCAGCGCGCCCTCGTCGAGCGCCATCCGCGAGAGCCCCCCGGGCAGCACGCGCTCTCCCCCGCGGCCGCAGTAGACGAACGCTCGCAGGTCGATGTGCCGGGGCTCGAGCCGCCCGTCCACGATGGTCGGATGCGTGGACAGCGTGATCGTCTCCTGCACGACAACGCCCCGCGGGTTCTCGCGGACCATCTGCGCGGCGCTCTGGCGGTCCTCGGGCGACGCGTGCGCGCAGACGACCACGCCCCTGCCGCCGTGGCCGAAGCGCGGCTTCACGACCAGCTCGTCGATCCGCTCCAGAACCTCTTCGCGCACCGCGTCGTCGCCCGGGTCGTAGGTCGGCACCGAGCGGATCAGCGGCTCCTCGCCGAGATAGAAGCGGATCATCTCCTCTGCGTAGGCATGAGCCAGCTTGTCGTCGCCGACGCCGGTCCCGAAGCTGTTCACGAGGCCGAGCCGCCCGTCGCGTACCGGCTCGAGCAGCGCCTCGGCGAGCCAGGTCAGCTCTCCGTTCTCGTTGCGGACACGGCCCTCGTCGGTCCGGCGGTAGATGACGTCGAAGGACTCCGTGCGGAGGTCAGCCGGCGTCACAAGCGGGATGTCGAGCAGCTCGGCAAGCCAGCGGTGTTCCCACCACGCGCTGTTCTCGGGGCCATCCGAGAGGAGCGCGACCGACGGTTCCGCGCAGCCCTCGGGCGCGGCCGCGTCGAGCGCGTCGCGCAGCAGCTCGGCAAGCGCCGTTTCGACGTCACGCCGCGGCGGGGCATCGGGCAGCTGCCGGTCCGCGATCCGGCGCGCGATCACCGCATATGCCGCGCCCGATGGATTGCGCAGATTGTCCTCGAGGACCAGCAGCTCCCCGGAGGCATCGCGCACGATGTCGAGTCCGGCGATCCGCGCCATCGGATATCCCTGCCGAGGAGCAGGTGTGTCGGGCTCCAACCATGCCGACTCGCCGAGCAGCCAGGGCGGAATGCGGCCGGCGCGCTCGATGCGGCGCTCGGTATGGGCGTCGACGAGGAACTCGTTCAGAGCGCGCACTCGCTGCGCCAGGCCCTGCTCCAGGAGGCGCCATTCGTCCCCGGTGAAGACGCGCGGCACCGGGTCGAGCGCGAACGGCGTCTCGTCGTCGCCGCTGCCGAACCTGATCCCTGCGGCGTCGACGTCCTGGCCCACGCGGGCCGCCAGCCCCGCCAGGTCTCCCTCCTCGAGTGCGCCAAGCAGATCACCGTCGACTCCCGGGTCGGTGAACTGCTTGTCGAGGGTCCCCCGCATCCAGTCAGTCTTGTACCCGGGAACCGGCGACGGTACCGCCGCCGGTCCAACCGTGGACGCTTTGACTTGTACACGCGGTCCGAGGACCGCGGCCAGACGACCCGGGTTTACGCAGGCACGAGCTCTTCGCGCAGCTGCTTCGCCGCGGCGACCATGTTCTTCAGCGAGGGCTCGACCTCTTCGTAGCGGCGGGTCTTGAGGCCGCAGTCTGGGTCCACCCACAGCTGCTCGGGCTCGAGCACCTGCGCCGCGAGGCGCAGCAGCTCGACCATCTCCTCGGTGGAGGGGATGCGCGGCGAATGGATGTCGTAGAGGCCGGGGCCGATCTCGTTCTCGTAGCCCGTGCGCTTCCAGTCCTCGAGCAGCTCCATCTTCGACCGAGCCGCCTCGATCAAGAGCACGTCGGCGTCCATCTCCTGGATCTGCCGCATGATGTCGCCGAACTCGGAGTAACACATGTGGGTCTGGATCTGAGTCTCGTCCGTGACCGGGGAGACCGACAGGCGGAAGCTGTAGACCGCCCAGTCCAGGTACTCGTCCCAGCGGTCCCGGCGCAGGGGCAGCCCCTCGCGGATCGCCGGCTCGTCGACCTGGATGATCTCGACGCCCGAGCCCTCGAGGTCGGCCACCTCGTCGCGAATCGCCAGCGCGAGCTGCTCGCAGGTCTGCGAGCGCGGCTGGTCGTCGCGCACGAACGACCACATGAGCATCGTCACCGGGCCGGTGAGCATGCCCTTCACGGGCCGGTCCGTGAGCGACTGCGCGTACTTGGCCCACTCGACCGTCATCGCGTTCGGGCGGGACACGTCCCCGAAGAGGATCGGCGGCCGCACGTAGCGGGAGCCGTAGGACTGGACCCAGGCGTTCTCAGTGAACACGTAGCCGTCCATCTGCTCGGCGAAGTACTGCACCATGTCGTTTCGCTCCGGCTCGCCATGCACGAGCACGTCCAGGCCGATCTCCTCCTGGAGCCGGATGACGCGCTCGATCTCGCCCCGCATTAGCTCGAGGTACCTCGCGTCGTCGATGTCGCCGGCGCGCAGCTTGGAGCGTGCCTGGCGGATCTCCGCCGTCTGCGGGAAGGAGCCGATCGTCGTCGTCGGGAAGAGCGGCAGACCGAGCTTGTGGTGCTGCGCGTTCCGGCGCTCCGGGAACGGGCTCAGCCTGCGGCTGTCCGCGTCGGTGATCGAGTCGACCCGCTCGCGCACCGCTGGGTTGCGCGTGCGCGGCGAGCGCTCGCGGTCCTCGAGCGCCTTCCTGTTGGCATCCAGCGCCCCGGACACGGCATCCTCGCCCTCGTTGACGGCGCGCGCGATCGTCGCGACCTCGTCGAGCTTCTGCACGGCGAACGACATCCAGCTCAGGACCTCGTCGTCGAGGCGCGGCTCGTTGCGCTTGTCGATCGGGGAGTGCTGCAGCGAGCAGGAGGTGGAGACGACGACGTCGCCGGCCTGGCCGCGCAGGTCGCCGATCAGCGCGATGCTGCGAGCGAGGTCGTTGATCCACACGTTGCGGCCCGACACGACGCCCGCGAACAGGGTCTTGTCCTGCGGGAAGCCGTGGTCGCGGATCAGGTCGAGGTTGCGCTCGCCCCGCACGAGGTCAAGGCCGATCCCGGCGACCGGGAGCCGGATGAGCACCGGATAGGCCTCCCCGACGTGGTCGAAGTAGGTGTTGACGAGGATCTTGGGCGCGCCTTCGACGCCGCCCAGGCGCGTGTAGGCGCGCTCGAGCGCCTCGAGCTCGGCGGGTGTGCGGTCCTCGACCAGGACAGGCTCGTCGATCTGGACCCACTCGGCGCCGAGGCGGCCGAGTTCCGCGAGGACTTCCGCGTAGACCTCGACGAGGCCGTCGAGCAGCTCGAGCCGGTCGAACTCCCCGTCCGCGCACTTGCCCTGGAGCAGGAGCGTCAGGGGCCCGATCAGCACCGGCTTGGTCTCGATCCCGAGCGCCTTGGCCTCCTCGTACTGCTCGAAGGGCTTGCGCGAGGAGAGGCGGAAGTCCATGCCGCGCCGCAGCTCGGGGACGATGTAGTGGTAATTGGTGTCGAACCACTTCGTCATCTCCATGGCGGTGACGTCGACGCCGCCGCCCTGCCGGCCGCGCGCCATCGCGAAGTACGTGTCGAGGTCGACGGTTCCCGAGGAGGGGTCCCAGTCGTATCGCTCGGGCACGGCCCCGACCAGGGCGATGGTGTCGAGGACCTGGTCGTAGAACGAGAAGTCGTTGGACGGGATCAGGTCGATGCCCGCCTCCCGCTGCAGCTTCCAGTTCGCTGCGCGGAGGTCGCGGGCTGTTGCGAGAAGCTCGTCCTGCGAGCGCTCGCCGGACCAGAAAGACTCGGTGGCGACCTTCAGCTCACGCTGCGCGCCGATGCGCGGGAAACCCGACACGTTCGAAAGAGCGGGCAAAGCTCGATCCTCCTGCGAGAGAAATTACGCGGCGGCAGGCAAAAGCAGAGCGGCCGCCCGGGAAGCGCGGAGTATAGCGAGCCACTTTGTGACACCCGCCGCGCCCCACGTCACGGTTTCCCAGACACGATGGCGGGGTGAGCGCGCCTGCGGACCAAGTGGGCTATGAAACGGGCCGCATAGGCCCCGAAGACCGCCCACCCGCGATATGGAGGGCTGTCGCGGAGCTGGCGGCCACGCAACACGGCGTGGTTTCGCTCACCAAGCTTCGTCGCCTGGGGATCTCGTCCAACGCGGCCAAGAAGCGGACTCGCAGCGGTCACCTGCATCGCCTGCATCGCGGCGTCTATGCGGTCGGCCACCGTGCCATCACGAAGCGTGGCCGCTACTTGGCTGCCGTACTCGCCGCCGGGCTGGGGGCGGCGCTCAGTCACCGGGCCGCCGCGGACCTCTGGGGCCTGCGACCCAGCCGCGGGCAGATCGAAGTGACGGTCCCGCGCGGGCGGAAGGGGCCGCCCGGGGTAACCGTGCACCGTTCCTACATGCTCGAGGAGCGGGACTTCACAATCGTCGACGGGATCCGGGTCACCACCGTCGCGCGCACGCTGCTCGACCTCGCCGGCGTCGTGTCCGAGCAGCACCTGGCCCGCGCCGTTGACCGCGCGGAGCGCCTGGAATGGTTCGACCTCGCGGCGATCGAGGACCTACTCCTACGTGCCAGGGGTAAGCGCGGAGCAGCGATGCTCCGCCGAGTGGTCGCCGAATACCGCCCGCTGAACGTGCATGAAGGCCTAGAAGAGCTCTTCGCGGCGCTCGTCAAGAGCGGCCGCCGCGCGCAACCGCAGTTCAACGCCTTCGTCGACGGCGAGCGGAAGACCCACCAGGTCGACGCCTACTGGCCCGAGCACCGCCTGGTCGTCGAACTCGACAGCTACGCCTTCCACCGCAGCCGCGCCGACCTGAAGCGCGACGCGGACAAGCAGGCCGACCTCGAGCTGGCCGGCCACCGCGTGACCCGCCTCACCTGGGACGACGTAGTGACGAACGCGGACCGCACCCTTCGCCGCCTCCACCGGTTACTCAGTCAGAAGCCAGTTGCTCCTAAACCTTTTGCCGCCGCCGCTCGATAAGAGACCCATGCGTTCCCGCGGTTATCTACGTGCCCTGCTCGGCAAGCTGTTCGCCGGCACGGGCTGCACCCTGCGCCGGCACCCGATGCCGGAGCTGCGCGAGGTCGGCCGTGAGTGGGCCGCCCGCCCGCAGGCCTGATATATCGGGCGGCTTCGCCGCTGCCTGCTAGTGGCGCTCCTGCGTCGCACCCAGCATCCCTTGTCTTAAAAAGCTACGCGTCGCGGACGGGCACGCCGCGCGGTGACAGCTCCACCGGCGTCGCCGCCAGAGCGCGCATCCGCACGTCGCGCCACGACAGGCCCTCGCGAATCAGGGCCGGCAGGCCGAACGCGATCGCGGTGATCACCTCGACCGCCTGAAGGATGATCCCGTAGCCGAGCGCGGCGGCGGTCGGCACGTCGTAGGCGCCGGTGAGCACAGTGATCACCGCGAGCTGGAACACGCCGATGTTCGACGGCGTCGCCGGCAGCACGGCGGTCACGTTGACGGCGAAGAGCACCGCGGCCGCGGCTCCGATGCCGGCCCTGCTTTCCAGGCCGAGCGCCAGGAGCAGCGCGTAGGCGCCGAGCAGCTGCAGCCCCCAGGCCGCCAGTTGGGACGACGTCGCCCACAGGGCGTTGCGGGGCTGGCGGAATACGACCAGGCCGCGGCGCAGCCGCTGCATCGCGGCGACGGCCTCGCGCACGAGGCGGCCGAGGCGGTTCTGGCGAGTCTCGAAGCGGCTGCCCGCCATCACGGACGGCACGATCAGCACGGCTGCGGCGAGGGCCACCGGGATCAGGCTCACGACCACCAAGGCGCCCTCGTGCCCGCGGAACACGTCATTGGAGCCGAGCACCAGTACGGCCAGCAGCAGCAGCGCGAGCAGGTTGAGGAGCGTTTGCGACACAAGCGTTCCGGCCACGACCGGCAGCGTCTCTCGCATCCGGCCGATCCGCCGCGACACGACCAGGGCACGCGAGGGCTCACCGAGGCGTGCGGGCAGCGTCGCCGACATCAGCACCCCGATCGCGGTGCCGCTCATGATCGTGCGCCGCTTCACCAGCCGGTCGGGAAGCGCGGCCCGGACGATGTGGTACCAGGACGCGGCGCGCAGCACCATCGAAGTGGAGAACAGCCCCAGCGCGATCAGCACCCAGGCGGGGCTGGAGTGGACCAGGGTCGTGGCGACGTTGTCCGCCCCGACGCGCCGTAGCGCGAGCAGGGCCAGCAGGACACCCAGAACAGCCGACAGGCCGAGTGCCGCGCGGCGCGCCATTGCGAGCGCTTGCGCGGGCCGCGAACGGCGCACGACCGGCGCCGGCTCGAGTGACGGCAGGCGGCGCGGGGGACGGCGTGGAGCCATGTCGGCCGAGCGCGCTCCCACGCGAACCGCGGCGCGCTCCAGCGCAGTGCGGGGCTCCGGGGCCTCGATCGCCTGGCGATAGACGCCCTGGACCTGCTCGGCGACGCGTGGCCATGCGAAGTCCTCGGCGCGGGCGCGCGCGGCGCTTGACATCGCGGCGCGGCGCTCGGGGTCGAGCCACAGCGACCGCAGGCTCTCGGCGAGCTCGAGTGGCCGGCCGTGAGGTACGAGCAGCCCATCGCGGCCATGCGTCACGACCTGCCGGTAGCCGGCGATGTCGGACGCGACGACGGGCGTGCCGGCTGCAAACGCCTCGGTCAAGATCATGCCGAAGCTCTCGCCGCCCAGGGAAGGCGCGCACAGCACGTCGGCCTCGTGCAGGTGGTGCCACAGCTCCCGGTCGCCAACGCGACCGTGCACGTGGATTTGGTCCATCCCGCCCTCGGCCTCGGCCAGCAGCGGCTCGACGCCCTCGGCGGATGCGCCGATGACGTCGAGGCGCACGGGAATGTGACGGCGCAGCCCGGCGAAGGCGGACAGGAGCACCGGAAGGCCCTTGCGCTCCTCCTCTCGCCCCACGAACACGATCCGCAACTCGGTCGACTCGCGCTTCGGCCCAACGGGGGCCATCTCCAGGTCCACCCCGTTGGGGACCACCTGGTAGTGGCCGCCGAAGTAGCGCTCTCCGGTCCAGCGGGCGGCGTCCGAAACAGCGATTCGCGCGCTCAGCTTGTTGAACACCCGCCGTGCCCCGAACAACGAGCCGATCGCGTTCGGAAGCCACTTAGCCGAGTAGGCATGGAAGGTCCCCACGACCGGGGCGCCGTCGAAGCACGCGGCGTCCCAGCCGACCAGCGCAGTGATCGGCTCGTGGACGTGCACTACGTCGAAGCTCCCTGCGCGCAACTCGTTGCGCAGGCGAACGACGGTCTCGAAGCCGGGGCCTGCCAGCCGCGACATCGCTCCGTTCATGGGAATCGCAATCGTGCGACCCAGCGGGATCACGTAATCGGGCAGCGCAGTGCCCTCCGGGCGGCGGCGATGACGCACGCGGGTCACGCGGTCATCCGGGTCGACCGGAGAGAGCACTCGCACGTGATGCCCGTCAGCCAGGTACTGGCGGGCGAGTGCATCTATGTGGCGAGTAACTCCTCCTGGAAAAGTCCAGGAGTAGGGGGATACGAGGGCAATTCGCATCGGCGCGATGCTACCAGTGAAGTGTTGGGACTCAGGACCCAGGCGGGCCCTCGGCCGGACGGCCTGCAGCACGTTTCGGCGCTGTAAGGGCAAATCCTACGGCGAGTGCCAGATAGGTCGTCCCGATCAGGAGGATGATGGGGCCCGAATCGTTGGTCAGGGCTCCCGTCAGGACGGCGGCAAAGGCACCCCAGAGGCCCGCCACCATCCCCCTTTGGTCGCGGATCGGGGCCAGGATCCGGTCCCGCCAGTAGACGCCGGCGGCCAGCGCGGCCAGCGCCACGACCACCAGCGGCCCGATTGCGCCGCGCCCGAGCGAGGTGTAGCTGAGCTCGAAGCGGCGCTGGGCGACCTCGCCCAGCTCGCGCAGCCCGCCCGCGCGCAGCACGGAACGCGTGAAGTGGGAATCGCCCCCTGTGACGAGGTCGAGGACCGCCAAGAGCCCGACCGCGATCGCCGGAACCGCGAGTATCGCCGCGGCGCGCGCCCGTCCGGGTCCGGTGTCCGCGGCGGCCAGCGCCCCGGCGGCGGCGCCGACGCCCAGCGTCAGGACCGCCCCGACGTCGGCTCCCAGCCTGCCCCAGCCGAGCAGCAGCGCGAGCCCTCCGCCCGCGGCGGCGAAGGCGGCCACCCGCGCTCGCGCCGGCGCTCGCGCGACGGCGGCTCCGATGCCGAGCAGCGCGATGGCGGACAGCGATGCCTCCAGCTCGTTCCCGATGCCGTAGAAGCGCGCGCCGAGCAGCGGGTTGGGTCCCAGCAGGGAGCGGGCGATGAGGTCCGACCCA
>Ga0070674_100001572_pt1 | contig 12214 bp, 11 predicted proteins | sample KBSM33metaG_FD_65344 | JGI IMG/M metagenome (GOLD analysis project Ga0070674, IMG submission 65344) | Miscanthus rhizosphere microbial communities from Kellogg Biological Station, Michigan, USA - KBS M3-3 metaG | ecosystem: Host-associated > Plants > Roots > Rhizosphere > Soil ... | reverse complement strand
CGCGTCGAGCTGCCAGACCGCCGCGTCCTCGACGGCAAGGTCGTCGGCGCCGATCCGGCGAGCGATCTCGCGGTCGTGAAGATTGGCGCGAGCGGATTGCACGCGCTTCCGATCGGTGACTCGGACAAGACACGCGTCGGCGATGTCGTGCTGGCCGTGGGCAATCCTCTTGGCGTCGGCCAGACCGTGACGATGGGCATCATCAGCGGAAAGAGCCGTCAGACGGGCGGCGGCGATACGTTCGAAGACTTCCTGCAGACCGATGCGCCGATCAATCGCGGCAATTCGGGCGGCGCGCTCGTCAATCTGACCGGTGAGCTCGTCGGCATCAACTCGCAGATCCTCAGCCCATCAGGGGGCAGCATCGGCGTCGGGTTCGCGATTCCGGCGAACATGGCGCGCAACGTCATGAACCAGTTGATCAAGACCGGCACGGTGCACCGCGCCAAGCTCGGCGTCACGGCACAGAGCGTGAACGGTGACATCGCTGCCAGCCTCGGACTCGATCGCGTCAGCGGCGCCCTCGTCAGCAAAGTGGATCCGACGAGCCCCGCGGCCAGCGCAGGCGTGCAACAGGGTGACGTGATCCTCTCGGTCAATGGCCACCCCGTGGACGACAGCAACGCGCTGCGGAACGCGGTGTCGAGCCTGCAGCCGGGTACCGAAGTCAGCATCACGCTGCTCCGGAACGGCTCCGAGAAGACGCTGCACGCGACGCTGGCCGAACTGAAGCCGGTGCGCGCCTCGCAGGAGGAATCCGAGAACGGCAAGCCAACGTCGGGACGTTTCGGCATGGCCGTCGAACCGCTGACCCCGGATGCCGCTGAGCAGGTCGGCGTCCCCCAGGGCACCAAGGGCGTCGTCGTGGTCGATCTGGATCCCAATGGGGTGGCGGCCGAGGCCGGCCTGCAGGAGGGCGATGTGATCGATCGCGTCAACGGGCACGACGTTCGTTCGGCGACCGAGCTCAGAAGTGCGCTGGACGAGGCCGCGACCGGCAGCCGTCCGGTGCTCCTGCTGGTTCACCGCAAGGACGCGACGGTCTTTGTCCCGCTTCGGGCGCGGGGCTAGACGGAAGACTGCAGTAGGATGAGGGCGCGCTGGCGGTCGGGCCTTCAGGGTCGGGCCTTCGGGGTCGGGCGTAACAGGCCCGACCCTGAAGGCCCGACCCCGAAGGCCCGACCCCGGGGCGCTTCCCCATCCACATGCCGATACTCTCGCTCCTTCGACAACATTCCTGGGTGCTGGTGCTGCTGTTCGCACCAGCAGCCGTGATCCTGCACGCCGTCGCTCCCGACCGCCACACGACGGTCTTCTTCCTGTCCATCGTCGCGATCATTCCGCTGGCCGGGTACATCGGCCACGCCACCGAGCAGCTGTCGGAACGGCTGGGCGGCGGCATCGGCGGCCTGATGAACGCGACGTTCGGCAATGCTACCGAGCTCATCATCGGAGCGTTCGCGCTCCACGAGGGCTTGTACCCGCTCGTCAAGGCGTCGATCACCGGATCGATTCTCGGCAACATCCTGCTGGTCTTCGGCCTCTCCGCCCTGGTCGGCGGCATCGGCCGCGAGACGCAGCGCTTCAACCGGACCGCGGCCAGCATGGGCACGACGATGCTCGTGCTGAGCGCGATCGGTCTGATCGTGCCCGGCTTCTTCCACCACCTCGCGCAGAACCTTCCCGAGAGTCCCGATCTGCAGCTCGACACCGAGATCGCGGTCGTGCTCTTCATCACGTATTGCCTCGGACTGGTCTTCACATTGAAGACGCATCGGCGGCACTACGGCATCGACGAGGGCGAGGGTGTCGGCGATGAGGCGCCGGCGCACGCACCACATCAGACGCCTCTCTGGAAGCCGACAACGCTGCTGCTCGTTGCCACCGCGGGCGTCGCCATCGTCAGCGAAACGCTCGTGGGTGCCGTGGCCGGTGCGGCAGAGACGCTCGGCATGTCGCAGTTCTTTGTCGGCGTCGTGATCGTCGCGATCATCGGCAATGCGGCCGAGCACTACTCGGCTGTCGTGCTCGCCGGACGCAACCAGATGGATGCGGCCATCAGCATCGCGATCGGATCGTCCAACCAGATCGCACTGCTTGTGGCGCCGATCCTCGTCTTCCTGAGTTACCTCGTCGGCCCGCACCCGATGGATCTGGTCTTCAGCACGTTCGAGCTCGTGGCGGTCGCCGTCGCCGTGTTGAGCATTGCGTTCATCGCGCACGACGGCGAGAGCAACTGGATGGAAGGCGTGCAGCTGCTGGCGGTGTACGCGATCCTCGCGCTCGCGTTCTTCTTCCTGCCGGTTCACTGACCTCGGCTAGAGCGGCTTGATCCGAAGCCGAATCAGGCTGAGCGTGAGCAGCGCGGCACAGCCTGCCAGCGGGACGGCCATCGCGATGCGGAGGCTGTGGACCGCCGACGATGAGAAGCCGACGGTCCACGGCAGCATGGCACTGCCGACGCCCGTGAACGCATAGACCGGTCCGACCAGGCGTGGGCGCGACGGGCCGATGTCGCGCGAGAGCGCTGCGAAGGTGATCGGGAACGCGGGCGCGAGTCCCGCTCCGATTATCGCCGCCGCGACGAGCGCGACAGGCACCAGCGGGATCGCGACGAGGGCGGTGAGGGCGAGCGTCGCCGATCCCAGTCCGATCACCAGCAGCGTGCGCTCTGTGGTAATCGTCAGCAGCAACGGCGTGAGCAGCCGGCCTGCAGACAATGCGCCCCAGAAGATGGTTGGCGCAATCGTCCATGGAGCGTCGGCCGACAGGCGATGGACGTACTCCGAGATCCATCCGCCGACAGCCGCTTCGCTTCCCGAATACAGAAACATGAGTGCGCCGAAGATGCAGACGAGCGCGACACTGACCGCGGCCGGTTGACGCTCGGCATCATCGATCGGCGCGGACGCCGCCACCGTTGCCAACGGCGGGCTCAGGGCGCGCGTTGGCTGGCGTCCGGCGACCTGCAGCCGCACCACGAGGGCCAGCATCAGCGCCGACAGCAGCATGGGCGCCATGACGCTCGCCGGCGTGCCCACCCACGTCACGAGCAGCGGCCACGTCACGGCGCCTGCGCTCCACGACACGTTGACGAGACTCACGGCGGCGGATTCCTTGCCCGGGTTGGCCGCGGCCACGAGAAAGTTCGTCGTCGGCAGCACGACGCCCAGTCCACAACCGTACGTGGCGATGGTCGCCAGTGCCCAGGGCCATGGCGTCACCGCCAACGCCGCCACGCCGAGCGCGATGAGCACGAATCCGGCCGACATGGTTCGACGGGCTCCGTACCGGACCACGAGCACCGCCGACAGTGTCGAGATCGTCGTGGACGCGACGAACTGGATCGCGAAGGCCGATCCGGCGGCCGCATCCGCGATATCCCATCGGTTGGACAGAATGGGAAGCAGAGGTCCGAGCAGCGTCGTCGCCATGCCGGCGAGGAAGAATCCGGCGTGCAGATCGACGATGGATAAATGAGTGCGGGAGGATATGCTCATTCGGCGCCGGATGAGGATATCCTCCCGGCGGCGTTTCTTCTGCGCGCGTTTCGTATGAGCTTGATGCGATCGGTGCTGTTGGCGGGATCTCAGAGCGTGTGGCTGCGGGAGCGCGCCCCACGGTACAGGTTCGTCCGGCGCGCGGTCACGCGCTTCATGCCCGGCGAAGAGTTGGACGACATGCTGAAAGCCGCGGCGGGTCTTGCTCCCACCGGCATCCCTGCTGTCTACACGCGGCTGGGTGAGAACGTCACGGACCCCGCCGAAGCAGATGCCGTCGCCAGGCATTACCACGACGCCATCGACCGCATCCACTCGCAGCACGCGGATTGCGAACCGTCGGTGAAGCTGACGCAGCTGGGATTGGACCTCGATCGCGGCCGAGCGGCCGATCACGTGCGCGCGCTGGCCGAGCACGCGCGGACGCGAGGGACCTACCTCTGGGTCGACATGGAACAAAGTGCGTATGTCGACACCACGCTCGACATCGTGTGCGAGGCACGCCGCGTCGCACCTGTGGGTGTCTGCCTGCAGGCGTACCTCCATCGGACCCCTGACGATCTCGCCCGCATGATCGCCGCGGGTATCGGCGTCAGACTCGTAAAGGGTGCCTACAGGGAACTGCCTGACGTCGCGCTTCAGAAGAAGAGCGACGTGGACGAGCACTACCTCACACTCGCGCGAACCATGCTGAGCGCCGCACCGGGTGGATTCCGCGCGGTCTTCGGCACCCACGACACGGCGCTCATCGCACGCATCCGTGCGCACGCGGCGACGATCTCCCCCGCGCCGGCACACGAATTCCACCTGCTGTACGGCATCCAGCGCGAGGCGCAGCGCAGGCTGGCGTCCGAGGGCGCGCAGGTCCGCGTGCTCATCGCCTACGGCGCGTACTGGTTCCCGTGGTACATGCGCCGGCTGGCCGAACGGCCGGCGAATGTGTGGTTTGTGGTCAAAAATCTGGTGCGGTAAGTCCAGGGATTTCGCCGGCAGCCTGTAGCCTGTAGCCTGTACGGCCTACAGCTTTGTCAGGCGACAACCGAGACAGATAGCGAGGTTCTCGATGTCGCCTGATTCCCGCGGGAAACCCGAACGGCGTTCGCCGGCCCGGCTGGTGATCCCCAACTGCCCGAACTGCACGACCAACGAGTACGTGACTGTGACCAACCGTCCGGGTCTCGTCGTGCACCTGCGGTGCGACCACTGCCTGTTCGTCTGGAGTGTCCCGAAGTACGCGCCCGATGAAATCTCGAAAGGCCGCCGCGGCTGACGGCGGGCGTTCAGCGTGCGGTCTTCAACGGGTAGAGGTCCACGTTGCGGATGATGATTTCCGCGCCTTCCGACTGCAGTTGAATCCGGCCAGCGCGATGTGACGCCTCGAACGCCTCGTTCACCGTCACACCGTTCAGACGCGTCGTCAATCGATCGCCATCCGCCACGATCTCCTGCTGGTTCCATTCACCGGTCGGACGCTCCACATCTCGGCGGCCGCGAAATCCCAATTGATCCTTCCACTGTGGATCGCGTCCGAACCAATTGAGCCGGCCCTCCGCGATCGTTCGAATGTCCCCTGCCGTGTCCCAGTACGTTTCGTCGCCATCGATTCGCGCGTGCGCTTTGACGGAGGGATGTCCCGCGCCTGCGACCACGATGTAGTCGCCGGCTCCGCCCTCGATGACCTGCGATTCGATCGACTCGAGCCAGTTGCCGCTGGCGGCGCCGTCGGCGCCCACGCCGTGGACCAGGATGCCGCTGTCACGCGCGCGAGCCTTTCGCTCACCCCAGGTGGCGCCGCCCCACTTCCATTCGACGACGAGACGGTAGTCGCGGTACGCACCGGCGGTGGTGATGCCGCCCCACTCTTCGCCGGACACGCGGATCGCTCCGTCAACAACGGAGAACACCCGCGACGGATCGTCGTGGTGATGATCGTGCAGCCAGACCGTCCACCCATCGAGATCGCGGTGGTTGAAGAGCGCGAGGTGCCGGGTCGGACGGACGGGGGCCGGTTCAGGATCCGCCATCGTCAGCGGAACCAACAGCGCGAAGAGAGCGACGGAATAGCGCATGGAATCAGACTCGGGGTGCCATCGGCGTGAAGTCTGCAAACATCTGTGACGCTTCGGCGATGGTCGCCAGCGGCACATAGTCGCAGACCTCGCCGTATTTCCGCCACATCTCCTGGACGACCGGATTCGTGTGGGCGCTCGCGATGGCGTCGGCTGATTGCCATTCGAACACCTCGATGACCGTACCGTCCGACGCGCGCATCATGATCGGCACGCGATCGGTCGCGAGGCCCTCGGATCGCAGCGTCGTGACGTGCGTGTCCATGAGTGCGTCCAGCTCCGCCCCACGTCCAGGCTTGGGCCGGTAACAGGCGATGACGATGCGTCCCACGTGCACCTCCAGACGATCCTGCATGACGGTTGCAAGCGCGATCCTTCAAGAATGGCACAACACGACCCACACAGTCGTATCCGATCAGTCGCAGAGCGTCGTCGAGTGAGGGTCCGAGGCAAGGCGCAACACCGTTTCCAGCTGCCAGGCCGTCGTGCGTTCCGTGGACAACTCCAGGTCCGGCAGTTCGTCGGGGCGGAACCAATGCGCGCCGGTTGTCTCCTGCGTGTTCTGCACAAGGGAACCGCCTTCAACCTCACATTGGATGAACGCCTTGTAGGCATACCAGGGTTGCGGAGGATGGGCGTGCTTCCGCTTGTCGAACAGAGCCAGCAGCCGCACGGGCTTGGCCAGCAACCCGGTCTCTTCCTGTACTTCCTTCGCGGCATTTTCAAATGGCGAGTAGCCGATGTCAGCCCACCCGCCGGGCAACGTCCATCGTCCGCCATCGAGCTTTTCGCGGACGAGGAGCACCTCGGCCCCTTCGCGAAGCAGGACCGCCCGCACGTCAACCTTTGGCGTCGGATACCCGTCTTCGGAAGCGAACGCCCGGATGATTTTCTCCAGCGGTTCGTCGGTGAGTTCTGCGAGCAGCGTCACGCTGATGGCGCGTAGTTCGTCGTAGCGCTCGCGGTCATACGGGTCGGTCGAAAAGGCCAGCCCCGCCTGAGCGAGGGCCTGCAGCCGCTGCGCCTGCCTGAGAAGCTGTTGAGATGTCACTCCACAGAATTATCATTCGTGAACATCCTGCGAACCATGTGATCGAGAACGGGTGGAAAATGGGCACATGGAAGACGAGCCATCCAATCCGCACGGCGACATCAAGCCCGGCGACGTAACAGTCGCTCAGCTCCCTCAAGGGTACGGTTACATCTACGGCAGAGTCATCGACCCGGCCACGACGCCCGACGGTACGCAATGGTCCTTTCTCGGCACCGCGACCCAGCAGCCACTCGCATGTGAGCTCGCGACGCGGTGCGTGAGCCCAGGGCAAAACGTATGGGTCTGTGACGCCGCCGGAGGGTTTGAGCTCTACACGCCGGATCTCGGCTGATCCCGATCGGCTGAGCGAAGGATCTCTCGGAAGGTGTCGAGACATGTGGCACGGCGCACAACGCATTTCCGTGGTGCTTGGTGCGCTTGTGGTCGTTGCCGCGCTCTCCGGCGCCGCGTATCAATGGATCGCGACTCGAAACGAGATCGCGGCGACTCCGCCTCCCGGACGTTTGATCGACATCGGAGGACACAGGCTGCACTTGTGGTGCACCGGGGACGGCGCGCCTGTTGTCATCCTCGACACGGGCCTTGGCGGATCAAGTGCGGGCTGGGGCTTCGTCCAACCTCAGGTTGCTCGATTTACACGTGTCTGCTCTTACGACCGGGCGGGCATGGGCTATAGCGATCGCGGACCGTCACCGCGGACCGCACGCCGCATCGCGGGTGAGCTGGCCGCGCTCCTCACGCGAAGCGGGATTGGCGGACCGGTGGTGCTCGTCGGGGCGTCGATCGCGGGTTTCGGCGTCCGTGTGTTCGCGTCCGAGTACTCGCAGCGCGCGGCGGGTCTCGTGCTGGTGGATGCCTCGCACGAAGACGACGCACATGAAGTACCGCGGATGGCGCGATTTGTTCCCCTCCTGTCGACAGTCGGCATCCTCCGACTCTTCGGTGTGTCGTTCGGCGAGAGCAACGAATCGCTGGCACCCTCAGTGCGGCCATTCGCGCAGGCGACCAGGTTCCGCACAGCCGGATATCAGACGGCGGCTGACGAGATCATTCATATCCGCGACAGCGCCGACGAAGTCAGGAGCTCGCGCCGCACGCTCACCATCCCTGTTCTTGTCGTTACAGGCGCGCGAGGAGCCGACGACAATTGGCGGCGGCTGCAACTCGACCTTGCCTCCTTGTCAGAACGAGGGTGTCTGATCGTCGCTCGACGGTCCGGTCACCTGGTGTCAGTGGACGAACCAGATGTCGTTGTGGACGCCGTCCGGACTGTCGTCGAGATAGCCAGAGGCCACGACGTCCCCCTGTGCGCCACGCCTGCTGAGCATGCTCGTGGTGACCAGCGTCGGCCATGAGTCAGACACGCTGAGGTAGCGCGGCACTCTTCTTGATTGCAGTAGGTTGGATTGCGTCGTTCGTAGACAAGGAATCGTAACCTTTGCACTCAACAGGGAGTTTCTGATGAAAAGAATCGCGGCAGTGGCCCTGTTGCTTCCCTTTTTTGCCGTCGGCGCCGCCAACGCTGACCCGGTGCTGTTCAGTGCGGTTCTGACCGGCCCGTCGGAGGCGCCACCCAACTCATCGTCCGCTCTCGGCTTCGCGTTGGTTGGATACGACGCAACCGCTCAGACGCTCAGCGTGCTGGCTGGCTTTGCGGGTCTCACGACGCCGAACGTCGCGGCACACATCCATTGTTGCGTGGACCCGGACGGCACGGCTGGGGTGGCGACGACCGTACCCACGTTCGCGGGATTTCCGAGCGGCACGTCGGGGTTCTACACCAACACCCTGGACCTCACCGATCTCGCGAGTTTCAACCCCGCGTTCGTCATGGCCTGGGGTGGCACGGCCATCGGTGCCGAACATGCACTTGCGGCGGGACTCGCAGCGGGGCGCGCGTATTTCAACATCCACACGACACAGTTTGGAAGTGGTGAAATCCGCGGATTCCTGAAGGCCGTGGAAAGCCCATCGGCAGTACCTGAGCCGGCTACACTGACGCTGCTCGGCCTCGGTCTTGCCGGGTTGGGCGCGCGTCGCTGGCGGCACACCCAGGCGTCATAGACAAGCCACGCACGATCGATCGCGCAGAGGGGCCGTCGCAAGACGGCCTTTTTGCTGTACGTCAATCGTGGCCAAAGAGCGGACGGAGCATTCAGAAGCCCACGACTCCCCGGATGACCGTCACCGACGCATTCGGCAGGTCGAACAGCGTTTCTCGCGTGCCGGCCACGGTCGAGACCGCAGGCGGACCGTCCGGATCCGCAAAGCCGTCAGCGCCCTTCGCGTGCCACTGATACTGCGCGGCGCCGAAGGCGATCGCAGTCGTCGAGCCGCTGAAAAAACGAACCGTGCCTGACGCGCCGTCGTGGAACACGATACGCACCGAGTGCGCGTTGGATTGGTCCTTGTTCACGAGCAGCACCGACCACTGCCCGTCGGGCCGGGAGACTGCGTAGGCCGTCACCAGGACGTGACCAGCCCCGTCGCGAATGTCGCTCACCGCCGGGAAGATGCGATGAGTGCCGCTGCCGGGTTGAACCCACTCCTGCGTGATGAGTCGGCTGGCGAAGTACTGCGACGTCGGCTTCTGAATCTCGTAGTTCGCATCCACCGTGAACAATCCAAAGGTCCCGTACGACTCGTTGCAGCCGCCGTGGAGGCGGCTCGGCACGTAGTGGAAGTAGTAGAGGCCATCACCGCCGGCCGTCAGGAATGCGCCAACATAGTCCGCGAGCCAGAGCCCGCCGAACATGTCGACGAACGATTCGCCGGTCGCCCAGGCGATGTTGAGTTCGGTAATGAAGACAGGAATCTCCGGCGGCAGCCCATCTTCCCGCCAGACCTGAAGGATGTGACCGATCAGCGCGGGCTCGTCGTACAGATGGCTCCACTGGATCTTGCAGGGCTCGAACGGGTAGTGCTCGAACGACATGAACGCCAGGTCGCCGAGCCGGCCATGAGCTTTGAGGTAGTCAATAAAGCGCCCGAGCCATGACGTCTTGCCGTGCGCATCCGGCCAGACATGGATATCTTCGTTCACGCCTTCGAAAACCGGTCCACCCAGCTTCAAGGCCGGATCGATGCGGTGGATCGCGGTCGCAAACTGGAGGTACAGCGCTCCGTAATCTTCGGGCAGCATGTACTGACCATCCGGCTCTTCGCCCATCTCGATCCAGGAGATCGGGTAGCCGCGGGACTTCAGGTATTTGATCTGGGCCGCGGCATCCTCCGGCGTGCTGTAGAGCATCGCGACCGGCATCATCGCGGGCAGTCCGCGGGTGTAGCCGCTCGTATAGAACAGATCGAGTCCCACCTGCTCCCGCGTACGTGGCCCGATGTCGGCCGGCTCGTGCCACGGATCAATCGATGACGAGATCGTTGCCGTTTGGTCCTGGTCTGCCGTATGTCGGACGAGATCGTAGAACTCCCCGTTTGCACCTTGCGTTCCCAGATAGAGCTCTCGAATCGCATACCCGACGCAGTTGCGGCGATCCGCCGCGCCGTGTGCGTCGCACGTATTCGACGACTCGGTCATCCAGATTCGCAGGAACTGGACGGTGACGGGCGAGGCATCGAGCAGCAGGGTGGCAGTGCCGCCCACTCCGGCAGTCACACGACCGCCCGGGAACGTCGTCCAGGACCCCGCCGTCGGACGCTTGATCGGGTCGTCGCCTGTCCAGTACTGGACGACGTACTGCCGCGCGAACGGCTCCGCCCACGCAATCTTCATGGTCGTGATCGGCAGGGCGCTCGCGAGATCGATCGTCACCCACTGCGGGTGCCGTGTGTCGTCTTCACCGGTGAACGCGCTCGCGAGGTACGGGTTGCTCTTCCAGTACGTCCCCAGATCGCCATCCGTCAGTCTCGAGTAGCCATTCGAATCCGTCCCGTCGTTGCGCGTGACGCCGCGACGCGGCAGGAGGTACCCGTATGAATGCTGGATCGGGCTGCCGAGCGACGTGCTCCCGGTGAAATAGCCCTTGCCGCCCGGATCGCTCCACGTGCCTTCAGGATTCCAGTGCCATGCTTCGACGTGTAGTTCCGTGTTCTGGCGGTAGGACACCGTCTGCCATCCCGCTGAGAGCACCCGATCGATTGCCGGTTTCGTGAACAGCTTTTCGACTGCGGTCGCACTCAACCGGTCGATGCCGGCGCCCAGCGCTTCGGTGGGCACAAACGAGTTGGACGCAGCACTCGGCGTGATGTCCACGGTTATCGTGCCCGCCGTCGTCGGCTGCTGGGCGACGGAAGGAGTGCCCGACAAGAGCGCGGCTGCAACGGTGATGACGAATGTCCAATCCGGCACGGCGAGCCGCGCGGCAAGGACCGTTCGCAGCGAGCGCGGTCGGCGCGATTGATCACTGCCTTGCATGTTGGCCACGGGTGGTATCCCCTCTCGCGATTGCTTCCTGCGTCCTGGCGTTCCGCAAGGCGTGATCCACTTTCTCGGGCTGGTGGCGGCGGTTGTAGACATCGGCCATCAGAAACCAGCCGAACGCCTTCACGTCCGGCGCCTGCGCGAGCGCGAGGCCGCGTTCGGTGAGCGCCTGTATTTCATCGAGCGGTCCTGACTGGTTGAGAAGGTTCCGCGCCAGAAAGAGATAGCCCTCCGGTCGCTTTGGAGCGATCCGCATCACCTCGCGCATCTGATCGCTCGAGCCCTGCCACTCTTCCGCTCGCGCCAACAGCTTCCCGAGGTTGAACCGCGCTTTGAAGCTGTTCGGATAGTTCGAGACTTCGGCGGCGTACGCGGCCTGCGCTTCGTCGCGCTTGCCCTGCTCCTCGTAGAGCACACCGAGATTGAACTGCACGCCCGGGAACCGGGGATTGTCGCGCACGATCTCGTCCAGCATGACGCGCGCGCGATCCAACTGCTTGACATCGATCAGACATGCCGCGAGGTTCACGCGGTTCTGTGTGAGCTTGGGTTGAATGGCGACCGCCTTTTCGAGAACGGGCAGCGCGTTCTCCGGCTGATGCTGATCGGTGTAGACCTCGCCGAGCAGCGCATACGCCTGAGTGTTACGGTCATCCAGCGCCAGCGTCCGCTTGCACAGCGTGACGACGTCCTCGGGCCGTCCCTCCGATTGCAGAACGTTCGCCATCCCGATGAGCGCCTGCACACTCTGCGGATCGGCCTTCAGCACGGTGTCGAATTGCGCTTTCGCGTCTCTGTTGCGTCCGGCCTCCCAGTAGCACGACCCAAGCATCAGCCGTGCTTGTGCCATCGACGGCTCCTTGCGCAGGGCAGATTCCAGCACCACGGCGGCCGGCCCGTATTCGTCTTTGACCATCAGCTCGCCCGCACGTTGCACGTCGATGAAGACGTCGAGCCGGTCTTTCGGATCCGCGAGCGCGCCGGCGGGTACCGTACTCGCGGCCGGCGTGCCTGCGACGTAGCCGAGTGACGACAGCCGGGCGATGGTGTCTCTGTCGAGATTCGCCGCTTCCGGCGCCCGCGCGCCGCGGCTCGATTCGGTCATCAGCCGGTCGAGCGCGCTCTCCATGTCATGCGCCATCGATCGATGGATGCCGAGCACGTTGTGGAGCTCGCCCGGATCGGCCGTCAGGTCGTACAGTTCCGGCGT
>Ga0070674_100001571_pt1 | contig 12216 bp, 11 predicted proteins | sample KBSM33metaG_FD_65344 | JGI IMG/M metagenome (GOLD analysis project Ga0070674, IMG submission 65344) | Miscanthus rhizosphere microbial communities from Kellogg Biological Station, Michigan, USA - KBS M3-3 metaG | ecosystem: Host-associated > Plants > Roots > Rhizosphere > Soil ... | reverse complement strand
TCTTCGACGTGATCGCGACGCCGAGCCATCAGCCGCCGATCCACAGCCTGTCCCGCCTGGCCTATGCGGAGCGCCCGAGCCAGATGGAGTTGACACGGCCCGACGGGTCGACGCTGATCGCCGACGTGGGCCTGAGCCGACTGCCGGAGCAGCAGCCGAACGCCGTTTTCGTCGCGCAGCTGCACGACGTCACCGAGATGAAGATGCGCGAAGCGGAATTGCGCGCCGCGCGTGACCAGGCCGAGGCCGCCAGCAACAGCAAGAGCCAGTTCCTGGCCAACATGAGCCACGAGCTGCGCACCCCGCTCAACGCCGTCATCGGCTTCTCCGAGATCATGAAGACGGAGCTACTGGGTCCGATCGGGACAGAGACCTATCGCGGCTACAGCCACAGCATCCACGACAGCGCCAAGCACCTGCTCGGCATCATCAACGACATCCTCGATATTTCCTCGATCGAATCCGGTTCGCCCCGCCTGCACGAAGGCATCCACGAGCCGGAACAGATCTGCCAGTCGGTCATTGGGCTGGTCGCCGGCCGTGCCGAGCAAGCGCAGGTCAAGCTGGTGGTCAATATCGACCCGGTGACCGACCTGCTCTACGTCGACGGGCGCATGCTGAAGCAGATGCTGATCAACCTGGTCGGCAACGCCATCAAGTTCAGCTCGAAGGGCGAAAGCATCGAGATCAAGGTGACTCCGGCCGGGCCGGAGCCGCACAGCGGCGTCGTGTTCGCGGTGGCGGACGAAGGCATCGGTATCGCCAAGGACGACATCCCGCGCATCCTGAAGCCGTTCGAGCAGGTCGAGACGGCGTTCGCGCGCAACTTCGACGGCGTCGGGCTCGGGCTGCCGCTGGTGAATTCCATGGCACGGCTGCATGGCGCGGCTCTGACCATCGACAGCGAGTTGAATGTGGGCACGACCGTCTCGATCCTGTTCCCCGCCGCACGCACGCGGCCCCGGACGACGGAAACGGCCGGCACTGCTCAGATCGTGGAGCTCGGCACGCCGGTGCGTATCCGCGCGGCGGAGTAAGAGATTGGCGTAGCCGGACCGTGGTGGCGGTCCGGGATCAGAGCAGGAAATGTTTGGAAGCTCGCAGGAGCAAGTGAGGGTATCATGTCCGAATCGCGTAACAACGTCACACGCCGCAGACGGACGGCCAACACCGAAGTGAGCAACTCGCACAAGTCGAGCAGCTCCGGCGGGATTTCCGCGATCCTGTCGCTCGCTGTCATCCTGACCACGTCGGTCTATTTGATGATCCCAAATCAGGTGGACGAGGTCCTGGGCCGCACGGCGACCGTGATTTCGGATAAGAACTCCGTCACGGGAAAGGCCTGGACGTCGATCATCACGAGCTTCGCCAGCGACGATGCGGAAGAGAGACCGGACGCTCAACTGCCGGCTTCCGACGTAACCATGCTGAAGGACGGCGACCGCGTGACCACCGGCAGCCAAGGCCGCACGCTCGCGACCAAGGGCAGCGACATCCTGAAGCTTGAGCCGAAGACCACCATCACGATCGGTAACCAGACGCGGGCAACGACCATCGAGCTGCTCGACGGCGCGCTGCACGTGAAAGCGGGCAAGCGGCACGACGGCGAGACTCTGTCGATCGAAACGCAGTATCTGGTGGCGACCGTCAAGGGCACCGAGTTCATGGTTGCCACGACGGACAGCGGCACCGCCGTCTCGGTGACCGAGGGCGTGGTGTCAGTGCGCTCGACCCACAGCAGCCAGGCCTTCGATGTTGTGCCTGGGCACACGGCCGTGGTTTCGACCACCCAAGTGCTGCTGCCGACCATCGTGGCAACCCCCGCCGGCGGCGGGATCGCGGCCATTGAGGCCGCTGTCTCCGGCACCGCGGTACACAGCAACGACCCACGGCATTAGCGGCAATCACCGTCTGGGAAAGGCGGCGCGCGGCATTGGTATAGTGCCGCGCGCCGCGGCGTACTTCCGGCGAACCTACACACGCCGGTATTGAATTAAGCTTTTGTTATCCACCCGGATTAACACGCAGTTCAGGTGCCCGCGCCTAATCTCCGGGCAGACTCACTGTCCTGTCTCGGTTGAGGCGGCGATGGTGTCAACGGGTGAGCGAGAGGGCCATGACACATTCGGCTAAAAACCGGCACAAGCCGGCACAATCGACCGGCGCAAGCGGCCACGGCCGCCTGCTGCGCGGGCTGGCAGTGCTCATGGCCACCAGTTGCCTGGTGGCGCCGAGCCGCGCCGAAGGCACCCTGGATTGGGTCGTAGCGGCGATCACCGGGCAAAGCCCAGCGGTCGAGCAAGTCGCGATCACCGGCGACCTCGCGCGCGGCAGCGTGCTCGAGCCGAGCGAGCAGATCTCGACCGGCGATGGCGAGCACGTCGTCCTCACCCACGGCCAGGACGTCCTGGAGTTGCAGCCCAACACCACCGTCGCGATCGGCGGCGCCGGCCCGAACGGCATGGCGACGATCGTCAAGCTGATCGACGGCACGGTCCATGTGAAGGTCGGCAAGCGCACGCCCGGCCGCACCTTCTCGGTCGAGACCCGCTTCCTGGTCGCGACCGTCAAGGGCACGGAATTCGATGTCACCTCGGACGACGATGCCGCCGCGGTGTCGGTCTCGGAAGGCACCGTCGCTGTGCAATCGGCCGGCGGTAACCGCTCGGTCGACGTGACGCCGGGGCGCACCGCCGTGGCATCGGCGGACGACGACGACGCGACGCCCGATCTCGAAGAGACGCCAGCTGGCGGTGCGCCGGAAGCCGCCAAGGGCGCCGGCAAGTCGGCGAAGGAAAAGAAAGCCGCCGATGGCACCGCGGAAGGAAAGTCCAAGGGTAACGGCAACGCCAACGGCACCGGCAACGGTAACGCCGACGGCGCCGGCAACGGTAACGCCAACGGCGCCGGCAACGGTAACGCCAACGGCGCCGGCAACGGTAACGCCAACGGCGCCGGCAACGGTAACGGCAATGGCAACGGCAATGGCAACGGCAATGGTGGCGGGAACGGGAACGGTGGCGGCAACGGCGGCGGCAACGGTAATGGCCACTCGAAAGGCAGGATCCCGGCGCTGAACCCGGTTCGGTAGCTCAGGTCCTTCATCATGCCTGCTGGCACGGTCGCACCGCGATGGTCTGAACGGATCAGGCACGTCCTGATCGCGCTCGCCGTCGGCCTCCTCATCGTCGGCCTCCACACCGGCGGCTATCTCCGGTTCTTCGACTCCGAGCTGGAAGAAGCGCGCTTCAGCCTGGTGCGGTCCGATCCGTCGCCGCAGATCGCCATCGTCGCGATCGACGCCAACAGCCTGGAGCGGCGGCCGCTCTGGCCATGGCCACGCTCCTGGCACGCCGCGCTCATCGACCGGCTGGTGGAGGCCGGCGCGGCCCAGATCGTCCTCGACATCGATTTCAGCGCGGCTTCCAGTCCGACGGAGGATGCGGCATTGGCGGATGCGCTGCGCCGGGCCGGCGAGCGCGTGATCCTGCCGGTGTTCCAGCAGCCGGCGCAGCAGCAATCGAGCACCCTGATTCAGAGCTTTCCGATGGCGGCGCTGGCGGAGCGTGCCCGGATCGCGTCGGCCAACATCCACGCCGATGGCGACGGCATCGTGCGCCGGATGTCGCAGCTGGTGGAATGGGGCGGTGGGCTGGTGCCAACCCTGGCGACAGCGGCCGCCGGTTCGCAGGGAACCGACGAATACCTGATCGACTACGGCATCCGTTCGGAGGTGTTTACGACCGTCTCCTATGTCGATGTCCTGGAAGGCCGCGCGCCGAGCGGACTGTTCGCCGGCAAGATCGTGCTTGTCGGCGCGACCGCGCTCGAGCTCGGCGACGTCGCTGCGACTCCGGTCAACGGCCTCACGCCCGGCCTGATGGTGCAGGCCCTCGGCACCAGTTCGTTGCTGCAGGGCCGCGCCCTGCACAAGGTGATCGCCTGGCCGATCCTGGTCCTTTCGATCGCGCTGTTCTTCATGGTCGCGCGCCAGTGCCGGGGCCGGCACTGGCTGTCGGTCATCGGCCTCGGCGTCGGTTGGAGCGCCAGCGTATTCGTGCTGAGCGCGGGCCTGCAAATGGCGGTACCGGCCATGCTCGACGTGGCGCCGCTGGTGCTGTCGGTGGTGTCGGCCGTGTTCGCCAGCCTGGTCAGCCGGGTGCGCGACCTGGACCTGACCGTCGTCGGGCAGAGCATCGCGCTCCGCCGCAGCAGCAACCTGATGCGCCGGGTGGTCGAGAACACCTTCGACGGCCTGCTCACGCTGGACCGCGACGGCACGATCAAGAGCGCCAACCCCGCCGCCGAGCGCATCCTGGGCCGCAAGAGCGCCGAGCTGGTGGAACGCCGCTTCGCGAGCTTCGTGCCATCGCTGCCCTCGGAGAAAGGCGCCGCCTGGCTCGCCTACCTGGCCGAAGAACGCCAGCCGCAGGAAGCCAGCGTGCAGGGTCCGGAGGGCGTCGTTGTCGCCACCGAGATCGCAGTCACCCGATTGCCAGACGAACCGTCGGCTGCGTTCATCGTGGTGCTGCGCGACATCGCCGAGCGCAAGGCGGCGATTGCCGCCGCGGCGCGCAACCTGAACCGCCTGAAGGACGCGATCGATTCGATCGGCAGCGGCTTCGTACTGTTCGATGCCGACGAGCGGTTGGTGACCTGCAACCAGCAGCTGCGCGCGCTCTATCCGGCGATCGCCCACATGCTGGTGCCGGGCCGGCATGTCGAGGACCTGGTCCGTGCCAACGTGACCAGCAACAATCCCGGCGCATCCGCCCAGGAGATCGAGCGCCAGATGGCCGAGCGGCTGCAGCGCTTCCACACTCCAGGCGAGGCGTTCGAGATATCGGTGGGCGGCAGCCGCTGGCTCCAGATCAGCGAACGGCGCACCAGCGAAGGCGGCATCGTCGGCATCCACGCCGATGTCACGCAGGCGCGCCAGAACGAGGCGCAGCTGCGCGCGGCGTTTGAGCAGGCTCAGGCGGCCAACCAAAGCAAGAGCCAGTTCCTGGCCAACATGAGCCATGAGCTGCGCACGCCGCTCAACGCCGTCATCGGCTTCTCCGACGTCATGAAAACGGAGTTGATGGGGCCGCTCGGTTCCGACCTCTATCGCGGCTACGTCAAGGACATTCACGACAGCGCGAGCCACCTGCTCGCCATCATCAACGACATCCTGGACATTTCTTCGATCGAATCCGGCGTTCACCGGCTGAAGGAGTCGGCGCTCTCGCCGGAGGAAGTGTGCCGCTCGGTCGAGAAGCTGATGTCGGGCAAGATGGAATGGGCCGGTATCCAGCTGGTGGTATCGACCAAGGGCGTGTCCGGCGGCCTGTGGGCGGACAACCGGCTGCTCAAGCAGATGCTGCTCAACCTGGTCAACAACGCGGTCAAGTTCAGCGACTCCAACACGCGAATCCTGCTGTCAGTGACGCAGGCCGGCGACCGCTCGATCCAGTTTTCGGTGGCGGACCAGGGCATCGGCATCGCCGCGGCAGACATCGAGCGCATCCTGCGGCCGTTCGAGCAGGTGGAGAATGCGTGGAGCCGCAGCCACGACGGCGTCGGCCTCGGCCTGGCGCTGGTGCAATCCATGGCCCAGGCGCACGGCGCCACCCTGCGCATCGACAGCGCGCTCGGCGAAGGCACCACCGTCACCATCGTGTTCCCGCCGGCGCGCTACCGCGACCTGTCACACGACGACCGGCAGCGTCAGCCGCGCCTTCAGGTCATCAACGGCAGCAAATAACCGCTAGCGTCGCTTGCCGCCGCGTTTGCTCGCTTGCGCCTTCTTCCAGCCCAGACCGCCGATCACTTCGACGGCGCAGCGCGCCGCCAGCTGGGCGCCGAGGCCGTTGATGTCGAAGTCCGGACCGAGGCACGCCATGTCGAAACCGACCACCGGCGGCCCCTCCTCGATCGCGAGGCGCAGAGCCTGCAGGATCTCGCGCGCGGTGAGGCCCGCGGGGTCGGGATATTTCTGCGCCGGCAGGAAAGCCGGATCGATCACGTCGAGGTCAAGCGAGAGATAGAGCGCGTCGACGCCGCGGCAGATGCGGGCCAGCGCCTCGCGCACGCATTGACGTATCCCCTTCTCCTCCACGTCCTGGAGCGTCCAGATGCCGATGTCGAGCTCGCGCGCGGCCTCGTGCCAGGCCAGCGAGTTGCGCGTGCCGCGGATGCCGATCTCCGCGAAGTTGGCGGGATCGAGATAGCCGCCCTCGAAGCAGCGCGCCCATTGCGAGCCGGCCCAATAACGCGGCTCCCACGCCAGGTCGTAGTGCGAATCGAACTTGAGCACGGCGATGCGCTGCTTGCGCTGGCGTGCGACCGAGCGCACGCCGACATAAGGTATGGTGTCGTCGCCGCCGAGCAGCACCAGCACCTTGTCGCGGCCGATCAGGCGCTCGATGCGGTCGCCCGCCCTGTGCAGCTCGGTTTCGGCGTCGATCTCGTAGTCGATGCGAATGTCGCCGCCGTCCGACACCTTGACCCAGTCGGCGATCTGGAAGTCCGGCCCGCGCTCCGGCATCAGGCCGCCGGAATGGTCGAGGGAATAGTAGATCGCGTTGCGGCGGATCGCGGCGGGCGCGCCGGTGGCGCCGGTGCGCGAATAGATCGCGGCCTGGTGGGTCGCCTGCGCCGGCAGGAACCGGCGCGGATCGAGGATCTTCACGCCCTCGTATGGCAGGCCCACCACCACGACGTCGGCGTCGGGCGCCTCTTCGGCGTAGGGCGCCTCCATGAAGGTCGGCACGTCGTCATAGAGGATGCGCTCCACGCGCCGCGCGACGCGATAGGGCGATTGCGCGGCTTTCGCCGAGGCACGCTGGAAGGCGGCGACGATGTCGGCCTTGCTGGCGCGCGGCGCCGTTTTGCGCGGCGCTGATTTCTTTCCTTTGGTTGGCATGATGGATGATCCCCGTCTGTGCGGCGAGGATACTGCCCGGGGAAGCGCTGACTTGTCACGTACTGCAGACGCAATCCAACAATGGTCAGACTTCGCCTGTAACCCGGCGGCGGATGGAGGCAGCGATAAGACCGATGGCGAGCCCACCAGCAGCAAACACCGCGTAAAATGCCAAGAGCGAGCCAACGCGACTGTCAGGGAACAACGCGTAGTTCCAGTCGAAGGGGTCAACCACAGCAAGCATCAGACCCAAGAATGCGCCCGCACGCGCCCAACGACCGCCGATGTGATTGCCGACGTTCCAGAACTGGCCCTTGTGTGTTTCAGGCTGCTCCGCAAACGGCGCGTCGACTTCCTTTTTTCGATCAAGGCCGTCCTTCAGGTATCTGGAATCAGGCTCGTAGGCCATCTGCATCACCCAGCGTCGTTCGCCGGATAGTAGCAAAGAACCCAGCTCTACTCCATCGCCATCAGCGCGCCGTCGGTGGGGTCGAGATAGAGCGTCTTTTTCGCGCCGGTATTGTCCGTTGCCTGCACGACGTAGCAGTTGCCGTCGTTGGGTTTCAGGGCGCCGACATTGGTGAAGCCGTGCTGTTCCAGCATCACCTTGACCTTGGCCGGCGCTAGCCAAACGGATTTGTCCGCCGTCGTGCATTGGATGCTGGCGGCGTGCGCGAGCGGCGCGGTCGACAGGCCGACCAGGAGTGCTGCTGCAAGTTTGGTGATGCGCATGAGCTATCCTAGCGAGGGAAGATCAGGGAAAAGGTCGCGCCGCCGGCCTCGTCGGTGCGGGCGAGCGACAGCTGCGCCTTGAGCCGCTTGGCCGCCTCGGCCACGATCGCGAGGCCCAGGCCGGCGGAGCCGCCCTTCGGCCCGCGCCGGAACGGCTCGGTCAGCTCCGGCAGATCGGCGGGATCGAGGCCCGGCCCGTGGTCGGCGACCGCCAGGCGCGGCGGATCCTCGGCCACCACCAGGCGCACCGTGGCACCGGACGGCGAGACCCGCAAGGCGTTCTCGAGCAGGTTGCGCACGGCGCTTTCCATCAGCGCGGGGTCGCCCGTCACGACAACGGCGCGCAGCGGGGCTTCGACCACGATGTCGCGGCCGGCGCGACGTGCCACCGGATAAAGCCGCGCCGCCATGTCCTGCGCCAGGCGGCCGAGGTCGATGCGGGCATCGGCGCCGGCCGTCACGGTCTCGGTCCGCGCCAGCTCCAGCAGAAGTTCGACCTGGCGGATCATGCCGTCGACGTCGCGCTTCAGGTCCCTGAGATCGACGCTCTCCGCCATCGAGTCCAGGCGCGCGCGCAGGATGGCGAGCGGCGTGCGCAACTCGTGCGCGGCATTGGCGTTGAAGCGTTCCTGCCGCTTGTTGACCGCGGCCAGCTCGGCGGAGATCGCCTCCGCCTTGCGTCGCAAGGCATCGATCGCGAGCAGGTCCCGGCGCCGGCGGAACAGCGAGCGCCACACCAGCACAAGAATGGCGGCCATCGCCAGCAGGATGGTGACTACGAACACGGCATAGGCGATGCGGGCGATGTTGGCGGCGGCCGCCAGCGTCTCGGTGGCATCGATATAGAGCTCGAACACGCCGACGATCTGGCCGGTGCGGCGGATCGGCACATAGATCTCGGCGAGCGCGCTGGCGCCGTCATCCAGGCCCAGCACGTGATACTCGCCGCCCGTCAGGTGCAGCATCATCAGCGGCTGGCCGGTGGCGAGGACCTGAACGACATCATCCTGATCGTAGTGGCGGCCCATTGCGGCGCCGGTCGAATCCAGCCAGACCACGCTGTCGCGATCATATGCCAGCATGCGGCGCACGCCGGCGGTGCGCTCCAGCAGCTGCAAGGCGACAGCGTGCGCTTCGCGGTCGTTGGCGTACTGCGCCTGCGGCCCCTTCGGGTCCAGGACGTCCGCGGCGGCTTCGGTCACGCGCTCGGCCACCGACAAGGCATAGGTGCGGACCGCATCGCGCACGCGGAACTCCGCCGTCCACCAGCCGGCGAGAATGGCGACCGCACCGATCAGCGCCACACCCAGGATCACCAGCCAATCGCGGCGTTCGAGGATGCCGCTCACGACGGCCGAGCCTCTAGCATGCAACCAACGCCGCGCAGTACCGCGATCTCGACACTGGCGCCGGCGGCGCGCAGCCGCTTGCGCAGGCGCGAGATGGCGGCGTCGACGGCATTGGGCGTCACGTCGTCGTCGAAGCCGTAGAGGCCACGCTGAATCTCCTCGCGCCTCACCACCGCACCCTGGCTGCGCAGCAGCAATTCCAGCAGTGCCGCCTCCTGGCGCGGCAACTCCAGCGGCTGGCCGGCGACCGATGCGCGCCGCATGGCGACATCGAAGGTCAGGTTCCCGGCCTCCAGCACGGTCGCCAAGCGCTTGCCGGGCCGGCGCAAGACAGCACGCAGCCGCGCATTCAGCTCGTCCATGTCGAAGGGCTTGACGATGTAGTCGTCGGCGCCGGCATCCAGTCCCTCGATCCGGTCGGCTGGCGCGTCGCGCGCGGTCAGGAACAGGATACCAGTGTCCGAGCTCTTGCCGCGGATCTGCTTGACCAGGGCGAGGCCATCACCATCGCCCAGGCGGCGGTCGAGCAGGACGGCGTCATAGTCCTCGACATCGAGGAAGGCCACGGCGTCGGCACGGCTCTGCGCCAGATCGACAGCAAAGCCGCGCGCCGTGAGATTGCGGCGCAGCAGGTCGCCCAGGCTGGGTTCGTCTTCGACAATCAGGAGGCGCATGGTCTCCACGCCGACGCTAGGTCCCGTCGCGCTTTCGGCCGGTCACCATGGATAACACCAGATTTTCGCGGTGCCGCCAACTGGCGTGGATGACGCCGAGGATATGCAGGCCGGCCAGCGCCAGCATGAGATTGGCGAGGATTTCGTGGGTCTCCTCCATGAAATCACTGCCGAAGAACCAGTCGGTGGTGCTGAGCCATCCGGTCGCACCGACCAGAATCGTCACGGTCAGCAGGGCGAGGACCATCGCCCCGCCGGCCGGGTTGTGGCCAAGGTGCCGCTCGCCGCGATGAGCGAACGTCTGGCCGAGATAGCGCAATGCCGCCAAGGGGTGAACGACGAAGTCGACGAAGCGAGCGTGGCGCGGGCCGAAGAAGCCCCACAGGATGCGCGCGGCGACCAACCCCAGGACCACATAGCCGATGACCTGATGGGCAAGCTTGCCTTCGCGCACCAACTCGAAATAGTTGGCCGCAAATCCGGCCACCAGAAACCAGTGGAAGGCGCGAACGAACGGGTCCCAGACCCGGACGGATCCAGCACGCCTCTCGGGGGTTGAGGGTGCGGATGTGCGGGTTGTCGTCATGTTCGTCGCGCCTTCCATCGGCATTCTCAATCCTCCTTGGCAACCAGGTTGCCGCTGGTCGGATCGAGATACACCTCGACCTTCTCGCCTTGTGCGTCGATCGCGTAGACCTCGTAGCAGTTGCCCTCGGTCACCTTGATCTTGCGCACCTCCTTGTAGCCCTGCTGCTTCAGGAGGTCCTTGGTGGCGTCCTGGTTCATCCAAGCCGACTGCGCCGCGCTGGTGCATTTGAGCTCGTCATTGTCCGCCGCGGCCACGTTGGCGAAAGCGGCGATACCGGTGGCGGCCACGGCGGCCAGAGCTGCGAACCTCAACGTCATTCCATTCTCCCTTTGACTGAACGTCCCGACATGAAACGTCGCGCCGAAACCAGACCATGCGGCGCATGACCACTCACTGACGAGGGTCTTGCTTGCTGCAGGCTACCGCAGCCTCGATTGGCCGCCATCGCGGACTCGCCTATGATCATCAGTCTCAATCGCAACGGCGAAACGAGTCATGGCAGCGGCAGTCCCGGACAACGACGCGATCTACGGCCGACTGGCGGCGTGGCTGGCTACGGAAGGGCTCGGAGATACCGGCCTCGATCAGGCCGGCCAGGCGCTCAACAATATCGGCGCGCTGGCCTTTTCCGACCTGTTCGCCGGCTTCTGCACCCGGGTCAGCGAATGGATCTGTCCGCTGTGGCGCTCCACGCTCGGCCTCGAAGTGCTCAATCCGGAGCTCAGCGGCTCGCAGCTGGTCTGGCGCGAGGGCGCACTGACGCGCAGCGAGGTCAACCGCGCCGGCATCGCGACGCGCACCGACTATCTGAGGAGCGCGATCTACGTCGTCGACACCACCAACCGGCCATTCCGCTGGCACCTGCCGCAGCCGGTGCCGGACATGGAGCTGATCGAGCGCTTCCACCGGGAGAACGGCATGACAGACTATTTCGTCATGCCTCTGCCGTTCCAGGATGCGACGCGCACCTCCACCATGAGCTTCGCCAGCATCCGCGCGGGCGGATTCTCCGACCTCGATCTCGAGCGGCTGCAGATGGCGGCGCGGATCTGGTCGTCGGTGGCGGAGCGCTGGGTGCTGCGGCACATCGCCCTCGACTTGTTGGCGCATTATCTGGGCCGCGGGCCGGCGGAGCGGGTCTATGCCGGGCAGATCGAGCGTGGCGACGTCACGCGCATCGAGGCGGCGATCCTGATCTGCGATTTGCGCAACTTCACCGCCATGACCGACAACGCCCAGCATGGCGAGATCGTGACCCTGCTCAATCGCTGGTTCGAGGCAATCGGCGTCGCGATCGGCGCGCATCGCGGTGACATCTTGAAATTCATGGGTGATGGGTTGCTGGCGGTCTTTCCGCTGGAAGAGAGCCGCACGGCGACCTGCGACCGCGCGCTCGACGCCGCGCTGGCGACGTTGGCCGAGACCGATACGGTGAACAAGCTGCTGGCGCAGGACGGCCGCGCGCCGCTTGCGTTCGGCATCGGGCTGCATTGGGGCGAAGTGGAGTTCGGCAACATCGGCACCCGTGACCGGCTCGATTTCACGGTGATCGGGCCGGCGGTCAACCTCGCCAGCCGGCTGCAGGACCTGACCAAGGTGGTGGGCACGCCGATCCTCGCCTCGGCGGCGTTCGCGGCGGCCAGCAGCCGGAAACTGCGCGCGCTGGGTGGGCAGCGGGTGCGCGGACTGGAGACTGAGGTGCAGGTTTTTGCGCCGGTGTAGCGGTCAGGTGAGCGGCGCTTTTTGCCGCGCCGCCGGCAGCGTGATCTCAACCTTGAAGCCGCGCTCCGGGCGGTTGTCGAAGCGGATCTCACCGTCCATCGCCTCGGCGAGGGCGCGGGAGATGGAGAGGCCGAGGCCGATGCTCTGCTTGGAATCCACCATCTCGGGATCGGCGAAGCTGACGAACGGCAAGCCGAGCTGGCCCAGCTTGTCCGGCGGGACGCCCGGCCCTTCGTCCACCAC
>Ga0070674_100001570_pt1 | contig 12220 bp, 7 predicted proteins | sample KBSM33metaG_FD_65344 | JGI IMG/M metagenome (GOLD analysis project Ga0070674, IMG submission 65344) | Miscanthus rhizosphere microbial communities from Kellogg Biological Station, Michigan, USA - KBS M3-3 metaG | ecosystem: Host-associated > Plants > Roots > Rhizosphere > Soil ... | reverse complement strand
TAGGTCTGCTCGAGACCGCGCGCGATGGACGCGACTTCCTGCCGTGCCTGCTCGAGCGACACGCCGGGCTTCATCCGTCCCCGAACCTCGAGGTAGCGGAAGTTGCGCTGTTCCGTCAGAGTGGCGGGCGCAGCGCCAGCGAGTTTCGACGACATGGCGATGGGAATGATGAACGCCGGCGGCAGCACGAGATGCATGCCGGTGAAACTTTGCGGCGCCACGCCAACGACGGTGAAGTCGAGACCACCGAGGCGGACCTGCCGCCCGATGACGCCCGGATCGGATCCGAACTGCTCGGTCCAGGTGTCGTACGCAAGCACCACGACCGCGTCTCTTCCAGGCACGACGTCCTCGTCGGGACGGATGGCGCGCCCGAGCGTAGGCTGGAGCTCGAGCACATCGAAGAAGTTGCCGCTCACGGCGAGCCCGAGTTTGCTCTGCGCGATCTGATTGCGCCCCGTTGCGAAACTCGCGAAGGTGACGGTGTACGCCGTCAGGCCAGCGAAGGTCTGTGAGCGATCCCGCAAGTCGACGTAGTCGAGATACGAGATCCGGTTGTTGTTCAGGAAGAACACCTCGTTTACCCGTGGCGCCGTGGCGCTCACGGCGACGACCTGATCGGCTCGAGGCACGGGCAGCGGTCGAAGGACGAGGCCGTCGGCGAGGCTGAACATCGCCGCGTTGGCGCCGACGCCGATGGCAATGGACGCGATGGCGATGAGCGCGAATCCAGGATTCTTCGCGAGCATTCGCGCCCCATGGCGGAGGTCCTGGAATGTGCCTTCAATCATTGTTGATCTCACGATCTTGGATTGTTGAATCGTTGGTGATCGTTGATCGTTGATTGTGGATTGAGTGTCTCGAGCGGCGAAATCACCAATCAGCAATCTCCAATCGACAACGATTCAAGAATCAATAATCACCAATCACCGAATGGTCTATTCGTGTCGCAACGCCATGAGCGGATCGATTCGTGATGCCCGTCGAGCGGGGACATAGGCAGCCACCAGCGTGATCGCGAAGAGCGCCGGCACAACGAGCACGTACGTCGTTGAATCGAGGTTGGCGACATCCTCGAACGGGAAGACCGCGCGCATCGCGCCGCGCATGACGATGCTGCCGAGCAGCCCGGCAACTGTTCCGCAGAGAGCCAGCAGCAGTCCGTGGCGCAACACCATGCGAAGCACCGCGTGAGGGTCCGCGCCCACGGCGACGCGGATGCCAATCTCACGCGTGCGGCGGCTTACGGAATAGGCAACCAGGCCGTAGAGACCGATCAGGGCGAGTGCAAGACCCATCGAGCCCATGCCGGTGATGATTCGCACGATCACAGTGCTGAAGATCACCGTCGACGCCTGGAAGAAGTCCTCCATCGTGCGCACGGCCAGAACGGGCATCCGCGGGTCGAGGCCGAGCACCGCCTGCCGAAGGGGAGCGGCCGTCGCCTCAGGCTCACTAGTCGTGTGGACGAGAAGCGTCGTGTCGTTCGCTGGATCCTGCGCCCACGGGAAGTACGCGAACTCGACCGGTGCCTCCGAGAGACCGCGATACTTGTGATTGGCGGCAACGCCGACCACTTCGGCCTGCGTTCCGTCCTTGTCTGTCAGGCGAATGCGTTTGCCGATCGCATCGCCGCTGGGCCAGTAACGCGCCGCGAACGTTTCGTTGACGATCGCCACGCGCGGCGCGGCTGCATCGTCGCTCGTTCGAAACGCGCGTCCATGGTGGATACCGATACCAAGCGTCTGGAAATAGCCCTCGTCAACGCGAGCTGACCGGATTCGCACGAACGTCGTCCCAGTGGGGAACGTGAAGCCCTCGGGTACGAGCGGTGTGTTTTCGATGCTGATCGCATCCATCGGGGGCGATGACGTCAACGCCACCGATCGCACTCCGGGCAGTGCCTGTGCCGTGTCCTTGAGGTCGCGATAGAACCGTTCGGCGCGCGGTGCGTCGTAGTTCGCGAGGTCGGGGTCGAACGACGCGAGCAGGACGTGATCGATGCGGAAGCCAGGACCGCGCCCGAGCTCGAGCGCGAAGCCGCGGTACAGGAGCACGCCGGCAGTCAGCAGCATGAGTGACAGCGCAATCTGGCCGGAGACCAGGAGGTTGCGTCCCCATACGCGCGACCGACGCGGGTCCATCGCCGCCTGGCTCTTCAGCGTCGTCACCAGATCCACGCGAGTCGATTGCCACGCCGGTCCGAGGCTCGCCGCGAGCGCGCTGATCGCCGCGATCATGGCCCCAAACACGACGACGCGCTGGTCGAGCTCGAAGGTGAGTTTCAGGGGCACATCGGTCGGAATCTCGAACTGCTGGAACATCGCGATCACGCCATTACCGACCAGCAGACCCGCGGCGCCACCTCCGACAGCAATCAACAGGCCCTCGACGATCAGTTGTCGCATCAGGCGAAGGCGGCCGGCGCCGATGGCAAGGCGGAGTGCCATCTCGCGCGATCGAGCCGGGGCCCGGCTGCTGAGGAGACCGGCGAGGTTGGCACATGCGACGAAGAGCACGAGCGCGGCCAGCGTGATCAGCATCGCGGAGATGCCTGCGAGTTGCGGTCTCGCGCTCACCCGGGCGTCGAATTCCGTCCGCACCGCGAGCCCCTGGTTGCGATTGGTATCTGGATAGCTGCGCCGCAACCGCTCCGCAATCAGCGCCGCTTCCTGACTCGCAGTGGGCAGAGAGGCGCCCGGCTTGAGGAAGCCCTTGACCGCGAAATTGTGGGAGTCGCGACGCGTCAGTTCGTCGGCCTGCAGGCTTTGCAGCCGCGGCAAGTGGGCAATCGGGAAGTAGTAACCGGGCAACACGAACTGATCGGGGCCGGAGAAACCGCGCGGCATCACGCCCGTGATCGTCATGTCGATCCCACCGATCCGAATCGTCCGGCCGAGTACGCCAGTGTCGCCGGCAAACTCCCTCGTCCACATGTCGTGATCGAGGACAACGACCGGGCTGCGATCGAGGCGATCCTCCTCCACGCCGAACGTGCGCCCCAGTGCTGGCTGGACGCCAAGTGTGCCGAACAGATTTCCGCTGATGGCCACACCGAATAGACGCCGTGGGAGATCGTCGGCGCGGCTCGCGAATGACGTCACGACGAGACGGTAAGCGACAAGGCTCGCGAAGCTCTGTGCCTGATCGCGGAGGTCGAGATAGTCGGGGTATGAGAGTGCTGCGGATGTCGGCGGTGCGAAACCTGACTGCGGCACGACAGCTGTGACCGTCACGATGTCGCCGGCCCGCGGAATCGTAAGAGGACGCAACACCAGCGTGTCGGCGAGGCTGAACATCGCGGCGTTGGCGCCGACTCCGATGGCGATCGAGACGATCGCGATCACGGCAAACGCCGGGTTCTTCACCAGCATTCGCGCGCCGTGTTTCAGATCCTGGAGAATTCCTCGGAGCATTGTTGATCTCACGATCTTTGAGCTTTGATTCGTTGTCGATTGTTGATAGCTGGTCTTCGATTGGCTACGTGGCCGGCGGCTTCAATCACCAATCACCAATCTCGAATCACCAACGAATCAAGGATCAACAATCACAAATCACCATTGTCCTTATTGCTGTCGCAGTGCGAGCAAGGGATCGATTCGCGCGGCGCGCCGCGCCGGCAGATAGCTTGCGAGGAACGCGACCGCTGCGAGCGTCAGCGCAACCGCGACGTAGTTCGAGGGATCACTCGCATCGACACCAGGCACGGACAGCCCGATGCCGATCGCGAGGGCGATCGCTGCGACGAGCCCTGCGAGACCGCCGGCCGCGACAGGGCGCGCGCCCGAGGCGAGCACCATCCTGACGACCACACCCGGACGAGCGCCGAGTGCCATGCGCACGCCGATCTCCCGGCCACGCTGGGCCACCGAGGACGAGACCAGGCCATACACGCCTGCTGCCGACACGCAGAGCGCAATGAAGCCGACTGCCGTGAGCAGGGCGGCCAGGACGTAGGTGCCGGCGAGATCGTCAAAGAGCACCTGCGTCATCAACGCCACGTCGTGAATGGGCTGATCTCGATCGATTCGCGCGACCTCGGCTCGAATGGCGGGCACGAGCGTCAGCGCGCTCGGCCCGGTCGATTTGACGACGATGGCCATCTCGCCACCCGGCTGAAGCGATGCGGGCACGAATACCTGCGGCAGCGGGCCCTGATCGATGTCCGCGCTCCGGATATTTCTGACCACGCCCACGATTTCGAGCCAGACCTCCTGTCCCGATGTGGCATCGATCGCAAGGCGGGCCCCGAGCGGATTGCGGTCCGGCCAGAAACGCTGCGCGGCCTCTTCATTGACGACCGCAACTGGCGCGGCACTGTCGATCTCGGAGCGGGAGAACGTTCGCCCCTGCCTGACCGGGATCCTCATCGTCTCAAGATAGTCGCCCGCGATTGCGGAGCGTGCGATCGTCGGACGTGATTGGGGTGGCACTGGCGGCGCGCCCTCGACCGTCAGGCGCGCCATCGGCTCAGCGTCAGCGACCGGCAGGCGATCGATCGCGCCTGCGGACGCGATGCCCGGCAGCGCGCTGAGTTGCATGAGCAGTTGGTTCCTGAATCGTCCGATCGCAGCGCTGTTGCCGTATCGCGACTCAGGCAACCCGACGCGCAACGTGAGCACGCCGGCGGGATCGAATCCGGGAGCGATGTGGCTCAGCGCCCACGTCGTGCGCACGAGCACTCCGATTTGAACCATCAGAATCATGGCGGCGCCGGCCTGCAGGGCGACCATCCAGTTGCGAATGCGTCGTCCGCGCAGCGTGACGCCGACGCCACGCGCACCGTCCTTGAGTTCCTCTGGATCGGGCGTTGAGGCGCGAAGGGCGGGCAGCAGTGCGAAGCCGAGCGGCGCGACGAACGCTGCGGCGACTCCAACAAGTACCGTGCGCCAGTTCATGCTGATGCCCGCGAGGCCAAACGAGTCGCCACCGAGCCACCGCAAGGCCGAAATGGCCCACGCCGCCATGGTCAGCCCGATCGCGCACGCCAGCGCAGAGGCCAGCGCGCTTTCGATCATGAGCTGGCGAATGCGATCGAAACGGCTCGCGCCCAGGGCTGTGCGAACCGCCAGTTCGTGGCGCCGGCTGATGGCTTGCGCGACAAGAACGCCCGAGACGTTCGCGCACGCCACCACGAGAACCAGGAGGGCGACGAGCGCGAGGACGGAAAGCAGGATGCGGACGTTGAATCCCGATGCTTCGATGATCGGAAGCACCGACGCTCCGATCGCTTGATTCGTAGTCGGGTATTCGTCGCGCAGTTCGCGCGCGATCGTCTCCATCTCGGCGTTTGCCTGCTCGCGTGTGACACCGGCATTGAGACGTCCGGTGACGAGAAGCGATCGGCGCCCACGATCGCCACGCAGTGGCTGGATGACGAGCGGCAGGAATACGTCCGAGTCTTTGAGGAGCCCGCCGTTCGCCTCCGGCGGCAGCACGCCGACGATCGTGTGCGCGACGCCGTCGAGCATCACGCTGGTTCCAATGGCTGTCTGGCGTGACGAAAACTGGCGCTGCCAGAATCGAGACGTCAGCAGAGCGACAGGCGTGGCCCCTGCGCGCGCGTCTTGCGCTTGAAACGGCCGGCCGAGAATCGGGGTAAAGCCCCAGACGTCGATGAGATTCCACGTCACGCTGACCGACTCGACGCGCATCGGAACGTCGACGCCCGTGAGCGTGACTGATCCCATCTCGAAAGCGGCCAGGTGCTCGAAGCTCGACGATCGGGCAGACCAGTCGGCGAGGTCCGGCATCGACACGCGGCTGCGAAAGACCACGCTGTTCGTGCGGCCTTCGGCCTGAACGATGCGTGTGTCAGTCGACGTGATGTACGCCAGGCGATCCCGATTGACGATCGGAATGAATCCCCAGACCAGATCCATCGCGCTGTAGATCACGGTCGTCGCCGCGATGGCGACGGCGAGCGTGAATACCACGACGACGGTCGCGCCACGGTTCTTGACGAGCGTTCGGACGGCGTGTCGAAACATCACTCTCGCGCTGAGTCCCGAATGCTAGCTCAAGCTCTGTGCCAGTTCCGATGAGAAACACTATCGGATTGTTCGGAAAACAGCAGCTTGTCGCGGCGAGTTAGCGTTGGGTGTCCGGCGGTGGGACGTCGGTGTTCGACGCCGCACAGTGGCCGAACAAGTGCTGTCCAGCCGCGATGGGCTCGTTGAATCGCTGGTGCTCGTGCGATAGCATCCGGCCCTCTCTCCGGGCGGCACTGAAACCAAAGGAGGATGTGATGCGGCGATTCCTTCTGTGTGCGTCGGCGTTGGTGGCGGTTCTCGGGGCTGCGGTGATCGCGCAAGGGAAGATTGCGGGTGCAGAAGACTACGCGCAAATGATGAAGGCCAACGCCCAGGCGGCCGGTGCGATGAACAAGGCGATCGGGTCGGGCGCGTTCGCCGACGCCAGGACACAGGTGGCGACCTTGCGGACGAACTACATGGCCTTGCAAGGGTTCTGGTCGGAGAAGAAGAAGGACGACGCGGTCGGCATCGTGAAGGACGGCCTCACGCGGCTCGACGCGCTCGACAAGCTCCTTGGTGCAGCGACGGTCGATCAGATGGCGGCGCAGGCGGCGGGCAAGGAGTTCGGCGGCGCCACGTGCGGCGCGTGTCACAAGCTCTATCGTGAAGGCGACGCGCAGTCAGGGTTCAAGTTCAAGGCAGGCGTGCTCTAGAGTTCCCTGACGCGAGCAGACAGACTGTCGTTCACGCTAATCCGCGCGTAGCGCCTCAATCGGGTTGACGGCGCTCGCGCGGCGGGCGGGAAGCGCGCCGGCGAGAAGCGCGACAAGAACCACGAGGAGGGCCGCGCCGCCGATGACTCCTGCGTCGTAGCCATCCACGCCGATCAGCATCGCGCGACCCAGCCGGCCGAGGCCGAGCGCGAGTCCGGCGCCGATCACGCCTCCGATCGCCGCCATGCGAACGACCTGACGCAGCACCAGCCAGCGAACGTCTACGCTCGTGGCGCCGAGCGCGATGCGAATGCCGAACTCGCGAAGCCGCTGCGCCACGCCGTATGCGAGCACCGCATAGAGACCGATAGCGGCCAGCAGGGTCGCCAGCGCCGCGAACGACGACGATAGCGTGCTCAGCACGCGATCGCGGGCCGTGTTATCCCAGATCTGATCGTCCATCGTCCGGAGATTGGCGATCGGAAGGTTGGCATCGAGCCGTGCAACGAGCGGGGGAATCGCGCCGACGAGCGCCCGTGTGTCAGCGCTCGACGTCCGTGCGTAGAACGTCAGTGGTCCCACCCTGTCTTGTCGATACGGCATCACGAGCTGCGCGGGCGCGGGTTCCCGTACCTCGCTGTACTTCGCGTCACGTACCAGGGCAACAATCTCGATGTCGAGCGGCCGGTTCCCACCGGAGCCCATTGCCAATCGTTTTCCGATTACTTGAGAGCCGAGGTTGAACTTTCGCGCGAAGGCCTCGTTGACGATCGCCACCTTCGGTGCCTGCGGTCCGTCGGCGAGTGTGAACTCGCGGCCGGCCAGCATCGGGATCCCGAGTGTGCGGAAGTACTCCAGGCTCGTTCGTGTGACGGAGACAGTCATGTTGTCGTCCGGTCCGGCATTGAAGCCTTCCACCGTCACGTTGTTGTTCCAACTGTCACTGGCGAGGACCGACATCGTGGACGAGGTCGCGGCGACAACTCCGGGGATTGCGCGCAACTCGTTCTCGATCTGTTCGAACAGCGCCAGCGCGCGTTCCGGCGAGTAGCCGTTGAGATACGGCGACAGCCGGAACGTGACGAGCCCTTCGCGCTCGATACCGAGCTCAGCGCGCGCGAGGTTGACGAGGCTGACAACGAAGAGGCCTGCCATAGCGAGCAAGGCAGTGGCGAGGGCGATCTGCGCCGTGGCGAGCGAGGATCGAAAACGCCTGGCGCTTCGCGAGCCCGATGTGCGCGCGGATTGCGCGTGGATGCCCGCAGCGATCCCCGTGCGGACGCCATGCAGTGCCGGGAACAGACCGAACAGGACGGCGGTGCCGAGGCCGAGCGCGAGCGTGAAGAGCAGCACGCTCGTATTGATCTCGAACGCGAACGAGGCTCCGTCCTCGGCCGGCATCATGGCGACCAGGCCGTCCAACGTCATGCGCGAGACGGCAAGTGCGCCGGCGCTCCCAAGTACGCCGAGGACACCCGCCTCGACGAGCAGAAGTCTCAATAGCCTGGCGGTCGAGGCGCCAATGGAGAGTCGAACGGAGATCTCCGTCGTGCGATCGGCGACTCGTGCGAGCAGCAGGTTCGCCACGTTGGCGCAGGCGATCGCGAGCACGAAGCCGGTGATGGCAAACATCAGGATGATGATCGTTTGTGCTTCGCCCCGACCAGCATTGCGACCGCGGCTTCCGTCCTCCAGCAGGAGCTGTCGCTGCAGGAACTCTTTGCGGTCGCGATCGCCCATGCCGCTGCGAAGAGCCGGAAACTCCACGTCGCGAATCAGCGAGGTGAATGGCACTGTGAGCAGCGCCTGGGTCTGTTCGCGCGTCACGCCCGATTGGAGACGCGCGAAGATGTACAGCCAGTGGTTGTTGCGTGCGTTCATCGCGTCCCGGTTGGGATCCCGGAACGCCTGCTGCGCCATCATCAGCGGCACGAAGACCTGCGGCCGGTCCATCATGGTTGTCCCGGCAAAGTCTCGTTGCGCGACGCCAACGATCGTCATCGGCTCGCCGTTGACCACGAGTGTCTCGCCAACGACCCCGGGGTCTGCGCCGAAGCGAGTCGTCCAGTAGTGGTGGCTCAGCACCACGACCGCATGGGCGCCGGGAACGCGATCATCTTCGGGTCCCAGTACGCGGCCAAGCGCTGGTGTCACGCCAAGCGCAGAGAAGTAGTTGCCCGAGACGAGTAGCCCTTCGGCCTCTGATGTCTGCCCCTTGAACGCGAGGTTCGCGCTGAAGTCACGATGCCCTGCGAGCCGCAGGCTACCGACCTCGAGCCGCTCGAGATCGCGAAACAACGGATAGCTGAACACCGCTTCGACGCGGCCGCTGTCGCTCGTCGATCTGGACCCGGGCTTGGGACCGGGTGAGATGACGTTGACGATCTCGTCGGCTGCGGGCACCCGCAGGCGTCGCAGGAGCATCCGTTCGAAGACGGAGAAGATGGCGGTGTTGACGCCGATCCCGAGTGCCAGCGACAGCACCGCGACGGTCGTCATCAACGGCCTGCTCGCAAGAGAACGCAACGCGTACCGGAAGTCCTGAAACACGAGACAGCCTCCTCGCCCGGCTAAAGCCGGATCCTAGGTGTCGCCAGGCAGGTCTGAAGACGTGCCTCTACGTACCTCCGAGATCGAATGCTGACATCGTCTGGCGATCGCGCACGTAGAGAGAGGTCCCTGCGAGCGTGGGTGGTGTCCATGCGAGATGGGTCAGTACGTTGGCGCGAGCGAGAACCTTGAGCCCCTGCGGCGACACAGTTGCGAGGCCGAGCGTGCCGTCCTCATCGAGCACGACCATCTTGCCGTCCGCATACAACAGTTGCGCGCGGGCAAAGCTGCGATCCTGCCAGGCGATCATGCCGGTCCTCATGTCGATGGCGGAGATGAACGCGGGGCCGAAGTCGCCGCTCGATCCGTACGCGTAGTCACCCAGCCGGATCACCGTGCCGATATGCACGCGCATGCGATTGCTCGCCCATTTTTCGGTCGCCGTGTCTTGCCGCCCGCCTGACGGAGTTCGAGCGCGCGACTGCCGGTGCCGTAGGCCGAGGACAGGAAGAGCAGCCGGTCGGTCGCCGACCACACCGGCGTGCTGATGTTCAGGCCCCAGTCGGTCTTGTGCGGGTGGCTCCACAGCTCACGGCCGCTCGCCGGGTCCATGCCGGTGATCTGATTGCCACCGAACACGACCAGCTGCCGCTGACCGTCGACGTCGATCAGGATCGGCGAGGCAGGTGCCCACACGAAGTAGCCCGCCTTCCATGCGAGCTTGCCGGTCTGAGCGTCGAAGGCGGCCACCGCCTGGTCGGGGCCACCCATCGTCACGATCACGAGCCCGTTGTGGAAGATGGGGCTGCATGTATAACCGCGCCCGGCGGGAACGGCGCGGAACTCCTTGATCAAGTCGTGCGCCCAGATCTGCTTGCCGGTGGCCTTGTCGATCGCGAACAGCTCACTCCGCGAGCTCGTGGCATACACAAGATTGCCAACGATGAGCGGTGTGGAGTGCGGACCGTAGCCCTGGCTGAAATCGATGCCGGCGCTCGGAGCGGCGTACCTGAACTCCCAGATTGTCTTGCCGGTGGCCGCGTCAAAGGCCGCGATGGCTTCTACGTGTGTCGCCCCCTGGGGCGACTTCGTGATCTGGCGGTACAGCGTGTAGAGCCGGCTGTTCTCCACGACGATCGATGAATGGCCTTCGCCGAGCGTACGGCTCCAGAGTTTCCTGGGGCCACCGGCGGGCCAGCTCGATGCCAGGCCCTTCGAGTCCGACATGAAGTTTCGGTTCGGTCCACCCCACTGCAGCCAGCTCGCCGCTGCCGACTGTCCACGCACGGTCCCCGAGGTTTCGAGGACAGCAAGTGCGATCAGCGCGGCCAGCGTCAGCAGACGCCGTGTCACTGTGTGTTCCCCGAAGAACGCCGGAACGTGAGCGGGAGCACCGCCGTTCCCTGAATGAACGTGCCCACGATCTCGGTTCCTTCAGCGTTGACCTTGCCAGAGTAGGAGCCGCCCACAGCCTTGAGGTCGAGTGTGATCGTGGATGCGTCCTGCTTAATCGACGTGATCGGTACTTCGAGTCCGTCGCCGGGGTTGACGACCGTACCCGTCGATGACCCATCAGGCTCGTTCGAGAGCATCAGGATGACCTGCCGCTTGGTGCCGTTCTGATTGGCGCCTTCGAGCGTAGCACTCCATGGCCCCTCGAACGCCTTCGTGATCGGCGCGCTCCTGATCGGCGGATCGATTTGCGCCGCGCCCTTGCGGGACAACGCGAAATGCATGGTGAAGCCGCTCTGGATGAAATCGCCGCTCATCGAGGCGCCGTCGTCCGCCAGCACGCCCTGAAAGACCCGATTGCCAGGCGCACCTTTGAATCGAAACGTGAGAGCTCGGCCCTCTGCCGACTCGATCACGAGCGGAAAGCCTTTCAGGTTCTGAGGAGGTACGCCGATGGTTCCGGCGAGTTGACCGTTGTTGTTCTTCGCTAGATCCACGACGACGGCGATCGATCCTTCCGGCGTGTCGATTCCACCTTCCCAGTGTCCCGATGGATCCGCTGCGCCTTGCGCGTGAGCGGCAACGGCGGACAGAAGAAGCAGTACGAGGATACGAATGGCCATGTTCAATCCTGTCTGAGGGCGATCAGCGGGTCGATGCGCGCGGCGCGTTGCGCCGGGATGAGCGCCGCAACGAGCGTCACAGCGAGCACTGCCGGTACTACGAACAGGAAAAGCCAGGGGTTCACGCCGCTACTGACGGGGAACGCCGCACGCAGCAGGCCATTCATCGCCGCTGCCCCGGTCATTCCGAGCATGATGCCACCAATCGAGAGCAGCAGGCCGTGGCGCATCACCATCCGCAGCACATTGCCCGGTCGCGCGCCAACCGCCATGCGAATCCCGATCTCGCGCGTCCGTTGATTGACGGCGTGCGCCACGAGCGCATAGAGACCGACCAGCGCAAGCAGCAGCCCCATCGATCCCATGCCGGCGACGGTTCCCACGATCACATTCGACACCGTAATCGCGCGCGCCCGATAGAAGTCCTCCATCGTCCGCACGCTGAAGATCGGCACGCTGGCGTCGATTCCGCGAACGACGTCCCGAACGGGGAGTGCGACGGCGCTGGGATCCCCGTCGAATTGGACGAGCAATGTGCTTTGCGACAGACGCGTCGGCTCCTGCAACCGATGCAGGTAGACGAACTCAGTGGGTCCCTCCGCAACCCAGTTGTAGCGAATGGTCGAAGCGATGCCGACGATCTCTGCCCACCCGCCGTCCCGATCGGTGATGCGGATGCGCTTGCCGATCGCGCTCTGTCCCGGCCAGTAGCGATTCGCGAACGTCGTGTTCACGACGGCGACGTGTGGCGTGTCCGCTGTGTCCGTCGATGCGAATGGCTGGCCCGAGACGATCGCGATTCCCATCGCGGCGAAGTAGCCCTCGTCAACGCGAGCACCCTGTACGGTGATGCTGGTGCTGCCCGGTGGGAATCGATAGCCCTCGGGTGCGACGGAAACGATGTCGC
>Ga0070674_100001563_pt1 | contig 12265 bp, 13 predicted proteins | sample KBSM33metaG_FD_65344 | JGI IMG/M metagenome (GOLD analysis project Ga0070674, IMG submission 65344) | Miscanthus rhizosphere microbial communities from Kellogg Biological Station, Michigan, USA - KBS M3-3 metaG | ecosystem: Host-associated > Plants > Roots > Rhizosphere > Soil ... | reverse complement strand
ACCGACAAGGTGCTCTATCGTGGCGCGGCCGAGAATCTCCATCTCATCGAGCGCTTTACGCGCATCGGCCCGGCACAGATCGACTACCGCGTCACGGTCATCGATCCCAGCACATTCACAAAACCATGGACCGTGGCCATTCCGTACCAGGACATCGGTGAAGACCTGTTCGAGTACGCCTGCCACGAAGGGAATTACGGCATGGAAGGCATTCTGAGCGGAGCGCGTGAGGAAGAGCGTGCCGCGGCGGGGAAGGGGAAGTAGCATGCGGCTTCAACGCGTTCTCATCACGACATTCGCAGCGCTCCTGCTGGTCGGCACGGGCGTGTCGGCGCACCATTCGTTCGCGGCGGAGTTCGACTCGAACAAGCCGATTCAGTTGAAGGGCACCGTCACTCGCGTCGAGTGGATCAACCCTCACACCTGGATCCACATCGCGGTCAAAGACGCCGACGGCAAGACCGAGGAGTGGATGATCGAAGGCGGGACGCCGAACACGCTCCTGCGGCGAGGCCTGACCAAGACCTCCCTGCCCGAGGGCACCGAGGTCGTCGTCGACGGCTACCGGGCGAAGAACGGCTCCAATCGCGCGAACGGTCGCGACGTGACGTTCCCCGACGGCCGCAAGCTGTTCATGGGATCGTCAGGCACCGGTGCGCCCAAAGACGGGCGAGACGCCTCCGAAAAATAGTCAATCCGCTAATGCACTTTGACGATGAGGCCTGCTGAGAACTCGGCCTGCCAGACGACGTCAGCGTTTACCCCGGCGAAGCAGACACCGCCCCCGCAGCCGCCAGCCCTGGCGTCAAAGTATACGAACGTGGCTGACACCTGACCGTTGAGACGCAGGCCGACGTTCTCGGACGCAAACAGTTTGACGCCGCCTCCCGCACCGACAGTAAAGCGGATCTCGCTGTCTCCCTCGCCGTAGTATCGCGTGAGGCCAAGCATGCCCATCCCAAACGGACGCACGCGTCCGTCCCGGTATTCCTGGAGCCCGCCACCCTGAAAGTGGTCGACGCTGACCTTCGCCCGCCGCAGCGGACCAAATGTGCCCGATTCGAGCTCCACGTGTGCGTCCTGATGGGTGAAGAGCCCCTCGATCTGAAGTCCGTCGCCGAGCGGGACATCCACGATGACGCCGAGGGCCGGCGCGCCGTCGGTATCCACCGGCCGCCGCGCAATCAGCTCGAAGAAGTCGCCGCCGAAACGATACCCACCAAATGGCGTGATCTCGATGCCCTGAGCCTGCAGAGGCGAGGCGGTACCGAGAGCGCACGCGATCGCTAAGAGGCCTACGACGAGGAAGGGTCGGAGCACGACTTGTACCCAAACGGACGAGCCTGACGGGCACCTCCTAATCGGTATGGCGCCCGGTCCCCAAATCAACATAGACTCTGGCCCCGGATGGTGGTTGGTGGTTGGTGGCAAGTGGTTGTTCCAACGTGCCACGAATTGCTGGTCACGATCCACCAACCACTATCCACCAACCAGAAGGGGGGGCCGCGATGAAAGCTGCGGGTTGCATCGCCATGTTGCTGCTGGCCATGGTTGCCGGCGTCTCGGCGCAAACGGGGCAGAAGAAGTTTCTGGGCGGGCCGCTCGTCATCGAGGATCAAGGCAGCTTTTTCGTTGGTGGCGTGCAGAAGGTCACCGAGCACGCCGTCGTGCCACCGCCGCCAGCTCCCGGACAGCCAGCGCCTCCAGCTGCAACGCCACAGCAGATCACGATCGGCCAGATGTACGTGCAGTTCCAGATCCCGCAGAAGAAATACGGCGGGGGATGGCCAGTGATCATGGTCCATGGGTCGACCCACACGGGCGCCTGTCTCGAGGCGACCCCGGACGGACGTGAGGGCTGGTATCCGTATTTCGTTCGTCACGGCGTGCCCAGCTACGTCGTCGATCAGGCAGGACGCGGCCGCTCTGGTTTTGATGAATCAGTCATACACGAAGGCGAAGCGCGGATGGCGAGCGGCGACATCAAGGGTGGGGCCGCACTGATTCCCTCGTTTGGCCGCATCACCGACAACGGCGCCTGGACCGCCTGGTTCGGACACCTCGTCCCGCAAGGCTCGACGGTGCTCACGGGAACGCTCGTCCCGCACGCCGACGCCAAGGACCCGCAGCCGAAGCCGGATGCCTACCAGCACGTCGCTCCGCTCTTCCCGATCGACGCATCAGACCCGGATCTCGTCTCGCGCAAAGGGGCGATCGGTCCTACCCCTGCCGCTGGTTCCAACAACTACTACGCGCTCGAGTACTACAAACAGCTCGTGCCAAACGCCGAGGTGACACTCCCCGGATCGACCTGCGCGTCGTGCGATCCGAAAGAGATTTCACCAGCCAACACCTGGACACCGCAGAATCTTGCCGAGCTTGTCGAGCGCCTCGGCGGCGCGATCGTCGTGACCCACTCACAATCCGGGATCATGGGGCATCATATGGCCCGGATTCTCAAGGAGCGGGGCCATCTGAATCTCGTCAAGGGACTGATCACGCTCGAGGGATCCTGCTCGCTGCCCAACAGCGGGCTCACGGCCGCAGACTTCGACAACATTCCGTATATGGCGCTCAAGGGCGACTACACGGCGACCAGCACGGTGTGCCAGGAAACGGTGGACGCGATCAACGCACGACGCGCCGCAAAACAGGGAACGGCGAAGGCGGAGTACCTCAAGCTGGATGACATGGGGATCCTCGGTGTGACGCACATGATGATGCTCGACAAGAAGAATCTCGAGATCGCGGACATCATGCTTGGTTGGGTTGAGAAGAACGTGAAGGGCAACAGCAGCCGACGCTGACGTTCGCGCCGGATGCAGTGCGCGCGCAGCGCGCATCGGACACACTCGGGTTCACGTACCACAGGAGAGCGCCATATGAAGAGACTGTCGAGGCTGTTCATGGTCGTCGCATCCCTCGGGTTGGGAGCGGCCGCCTGCAGCAGCAGTAGCACACCACCATCTACCTCCGGAGGCGCGCAACCGGCCGCGCCATCGCCGGTTCAGGATGCTGACAAGCAGTGGACGATGCAGAACAAGGACACGTCTGCGACCCGCTACAGCTCCGTGAACGAGATCAATACCGAGAACGTGAAGAACCTCAAGGTGGCGTGGTCGTTCTCGACCGGTGTCCTGCGTGGGCATGAAGGCGAGCCGCTCGTCATCGACAACACGATGTACGTCCATACGCCATTCCCCAACATCGTCTACGCGCTCGATCTCACGAAGGAAGGCGCGCCGGTGAAATGGAAGTACACGCCGCGTCAGGATGCGGCGGTCATTCCGATCGCGTGCTGCGACACCGTGAACCGCGGGCTCGCGTTTTCGAACGGCAAGGTCTTCCTCAACCAGCTGGACACCAACACCGTGGCCCTCGACGCCGCGACCGGCAAGGAGCTGTGGAAGGTCAAGCAGGGCGACTACAAGATGGGCCAGACGATCACGTCGGCCCCGATGGTGATCAAGGACAAAGTCATCTCCGGGATCTCCGGCGGCGAGTTCGGCGTCCGCGGGTTCGTCACCGCGAACGACGTGAACACGGGCAAGCAGGTCTGGCGCATGTACAGCACCGGACCGGAAGCCGAAGTCGGCTTCCCCGGTTCTGTCGAGACCTGGCAGGGTGAAGAGTGGAAACGTGGCGGCGGAACGACCTGGGGCTGGTACAGCTACGACCCCGAGCTCAACCTGTTCTACTACGGCACCGGCAATCCTGGATCGTGGAATCCCGATCAGCGGCCCGGCGACAACAAGTATTCGATGACGATCTTCGCCCGCAATCCCGACACGGGGAAGGCGGCGTGGGCGTATCAGAAGACGCCGCACGATCGCTGGGACTACGACGGCATCAACGAGAACGTGCTCGTCGATCTCAACATGAACGGCCAGATGCGAAAAACGCTGGTCAACTTCGATCGCAACGGCTTCTCCTACGTGCTCGATCGCACCAACGGTGAGTTGCTGCTCGCGCAGCCGTTCGTCCATGTGAACTGGGCGAAGGGTATCGACATGAAAACGGGCAAGCCGATCGAGGATCCCGAGAAGCAGACCTCGGCGACGAAGAACACCAAGGACATCTGCCCGTCCGCGATGGGTGGAAAGAACCAGCAGCCCGTGTCGTATTCGCCGCGCACGGGATTCTTCTACGTGCCCACCAACAACTTGTGCATGGACTACGAGGGTGTGCAGGTGAAGTATCAGGCAGGGCAGCCGTACGTCGGCGCGATCGTCGTGAGCAAGCCGGGCCCGGGCGGCAATCGCGGCGAATTCATCGCATGGGATCCGACGGCGGGCAAGAAGGTATGGGGTATCAAGGAAGAACTGTCGGCCTGGGGAGGCGCGCTCGCGACCGGCGGAGACGTGGTCTTCTACGGGACGATGGAGGGATGGCTGAAGGCGGTCAACGCCAAGACCGGCGACGTGCTGTGGAAGTTCAAGACCCCGTCGGGCATCATCGGCAACCCGATGACGTACGTGGGGCCTGATGGCAAACAGTACATCGCCGTGTTGTCGGGCGTTGGTGGTTGGTCGGGCATCGGTGTTGCGGCCGACATGAGCCTCGAGGATCCGACAGCCGGCCTCGGCGCGATCGGCGCGTTCAAGGACCTGGCGAACTTCAGCAACCAGGGCGGTGTGCTGACGGTGTTCTCCCTGCCATGACCTCGCGCGACGCATCACGCGTCGTCGTGACCCTTGTTTACCTGGCTTGCGCGAACCATGTGTTCGCGCAAGCCCCGGTCTCGCCCAAGCCGAGCGCAGGGGGGAAACCACAGTTCCGCGTTTGCGCCGATCCAGAGAACATGCCGCACTCGAACCAGAAGCAAGAGGGGTTCGAGAACAAGATTGCGGATCTCGTCGCGAAGGAGCTCGGAGAGCCGACGCGTTACACCTGGTGGGGGCAGCGGCGCGGCTTCATCAGAAACACGATGAACGCGACCCTCGAAGAAGGACGTTGTGACGTCGTCATCGGCGTGCCGGAAGGGTACGACCTGGTCAGCCCGACGAAGCCGTACTACCGATCGACGTACGTCTTCGTCTATCCGAAAGACAAGGGGCCGCAGATCAAGTCGCTCGACGATCAAATCCTCAAGAAGGTCAAGATTGGCGTGCACCTGCTCGGTGATGACTATACGAACCCGCCGCCGGTGCACGAGCTTGCGAAGCGGGGAGTCGTCGGCAACCTCATAGGCTTCAGTACGTTCTATTCGGCGGACAATCCTCCGAGCGCGATCATCGACGCCGTCGCGAGCGGAAAAGTCGACGTCGCGATCGTCTGGGGACCTGCGGCCGGGTACTTCGTCAAGCAGCAACGCGTGCCGCTGGCGATGGTGCCGGTGCCGTCGGGGCCTGGCGACCTGCCGTTCGAGTTCGGCATCTCGATGGGCGTCAAGCAGGGGAATACGGCGCTGAAGAGTCAATTGGAAAAAGTGATCGAGACACGGCGCGCAGAGATCGTAAAGATCCTGAACGACTACAATGTTCCACTCATAGAGAGGAAGGCAGGCCTGAAACGATGATCTCCGCGTACACCCGACACGCTCTGCGCACGCGAACGTTGCTGACTATCGCTGTTGCCATATTTCTCGTCACCGTCGTCAGTGTTGTTGAAGATGGCGGCCCGTTTCTGCCGACGGCTGTCGTGACGGCGCAGGCCCAGTCGGACACTTATAAGAACGTGTACGACGGTTGGAAGTGGTGGCATGTGTACTGTTACCGCTGCCACGGTACCGACGCGATCGGTACGGCGAACGCGCCCAACCTTACCGATCCCAACGAAAAGCTTTCGGCCGCAGAGTTCCTGAAGATCGTGTCGAAGGGAATTCCTGACAAGGGCATGCAGGCGTGGGACAAGTTACTCGACGACAAACAGATCAATCAGATCCATTTGTATGTTCAGGCCCGCAAAGAAAAGGTGTTACCACCTGGACGTCCCGATGAAGTTGGTCCGAACAAGGGACCGTGGGTGCCACCGAGCGGCTGGCCTCGTCGCTGACACCGCAAGCTAACACCGCACGTAGAGTCCGGCCTCAGCCGGACCTGTCCTGTACATCTTTCATTTACATGAGCCGGTGCCCGTGACCGGCTCGACCACTGCGACCTCGAGCGTATCGAGGTAAGCCACTCTTCGCACACGAGTTCGTCGCGCTCGCGATGGAATGGGCAGGCATCTTGCCATTCGTATAGGCATGGAGGCCAGCATGTTGAAGAGGCTCATTACCACTTCCGTGTTGGTGGTGCTTGTCGGATCGGCAAGTGGCGCCAATGCATTCACATCAGACAAGCGAACGTACTTCACATTCAGTCAGCCAGTCGCTCTTCCGGGAGTCACGCTTCCGGCCGGGACGTACATGTTCCGTTTGGCTGACGACACCACTTCACGCAAGGTGATTCAGGTTTCGAACAGAGAGGGGACGCAGAGTTTCGCGATGCTCCACACGATGCCGGTGTATCGACCCGACGCACCGCGAGATCCCGAGGTCCGATTCATGGAGACCGCATCGGGCGCGCCGATCGCTGTGAGAGCCTGGTGGCAACAGGGTGAACGAACCGGTTATGGGTTCATTTACTCGAAGGAACAACTCGCGGCGCTGAACCGCAGCGTGGCGTCGGCAGAACCGGCGCCGATTGCGCCGGCCGCGGAAGCGGAAGCCGTCCCTGCCGGTGAGCCGGTCGCGGAAGGTCCGCTGAGTGGACCAGACGTGGTCGATGGTCCGGGTGTTCCGGCTGAAGAGCCTGAATTCCAGGTAGCACAGGCGCAGGAGTCTCAGGTGCCGCCTGCGTCGCCCGAGCCGCGACAGGAACCGACACGCGAGACGCTGCCGCAGACGGCCAGTCCGCTCGCGCTGCTGCTCCTCGGTGGAGTGGCGAGCGCGTCGATGGGTCTGCGACTGCTGCGAAAGTCGTAACCAGGGGCATGGCTAACTCGTGAGCACGAGACGAGGGGAGGGCCAACCTCCCCTCGTCGGAATGTCCGGCAGAGGGTAACCATGCGAATACTCGCTCCGCTCGCGACGCTGATCGTCGCGCTCGTTGCTCCTCACCTCACCGCGCAAAGTCATTTCTCCGCGCGCTCGGATCTGGTCGTCCTCAACATCGCTGTCACTGATGCGCGCGGCGCGTTCGTCAGTGGGCTCTCGCAGGACACATTCAAAGTCATCGATGAGGGACAACCACGGAAGATCGAGTTCTTTGCGGAGCAGGATGCGCCAGCCACGATCGGTCTCTTGATCGATGCCAGCGGGAGCATGCTCGAGAACCGCGATCGCGTCATCGCCGGAGTCACGGAGTTTGCGAGGGCGAGCCATCCGGACGACGAATTCCTGCCGCTCACTTTCAACGAGCAGGTCACGAGCGTACTGCCACAGGGGCGATTCACGAACGATCCCGCCACATTGCGCGACGTCCTGACGGAGGCGCTCGTCGCGCGCGGCCTGACGGCGTTTCATGACGCTCTTGCCGAAGCCGTCGAGAAAGTCGGGCAAGGGCGCTACGAGCGGAAGGTGCTCATCGTCCTGAGCGACGGCGGCGACAACGCGAGCAAACTTTCATTGAGCGAGGCGTTCGACAGAGTTCTTGCGTCGAACGTCGTGATCTATTCCATCGCGCTGGTCGATCCGCTCGCGCTCGATCAGAACCCGAAGGCACTGCGACGGCTCGCCGACGGAACTGGTGGCCTCGCGTTCCGGCCGTCCGATGTGTCAGTCGTCGGACGCGCATTTCAATCGATCGCGCACGACATCCGCAGTCGCTACACCGTGGCTTACGCGCCGCCCGACTCCGACGCGGACGGTCATGTGCGGCGCGTGCGTGTCGTCATCGAAGCGCCTGGCCGGACAGGGCTGAAGGTGCGCACCCGCACCGGCTACATGACCGATTCGTCTCCGGCTGTCTCCGCCGGACGTGAGGTGGAGCGATGATCCGGCGGTTGATCGCGGTCCTGTTCGTCGTCGTGGGGTTCGCAGTGATTGCCGGGGCTGGGTTCGCCCTGTTCTGGTCCGACGAACTGCAACGAATTTATGTCCCGTCGCTCCCGAGTATCGAACGTCACTCAGGCGATATCCGGGCGCCAGGCCCTGAGGCTCAGGATGGCCAGCCGATCGGTCTGATCGAGATTCCGCGGCTGGGTCTTTCGTCAGTCGTACTCGAAGGCGACGATACCGCTGCGTTGTTGCTCGGCGTCGGTCATCTGTCAGACACGCCGTTGCCCTGGCATGGCGGCAACACGGTGTTTGCCGCCCATCGGGACACGTTCTTCCGTCCGCTCGCGCATATCCGCAAGAACGACGTGATCAGGTTCTCGACCGCCGATGCCTCCTTCGACTACGTCGTCACGGAGTTGAAGGTCGTCGAGCCGACGGCCGTCGAGGTCCTCGAACCGACGTCAGCCGCCACACTCACGCTGATTACATGCTTTCCATTCGATTTCATCGGCCTGGCGCCTCAGCGTTTCATCGTCAAGGCCGCGCGCCGATCGAGCACATCGCTCGAACCGGAGGCTTGAGCGAACTGGCGCATCGGAACGTCGACAGCGATCGAGCCGGTCGCCGCGTTGCGGGAATTGGCTCAGATCAGAAGTCGGTCGGAATGGGGAGGTTGTTGGAGTCCCAGTCTTTGACCGATCCATCACTGGCCTTCACGAATCCGAGGAGACACCCGCGGGAACCGTCGCGAAGCGGGTGGCACCGCGCTTTGATCGTGTCGCCAGCTTTGAGGTAGTCGCGCGTCACACCAATGCGCTCGAGTTGGATGAGGCTGGAAGCCTCGAGCGACCATTTCTGTGGCTGGCCGTTGGGGCCTTTGACTTCGATGTAGATCCACGAATGCGGATTCACGAAGTGCACTTCCTTCACGACGCCCTCGACGTCTATGAAGGCGTCCGAGTAGTTGCCGTGTGAGTGATGCGCGCGCACCGGGTTCACGCTGACGATGCAGGTGGCGGCGAGCACCATCGCAAGATAGAGCCTGTGCGGACGCGTCATTTCGCACCGCCCCGAGGAGCATTGCCCGTTGGCGCCGGTGCCGGGCCCGCGCCGCGGCCGCCCGTGCGGGGCGGTGGAGGATAGTCGTTGTCGTAGTAATCCCGGTAGCGGATGCCGTTGCCGTCCTTGTCGACAAAGCCGAGCGACTGCTGAAAGAGCCCGGGCTCAGGGTCGCCATCGGGCACCGTGCCCTCGGAGATGTAGAGCCTGTTGTCGTGCATGTAGATGGCAACGAACGTGCGCGACTGGTCCTTGTTGTTCGTCAGCTGTAGCTGGTGACCCTCGACGAGATCGATGAAGTTCCACATGTAGTGGGTCACCTTCGCGTCGCGTTGCATGAACTGCCACGAGGCCCACACCAGCGCGCCGCGTATGTCGGTCTTCCAGTAGCCGAACCCGACCGCCGCGCCGAACTCGCCGCCAGTGCAACGCTCGTCGGCAAACGGTGGGCATTGCTTCGACTTCTCGGTGAGCATTTTCTCGATGCCGCGATAGTCGACGACGGTAATTGCGTAGCGTTCCTGGTCGCGCGTCACGGCATACACGTGCGCTGGAAGCGCTGCCCCGTATTCCGACATGTAGGCCGTGTCGGTGACCTTGGGCTGGGCAGGGAAGTTGACGCGGAAGCCGTCGTCTTTGCTCACGAAGTCGATCCACTCCTGTGCGCGAGCCGGAGTAAATGAGAGCAGGACGAGCGCCGTCACGGTGGAGATCATCCGCATGCGTAGACCCTCGATCCTCACGGTCCGCCTGAAGGCGGACACTACGAGCGCGTAGTACGTGGTCGCGTCGTACGTAGTCGCGTAGTACGTAGTCGCCTAGTACGTAGTGTCCGGCTTTAGCCGGACCTCATGCCGGAATCGGCCGCCGATCGTTCAGAGCCATCCAGCCTCGCGCGACGCGATAGATAAACCACAACGCGACGATGCCCAGCGGCAGCCACGCGATGATGATACCGATGCCGAGCGTCATCACGACGAATGCGAAACAGAGGCACACCCAGAGCAGACCCCACCAGAACGTGCGGATTTGCCAGGTGAAGTGAGACTCCAGCCACGTTCCGCGTGCGTCAGCGCGCTTGATGTAATTCAGGACCACCGCGATGATGGACGGCCAGCCGGTCAGAAACGCGCCCACGACAGATGCAACTGTGAAGATTCCCGTGAGCAGGCTGACGGCATGCAACGCGTAGATCAGCTGTACCCAGTTCGTCAGGCTCCGTTCGTCGCTCATATCGATCTCACCTCAGCGCGTCGATCGCGCGGCCGGGGACAGGCTCCGGTACACCGCCTCGACAAACATGTCCGTCGTCCACGTACCCGTGGTCGCGCCGTAGCGCGAGTCGTAGTCGAGCGTCGGCCGCGCCGCCTTGACCTGCTCGAGCGTCATGCTCTTCGCGATCATCGATTGGATCCGATCGCGGACGATCGTCACCATGTCGCGATACTCGAGCACGTCGAACTCATCGGCGATGCGACCGTGGCCCGGGACGACGAATGTACCGCCCTCCTCATGATGTGCAGGGACGGTAAGATCGAGCACAAGGTTCAATCCATCGATAATGCCCTGAACGTTTCCGCCTTTCTGGAGATCGATCACGGGATAGCTGTCCGTCCGGAAGATGTCGCCCGTCGCGACCACATCGGAGTGCCGGAAAAAGACGATGCTGTCGCCGTCGGTGTGCGCGTTGGGGACGTGATACATGAAGACCGGTTCGCCGTTGAAGTAGAACTCCTTCTCGCGTCCCACGAAGGTTTCGCTCGGCGCGGCTGAGGCAGGAAGGTTGCTCATCCGGCTCGCGACGTTGTCGTGAGCGAGGACCTTGACGGCCGTCTGCGAGCCTCCGGGGGTGTTGATGATCGTCCAGGTATTCGCAGAGCCGAGGGCTTTGCCGATGGCCTCGTTGCCGGCGATGTGATCGGGATCGGCACTCGTGATGAGCAGATACTGCGGCGGCTTGCTCGACAACGAGATCTTCTTGATCTCGGCCAGCACCTTGTCAGTTGACGGACCGGCCTTGGAGTCCACCATGATCGACCCGGACGGACCGACCTGCACCGTGACGTTGGCCCCGCCACCCCCAATCAGGTAGACGTTGCCCTGGACGCGCAGAACCTCGATCTCGCCGGTGTCCGGATTCTTCGCCTGGCTCACACGAGGCGCCTCGGCTCGGCTGACCGCTGCGCCCTTCTTCAGCTGCTCCTGATACTCGGGGTAAATGGTTTCTGGTCCACCCTTCGCGGCGACGACGGGTGCCTTTGTGCGATCGGTGAACTCTTTCAGATACGGGTTCTCGCCCGGCAGATAGTGAGGGACCTCGCCCTTCGGCCGGCCGGTGATCTCTTCGACGTACTCACACGGCCACGTCCACGCCTGGTTGTCCTGCGTGGCGATCTGGAAGTCTGTCGTTCGAACCATTGGTTCCGTGAGATACACGGGATCCGAGATGATGGCGACGTGAGTCAGGTACTTGTCGTGGCGGATGAACCGCTCGACCATCGTCGTCTGATCGCTCTCCGGGACACCGTTTCGCCGGAGCCATCCCTGCTTCAGATGCGTCGTCGTGACAACAAGATGGTTGCCTTCCCACCGACCTGTGGAGAAGCCCATGAACGTGTGCGGCGCGTACTGTGACGGGTGCGGACGTCCGTCCATCCAGATCGTCCGTTCCTGCTCGTAGGTACTGATGTAGTTCTTGATGGCGACGACCTGCTGCGTCTCGGGATCTTTCTCCTCCCAGACTCGCAGGTTCAGCGGGCCGTGGTAGATGTAGGGCGCCACGTGCACGCGGCACTGATGCTCCTGGAGCGTGAGGCGCGAGGCATCCCAGCTCTCGGCGAACAGGCGCGCGGCGTTGTTGATTGGAATGCCGAGATAGTCGCCAAGGTCAGGGCCGGGTCCGCGGTCCTGTTCATCTTCGTGCGCGCGATATGGGATCCAGTTTCCCGCGAGGAGAACCTGCGCCGACGCAGGCACGCTCGAGAGGACCAGCAGAATCAGACAGGTAGTACCGAGCGACCGTCTCGTCAACATGTCAGCGAGCTCCTTGGCCGATGCCAGCTCGTAGCGGCGGGTCTTTAGACCCGCCGTGAAACTTGTGAAGACTAGCATTTTACAAGGAGCCTGCCACTTTCAGGGTTTCGACGACGGAGGCCAGCAAATAGAGACCCAGGGTCACGATCCAGACGGCATCAGACAATTGCCCTCGCCACCGATCTGGCCGATTGGCGCGGACTCGACGCGCTGTGCGACGAGCCAGGGCGGCATGGCAGCGGCGTCGCACGC
>Ga0070674_100001561_pt1 | contig 12276 bp, 7 predicted proteins | sample KBSM33metaG_FD_65344 | JGI IMG/M metagenome (GOLD analysis project Ga0070674, IMG submission 65344) | Miscanthus rhizosphere microbial communities from Kellogg Biological Station, Michigan, USA - KBS M3-3 metaG | ecosystem: Host-associated > Plants > Roots > Rhizosphere > Soil ... | reverse complement strand
GGAGATTTCGATGTCGTTTTGACATGACCTGGTGGACTTACTTGACAGATTGAGATGGAATGGCTAGCGTGAGCGCCCACTGCTGAGGTTCGATCCAAATGCTCAGAGGAGGCGTGCGTGCGTATGCCCAACTGTTGGCCTATCTGCCGCCTCGGATGGGCTCTGCTCGCTGCCATTTCAGCGTTTGTGATCGGCGCAGGTCCCGATGCCGCCCCTGCGAGAGCCATCGCACGCGTCGCGCCGGGTCAGATGGACGTCGTCTATGCCGATTCGCGAAATCTTATGGTCAGCTTTGGCCCGACAGAGGGTGAGCGACTGCAGCCCGAGGGCGCGGCGGCATTCACGTCAAACATCACGGTCACCTACGATGCGGGATTTGCGGCCAATCCGCAGGCTCAGGCGGCATTCCAAGCCGCGGTGAACATCTGGCGCACCGTAATCGTGTCACCGGCCCCCATCAGAGTGAGCGCGTCTTTTACCCCGCTCGGATCCGGCATCCTTGGGCAGGCCGGGGCGAGCGTGTTGTGCACCACCGGCAGCGGGGTAGCCAACACCTACTATCCAGCGGCACTGGCGGACAAACTGCAGGGGGCCCAGTTTTGTGCGGCCCTTGCCGGCCGCAACAACGAAATCAACGCCTACTTCAGCAGTTCGTTCCCGAACTGGGATTTCGGGACCAGCGGAACCCCGGTCTCAGGCAAATACAACTTCTTGACGGTCGTGCTCCACGAGCTTGGTCACGGGCTCGGATTTTTGGGCTGGATGACGGCGAGTGGCGGCGTCGGAAGTTATAACGCCACGCCTCTCATCTACGACCGCTATGCGGTGACTGGCGGGGGAGCTCCCTTGCTCACTATGCCGAATTTTTCGACGCTGCTGGGGGCGCAGCTGGTCAGCAATGATACGTATCTGAACGGCAGCTATAGCCGGCAGCAAAATGGCGGCACCAATCCCAAGCTCGAGACCCACAATTTCACGACGGCGTATGGATGGTCGAGTGACAACGGGTTCGTGGCCGGGTCCAGTTACTCACATTTGGATGATCTCCTGTACACGGGCACGCCGAATGGCCTGATGACGTTCGCGTTGGCGCAATCCGAGGTCTATACCGATCCCGGACCGATCGTACGGGGACTGTTCGCCGATGAGGGCTGGGGTTCGTCCACAATCGGCTCATCGCCATCGCTTGTCATCGACGGGCCGGTCAACGGAAGCACGGTGAGCACGTCGTTCACGGTGTCGGGGTGGGCGATCGATAAGGGGGCCACGAGCGGATCAGGCATTGATGCCATTCACGTCTATGTGACGCCCGCGGGCGGCACTCAGAGCCCGCTGGGTGTGGCCAGCTTTGGACAAGCCCGGCCGGACGTTGGAGCGATCTTCGGCGCCCAGTTTGCCGACAGCGGGTACGTGCTGAACGCTACGCTCGCGCCGGGCAAATACCTGCTCACTGTGTACGGACGGAGTACGGTCACGGCGGCGTTTTCGGTGTCGCGCTCCGTCTCGATCACCGTCCAAGGCCCTGTGTCGAAGCCGACGATTGTGCTCGATGCGCCGACGCCCAATAGCACCGTCGGCACCACGATCACAATTTCTGGCTGGGCGATTGATCGCGGCGCCCCCAACGGCCCCGGTGTCGATGCCGTGCACGTCTGGGCATTTCCGGCGAGTGGGGCAGCGGCGCAATTCCTCGGTGCCGCGGCGTATGGACTCGCGCGACCGGATGTCGGTTCCGCCTTCGGCACCCGTTTTACGAATTCCGGGTACCGTCTTGTCGCGCCCCTGGCCGCGGGGAAGTACCGAGTGGTCGCCTACGGCCACAGCTCACTTACCGGCACCTTCAATGCGGCGGCTACCGCCAACAATGTGACCGTTGCGCTCCCTGCCAGCAACGCTCGGCTGTTTGTAGACACACCGACACCCAACGCCGGCGTGTCCCGACCGTTTACCATCGCAGGGTGGGCGGTGGATATGGCGGCCCCGGCCGGGACCGGCATCGACGCTATCCATGTCTGGGCTTTTCCGACTAACGGCGCACCTGGCTTTTTCGTGGGAGTGGCTGCATACGGCAGCGCCCGGCCCGACGTGGGGATGTATCTGGGCGACGCGCGCTTCAACGACTCCGGTTTCACCTTCGCCGTCACCTCCACCAATCTGCCGACACCCGGCACCTATGACCTCATTGTTTTCGGCCACAGCACCGTAACGGGCGCCTTCACGGTGGCGCGCGTGGTACATGTCGCCGTGGCCGCACCCCTTAGCAGTTTCATGCGCGACTATATTCAGGCGATCTTTCTGGGGGCGGGTCCATTGAGTCCATCCGATGGAAACATTGCTTGTCCTTGGGGGGCCGGCGTCTGGACCGGTTTCCCACGTGGGACTGTCGTCCATCTCCGGGTGTCGACGACAGAATCTGTTGACAAACGACAAGCAATTCAAGCCGCCGCCGCTCAAGTCAGTGCCGCAACGTTGGGTGCGATTCAGATAGTGCTCACGTCCACGGATGACCCCAATCCGATTCCCGGGCCAGGCGAAGCGACCTCCACTACGCATCCTGCCCCATCGACACAAGGCTGCCCCAGCGATAACGGATGTACGATTCACAGCTTCGTCTCGCCGGGCGTCCTGGGATCAAGTAGGGCAGTGCAACCCGCGAACCAGACGCCGAATGCCTATGCGCACGACATCATCGGCCACGGCATCATGGGGATGTGTCACGTTGACGGGAATCTAATAGGTGGCGCGGTGCTCTCGTTGATGAGCGGCGGTCCCAACGTATTCTCGGGGCAAATCGCTCTTCAACTGACGGCGTGGGACATTGCCGCTGCGCAAGCAGTGTATGGCTCCGGCCTCAACCCCGGCGCGACAACCGCCGACTTTCTTCGCGCCGGGTTGATTAACGGTACTCTCCCTTTGCGCGCGAACTGATATTCGCCAGCGCACAGCAAGCGGTCACGGGCTCACGGATGCCAGGGGTTGTGCGCGGCGCAGCCTCGCCGCGACACGGCTTCGCTACGGCACCGTCACGAGCCGCGTTGCGACGTTGTTGAACGTGCCTGTCGCAGTGCTCCGCGCGAAAATGTGCAACACCCAGCTTCCCTTCGGCAGTGGGAGTGTGGCCGGGACTGTGAACCCCGACGAGAGGGCGCGGGCACCGAACGCGTTTGCCACGTCGGCGCGAGTGATGCCCAGCTGCGCTGCGCCGACGAAGAGCGGGGAACCGCCCAGCACAGGGTAGGCCCACACGTGCACGGCGTTCACGCCCGTGCCTGACGGCGCCGTGAGGTCGATGGCCCAGCCATTGACGGCAAAGCTCGCCGGCACACTTGCGTTGTTCGTAGGTGTATCGACCGCGAGCTGCGGTCCCGCCGTGATCGTCACGTCAGCCGTTCGGACTGCCGTGAACGCGTTTCGCACGCTGCTGTGCGCGTACGCCACGAGGCGGTACGAGCCGGCCGTCAGATTAGAGACGCTCAACAAAAATCCGCTGTTCTGGAAACGTGCCGAACCGAGCAATCCCGCCACGTCGGAGCGCACGAGGCCGTATGCAGCGACGCCCAGAAATATCGCCGGGGTATTGGAGCCTGGATCCGGATACGCGTAGACGTGCACAGCGTCGACGCCGGTGCCACTACTACCCGAATTGTCCGCCGCCCATCCAGACACGAAGAGCGGCGCCGGAGCGGTCGTGTGGTTCACTGGAGAGTCGAGACTCATCCGAGTGCCCTTCACCGTGACCGTGGCGGCCTTTGCCTGATTGAACGCGTTGGCAACCGTGCTGTGTGCGAACGCCACGATTTGGTACGTGCCAGCTTCGAGGCCGTCGATCGAAAGCAGAAAGCCGGAATTGACGAATTGCGAGTCGTCGAGCACGTTCGCAACATCAGCCCTCGACAAGCCGTAGTTCGCCGCACCCAGGAACACCGCCGGCTGACCCGAGCCCGGATTTGGATACGCGTAGAGATGAACGGCGTCCACACCGGAACCGCTCGCAGCCCCTCTGTCGACGGCCCAGCCTGAAATCGCGAGCGGCATCACGACTGTGCTGCCGGTCGATGGCGTACCGAGAGCCATCAAGGGCTGGCTCCCAGGGGGAGGAGGCGGGGGGGGCGGCTGGGCGCTGCCGTCTGCCGAGAAGCGGTCTAGATAGACGGTCTTGTAGTTCAAGCCGTAAATCATTCCGAACAGGCCCGACCCCGTGCCGACGGTGCGGGGAAAGAATGTTCCACCGCCTGGAGGTGTCGGAACCGCAGTACTCGCGCGGAACGTGGTGACGGGATCACCGGACGCCGAAATCTGACTCGCCCACACGTAGTAGTCGTCGGCCATCGCGGCGACCAGGGCCGAGTGTGAGCTCGCGTCGTACCCCGCTCCCGTTGCGCCGGTCGCGCCAGGGCGCACGAGCGCCGGGATAGATGTGCCGATCGCCGTTCCCGCCAGCGGCGCGTAGCGACGCGCGAAGACATCGCCAGGGTCGGTCCCGTGGGTTTGGCGGTAGAACACCTCGAACTGGTTGGAGTCCGGCAAATAGACGACCGAAGCCTCGACGGGGTAGCCGCCCTTCTCCACATAAATGATCGGCGACATCAAGCCCGTGTTCGCATCCAGAGTGCGCGCCAGCAGAACGTTCTTGGCTGTCGCCGCGGGCGCCGCAGGATCCGACCCCTGGATCGTGATGAAGTAACTCTGAGAGTTCGGGTCGTACGCAACGGCGGGAACGCCTTGCGCGTTGGGGACGAGCGCGATCGGCTTGGCTGGTGGCAGCGCGCCTACTCCTGTCACGTCGCTACTATTGCGAGCCAGGGTGATGACGCGGTAGTACCCATCGTAGCCGGTGGCAGTCGCCACTTCGTCCCACACCGCCAGGAATTCGCCGCGCTGGGGGTTGTAGACGACCTGTCCCGTGTTTCCGGTATTCCGAATGACCACACGGCCGAGATTCACGATACCGCTCGCGGAATATCGGAGCAGTTGCGCGAACTGCTGCGCAGTCTTGCCGCAAATCTGTTTGTAAACTACTAGGAACACGTCGTCGTTAGTTCCTGACGAATACGCGACTCGCGGCCATTGCCCATAGATCTCAGGTGTACCCGCCGGGCAACTCGTCAGATTTAGCTTGGCGCCGATTGTTCCACCGTCGCGGCTGACCAGCTGCGCGTAGGCCGGTCGATTCGAACCACCCCCACCATCCCCCCAGACGACCAGATAGGCGGAGTGCTTGTCGTCGTACGCGATGTCCGGATGGATTTGCCCGATGGCACCACTGCCGACGAGCAGAGCCGTCCCGACACGCGTGATGGCCGCCATCGCGTCGCGCGGCCCCACGAGTCCGGCGAACACAATGGCGAATCCGGTCAGAGCCAAGACGCGCAAGGAAAGCGGTCGAATAGATCGTCGATAATTACGCAACACGTGAAGGCTCCCCCGTATTGGGTTTCGGTCCAAGCAGCGCAAACATTACTGCTGGCAGCAGTAGCGGGTAAAGCGGAATGAAGATGCGGGTCTCGATGATGCTGGAGAACAAGAGCGCGGTGATCAGCATCGGAATCGAGGCCGCAAGCAGCCCCCGCGCCGGACCCGGCACGGCTCGCCAGTTCAGGGCCACCACGACATATGCGGGTCCGGCGAGGATCACGAGAAACCAGGCGTAGAAGCGCTTGTACACGTCGTATGCAGGCGGCAGCAGTTTCATGAACTCCAGATTACGAGTCAGCTGCCAGTAGTCGTAGTGCTCGACGCCTCTCCACAGACGCAACCCGACGAAGATCGCGAGCCAGATCGCCGCGGCTACTCCCGTCCGCCACGCGTGTGACCACGTAGGCGACCGCGCGAAGGCATACGCAGCGACGAGAAAGGCGGATGTCTCTCTGTTGAGAGCCGCGACGACCAGGACGAGCGCAAACCAGGCATCGAGCTCCCGGACGATACACAGGCACCCGAGACTGAACAGCGCCAGTTCCGGGATCGAATCCGGGTGCGCCCACGAGTTCGTATAGGTGAGGGGCAGGGTCGCCGCGACCGAGCACACGGACCCGAGCGCTGCTGCGCTCGAAAACCACGTACGCATCAGCGCATAGATTGCGACGTACGCCAGTGCGAACCACGACAGCCGTGTCAGATGCCACACGACAGCCGGCGACCATGCGGTCTTCGACACGATCCAGGTATTGGCGTAGGGCACGAGTACGCGATAGATCGCCGGTGCTCCGTAGGAACGATCGATGACCCGCGGGATGTATTCGCTGTAGGCGTATTCGGGAGACTGCCTGATTCGAAAGTCGGCGAACCCGCTCGCGACGACGAGGGTGCCCAACAGGAGAGGGATGGTCCACGGGCGATTCATCATCGGTTCGCAGGCTGCCGTTCCGCGTTCGCTGTGGTCGCCAGGATCGCCTGCGCGGCGCGGACGCGGATGAGAGATGTTGGATCGGCCATCTGCCGACAGATCGCAGAGTCAGCCGGCAACCGGGCCTGTCGCACCAATTCAATCGCGCGAAGTTTCATGCCCGGGTTCGGACTGCCCACCGCCTCCTGAAGCTGTCGAGCGGCGAGTGTGTCGCCGGTCGCCGCCAAGGCGGCCACGGCCTCGAGCCTGATCATGTCGTTCGTTCCGGCGCTCTGCACGCTCCGAAGCAGCTCGAGTCCTTTCGCATCCTTCTGCCGCACGAGCGCTGTACCAGCAAGTACCGCGTCTGCCCCCTCGATATCGGCCAGATCTGCTCGAATGGCGGCCAGGGCCTTCGGGTCGCCAAGGCCGGCGGCGCCCGCCAACGCCACAAAGTGCGCCGGGGAGCTGGTGCGCGTGGACCACGCCTGGAGGGTAGGCAGTGCGAGAGGATCATTGAGACTCGCGAGGGTCGTCAGTGCCGCGAATTGCACGTCGGCATTACCGGCCAGCAATGCTCGCTTCAAGAGGGGGACCGCGACGGGTGGCGGCAAGGATCTCACCGCATCGGCGACCGACACCCATTCCCGCGGCGTCAAGTGTCCGGTCACTTCATCAATCCAGGCCGGCGAGGGCTTCGTGCTCCCGGCTGCAAACGCGACGCGCAGTTTGAGGGCCGGATTTCCGCGACTCTCGGCCAGCTGTTTCAGACCGGCAAGACAAGGCGCCGGTGCTGTCGCTGACAGTTCCAGACAGGCCTCGGTTCGGGCCGCTTCGTCGTCTGAACTCTTGGCCTCGGTCGACAGGACGGCCCGGGCGACTCTCTGGGCTTGAGGTTGGTCAAGGGTGCCCGTACCCCTTGCCTCCTCAGACACAAGCCTGACGGCTGCTTCGATGTGTCCCTGGGCTAGCATTTGATCCAGGTTGCCCGGCGTCTGACCGTCTCCGGCCGCCAGCGATGGTGACGAAGACACAACTAGCGCGAGTGTCGCGATTGCAAACGGCCGAACAGTAATTCCCAGCCGAACCCTAAGTGAATTTGTGTGCAAGCTCTACAGCAAGCTGCCGAGGAGGCGGCCCATTATCCGCCACTAGCATTGGGAATCGCCAGCAAAGAAACATCACCAGCCGGCAGGTAGGGTTCTGAGTCAGGATTCGGACACTTGGCGGTAAAATGTCTCGCCGTTATGCAGACGCGGCAAGCTCCCCGCCGCCGCTCGTCCATCAGCCCTGTGCACGTGTGTGAACGACCCCCGTGCCTGAGCACGCTGTGATCTCCTCGTCTCTGACCTCCGTCCTCATCGTCGCCTCCGTCGCCTTCGGAGTGGCGGCAGCTGCCACGTGGGGCGCTCGCCTGTGCGCGCTTCAGTTCGGGTGGGTCGAGCAGCCGCGCGCGGATCGCTGGCACCGGAGGCCGACTGCGCGGTTCGGCGGTATCGGCATCCTCGCCGGACTCGCCGTCGCGGTGTCGATATCCACACACATCCCCCCACAGCTGGTTGGCCTCTCGCTGCTCGCGGTCGGCATGTTCACCATCGGCCTGGTCGACGATGTGATCGGACTTCGACCGCAATCGAAGCTCGTGACGCAGATTGGCGCCGGCGTCCTGCTCTATCTGGTGGGCTTCCGGTTCAATCCGTCACTGCCGTGGGCCGTCGATTTCTTCATCGTCCTCGTGTGGGTCGTCGCGATTACGAACGCGATGAATCTGCTCGACAACATGGATGGCCTCGCCGCCGGCATCGCCGTCATCGCCGGGCTGTTCCGCCTCGCCCTGTATCTCTCGGACGGCAATCAGTCGGGAGCGTTGCTGAGCGCGGCGTTCGTCGGCGCGGTCTCCGGCTTCCTGATCTTCAACTTCAGTCCCGCGTCGATCTTCATGGGCGATTGCGGCAGCTTCCTGATCGGATTCGTACTGGCGGCGCTGAATCTGACGACGAAGCAGATGTACGCAAAGAGCCTCGTCGCGATCCTGTTGTTCCCGGCGCTGGTGCTCGCGATTCCGATCTTCGATACGACGTTCGTTTCGGTCGTCCGGTGGTTCGCGGGGCGGCGTCTCAGTCAGGGCGGTGCGGACCACACATCGCACAGGCTCGTGGCGGTGGGCTTGAGCGAACGTCAGGCGGTCCTGGTCCTGTATGCGATTTCGATCGCAAGCGGCGGCCTGGCGTTCAGTTTGTACCGGGTGGGATTCTCGTATGCCTGGTTCAGTGCCGGCATGTGTCTGCTGGCGCTCGTGCTGTTCGGCATTTTCCTGAGCAGCGTGTCGGTCTACCCCGAAGAACAACTGCCGAAGGACGGCCGCATCGCGGCCTTGCCGCGGTTCACGCTCGCCACGCAGTTCATGTACAAGCGGGCGATGCTGTGGGTCTTCGTGGACGTTCTCGCGATCGTCCTCGCCTACTACGCAGGGTTCATGCTCCGCTACGCCCACACGCCTCAGTGGGTCCTGTGGTTCCAGGGCTATGTCGGATCGGCACCGATTGCCGTCGTCTCGTTCCTGCTACCGCTGGCGGTATTCGGGCTCTACAGGACGGACTGGCAGACATTCAGCATGCACGAGGCGCGCATCATCACGCTTGGCGTGTCCCTCGGTGCACTGACGCAGGCTGCTGTTCTTTGGATGGCGTTCGACATGGGATCGGCGAGCCTTGGTGTTGTCGCGATCGCCTGGGGCTCGACCATCATCGGACTCACCGGATCGCGCGGCATCATCCGCGCGTTGGCCGAGTCCGTCCGCCGCGATGACGGATCGGGAGCTCCCGTTCTCGTCTACGGCGCGGGTGTCGGTGGCGAGCTGGCGTTGCGCGAGCTGCGGACCAACGGCCGTCTGGGCAAGCGCGTCGTCGGCTTCATCGACGATGACCAGGTGCGGCAGCGGACGCTGATTCACGGGGTTCCCGTACTCGGGACCGGCGCCGATCTTGAAGCCGTCGCGCGCGCGCAGCGCGCCGCGGCAATCGTCGTCGCGACACGGAAGCTGACCGACGATCGAATCAATGAGGTGCTGCGGGTGGCCGGCCGGCTTGGCCTGTCGGTCTATCGATTGGCGATTGATCTCGAGCCGCTCGAAGCACCGACAGCTCTTGCGGCGGCGACGCTGCCGGCGCGCCTCACCAAAGTCAGTCAGACGACGCCGCTGCAGCGCTAGCGCGGCCTGGCGGCCGCCGTGCCGCGTGGTAGCATACTCAGTCGGCCACGCGCGTTCCGATCGGTTGGGGATCCACGCGCGGCGATCCATCGACACACATGGCACAGCGCGCTTGCATCACCGGCATCACGGGTCAGGACGGCTCGTATCTCGCCGAGCTGCTCCTCGACAAAGGGTATGAAGTCACCGGTGTCGTCCGGCGGCTGAGTGCCGCGAATTTCTGGCGCATCGAGCATCTCCTCGACAGGATCACGCTCCGTCCAGCGGACCTCCTCGACCAGCTCTCGCTGATCAAGGTCATCGACGAAGTGCGTCCACACGAGTTCTACAACCTGGCTGCGATGTCGTTCGTGCCCGCCTCGTGGGATCAGCCGATGCTCACCGGCGAGTTCAACGCGCAGGGCGTGACACGGTGCCTCGAGGCGATCCGGCAGGTGGACACGTCGATTAAGTTCTATCAGGCGTCGTCGAGTGAGATGTTCGGCAAGGTCCGCGAAGTGCCGCAGACCGAGCTGACGCCTTTCTACCCGCGCAGTCCGTACGGCGTGTCGAAGGTGTTCGCGCATTACATCACGGTGAACTACCGCGAGAGCTACAACCTGTTCGCGGTGTCGGGCATTCTGTTCAACCACGAGTCGCCGCGGCGTGGGCTCGAGTTCGTGACACGCAAAGTCACAGACGGTGTGGCACGGATCAAGCTCGGTCTGGCGAGCAAATTGAAGCTCGGGAATCTCGACGCGCAGCGTGACTGGGGCTTTGCCGGTGACTACGTGCGCGCGATGTGGCTCATGCTCCAGCAGGAGCGCGCCGACGACTTCGTGATTGCCACGAACCAGAGCCACTCGGTCCGCGACCTCGTCGAGACTGCGTTCGGCCATGTCGGCCTCGATTGGCAGGCGCACGTGGAAGTGGATCCGGCCTTCCTGCGGCCGGCGGAGGTCGATCACCTGATTGGGAATCCGGCCAAGGCCCGCCGCGAGCTCGGGTGGGAGCCGTCAATCGACTTCCGCGGCCTCGTGCACAAGATGGTCGACGCGGACCTGGCGCGGGTCTCGGTGGCTCGCCCAGTGAACGACTCGGTAGGTGCCCGCTAGTCGCTCATGTCCGATCTCAGTGCGGCCGGCCACGAACCGGTGTTCGTCGACGCCATGCGCTCGCCGAGCCTGCTCGACTGGCTCTCGCACCGGGAACTCCTCAGAAATCTCGTCTTGCGCGACCTCCGTCTCAAGTACCGGGGCTCCGTTCTCGGGTTCTTGTGGTCGATGGTCAATCCCCTGATGGTCGTCGGCGTCTATGCCGTGGCATTCGGCTACATCCTCAAGGTTCCTACGCCCGCATTCGTGCTGTATCTGGTTTCGGGACTCCTGGCGTGGGGTTACTTCGCGGCCGCGGTCTCTGCATCGACTGGCGCCGTCATCGACAGCGGCTCCCTCATCAAGAGTGTGTGCTTTCCGCGCGCCATCCTGCCTATCGCGGCGGTCTTGTTCAACCTCGCCCAGTTCGTCTTGACCTGTGCGGCGGCGGTGCCCGTGGCGCTCCTGCTTTACGGAATCGCGCCGACCCCGTCGATGCTGGCCTGGCCCATTCTCGTGGTACTGCAAACGCTGATGTGCGTCGGCTTGGCGCTGCTCCTGTCGACGCTCACCGCGTTCTTCCGCGACATCCGGCACCTCTTGGAAATCGCGCTGCAAATCCTCTTCTGGATGACACCCGTCATCTACGAATCGAGGATGGTGCCATCGGCCCTCCGAGCGGTGATGTTCCTCAGCCCGATGACACCGTTTGCGCTGGGCTATCACCAGAGTCTCTACTATCGCCAGTGGCCTGACGCGACGGTCTGGCTCACGGCCTGTGCTTACACGGCGTTGGCCTGCCTGATCGGCTTCCTCGTTTTCCGGCGACACGAAGAGCAGTTTACGGAGCTGCTCTAGACGTGATCGTTGTGCGGGCGGAAAGTGTCTCGAAGTGCTTCTACCTGCGCCATAACCGCGCGGGGTCGGTCAAGGAGCGCTTCCTGGGCTGGTTTCATCGGCAGAAGCGTGAGGTCGTAGAAGAGTTCTGGGCGCTGCGTGACGTCACGCTCGAAATCGAGGCCGGCGAGTCGGTCGGCATCATCGGAAGCAACGGATCGGGGAAGAGCACCTTACTCAAGCTGATTGCCGGCATTCACCGGCCCACCACCGGACGCGTTCTCCTCGCCAAGGGCTCCCGCGTGGGCACGATGATCGAATTGGGTATCGGCTTCCATCCGGAGCTGAGTGGACGGGAAAACATCTTTCTCGGGGCCGCGGTCCATGGACTGACCCGCGAGGCGATCAGCAGCATCTACGACAAGATCGTCGCGTACTCGGGGCTCGAGCAGTTCATCGACCAGCCGCTGAAGAACTATTCCTCCGGCATGCAGATGCGGCTGGGATTCAGCGTGTCCGTCCACCTGGATCCGGACATCCTGCTCCTCGACGAAATTTTCGCCGTGGGCGACGCGGACTTCCAACAGCGCTGTCTTCGGACCATGCGTGAGCTCCAGGACCGCGGCCGCACCATCCTGTTTGTCTCGCATTCGGCGGCCGCCGTTCAGACAATCTGCCGCCGCGCGTATCTCCTCGACCATGGGACGTTACGCTACGGGGGTCCGGTCAACGGCGCGTTCGAAGCGTACGGAAAACTTCGCGCGGCAGCCGCGGGGCAACCGGTCCATCCGGAGGCCTCCATCGCGGCGACGGCTGCGCCCACGGTGACC
>Ga0070674_100001556_pt1 | contig 12291 bp, 8 predicted proteins | sample KBSM33metaG_FD_65344 | JGI IMG/M metagenome (GOLD analysis project Ga0070674, IMG submission 65344) | Miscanthus rhizosphere microbial communities from Kellogg Biological Station, Michigan, USA - KBS M3-3 metaG | ecosystem: Host-associated > Plants > Roots > Rhizosphere > Soil ... | reverse complement strand
GGCAGGAAGTCGCGGTGCAGGCTCGTCACGATGATGATGAAGCGCTCGAGCCACATGCCGACGTTGACGAGCAGCGACAGGATGAAGAGCAGCGGGATGTTGTCGCGAACGCTGCGGAACCAGAACAACTGGATCATCACCGCGTTGATCGCGATGAGCGACCAGTAGAAGACCGCATAGGGCCCGGCCATGCGGTTGTACATCATGAAGCTCTCGTACGGGTTCGAGCTGTACCACGCGAAGAACGCCTCGTTCGCGTAGCCATACGCCACGATCATCCCGGTCACCAGCATGACCTTCGTCATGTTGTGGATGTGGCGCATCGTGATGAAGTCTTCGAGGTGGTAGAACTTCCGCAACGGAATCGCCAGCGTCATCACCATCGCGAAGCCGGAGTAGATCGCGCCGGCGACGAAGTAGGGCGGGAAGATCGTCGCGTGCCAGCCAGGCAGCACTGACACCGCGAAGTCGAAGCTCACCACTGAGTGAACGGAGAGCACGAGCGGCGTCGAGATACCAGCGAGAAGCAGGTAGGCCGTCTCGTATCGCTGCCAATGTTTCGCCGAACCGCGCCATCCGAGCGACAGCATTCCGTAGATACGGCGCGCGAAGGGCGATTTGGCGCGATCGCGCAGCGTCGCCATATCAGGCACGAGACCGGTGAACCAGAACAGCGCCGAAACGGTGCCGTAGGTTGAAACCGCGAACACGTCCCAGATCAGCGGGCTGCGGAACTGCGGCCAGATCCCCATCGTGTTGGGGTAGGGAAACAGCCAGTAAATAGCCAGCCATGGGCGGCCGGTGTGGAGCAGCGGGAACATGGCCGCGCACGCCACGGCGAACAGCGTCATCGCTTCGGCGAATCGATTGATCGAGGTGCGCCACTGCTGACGGAACAGCAGCAAAATCGCCGAGATCAACGTGCCGGCGTGGCCGATACCGATCCACCAGACGAAGTTGATGATGTCGAACGCCCAGCCGACGGGAACGTTGTTGCCCCAGATGCCGATCCCCTTCATCAGCAGGTTGCCGATGGTCAGGTTCAGGATCATGAGCAGGATGAAGGCGATGAAGAATCCCAGGAACCAGCCGATTGGTGTGCGCTTGGAGAGGACGACGTGACCGATCGTCTCGGTCACGGACTCAAAGGTGTGCCCCGGCTCGATGACGGCAGGCGTTCTGCTCAGCAGCGCCTTCGTCTCCGCCGATATCGCGACCGATGCGTGCGACTTGTCCATCCCTAGTGTCCTTCCTCTTCCGTCCCGAGCGGTCGGGTGGGTTCCAGCTCGGTATTGGGATTCCGCACGATGGCGAGGTACGTCGTCCGCGGCCGGGTGTTGAGCTCACCGAGCAACGGATAGTTCAGCGTGCTCGCCTTGAGCTTCGACACCGCGCTTGCCGGGTCGTTGATGTTGCCGAACACGATCGCCTCGGTCGGACAGGCCGACTGACACGCCGTCAGCACTTCACCATCGCGAATCTGCCGATCTTCGAGCTTCGACGTGACGCGCGCGAGGTTGATGCGCTGCACGCAGTACGTGCACTTCTCCATCACGCCGCGGCTGCGCACGGTGACGTCAGGATTGCGCGCCAGCTTGAAGCTGGACGTATCCCAATCCGAGTAGAGAAGGAAGTTGAAGCGGCGAACCTTGTACGGGCAGTTGTTCGAACAGTAGCGAGTGCCGACGCAGCGGTTGTAGACCATGTCGTTCAGGCCTTCGTCGCTGTGCGTCGTTGCAGCAACCGGACACACCACCTCGCACGGCGCCGATTCGCACTGCTGGCACGGCATCGGCTGGTGATAGGTATCCGGATTATCGAGGTTGCCGCTGTAGTACCGATCGAGGCGCAGCCAGTGCATCTCGCGGCCGTTCGCGACCTGTGCTTTACCAACCACCGGCACGTTGTTCTCTGCCTGGCAGGCGACCACGCAGCTGTTGCAACCGGTGCAGACGTTCTGATCGATCGTCATGCCCCAGGCGTAGCCTTCGTACTTGCGCTCCTCGAACATCGAGAGGCCGACGAGCGGCTGATGTTCCTGCTTCGCCGCAAAATTCGGATCCTGCTGGAACTGCTCGGTGGTCGCCACGCGGACCAGATTCCGGCCTTCGAGCGACCAGTGATCCTGCGTCGAGACGAGCTCGTAGCTCTCGCCTGTCTTGGTGACCTCGACGCCGCTCAGGAAGTCTGGCGCCGCGCTGGTGCGCAGTGAATTGATGCCGAACCCGATCCCGGTCCCGATGCGTCCGGCCCGGTCGCGTCCGTATCCGAGATGCAGTGTGATCACGTCCGCGGCGTGGCCGGGCGCGATCCACACAGGTATGCGAAGCGTGTTCGATCCCTGCTTCACTTCCACGACATCGCCGCTTACGAGGTTCAGTCGATCGGCGGTACCGGGAGACAGGAGCGCTCCGTTATCCCACGTCAGCTTCGTCAGCCACTTCGGCAGCTCCTGGAGCCAGCCGTTGTTGACGAAGCGCCCGTCGTACACGCTCGGATCGGGCCGGAACACGACTTCGAGTCCCGCCGGGGCCGCCGCTGGAGCGGCACTGACAGCGCCGCCCTGAAGCGCGACGGTCTTTGGCGCGAATGCGGTGTTCGGAATCACACCGTCATGCAGCCATCGTCGCCAGTCGCGATCGAACGGCGAGAGCGGTGCGGCACCAGGCAATGGCGCGGGCGTGACCTGCGCTCCCGCCGGTGGCGTTGCCGGAGTCGGCTCGGGGGTCGCCGGCGCCGACACGCCCTTCTGACCGCTCCAGTGCGAGCGAACGATGTCGTAACCGGACCTGACGCCCGCAGCGCTGAGCGTGGACGCCACCTCGTGAATCGAGCGGCCGTTGTAGAGCGGCGCGATCAACGGTTGAACGACCGACGCCGTTCCATCGTGCCCGCGGACATCGCTCCACATCTCGAGGAAGTGCGTCTCGGGGATGTGCCAGTGACAGAGGGCCGCTGTCTCGTCGTGGAACTGACTGAGACTCGCGCGCAGCGGAACCTTGTCCATCGCTTCAGTGAACTTCAGGTCTGAAGGCGCGGTGTACACCGGGTTCCCGCCGAGAATCAGCAGCAGGCTGACGGTGCCCGCATTCATCTCGCCGACGAGCTCGCCGAGCGCGGCACGCTGATTCGTCGGGTGCGTCTCGACCGTCTGCGTGTAGACGACCGTGTTGCCGACGTTCCCGAGCGCATCGTTCATGGCGTGGGCAAGTGCGTGGACGGCCGGTGGCTGGCCTTCACCCGCGATAACGAGGCTTCGGCCGCGCGCGTTCTGAAGATCCTTGACGAGCGGACCGAGCCAGGCTTGAGCCGACTCGGGGACCGAGCCGCCCGTCGCGCCAGCCACTCCGACTTGCGCCGCCACTGCGTGCGCAAACGGGCCAATGTCCGACGCGCGAAGCAACAGCCGGTGATCCGCCTTCGACCCTGTATTCGAAGGGGAGCCCTCGACTGAATAGAGGCGATTGCGCTGCGCACGATCGCCCTCGATCTTCCGGCGCGACGCATACGCCCGCGAGTGGGTCAGCGCTCCATTGCCGGTACACAGAAAATCGGCGTCGAGGGCCAGGATGACGTCCGCCTTCTCAATCGAATACTTGGCGTCGACGTAGTCCCCGAACGCGAGGCGGCTGCCTTCGCGAACGTTGTGGCGGCCGAACGGTTCCCACTGAACCCACTTCGCTTTCGGAAACCGTCCGAGGAACTCGTCGATCTGGGCCCCGAGGGTCGGCGACGCGACGGTCTCGCTGAGCACACGGATTCCGGCGCCCTGCGAGCCTTCCTGAGCCGCGAGCACTTGCCGGATTGCGGTGGCAAACGCCTCGAATGGGCGGATTTCGCCGAGATGCGTGAGCACCTGCGAGCGGTCGGGATCGTAGAGTCCGAGGATGGCTGCCTGCGCGAAGAGATCCGTGGCACCCAGGCTGGATGGGTGGTCGGGGTTTCCCTCGATCTTTGTCGGACGTCCCTCGTGGCTTTCAACGAGAAGTCCGACGCCCGAGCCCGCGAACGGCATCGCGGTCGCGAAGAAGAGCGGCTTACCCGGGATCAGCTCTTCAGGCTGCCTGACGTACGGAACGATGTCTTCGGATGGCTGGCGGGTACAGGCGCTGACCCCGGCGAGGGCCATGGACGCGCCCATCAGCTTCAGGAATCCGCGGCGACCGACCGGGTCGAGCCATTCCGACGCGTTCTGCGGAAACTCGCGGTGCAGAAACTCCTTGAATTCAGGGGTTCCAGCGACGTCTTCGAGACTGCGCCAATATGTGCGGCCACGCGTGCCGTGAAGCTTCGCGCGAAGAGCCTGTATGTCGTTCGAATCGTTCATGTGCGGGTCACCGGTGGCACGTGGAGCAGCTGGTGTTGCCCTTGATCCCGTATTCCTTCACCAGCATCGGCCCCTGCACCGACTGCGGTACGGCAGGGCGGTAGTTCATGGTGAACACCTCGCTGCGCGGCCGCACGTACTTCTCGGGGTTGCGATGGCAGTCGAGGCACCACTCCATCTGAAGCGACTGCACCTGCCGCATGAGGGGCATTTCGTCGACGCGCCCGTGGCAGGTTTCGCATCCCATCCCCTTCTTCACGTGGATGCTGTGATTGAAGTACACGAAGTCCGGGAGGTCGTGGACCCGCACCCAGTGCAGCGGCCGATCGTCGCGGAAGCTGGCGCGCACCGGCTCCAGAATCGGGGCGTTCGACCAGATCTGCGAGTGGCAGTTCATGCAGGTCTTGGTCGGAGGAATGCCCGCGAACGAGGATGTTTCAACCGACGTGTGACAGTACCGGCAGTCGATACCGTCATCGAGCACGTGGTGGATGTGGCTGAATTGAACGGGCTGCTCGACGTACTCGTTGGCGCGGGTTACGTAAGAAGAACGCCCAATCAGCATGGCCAGCAGGATGGCACCTGAGGCCAGCATGAGCGCGCCGGCGAGACTGAGCTTGGAAATAGTATTGGCGCTGCGATGGAAGATCTGCGGCATCTTTCGATGGGGTGACTGACGGGCGGCGTCCCGATGGAGCCAGTCCCGATTTGTACCACAATTGTGAAAAAAGGATCAAGCGCCCGAGGGGCCCCGGGCGCCCCACTGTCCGACGCGCGATTCTATGCTCAAATGCGCTTTACATCCACGGTGACACACCGATTTTCCAGCCGCCCCGGTATACAATCCGCCCAACGGCCGCAACTCAATGAGTGACAGGAAGTACCGCCAACGAGGCTATCAGGACGATAACCGTGACCGGGCGCCACGACCGGCCGTGCCCCGGTCTGCGCCGGAACCGGGTGCTCCCGCCGGGGCGCGCCGAATCTCCCAGGACGGCCCCAAGAACATCAACATGCCCGGGTTCCGTCACGTGATGCGGTGCGCCCAATGCGGAAATCTGGCGCCGGATGACATCGGGTTCAACGATCGATGCGCCAAGTGCGGCACGGAGCTGCATTCATGCGCGCAGTGCGTGTCGTTCGACCCGAGCAGCCGCTTCGAATGCTCCCAGCCGATCTCGGAGCGCGTCTCGCCCAAGAGCGCGCGAAACGGGTGCACGTTTTTCTCACCACGAACCACCGTCGAGCGCGAAACGACAACTCCGCGAAATAACGACGCGCGAAAGGCATTCGACGATTTGTTCAAGTTCTAGGCGCCTTTGTCCCGGATACAGATCACGTGAGCCTTCTCTCCGAACAAGATCGACGCGTCGTCCAGGAGCACCTTGCGAAGATTGAGCAGCCGGTCACTCTCCTGCTGTTCACACAAACAATTGGCGCGCCCGACACCGCGTTGATCGCGCGCCAGGTCCTCGACGAACTCGCCAGTCTCAACGACCTGATTCGAGTCGAAGAGGCCAACTTCGTCTTGGAGAAGGACCGGGCCGCGCAGTACGGCATCGATCACATCCCGGCAATCGTGCTTCTGTCTGGTGAGAGCGACACGAGGATGCGCTTTCTTGGGGCGCCAGCATGCTACGAGTTCATGTCGCTCGTCGAGGCCGTCATTCTGGCTGGCACCAACGACTCGCAGCTCGATCCCGAGAGCCGCGCGCTCATCGCTGCAAACGTCAGCGCGCCAGTCGACATTCAAGTCTTCGTCACGCCGACCTGCCCACACTGCCCGCGCGCCGTGTCGCTCGCGCATCGGATGGCACGCGAAAGTGCCCACATTCGCGCGACCTGCGTCGAAGCGACGGAGTTCATGGATCTGTCGCGGAAGTTCCGCGTGACAGGCGTTCCGAAAATAGTCGTCAACGAGTCGATCGAGATCCTCGGAGCGCTTCCCGAGGAGTTGTTCGTGCGAGGAGTGCTCGGCTTGCCGGAGGAGGATCCGCCTCCGAGCGCATAGCTCAATTCGTCTTTGATGATGCGGCGCCCGCTTCGATCGTCGCGGTCTTCACGAAGTCCAGCATCGGATACTCGGCCTGCAGATACGCGTTGCCGTCACGCAGAATGCGGCGCTGATCGGGAACGTTCTGGCGGCCGTATCCGCTGTACAGACGATCTGGTACGTCCATCCCGCTCACCACTTCGCCAAAGGGCGCAAACCCGTCCGCATCGAGATAGCTGTTGTCCTTGTAGTTGAGGAAGATCATCGTGTAGCTGGAGTTGGGGCTCGATTCGCGCGTGAAGCTGACGAACCCGCGCGTATTGCTCTTTTTCGCGGGCTCATCCTTGAGATTCGCCGTTCTCCAGGCCGCCTGCACGGACGGATCGGCGTGCAGGCCAAACTGCGCCATGAATCCACTGAGCACGCGGAAGAATCGTGAGTCGTTGTAGAAGCCGTTCTTCACGAGGTTGTAGAACCGGTCAGCGGCGAGAGGCGCCCACTCTCGCTCGACGGCGATGACAAAAACGCCCTGGCTGGTGTCAAAGCGAGCTCGGAACTGATCGGGCGCACGCTCGTTGAGCTGCGCAGGATCTTTGAGCTTTTCGTTGTTGACCTGACTGGATAGCAGCGTCGTGGCGACCAAAACAACGATGGCCGTGAGACCCATCTTCGAAGGATGTCTCATATGTCGTCTTTTGAAAGTCCGCCTCCGCGGCTTTGCCGCTTCGGCGAGACAGCCTTCGCTGGCTTGCCTAGCCGAAGCTCACGCTTCGGCGTTAGTTCGCGTGAGCGAAGGCTGGCGGAGAGAGAGGGATTCGAACCCCCGGGCCCGTTTCCGAGCCAACGGTTTTCAAGACCGCCGCCTTAAACCACTCGGCCATCTCTCCGTGCGAGCACGCACCCACTGAACCAATCGAACCCCTGAACTAGTTTGCCTTGATCACCGACGCGCCGTCCATAAACGGACGCAGCGCATCAGGTATCACCACTGAACCGTCGGCCTGCTGAAAGTTTTCGAGCACCGCGACGAGCGTGCGTCCGACAGCGAGGCCGGATCCGTTCAGCGTGTGCACAAATTCGGCCTTCCCTGTGCCACCGGGCCGGAACTTGATGTTTGCCCTGCGCGCCTGAAAGGCCTCCGTGTTGGTGCACGACGAAATCTCCCGATACGTATTCTGGCCCGGCAACCAGACCTCGATGTCGTACGTCTTGGCCGACGCGAATCCCATGTCACCCGTACAGAGGAGCACAGTGCGATAGGGAAGCTCGAGTCGCTTGAGGACTTCTTCGGCGGACGCCGTCAGCCGTTCCAGTTCGTGGTACGACTCGCCAGGTTCGGTGAACGCCATCAATTCGACCTTGTCGAACTGATGCTGACGTATGAGTCCGCGCACGTCCGCGCCGTACGATCCCGCCTCGCTGCGGAAGCACGGGGTGTACGCCGTGTATCGGATCGGAAGCGAACGGTCGATGATCTCTCCCCGGTGCATGTTGGTGAGCGGCACTTCGGCCGTCGGCACCATGAACAGATCCCAGTCGCCGGCAATCTTGAAGAGGTCTGCCTCGAACTTGGGAAGGTTGCCTGTTCCGGTCAACGACGCACTGTTCACCATGAACGGCGGCTCGACTTCCGTATAACCGTGGCTCGTGGTGTGCAAATGCAGCATGAAATTGATCAACGCGCGCGCCAGGCGCGCGCCGCCGCCGATCAAGACCGAGAACCTGGCGCCCGCGATCTTGGTGCCGCGCTCGAAGTCGATGATGCCGAGCGCTGGACCGAGATCCCAGTGCGGCTGCACATCGAAATCAAACGTCCGTGGTGTTCCGTGCTTCCGCACCTCGACGTTGTCGGCGCTGCTTTTTCCCACCGGCACGCTGTCGTGCGGGATGTTGGGAATGGTCAGCAGCCCGCGATTACGCCGCAGCTCGACTGCGTCCTGCTCGACGCTCAGCTGCTTGATCTGCTGGGCTCGCTCCCGATTGGCTTCAGTGATCTTGCTGGAATCGAGTCCCTGCCTCTTCGCTTTGGCCACTTGGTCGGCGGCCGTGTTTTGCTCGCGCCTCAGGGCTTCGATCTCCGGCAGAATTCGGCGGCGGCGCGTTTCCAGTATGGCCAGGTCTTCGAGCTCGCTCGCGGCGTCGATTCCACGCTTCTGCAATGCTGTTCGCAAAACCGCAATGTTGTCGCGCAATATCGCCGGATCGATCATGTTGCCGATTCTACCTGCGGTAGGATGTCGAACATGGAGCGATCTCTCAGAAAGGCCGTATTTCCGGCCGCTGGTCTTGGCACGCGCTTCCTGCCCGCGACCAAAGTGATTCCGAAGGAAATGCTGGCGCTCGTGGACAAACCGATCATCCAGTACGGTGTCGAGGAGGCCCTCCAGTCCGGCATCGATAACGTCATCCTCGTGACCAGTCGAGGCAAGAGCACGATGGAGGATCACTTCGACGTCGCATACGAACTGGAGAGTGTTCTCGAGCGTCGTGGGAAGACGGAGCAGCTCGCGACTATTCGTGACCTCTCAAAGCGGGTCAAAGTGTCGTCGGTGCGACAAGGAGAGCCACTCGGGCTGGGACACGCAGTTCTTGTTGCCAAAGAGGCCGTTGGCGATGAACCGTTCGCCGTCGTGCTGCCCGACGATGTCATCGACGCTGCACCGCCAGCACTGCGCCAGATGATGGATGTGTTCGAGCGCGTGGGTGGCCCTGTCATCGCCGTGGAGCGCGTGCCGCCTGAGGACGTTTCCAGCTACGGCATCGTGGCGATCGACGACAGCGATCTCGGCCATGGTGTCCATCGCATCGTCGACCTTGTCGAGAAACCGCCGAGAGAGGAGGCGCCCTCCAATTTGGCGATCATCGGTCGCTACATACTGACCCCCGATATCTTTCCAGCGTTACAGGACACCGCGAGCGACCGGACCGGAGAGATTCAGCTCACCAACGGCATGCGACGCCTGCTCCAGAAACGCCCGCTATATGCCTGCGAGATCTCCGGTGTGCGACACGATGCCGGGAACAAGCTCGGATTCCTGAAGGCGACCGCGTACTTCGCGCTCAAGCGGCCGGAATTCGCGGAGGCGTTCCGTCGCTATGTCGAGACGCTCGACAAACCAGTGGGAACGACGCGCTGAACGCGTCGAAGGATTCTTAGTCGGACGACGCCGGCTTCGCCGCAGGCGTCGCCGTGTCGGTCTTGGCAGACGTCGAGTCGCTGCTACTCGACTTCGAGTCCGAGTTTGACGACGTGCTCGACGACGATGAAGACTCGCTGCCAGCTTTTCCCTTCTGCGAGTAGTCGGTGATGTACCACCCGGATCCCTTGAACTGAATCGCCGGCGAAGATACCAGACGCTGCACCGGTCCCTTTCCGCACAACGTGCACTCCTGCAGTTCGGGATCGGAGAACTTCCGGATCACTTCAAATCGGCGATGGCACACCTCGCACTGATATTCGTAGAGCGGCATCTCTCGCTTCCTACTCCAGTGACGCGTCCACGGTTTCGCCGAGCAGGAGTCGTCGCAGCGCCCAGAAGGGCGCGCTTCCCTGCGAGAGGACCGCATCATGGAATCCTCGTAGCGAGTACTTGCCGCCCTGTTTCTCCTTGTAGTCGCGGCGCAGCTTCAACATCATCAACTTGCCCAGGGAGTACACCAGGTAAGTTGGGTCGAACGTGCCGCGCTCTGCTTCCCGCCGGGCAGTCGTCTCTTCGAGGAACGCTTCATCACGGAAGAAGCGCATGCCCTGCTCGACGGAAAGATCCTCACAGTGCAACCGAATGGCAACGATGAAACGCGCGAGGCGCACGAGCGATTCTGCAAGCTGGCCGAGTCTGATCGTGACGTCGCCGCGCCGGAACCCCGCTTCGACCATCATGTGCTCGCAGTAGTGGGCCCAGCCCTCGACGAACGACGCCGGCGCGAATAGCGTCGACTTGCGGACCTTCGACTCGACCTGGCGCAGATGACGGAAGTGCAGGAAGTGTCCCGGATAGACCTCGTGGATCGAGATGTTCCAGAGCGTCGGGATGTTGAAGTCCCGGAGGTGTTCCTTCTGTCGATCGGGTGGCCAGCTTCGATCGACGTCGGTCAGGTAGTAGTACGCCCGACTCGGTTTGCTTTCGAATGGGCCCGGCGTCCACATGCTCGCAAAAGCCCAGCGATAGAAGTCGGGCGAGGGTGCGACGACGACCGGCTCGGAGTCGGGCAGCGTCACGAGGTCCTGCGAGCGAAGGAATTCCTCGAGCTCGCCGACCTGCGCTTCGGCGACCGCGATCAACTGGCCCGGCGCGGGATGCTGCTCTTTTGCTTTGCGCCATGCTTCGATGGGATCACCGCCGTTCAGCCGGCCGGCAACCTTGCGAAACTCCTCTTGAACGGCACTGAGCTCCCGCAGCGCGATCGCGAGGAGCCGATCGGAGCTGATGTCGACGCCGTCTTCGAGCTTCAGTTTCTTTTCGAATCGCTCGCGACCAAGTCGAAACGACGCTTTCGCTCGCGGCGCGAGATCCGTCTCGAGATACTCGAGATACGACTTGATCGCTGTCGCGGCCTCGGTCGATGTATCCGCAAGATCACCGAGGATGTGCAGATCGTCGAGGCCGGAGAACGCGCGCGGAAGGTCCGACTCGATGAAGCGCAGAGTGCCGCGCCAGCTCTCGAGTCCAACCTTCACGAATATGCCGGGACAGTCTTTGATGTTGTCGCGAGCCGCCTGCACCAGTCGGGGAACCTGGCGAAGCTTCGAGACCACTCGGCGTGCGCGCTCGGCTTCAGGCGCGTACGCAAAGAGGGCCTGACCCGCCAGGCTGCTGCCGATGATCTCTGCGTAGATCTGGGGGTTCCGCTCCCAGGATCGGACGACCTCCAGCTCGTACATCCGCGCTTCGATGCCGGCCGCCACGATCGGATGGTCCACCCGTTCGACGCCAGACAGGTGCGTGGTGTCGATCTGATGGAGGCGGCGGCCGAAGCCGGATAGCGTGCGGACGTGCGCGTCGATCGCCTGGCGGCTCAGATCCTCGAGCAGATCGTCATGCGCGTGGACGCCGTCCAAGCCGGCATAGCTCGGTAAAGCCTCGTGCAGGTACGCGAGGTAATCGTCGACGAAGTGCGGAAATGGCTCCGATGGGTACATACCCGGATGTTCTTCTGCCTAGTGCCGCCCCTCGGGGAGCGCTCATCCTGTCAATGGTACAATAACCTTGCGTCCCACAGCGATGTCCGGCACGTTGTTCGTGGTCGCAACTCCCCTCGGGAACATGGAGGATGTGACCTTCCGCGCGATTCGCGTCCTGCGCGAGGTCGATCTCATCGCGGCTGAAGACACTCGCCGTACGGCTCGATTGCTGAGCCATTACGCGATCTCCACCCCTTCCGTCAGCTTCCATCAACACAACGTCCGGATGAGGCTGCCGCAACTTCTATCTCGGCTCGAAGCCGGGAAGAATGTGGCCCTGGTGACGGATGCAGGAACACCTGGTGTTTCGGATCCCGGTGTCGAGCTCGTCGAGGCGTGCATTACAGCGCAGATTGCGGTGGATCCGATCCCGGGCGCCAGCGCCCCTCTGACTGCTGCCGTTGCGTCCGGTTTCCCCCTCATTCCGCTGACAATCTTCGGGTTTCCCCCGAGTCGGTCAAAAGACAGAAAAAAATGGCTTTCTCGAACTCTGGAGACTCCGCACACCTTTAGTTTCTTCGAAAGTCCCCATAGGATTGCCATGACGCTGTCTGAGCTGCGGCAGTTGTTGGGCGAACGACAGATTATGGTGGGTCGAGAGCTGACCAAGCGTCACCAAGAGTTTCTCAGGGGTCCTGTTACCACGACGATGGATCGGCTTTCGGACGCGAAAGGCGAGATAACAGTTGTTATCGGGCCGATAAAAGATGCTTCGTTGAATGCCCAAGAACCAGCAGTGGACGCGGTGGCCCGCGCCGTCGAAATGTTTGGCCAATTAACCAATAATGG
>Ga0070674_100001555_pt1 | contig 12298 bp, 10 predicted proteins | sample KBSM33metaG_FD_65344 | JGI IMG/M metagenome (GOLD analysis project Ga0070674, IMG submission 65344) | Miscanthus rhizosphere microbial communities from Kellogg Biological Station, Michigan, USA - KBS M3-3 metaG | ecosystem: Host-associated > Plants > Roots > Rhizosphere > Soil ... | reverse complement strand
ACGACACGCAGCTGCACGTCGGTGACGAAGCAGCCCTGGTGGGTGTCCTCAGCGACCCAATGCACGACCGAGGCGTTCAGCCTGGCGAGATCGAACGATGTATCGACGCTCATGGGCTAGGCCTGCTCTGTTTGCCAGCGCTCGAGCGCTCGAATGAGTCGCTCGATCGATGCGACACCAAGCACGATGACGAGGTAGCCGGTCAGGCTGCTGTCTCGCAGACGGAACGCAGCGTGGACGATCAGGGCATAGCGAAGTCCTTGCCGGCCGACGGCAATCGAGCTCATGATCCCTTCCAGCGTTTCGAGCGAAAGATGCGGCACTGAGAACGACACCTGCACCTTCAGGAGATTGCCGAAGGTCCCGAGGCACGCGTTCAGCAGGATGTTGCCGATCTCCGTCAACACCTCACGCGCCGAGCGATCGATCTCGAGCGGCAGCGCCGGTTCGTTGGTCAACAGTTCCTTGAGAATGGCCGCACTGTTCTGGTCGAGGACGAGCAACGCATCACCCTCGACCGGACCGGAAAAGATCTGATGCACGCTCGCCACTTCGTTCTGCACGAGCGGACGGAGATACGTCCCCATCTCTTCGATCGGACACATCGTGATCTCCGGGACTTCGAGCTGCACGCGGTGGCCGGTCAGCTTCGAGAGCGAGGCAGCTGCGCGACCGAAGCCGATGTTAATGAGCTCGGTGAGCGCGTCCTGTTGAGCGGGGGTGAGATCCACTAGCGTGTTCCCCCAAGGACGGCATTGAGCGTGCCGATAATTTCTTCCCGATCGAAGGGCTTCGTGATGAACGCCATGGCGCCGGCCTGGTCCACGAGCTGCTGAGACGATGTCTGCACGTCGGCCGAGACCACCACGACCTTCGCTAGTGGGTCGAGCTGCCGCAGCTTCTCGAGCACATCCAGCCCGTACATACCGCGCATCACCAGATCGAGGAGCACGACGTCCGGCTTGTCGAGGAAGTAGCGTTCGAGCGCAGCGAGTCCGTCCTCGGCTTCGGCGACCTCGCAATCGACTGATTCAAGGATCTGTCGCAGGTTCCGCCGTGCGAGCGCCGAGTCGTCGACGATAAGCACTCGTGTTTTCATATACGTTGCAGGATGGCCGCCGTCATCCGTTCGAGCGGCACCGCCTCGTCACTCAACCCCGCCTCGACCACCGATCGCGGCATTCCGTACACGACGCAGGTCTCTTCGGCCTCAGTCAAGACCACGCCGCCTCGCGCTTTGATCCAGGCGGAGCCGTCTCGTCCGTCGGCGCCCATGCCCGTCATCACCACGCCGAGCACACGATCGCCATACACATCGGCGGCGGATTGGAACAGCACGTCCACAGATGGACGATACGGGGTGTCGAGAGGCTTGACGTCGAGTCTTACGCTCGTTCTGCCTTCACCATCGCGGTGCAGCGTGAGGTGACGACCTGCCGGAGCTACCAGTACGAGGCCGGGTCGCAGCACTTCACCATCCCGGGCCTCGACCACCGTCAACGCGGAGAGTTCATCCAGACGCTTGGCGTAGGCTTCTGTATATCCGATCGGCATGTGCAGAACAATCACGAGCGGAACGGGAAAGTCCGCTGGCAGTCGAGGTACGACTGATTTGAGCCCTTGCGGTCCGCCAGTCGAGATACCAAGCACGACGACGTCGTACCTCCCACTGAAGGTCATCTGCGGAAGAGGTTCTGCAGGCGAGATCTCCCGCACACGGCCAAGCGGCGCGTCGGCGGCCGCGACGATCTTCGACGCCAGCTCCTCAGCAAGATCGAAGACTCGTTCCGTCGCGAGCGCGGTTGGCTTCTGCACGAAATCAATCGCGCCGGCATCAAGACCACTCAGCACGCGCTCGCTCGATTCCGCTGCGATGCTCACGATGACGATCGGGACGGGTCGAGCAGCCATCTGCCGACGGATGAACTCGACGCCGCCCACGCCCGGCATGATCAGGTCACACGTCACCACGTCGGGCCGCAGGCGCTCGACGAGTTCGAGCGCATCCTCACCATCGCGCGCCGTCCCCACCACCTCGATGGCAGACTTGCCAGCGAGCATCTCCTTGACGACCTTCCGGATATACGCCGAGTCATCCACGATCAGCACTCGAACGGGACGCGTCATGAGGCCCTCTCGACACGAGACAGTCGCGGGTCAGGCTGGTCGCCTCTCGGCTCATCCTTGACGTACATGAACGCCCCGCCAAGTTCCTGCAACTCGAACGCAACCGTACGACGGAGCAGCGATTCGGACGCACCGACACAGAGGTAACCTGGCGCCGGCATCGCGCGCTCGAACACTCCGAGCACACGCCGAATGCTCTCTTCGGAGAAGTAGATAAACACATTCCGGCACACGACGATCGGCGCAGACGCGTGACGACCCACCTCGTCACTGGCAACGAGATTGACGACGTCGTACGAGACGCGTCGCTGCAACTCGGGCACGACAGTCCACTTGTCATCGTGTGACACGAAGTACTTGTCGCGCATGCACGTGGGGAGACTCCGGAACGAGCGCTGGCCGTACTTCCCGGCTCGCGCAGCGGCAACGGCTTCGGGGCTGGCATCGCTGGCGATGATTTCGATCGGCAGCCGGTCGAACCACCCCGCCTCGGAGAGAAGCATGGCGAGCGTCAACGGCTCCTCGCCCGTCGAGCAGGGCACGCTCCAGATCTTCAGTGGCGACGCGAGGCGCCGAGCCAGCCGCGGCACGACGACATCGACCACCGCCCGGAGCTGATCGATCTCGCGCCAGAAGTACGTTTCGTGGACGGCCAGTGCGTCCATCACTTTCGTCCACTCTTCACGTTCGTCCGAGTACTTCAGGAAGTAGTAGTAGTCCATGAAGGAGCTAAGGCCACGCGCGACCACCAGCGGCGCGAGCCGGTCCGCCAACTGATCGAAGTTGGTTGCGTCATAGAACAGCCCCAGCCGTTGATGGACCAGGTCGCGAAAGACCTGCGTCACGCCGCCCGAGAGCCCGAGGGAATCTACGCGGTACCGCATCTGGATCCGTGACGAACGAAGGAAACCTGCGTCACTGCCCGTCGCTCCGCGACGCCGCGAACATCGCTGCACGTCGAACGTCGGTGTCGGGATCGGTTCGAGCGAGCGTCATCAACTTCTTCTGAGGCTCGCGCGTGCCGAGACTCTTGAGAGCGCGGATGGCCGCCAGTCGCACTGCGGGATGGTCATCGTCGAGCGCTATCTCGAGCGCGCGCGAGGCCTCCGCCTGTTGCATGCGTCCGAGGGCGTCGACGCTCGCGCAGCGCACGTCCGGCAGGGCGTCGCTGAGACCCTGTGCGACATCCGCAATCCGTCGAGCCGGCAGCGCACTGAGCGCCTCGATCGCGGCCGCTCGCCGCAATGGCTCGGCGGTCAACGCCACAAGAGCTTGCGCCGCCTCGGCACCCTGCGGACCCGATCGACGGGCAATCCTCTCGAGCCCCTGAATCGCCGCCACAACCACATCCCGTTCGTCATCAGCCGCAGCGACCCACTGCAACATGCTGGCCGCAGACACATCTGACCGCTGCGACGTCGCGGTCACCGCGGCCACGCGCTGCCATGGTTGCGGTGCCCGGAGAAACCCTTCGAGAGCAGAGAGCGCCTCGGAGCGGGTGAGGTGGCCAAGTGCCACGATGGCCGCGGCTCCGATATCCGAGTCGGACGATCGTGCGAGCGGCTCGAGGACCTCCCACGCTTCGGCCGGGCGCAGGCGGCCAAGCACATCGATCGCGGCGAGACGAACGTGGGGCGCCGGATCTGTCCGCAGCGTTTCGAGCACAGCAGGCACGACGCCCCGATCGCCCAGCGAGCCAAGCGACCGCAGCGCGATGTAACGGACCCACGGATCCGGATCGCGAAGCGCCCGCGCCAGCGCATCGACCGCGACTGCGCGATCGGCCCGCATCAAGGTCGCGGCGGCGGCAGCACGGATCGCCGCGGGCTGGCGTCCGTCAAGTCCGTCAACGAGCCTCGGCACGGCCCGCGGGTCTTCGAAGAAGGCCAGGCTCTCGATCGCGGCGCGGCGAACCGCTTCGCTCTCGTCACTGCAGCGCTGCAGCACCTGTTCGACGCAATCGGCGTAGCCGAAGTAACCGGCAATCCTGAGCGCTGATTCCCTCACCAGCGGATCGGGATCGGACAGCAGCGGCGCGACGCGCGCCGCCATATCGGGATGGCCGATCGAGTTCAACGCCGCGATCGCGGCCTGCCGGATCGACGCGTCACGGTTGTTGAGGAGCGTCAACAGCCCTTCGAACGCGTCGCGATCGCCGATCCGCGCCAGCGCGCCAGCGGCCGGCACCGCCAGCTCGGGATCCTGAAGCGCCTGGACGAGCGACGCGGTGGCGCGGCGATCGCCGATCCGTCCCAGCGCGACGGCAGCCGCCTGCCGCGTCTCCAGATCCTCCACACGCAACTGGTCGATGAGCAGCGCGACCACGCCGGCACCATGGCGCACGAGCGCCTCGACGATCTGCGCGCGAACGGCCTCGTGACCGAGCAGGTGTGTCAACGCCCGCTGCACGGCCTCTCCGTCCAGCCAGCCCAGGACTTTGGCCAGGCTCGGGAGGCGATCGCCAGCCACACGATGTGCGGCATCGAGGATGCGCTGTGTGCCGCGCGCCGTGATGCCGCGACGCACGAGCCCCGCAATGTGCTCACCCGCGCCGTATCCATGCTCGTACCGTTCGTAGAGACCCGCGAGTGCATCCGCGATGACATCGGCCGGCGCGTCAGAAGTGTTCAGCAGGCCCAGCAGCGGCTCGACGACATCCTCGTCGCCGTGCTCGCCCATGACGTCGATGACCGGCGCACGCAAGAGATCATCGGCCAGCAGCGGCACCAATCGTGGTGCAATCGACGGGTTCCCAACCGAACGCAGCGCCTGCAGCGCGGGGAACGCGAGGAAGAAGTCTCCACCTTCGGCAATCTTCACGAGCTCGTCGCACGCCTCTGTGGCAGCGAGACGGCCGAGCGCCTCGATCGCGTGGAACTGCACGTTGAGATCCGGATCCGACAATCGGGCGATGAGCGGCGCGATGGCGCGCGGATCGCGCCGCTCACCGAGAATCAGGGCCGATTGGATCCGCAGGTTCGAGTCCGCGGCATCGAGGCAACTGACCAACGGGCCGACGACGTCGATGTCGCTGATGGCCAGAAGGTCGAGCGCACTGCTGAGGACGGCGAGATCGTGGTGCTGGCTGCGCAGCGTGCGCACGAGCGATTCGACGATCGCGTCGCCGTGTTCGGCGAGCGTCGTGACAGTTGCCCGTCGCAGGCGCCAGTCGTCCTGCGCCATCAGACGCGTCAGCGCATCAATCTGCTGCGACGAGCCTGCTGTCGATCGATTGGCCTCACGTGGTGATTCCTGCAGCCGCGCGGCGAGTTCGCGCTCTTCTGCGACTCGGGCTGTGACGTCTTCCACCGTCACGACAACCCCGACGATGCGGCCGTCGGCGCGGAGAGGACCGAGCGTCACGTGCTGCTCCATGCTCGTGAAGCCGGCAACACCGTCGGGCGACGGGCAGGCAATCAGGTAGTGATGGAGCGCCGGAGCGAGCACTTCCACCGTCCCGCGAGCCAGCACGTTCTCGAACGCCGACAGCAGTCCGCGAGCGCCCAGGTCTGGAATGAGCTCCGTGAGCGGACGATTGACCGCATCCGCCGCCGCGATCCTCGTCGCGTCGGCGATCCAGGGATCCCACGCGCGCACGACGAGCCGTTCGTCCGTGGTGAAGATCCCGATTGGAGGCCGTGCTGCGGACATGAAGCCGGAACCCGGGCTTACCGATGGCCCCGCGGCGCGCGCCCATTTGCCGCGCGGCCATTTGGACGCGTGGCCTGGGCCGGACGCTCGACGAGTGCGGTGAGTGCTCGTGCACGACGAAGGAGATCGTCAGTTCCGCCACGCGTCTCTTTCACGTCATTGGCATTGCGGTCGGTGATCTGTCGAATCTCGTTGACCGACCGCAGCAGCGTCGAGGACACCGCCGAATGTTCGACGTTGGCCTTGGTAATCAGCTTGATCTGTTTGGCCGTACTCTGCGCGGAGGCAATCATCTCCCGCATGGTGCGCGACTGTTCCTTCACCGCACGCGACGCCTGCTCCGATTGCACCCGCATGCCGTCGGCAGCTGTGGCGACCTCACCGCTGGCCTTCGCCTGATCCTTCAGAGCATTCGCCACGTTTGCCGCCATGCGCTGGAGCTCGCCCGCACTCCGGGCGATCTGCTCGCCCGCCGTACTCTGCTCCGCGAGCGCGCGCGCCGTCGTCGCGGCGCCACGACGGACGAAACCTGCTGCCTGCGCGATCTCGCTCGCCGTCTTCGCCTGCTCGGTCGTGGCCTTGCGTACCTGCGCCGCCTGTCCTTTGGTGTTTTGCGCAGCCTTCAGGATGTCGCGCACGGCGCGACTCTGCTCGGCCATCGCCTTCTTGACTTCATGCGACGTCTTGCGCACCTGCGCGTTGGTTTGCAGGACGGTGGACACGGATTTCGCCTGTTCGCCGGTCGCGTTCGCGATGAGCCGTGCCTGCTCGGCGGTGGCGCTCACGGATTGCACCACGTTGCGCGCCGCATCCCGCTGCTCTTCGCTCGCATGCGAGATCTGCGACACGATCTTAGTGGCGTCGTTGACACTCTGAAGGATCTTGGCCAGCCCCTTCGCACCCTCCTCCGCCTGTGTGTTGCTCTGGTCGGCGACCTTCAGCCCCTCATTCGCCGCCGCAACGGCATCCTGCGCGGATTCCTGGAGCGCCTTGATGATCGCGGCGATGTCAGCCGTGGCCTTCGCCGATCGGTCGGCGAGGTTGCGAATCTCTTCGGCGACCACCGCGAAGCCGCGGCCCGCATCGCCGGCACGCGCCGCCTCGATCGAGGCGTTGAGCGACAACAGGTTCGTCCGCTCGGCAATCAGATCGATCGTGTCCACGATGCTGCCGATTTCGTTGGCGCGCTTGCCCATCTCACGAATGACGCTTGCGGATTGCGACATCGAGTCGCGCACGCGGCCGATTCCCTGAATCGAGCGCTGGATACTGACTCCACCCTCTTCAGCGTCGCGGCTGGCACGGCGGGTCATGTCGTCAGCGTCCTTGGAGAGCGCGGAGACGGACTGGCTCGTGCGATCGAGCTGTGTCGCACTGCTCGCCGCCGCCGTCGCCACATCGCTGATGCGCTGGCCGGTCTGCGCCACGGCCTGGATCGATCGCGCGATTTCCTCAGTGGAGGCGCCGTTCTGCTCGATCGCCGTGGCAAGACTGTCCACCATCGCCGTAACTTCCTCGATCGACGCGGCCGTCTCATTGACGGCCGACGAGGTGGAGTCGGCGGCCGCGGCGAGCTCGTCGGCATTGGTCGCCACGCCCTGAATCGAGCGCGTCATCTCTTCGATGGCCGCAGCCGTCTGGTTGACCGACGACATCAGCGCATCGTTGTCCGAAGTGGTGGCCTTGACCGATGCCGTCATCTCGACCATCGACGTCGTCACCTGTTCGGCGGACGCTGCCATCTGCCGCGTCGTGGTGGCGACATCCTGCATGGATGCACTGTTCTGCTGAATAGAGGTCACCGTCTGCTGAATGAAGCCCGCAAGCCCCGAGACGTTGGACGTCACCTGCTCGATGGAGGCCGCGACTTCATTGATTGACGAGACGAGGCTCTCGGTGGTGCTACTAATGGACTCCGCCTGCGACGCCGTGTCCTTGAGCGAGCTCGTCATCTGATTGAGGCCACTCAAAGCATCGTCCAGCGAACGGACCTGGCTGTCAGCCCCCTGGGACACCTGGTCGGTGATCCGCGCGATGCGGGCGGCCGCATCCGTGATGGAAGTGGCTTCGTCGCGCAGGAGACTGGCATCGAGTGTGCCCGCTCCATTGCTGCCCTTAGCTGCCATAGCCGTTCTCCTTTGCAGTACCACTTGTGTCTCTCATGCGGCCGCGATGGGCGTGCTCTCGACAACCTCGCGCACGTCGAGAATGAGCACGACCCGCTCGCCGAGCGTCGCGACGCCGTGCAGATAGCTGCCGCTGAGATTCCCGATCGCCTGGTTCGGCGGATGGATCAACGCGTCGGCAATCGTCACGAACTCCTTGGCTTCGTCGGCCAGAAGACCGATGCTTCGGGTCCCCTGCTGGACCACCAGGAGTCGCGAACGCTGGTTGATCGCCGCTCGCTGGAAACCGAATCGCGCGCGGAGATTGATCACCGGAACGACCTGACCGCGCGAGAAGACAACGCCCTCAACCGCGTGCGCCGCGTTCGGCACCGGCGTGATCTGCTCCACCATCTCGATGTGCTGCACCTGCGGGCTCGGCACCGCGTACGTCGTGCCCGCGACACCAAACAGGATGTAGGTCATGCCGATGCCCTCTCTCCCAGACGCGGCCGTTCACGAATGCCGCGGCCCAGCGCCGCGACGTCGAGGATCAACACCAACCGGCCATCACCGAGCTCGGTCGCACCGGAGACACCTGACACATGAATCAACGGATCGGCGATCGTCTTCACCACGATCTCGCGATGCCCGGCCACGCGATCGAAAACGAGGCCCAAGGCATTGAGGCCAGTGCCGACGACGATGGCATGGAGACGCGGTCGTGGCGTGGTCTCGAGATTGAAGAGCCGTCCGAGGCGAACAATCGGCAACGCGCGGCCGCGATGCATCAACAGTTCGTTCTGTTCGAGCGGTCGGAGCTTCTCGGGGTCGACTTCGATCACTTCCTGGACGGCAGACTGCGGGACCGCGAACGTCTGAGCGCCGACGTGCCCGATGATCGCGTCGACGATCGCCAGCGTCAGCGGCAGCGTGAGGCTGAACCGGGTGCCGCGACCGGGCTCGGTGTCCACCTCGAGCGTGCCGCCCAGCTCCTCGACCGTCGATCGCACGACGGCCATACCAACGCCACGCCCGCTGATGCGATCCGCTTCTTCGCGGGTCGAGAACCCCGACTCGCAGATGACGTCGAGCAGGAGCCGCGAATCGAGCGTGCCATCCTCGATATGCACGTCTTTGGGAGAGCGACGCGCAATCGCGGCGAGGTCGATCCCGGCGCCGTCATCCGCGATCTCGATCACGACCGACTCGCCGACCGTTGTCGCGCTGAGACGGATCGTTCCGTCAGGAGGCTTGCCGGCAGCGACACGCCGGTCCACGGTCTCGATCCCGTGCCCAACCGCGTTCCGAACGAGATGGAGGATCGGATCCATCATCCGCTCGATGAGGAATTTGTCGATCTCCGTGCTTTGACCGACGATCTCGAGCTTGACGCGCTTGCCGATGTCGTGCGCGAGGTCGCGAACGACAAACGGCATCCGGCGAAAGACCTCGCCGACGGGGACCAACCGAACGCGCATGATCCCCTCGCGCAGATCGCGAAGCTGACGTTCCATCAGCAGGTCGTGCTCCTGCAGCAGACGGAACTCGCGCGACGGCACGTTGCGCTCGACGCGCTTCAGCGTGTCGTCGAGGCGTGAGCGAGTGACCACGAGATCACCCGCGAGACGCATCAGATCGTCGAGACGTGCCAGGTCGACGCGGACGAAGTTGCCGGGCGCCGCGGACGCCATCTCCCAGGCTCGAGGTCCCGATGGTAAGTCGCTCGCCGCTGTCGCTGGCAATGGAACGTCGGGCGCCGCTGGCACAAAGGGCTCGTACGAAACCCCGTCAGCCTTCCACGCCTCGAGGCTGGCCTCATCGTCGGTCTGAACGTTGAAATCGAAAGAGATGCCACCGCCAGGAAGTACCTGCGGCGCAACCGACACGATCTTCCCGATCTCCAGCAGCCTCGCCCGGATCGTGTCGACCTTGATTCCGCGAGCCACCAGCTCCGGCGACGGCACGAAGCGGACCGTCCACGAACCGGCCATCTTGACGGCGTCACCCGGCTGACCGGCGACAGGCTTTTCTTCAGTCGTGGTGGACGCCATGGCGCGAAGCGCGGCGATGGCCTCTTCACCGGACGGCAGCGGGTTCCCTTCGCGCCGGGCGACGATGACCGCTTCCAGAGCGTTAGCGCCGGCAAGAAGCGTCTCGAGATTCACGCCATCGAGCACCGTCTCGCCCTGGCGAATGGCCCGAAGGCAGCTCTCCATGTGGTGAGCGAGCACCTCGGCTTCGCGCAACTCGACCATCGCCGAGATGCCCTTCAGCGAATGGCAGCTCCGAAACAGCTCCTCGAGGACCGACGACGAGGGAGCTGGACGTTCGACGCCGTCGAGCATCAACAGACATCGCCGGATGGCGAGCAGATGCTCGTCCGCCTCGGCGAAGTAGTCGTCCATGAACGAGGATTCGAACCTCGGGTCTCGGCCTGCCATGGGTTACCGCGCCGGGTCCGGCGCCGCGTCCAGCAGCTCGCGGACGGAAGAAACGAGGAAGCTTGGCGAAAACGGCTTGGTCATGTACGAGGTGGCACCGGCTTCCAGCACCTGTTCGCGGCTCAACTCGTCGCCGCGCGTGGTCAGGACCATAACAGGAAGTGCCCGATACTGGCTGTGCGATCGTAAAAATTTCAAAACGTCGAGGCCGTGCATATCGGGCATGTTCAGGTCGAGCACGACCATTCGGACAGGGTTCATGGCCAACGTCTCGATCGCCTGAAGTCCTGAGCCTGCTTCGATAAACCCGACGTCCTGCAGCCCACCGAGTGCCGCGCGCACCATCTTTCGAATCGTCGGCGAGTCGTCCACAACGAGGATCGTGTGCATGGCCACAAGTTGTAAAACCGAGGCGGTGAGCGCCGGAATTCAGGTGCTCGCCCTTACAGGTTTGCAGAAGAGGTGCCAGATCGGCGCGAGGACGTTGTGCTGGCGCCTGGCAGGCCACAGAGAGCGTGCGCGGCCTCGCGCCAGTCCTGGTCCCGTCTTCGAGCGGGTGGCCGGGCACCATGCGGCGGCTGTCGAGAATGAGTTCCGGCTCCGGGCTCATCGTCAATCGCCGACCGAAGCGCGAGCTTGCGCGTCAGCGGCGTGAGCGCTCGTTGATGAGTTTAATGATCTAATGGTAAACGTGTTCACTACAAATAATAAATCACCGAAAAGAGGCCGCCCGGCAGGCCGGACCGCAGAGGGCGAGGCCACCAGGCTTCGTCTTTACAAGACGGCAATTGCATTGATTGGCGAGCGCGGATATGAGGCCGCGACACTGCGGGATGTTGCGACAAAGGCCCGGGTCAGCCCGGCCCTTCTCTATAAGTACTTTCCGAACAAACGATCGGTGGTTCTCGCCTTGTATGACGAGCTCTCGGACGAATTCGCGCGACAGGCGGCCGAGATCCCGCGAGGCAAATGGCGAGATCGCTTCATCGCCGCCGTCAGGACGGCGCTGCGCGTTCTCGGGCCCCACCGAGTGACGCTCCGTGCGTTGGCTCCAATCATGGTCGGCGACGTCGAGGAAGGCGTGTTCGCCCGAAGCACTGCGTTTTCGCGGGTCAGGGTGCAGGCCGTGTTCGAGGACGCCGTCGTCGCTTCAACCGACGCACCAACGCGCGCGCTCGCCGAAGCATTGGGACGGCTGCTCTATCTCGCCCATCTCGGGATCGTTCTCTGGTGGCTGCTCGATCGCAGCGCGAGTCAACGAGCCACGAGCGCGCTCGTCGCGCTGTTGCAACGAATGCTGCCGTCTGCATCGCTGCTTCGCCTCTCGCCTGTGCGAGGCTTCATTCAGTCGGCAGATACGTTGTTCAAAGAGGGGTTGCTCGACGAGGCGGGATCGGCGAGCTAGCTTCCGGCGATGCGAACGTTCCTGATCTGTCCCGGCACACCGGCACGCGATGGATACAGGAACAGAATCCCGGCGACGTCGTCGGCATCGAGCGAGCGATTGTTCGCGTTGCATGAGGACGTCGACGGATACATCGTCGCCGCCTGCACCGCGGAATGCCCCATTCCCAGCGCATGTCCGAACTCGTGTGCTGCGATGTCCTCGATGTAGAAACCACCCGAGCACCCGGTCGTCCCCGAAAAGAAACGGAACGCGGCATCCCAGAAGACGATGTCAGCGTCGATCAGACGATTGCCGCTGGACCAGTAGTACGTCGTCGCGATCGCCGATCCACTCGACGCATTGCGAAACACGACGAGATTCAACCCGTCATAGCCGGTCGTCGTCTGAGCGTTGCGACCCGTGTACGACAGGCTCACTGCGGCAGACGACTGCGTCGCCCAGGTATCGGCGCCCGCGATGACAGCGGGCTCCACTGCTGACTCCGGCAGGTCCAGGTTGGTCGTGTTGATCGAGTACGGCACCGGAAGCTGCGCCCAAGTCGCGCCGTTCGTCGCGTACGCGCT